>Ga0306923_10000069_pt1 | contig 61353 bp, 40 predicted proteins | sample sta12Can44000108_FD_203841 | JGI IMG/M metagenome (GOLD analysis project Ga0306923, IMG submission 203841) | Lab enrichment of tropical soil microbial communities from Luquillo Experimental Forest, Puerto Rico - statanox.12C.anox.44.000.108 (v2)... | ecosystem: Environmental > Terrestrial >... | reverse complement strand
TGGCCGTCCGCGCTGCCCGACCTGATCGGCCGTCGCGTCTCCGCCTCCTCCGAGGGCGATCCGTCGCCAGTGGCCATCCGAGGCGACGTCGTCGCGACCGGGCTCACGGTCCTGCCCTGGCGCGAGCGGGTGGTGGCGTTCTCGACGCCGACCTTCCCGACGCAGGTCTGGGCCGTCGCCCGCGCCAACTCTCCGCTCGTCCCGATCCGCCCTTCGGGCGCGGTCGAGCGCGACATCGCGAACGTGAAGGCGATGCTCGGCGGGCGCACGTTGATCGGGGTCCCCGCCACGTGCCTCGACCCCTCGCTGTACCAGCTCGAGCGCACGCGGGCCGTGGTGCAGCTCAGGAAGGTGCGCCTCGACGAGGTGGCGCCGCTGCTCATCCACGGAGAGGGTGAGCTGGCGCTGCTCGACGTCGCCGATGCGATGATCGCGCTCCAGAAGTGGCCCGGGCAGCTCAAGGTGATCGGTCCGATCAGCCCGCGCCAGGAGATGGGCGTCGCCTTTCGCAAGGACGCTCCCGAGCTGCGCGTCGCCTTCGAGCGCTTCATCGCGGACATGAAGCGCGACGGCACCTACCGGCGGCTCGTGCAGACGTACTTCCCCGAGGCGCCCGTGTACTTCCCCGACTTCTTCGCTGGAGCGGGATAGGAGCGCTCGCCTTGGCCGCCCTCGCTCCCAACCCCCGTGCGCAGCGCCGCCGTCCCGGCTTCCGGACCGGCGTCATCGTCGTGACCGGGGCGGCCCTGGTGGCGGTGGTGGCCTACCTGCTCTTCGCCCACTACCGCTCGGCGCTGAAGGTCCGCGAGCACCTCGTGGCCGAGCGCTCGCAGCAGGTGCGGGCGCGCGCCGCGAGCCTGGGCTTCTTCTTCACCTCGGCGGGGGAGGACCTCAGGTACCTCGCCGAGTCGCGCGAGGTGGCCGCGTTCCACGAGAACCGGAGCCTCGGGATGAGCATGGAGTATGGGCTGGCGCTCAGCCTCGTCCCGATCCGCGAGCGGCTGCGCACGCTGGTGGAAGGCGCGCCGGGAGGGCCCTCGCCGAAGTTCCTGCGCGTGGCGGTGTTCGACTCGGACGGGACCGTCCTCGCGCAGGCGGCCGCGCCGGGCGCGCCGCCGTGGAGCGGGCACCTGGAAGGCGTCGATGGCAGCACGGCGGTCCGGCTGAGCTCGGACGGACGTCTGCTGACGCTGGTCCGGCCCCAGCGGTTCAAGGGGCGAGAGGTCGGCCGGCTCGTCGGTTGGCTCCGGCCGGAGGCCGTGCTCGCCACGATGGACGGCGGCAGCGCCCCTGGTGGCCGACTCCGGCTCGAAGACGCGGGGGGGCGCGTCTACCGGCCGGACCTCGGCTGGTCCGCCGCGGACGCGCGAGCCGAAGCGCGGGCGGGGACCCCGGGGATCCGGGCGGCCATCCCCGACCAGGCGCTCTGGCTGGCGAAGCCGGAGCCGAGCCCGTCGTTCGCGGGTGAGCTGTCGCCCGTCGAGAGCGCCGTGTACCTCACGATCGCGACCGGCGCCGTGCTCCTCGTGCTGGGCCTGGCGGTCTTCCTCAACACGAAGGCGCTGGTGCTCGAGACGCGGCTGGAAGAGTCGCTGCGGCGCGAGCGGGCCGTCGCCGAGAAGCACGCGGCGCTCGAGCAGGAGACGGCCGAGCGCCAGCGGCTGGAGGAGCAGCTCCGGCACGCGCAGAAGCTAGAGGCGGTCGGGACGCTCGCCGGCGGCGTCGCGCACGACTTCAACAACCTGCTCACGGCGATCCAGGTGAACGCCTCGTTCGCGCTCGATGGCCTGGGCGAGGACGACCCCGTGCGCACGGACGTCGCGGAGATCCAGAAGGCGGCCCGGCGCGCGGTCGACCTCACGAGGCAGCTGCTCGCGTTCAGCCGCAAGCAGGTCCTGAAGCCCGAGGTCCTCGACGTGAACGCGGTCGTGGCCGGCATCGAGACGATGTTGCGGAGCTTGCTCGGCGAGCAGATCGAGCTCGTTCTCGACCCGGCGCGCGATCTGCGGCGCGTCCGGGTGGACCCGGGCCAGCTCGAGCGAGTCATCCTCAACCTCGCGATGAACGCGCGCGACGCGATGCCGGAGGGCGGCCGGCTCACCATCGCCACCGCCGATGTGGACGTGAGCGAGGCGGAGGCCCAGCGCGCGGGCGGCGTGGCGGGGCCGTGCGTCCGGCTCACGGTCGCCGACGAAGGCCAGGGCATGGCCCCGGAGATCGTGGCCCACATCTTCGAGCCGTTCTTCACCACCAAGGCCCAGGGCAAGGGGACGGGCCTCGGCCTCGCGACCGTCTACGGCATCGTCAGCCAGAGCCGAGGCTTCATCCAGGTGAGGAGCGTTCTCCGGCGCGGCACCACGTTCGAGATCTACCTGCCCGCCGCCCCGGCGCTGCTCGCCGCTCCCGTGCCACCGCCCGCCACGGTGGTCCGGGCACGCTCCGGCCGCGGCGAGACGGTGCTCCTCGCGGAGGACGAGCGCCAGGTCCGCGACGTGGTGGAACGGCAGCTCGCGGCCGAAGGGTACCAGGTGCTCGTCGCCGCCGACGGGCGCGAGGCGCTCGAGGTCGCCGAGGCGCATCGCGGCGGGATCGACGTACTCCTCTCCGACGTCGTCATGCCCCACCTCTCCGGCCCCGACCTGGCGCGGGAGTTCCGCGAGCGGAACCCCGAGGCGGTCGTGATCTTCATGTCCGGCTACTCCGAGGAGGCGGTGGTGCGGCAGGGCGATCTGGGGGACCGCTCGGCCTTCGTCCAGAAACCGTACAGCCCGGCCGAGCTCGCCGGCACGATCCGGCGCCTCCTCGACGGGGCGGCGGCTGGAGCGAGCGAAGGTCGGCACGCCGCCGCCGGCTGACGCCGCGCCGCGGGGGGGCGTCGTCCTCCGTCACTCCGAGTCGTCGGTGGCGGACAGCGCTGGGTCGCGACCCTCGTCCTGCAGGTTCCACTGCGCGATGCGCTTCATGACGGTGCTCTTCGCGATGGCGAGCTCCTTCACGACCGACGCGCGCTTGCCGCGGTGGCGCCGGAGCGAGAGGCGGATCGCCTCGCGCTCCAGGTCCTCCATGGTCAGCCCGCGCACGAAGAGGGTGTCGTGGTCGCCCGCGGCCGTCGCGCCGCGCGCGTCCTCGAAGGTGATGCTCGAGGCGGCGATGACGAACCCCTCGCCGCGGAAGAGCAACGCCCGCTGCACCACGTTCTTGAGCTGCCGGACGTTCCCGGGCCAGTCGTAGCGGGTGAGCTTCTCGAGCGCCTCCTCCGAGAACCGCACCGCCAGCCCCCGCGGCGCGGCGCGGGCGAGGAAGTGCTCCGCCAGCCCGCGCACGTCGCCCAGGCGTGCCCGTAGCGGCGGGATGGTGAGCGGTACGACGCACAGGCGGTAATACAGGTCCTCGCGGAACTTACCCGCGCGCACTTGCGCCTGCAGATCGCGGTGGGTGGCGGCGACGATGCGGACGTCCACGGTGAGGGGACGGGAGGCGCCCACCCGCTTCACCTCGCCCAGCTCCAGCGTCCGGAGCAGCTTCGGCTGGAGATCGATGGGCAGCTCGCCGATCTCGTCGAGGAAGAGGGTGCCGCCGTCGGCTTCCTCGAAGGCCCCCTTGCGCAGCCGGTCGGCTCCCGAGAAGGCCCCCTTCTCGTGCCCGAACAGCTCGCTCTCGATGAGCGACTCGGCGATGGCGGAGCAGTTGACCGGGATGAAGGCGCGCTCGCGCCGGCTCGAGAGCCGGTGCAGCGCGCGCGCGACGAGCTCCTTCCCGGTGCCGGTCTCGCCCAGGATCGTCACCGCCGCGTTCGACGGTGCCACCCGCTCCACCAGCTCGAAGACCTGGCGCAGCGCCGGCGAACCCGAGATCAGTCCTTCGAAGGTCGTCGCCGATGTGTGGCGTCTCGCCTCCGCCTCCAGTACGAGCTCGCTGTCACCGAGCGTGATCGGCAGGCCCGGTGCGAGCTCGGCCTCGCCGACCCGAAGCCCGCCCACCGCGGTCCCGTTGGTGGAGCCGAGGTCGCGGAGGTGCCAGCGCGCGCCGCGACGCTCGAGGCGCAGGTGGCGCGCCGACACGAACGGATCGTCCAGGACGACGTCGCTCGAGGGGTCCGTACCGACCACCACCACGTCCCGGTCGAGGGCGATCGTCCGCTCCGGGGCGCGGTCGCGCACGCGCAGGCGCCCCGACGGCGCCGGCTCCACGCCCGTCGCCCGCACGGCCGTGGCGCCCCGCTCGCGGGTGAGGCCGTCGTCCGGCTCGGAGCCGGCGCGGAAGAGCGCGCGCCACGCGCCGAGCGCGAGCTCGGTGCCGTCGGCGAGGGGCGCCTCGCTCACCACGTCGGCGCCGACGCGCGTTCCGCGGCCGGAGCGGTCGACGAGGACGTAGCGCTCCCCGCGCCGCTGCACCTCGGCCTGTACCCGCGACAGCGCCGGATCGGGCAGCGACACGTCGCACTCGGGGGCGCGGCCCACGCTGGTGCGGTCCGCGAGCGCCACGCGCAGGAGCTCCTCACCGTGGCGGAAGAAGGCGAGCTCGGGCATGTCACCGAAGGTACCGCAAGATCGCCGTTCAGTGAAGAGGGAGCTGGGCCACGCCGGTGGTCTGGCGTCACGGTCCGTGCACGAGATCCTCGAAGTCGCGACGCCCCTTGAGCGCGTCGAACATCGGGTCGGAGCCGAGCCACTGGCGCACCTTCCCCGCGTCGGTCGCGAGCGCCCGCCGGAGCGTGGTGAGCGCCGGCTCGGGCCGCCCCCACAGCGCGTACAGGGCCGCCAGGTTGTAGTTGAGGAGCAGGTCGTCGGGCGACAGCTCGCCGGCGCGCGCGTAGGCGCGCTCCGCCTCGGCGTAGAACCCCTTCTGCGCGTAGCAGATGCCGAGGTCGAGGTGAGCCTCGAAGCCGTCGGGCTCGAGCCGCACCACCTCCTTGAGCAGCGTGATGGCCTCGCGGTAGTCGCCGTCGTCCATGAGGAGCGCCGCCAGCTCGTGGCGCGGGAACGGGTCGTCGGGCGCGAGCCCGATCGCGACCTCCAGCTCCTTCCTGGCCTCCTCGCTCTTGCCCTGGTCGGCCAGGGTGAGCCCGAGGTTGAGGTGGGCGTCCGGGTACTCCGGGTCGAGCTGGATGGCGTGCTGGTACTCGGCCATCGCCATGTCCGGGCCGTGCGTGGCGAGGAAGCAGGCCAGGTTGTAGTGCGCGGTGGCGCTGTCGGGCTCGAGCGCGAGCGCGGTCAGGTACTCCTGCAGCGCCTCGCGGTGCAGCTTCTTCTCCGAGTAGACCGTGGCGAGGTTGTCGTGCGCGTGCGCGGAGCGCGGGTCGAGCTCGATGGCCTTCTTGAACTCCTTGATGGCCTCGTCCAGCCAGCCACGGTCGGCCAGCTCGATGCCGCGCGCGTTGTGCGCGTCGGAGAGGGCGATGGGATCGCGGTCGCGGCTCACGCGTCGAGTGTAGCCGCCCCGGCGCCGGCGCGCAGGCCGCCTCGTCCGCGTTGACGGCCCGGTCGTCCATCGGCATGCTGCTCCCCCGGTCCGCGATGGCCCTCTACACGCCCCTCTCCGACGAGCAGCTCGCGCATGTCCTATCGCGGTACGGCCTGCCGCCGCCGGAGCGCGCGCTCCCCGAGCCGAAGGGGAGCGTCAACACCAACTACCACCTGTGGTCGGGCGGGCGGCGGTGGTTCCTGCGGCTCAACGAGGGCAAGGACGCCGAGGACGTCGCGTTCGAGGCGGAGGTGCTGCGCTTCCTGGCGCGCGAGGGTTTCCCGGGCGCGCCGCTCGTGCTCACGCGCGACGGGGCGGCCCAGACCGAGGTGGCCGGGCGGCCGGCGATGCTGTTCGCCTTCGCGCAGGGCGAGGAGCTGGAGCGCGCCGACGTGACGCCCGAGCGTTGCCGGCGCATTGGCGCCGAGGTCGGGCGGCTGCACGCGCTCGCGCCGCGGTTCGGCCCGGCGCGCCCGAACCCGTACCAGTGGGATCGGGTCGAGGGGTGGATCCGCGAGCTCGGACCCGACGGCGACGGCGATCCCCTCGTCGCGACCTCCATGTCCATGCTCGAGGACGAGCTGTCGCTCACGCGCCGGCTGCCGCCCGCTCCCGCCGGCCTCGTCCACGGCGATCTGTTCCTCGACAACGTGCTGTGGGTCGGCGATCGCGTGTCGGCGCTGCTCGACTGGGAGATGAGCTGCGTCGACGCCTTCGCGTACGACCTGGGCGTGATGGTGAACGCCTGGTGCTACGGCGAACGCCACGAGCCCGCGCTCGCGCGCGCGTTGCTCGAGGGGTACCAGGCGGAGCGGCCCATCGATCCCGCCACCGCCGAGGCGCTCTACCCGTACACGCGATTCGTCGCGCTGCGCTACACGGCGTCGCGGATCCACGCCTTCCACCGCGCGACGCTCTCGGCCGATCGGCTCGCCTGGAAGGACTGGACGCGGTACCGCGATCGCCTGGCGGCGTTGCGCGCCATGGGAGAGCGCGCCTTCCGCCAGCTGGTCGGCGTCTGACTCGGGCTCGGCTGGGCTACAACCCGCTGGCGAACTTCCACTGCCCGTCCTCGCGGACGAGCAGCATGCGGTGGTTGTCGCTGACCGACTTCGCCACCTCTCCGTTCTTGGTCTGGATGCGGTAGTGCTCGTCGTAGAAGACGTAGGCGGCGGCGCGATCGCCGTGCACGTCGATCCGGCGCACGCCGATGTCGAGCCGCAGCGCCGTGATCTGCTGGTAGTCGGCGGTGATGCGCTTTGCGAGCTGCTGGTAATCGACGTCGTCGGCCGGGTCAGGCGTGCCGGCGTCGTCGAAGTACTTCGGCGACACGAGCGCGATCACCGCGGTGGCGTCGCGCCGCTCCGCCGCCTTGCGGTAGGCGTCGATCGCCGCCACGATGGCGCGCGTGTCGGGCGTGTCCTGGATCGTCGTGCCCGGGATCTGGTGTGTCGCGCAGGCGAGCGCGAGGACGGCGAGGGCCGAGGCGAGGAGGCGCATCCGCCGGTTAAAGCCCGCCCCGGAACGCGCGTCAACTGTGACGGCGGCGCCTCCACACGTGCCCGGCAGCGCGCCGCCCGGGGGTCGCCGCCCGAGAGGGCGGTGGCCAGATTCGACCTCCAAACCCAAGCCCGGGGAAACCATGACGCGCGTCTTCTTCCTCACGGCCCTCGCCGCCATCGCCTGCACGAACAAGGCGGCCACCTACTCGGGAGACACCACGACCACCGGCGCGACCCGTGCCGGCGCCGCGACGCGCGGCGCGGTGGCGCCGTCCGAGCTCTCGGCCGAGCAGATCCGCCTCGTCCAGCGCTCGCTCATCGACCGCGGCTTCGCGGTCGACCCGACCGGCGCCTTCGACGATCGCACCCAGGCGGCGCTGATGGATTTCCAGCGGGCGCGCGGGCTGCCCGCCACCGCCAGCCTCGACCAGCCCACCCTCGACGCGCTGGGTCTCGATCCTCGCGACGTCACGCCGGAGCGCGGCACCGACACGACGGGCCGCACCGCCGCGCCGAGCGAGGGGCAGACCCCGGAGGTCCGGCAGTAGGCCGCGTCCAGCTCAGCCCGGCTCGAGCGGAGCCGGAGCCCGGCACGCGCTTGTCAGCCCGTGGGCCGTTCTCTACATTCGAGCGCCATGTCGACCGCCAGCTTCGAGGCCCTGAAGAAGTTCTTCGAGACGTCCGAGGTCGCCCGTAAGGCGACGAAGCCGCTCCACGACGCCGCCGAGGTCGCCCTCCAGCTCGACGGTGGGCCGGCGCACTTCAAGATCGCGGGCGGCAGAGCGGCGGTGCACGAAGGCCCCGCGACGAATCCCGACTTCACGCTCCATCTGCCCGACGCGGCCGTGAAGCGCATCACCTCGCTCCGCAGCGACGACGTGGGCGAGTTCGGGATCGAGTTCTTCAAGCTCGTGCTCCAGAAGGACCCGGCGCTCAAGGCCAAGGTCAAGATCGACGCCTCGACCGCCCAGTTGCTGTCGCATGGCTACCTGGGCGTGCTGGCCCAGGGCGGGCTGAAGGTCACCTGGTGGCTGCTCAAGAACGGCGTGAAGAACCCCAAGGCCGCCATCGACCGGCTGCGCCACGGGTAGGTCCAGCGGCCCGCGCCGTCAGCGCGACGCCGGAGCGGCGCGCGCGTCGCGCTCGAAGGCACAGCGCCGGGCGGCGTCCTCCGCCTGCGCGCGGAGCGCCTCCGTGGCTGCCCCGCGCGCGATCGCGGCGAAGGCGGCGATCGCGGCGTCGGGGTGTCCGGCCAGGCAGAGCGCCTCCGCCGCCATCCGGCGCGCCTCCACCTCGAGCTCGGGCCCCGGCAGCGCGGCCACGTCGAGCCCGCGCAAGCTCGCCATCGCCTCCGCCGGAGCGCCGCGCGCGAGGCGCGCGCGGGCGAGCAGGTACCGCGCCAGCGGCGCCTCGCTCCGGGCGAGGCTCGCCACCGCCTCGGCGGGGTCGCTCGCGCCGATCAGCCAGGGCGTGACCGCCTGCGCGAGGCGGGGGTCCTCCGCCGCCGCCAGCTTCGCGTCGAGCGCCCGCGCGTCCGCGCCGAAGGGATGGGCGAGCGCGCGCGCGGCGCGGTAGCGCTGCGCCGCGATCGCGCCCTCGCCCGCGGCGAGGCGGAGGTCGCCGAGACGCTCGAGCAGCGAGGCCCGGAGCGCGCTCCTGCCGCCCGCGGCGCCGGCGCGCCCGAGCGCCTCCCACAGGATGGCCTCGGCGCGCGCCGGGTCACCGGCGGCGCGCCAAGCCTCGGCGGCCCCGCGCAGCCACGCCGGATCCCCGCCGGAGAGCGCCCCGGCGCGGCGCAGGAGGGCCTCGGCCGCGGCGGCGCGCCCTCGCGCCGCGTCGCGCGCGGCCTCGACCTCGAGATCCGCCACCTCGCGCGCGCAGGCCCGGGAGAACAGGCTCCCCCGCTCGAAGCGCGCCTCCGCCTGCGCCGCCAGCTCGGGTGGTACCGCCACGTCGTCGAGGAAGCGCTGCCACTCCGCCTCGACCGCCGCGAGCGGACGACCGAGCGCGCGCGCCACGTCGTCCATCCGGTAGGCCGCCAGCACCGCCTCCGAGCCGTACCGATCGAGGAGGAAGCGCAGGAAGCTCCCGGCCGCGGTGTAGGCGCGCGCCGGCGCGGCGCTCCAGAACCCGGTGGTCCCGAGCAGCGATGCGAGCGGAGGGAGCCGGTGCTGGTCTCGCAGCTCGCGGGTCCAGGCGTGGACGTCGTAGGGGCCGGCCGGCACGTCCACCGCGACCGCCAGCCCCTCGGTCAGCCCCGCGTCGACGAGGAACAGCGCGCGCGCCGGGACGCCGAGCAGCCTGGGCGCGGCGACGCTGGCGAGCGCGTGGACGAGCTCGTGACGGAGCACCGGGTGCGGGACCCCCTGGTCGTGGACGTGGATCTCGGCGAGCCACGGCTTCGTGAAGCTCGTGTGGCCGGCGCCGACGAGGCGCCGCTTCTCCTCGGCACTCCGGTACAGCCACACCGTGGCGCGGGGCGGCCGCGCGAGCCCGAGCGCGCGGGCCACCGCGGCCGCGTCGTACTCGCAGTCGAGCAGGATCCGGGTCGCCTCCTCCGCGCTCTTCTCGCGCGGCAGGTGCACGACGCAGCGCGGCCCCTCGCGCACCGCGCCGAGCGCCGCCGAAAGCTCCGCCCGGGTCGCGGTGGCGCCCCCCAGCGCCCGCGTCGCGAGCGCGGCCGCCACGGCCAGGGCGAGCGCCAGCGCCGGTCGTGCTCTGCGGCGCCGGTCGCGGCGCGCGAGCCAGAGCGCGGCGGACGCGAGCGCGGCGCAGGTCCAGGCGAGCGTCCCGGCCCGGAACAGCAGCAGGCGTCGATCGATCGTCAGCGCCTCGTCGTACAGCGGCCCGGGCCAGACCCCGAGCAGGTGGTCATGGGCGGAGGCGGACGGGCCGAAGTAGCCCGTGCCGAGCGTGGCCGCCAGCGAGGCCACGGCCACGATCGCGTAGAGGAGCGCCGCGCGACGCCGCCGGCCGCTGGCGGCGAGGCCGCTGGCCGTTCCGATCGCCGCGGCGAGGAGGGCCGAAGGCACCGCCACGAGCGCGAACAGGGGTGCGCCCGCGAGCGCGCGGCACGGCGTCGCGATCGCGGCGCGCGCGGCCGCCGTGGCGAAGAGGACCCCGAGCCAACCCAGGAGCACGAGCGCGGCGGCGGCGAACGGCCGCAGGACGCCGGTCGGGGTCGGGGTCGCGAGCCTCCTCCGCGCGGCCGCGATCCCCAGCGCCGGCCCGAGCAGGAGCGCGGACAGGAGCGCCGCGACGAGCCCGAGCTCGAACCCGGGCACCTCGAGCAGGGGGAGGAACCCGCCGAGCGCGCCGAGCAGCGCCAGCGCGGCGGTGACCACCCACACCCACCGCGCGTGGAGCAGGGAGGAGACGTGGAAGGCGGTGCACCCCTCGTTCATCGCTGGAACCTGCGATACCATCGCGCGCGATGCAGGAAAACCGCCTCCACGCACGCGCGCCGATCGAGCTCAAGGTCGACTACAAGCGCCTCAACAGCTTCTTCGCCGAGTACACGAAGAACATCTCCAAGGGCGGCACCTTCATCAAGACGAAGAAGCCTCTTCCAGCCGGGACCCGCTTCCGGTTCAGGCTCCAGGTGCCGTCCTGTCCCGAACCCTTCGAGGTCCTGGGCGAGGTGGTGCGCGAGGACGCCCGCACCGACGAGCCCGGGATGGCCATTCGCTTCGTGTGGCAAGACGAGGCCGCGCGGCTCGCCTTCGAGGTGGCCGTGGAGCGGCTCATGGTCGACCACCTCGGGCCGCAGCTGGCGGCCGAGCTGCTTCGGCCCGGCCGTCGCTGATCCCCCGCCTCAAGGGCGGGCGGCGTCGCCTTCGAACGCGACCCGATCGCCGATCGCGATCCCGTGGGCGGCGCTCCATCCGCCGTTGACCTCGAGCACCCAGCGGCAGGGCCGGCCGGGCGAGCGCGGCGTGGTGGAGTGCGGCTCCGCGCGCTCCACGATGCCGACCACCGTCCGAGCCTCGTCGATGAAGATCATGTCGAGCGGGATGAGCGTGTTCTTCATCCAGAAGGAGTGCTCGGCCGTGCCGGGGAAGACGAAGAGCATGCCCTCGTCGGCGCCCAGACTGTCGCGGAACATCAGGCCGCGGGCGAGCTGCGCCTCGCCTCTCGCCACCTCCACGGTCACCGTGCTCACCCGCCCCGAGGGGCTCTCGATGAGGACGCGGGCCGGGACGGGAGCGGCGTCGGCGCCGCGCGACGAGGGCGCGCCGGGTGCGCGGCAGGCGGCGAGGGCGAGGACGAGCCCGAGGGCGGCCGCACCTGCCGGCGAGGCGATCACGGAGAGAGCGGCGTGGCGCAGTAGCTCGAGTACGCGCCGGTGTCGCCGAGGTACTTCTGGGCGATCTGGGGATCCTGCTGGGCGAGCTGGGCCAGGAAGACCTCGTCCAGCACCACCTTGCGGCAGACGAGCCCCGTGTCCGAGGGCGAGCAGTCGGCGTCCGCCACGCACGGCTTCGAGCAGTAGGGATCGTTCTTCACCTTGCTGCTGGGCGGCGACTTGATGCAGACGAGGTTGTCGCACGCGGTGTTGCCCGACTCGAGGTAGTCGGCCGTGATGGTCGCCGGGAAGATGACGCCAGCGTCGGGCACGTCGAACGTGCACGGCCCCCCGACGTCGGGCGCCTGGCAGCCTGCGAGCGCGGCGAGAACGAGGACGGTGGCGACGTTGGCGGCGGTGCGCATCGGCGCGAAGCGTTAGCACGCGACACCACCCGCGGCAAGGATGCGCCATTGTGGGACTGACCAATTCAATGTCGGATGAACAGTCCCTTGCGAAGGGGACGTTCCATTGCCCCTTCGCAGAAGTCGTACTAGCATGCGCTCGTTTCGCCGACCGCCGGGATACGCGTGGAACTACCAAGACATACACTCGCCTTCCTCGCGCTCCTGGCCGCGCCGCTCGCGGCCCAGGGCCAGTCGGAGGCGCCGGGTCTCGATCTTTCGCAGCCTCCAGAGAGCGCGCGCCCCGCTGACGAGGCGCCGCGAACGCCTCCGGCCGGGGCCGATCGCGCGCGCTCCTCGAAGACGGAGGCCGAGGCGCCGCTCGCCGCCGGCGAGCGCGACGTCGCGCTCGGCGATCGCGTCAAGGCGGTGCAGCGCAAGGGGTTCATGAAGGCGCACCGGTTCGAGCTGGGCGTCCTCTTCCCCGGCACCGTCAACGACGCCTTCTACGAGAAGCTCGGCCTGGGCGGGAAGGTCGCCTACAACTTCGAGGACAGCTTCGCGCTGGCGCTGCGCGGCGCGTACTACACCTCGCTCCGCACGAACCACGTCCGCGAGGGCAAGCTCGCCTTCTCGAGCCAGCTGCTCCAGAGCGAGCTCAACGGCCAGGTGATGCTCGACGGCGTCTGGTCGCCCATCTACGGTAAGGTGGCCTGGCTCGGGTCGTCGATCGTCCACTTCGACCTCTACCTCCTGGCCGGCTTCGGAGGGGTCTGGAGCGCGACCAGCTCCGCTCCACGCAGCGAAGGGCCACACATCGCGACCGACGTGGGCGGAGGCATCCGCTTCTACCCGAAGAGCTGGCTCGCGCTCGACGGCGGCGTCATCGCGACGTTCTATCCCGATCAGCCCGTGACGCAGGTGCCGAGCACCATGCAGAAGGTGGTGGCCGTGCAGCTCGGCCTGACCTTCTTCCTGCCCACCACCTTCGAGTACGTCTACCCATGACCTCGCGCGCCGTCACCGCCCTCGCGTGCGCTGCCGCGCTCGCCACCCTCGCGCCGCGGGCCGCCCGCGCCAGCGCCGCCGACGCCTTCGAGAACAAGGTGAAGCCGGTCTCGGGGCAGCTCTACCAGAAGAGCGGCAAGCTCGAGCTGACCGTCCCCGTGGGCGCGCTCTCCGTGAACGACGCCTTCTTCTCGAAGTACATGGCGGGGGCGAAGCTCGGGTACCACTTCAACGAATACTTCGCGCTCGCCGTGACGGGCTCGTTCGGCACGTCGAGCACGACGGGGTCGACGTCCGTCTGCCGGGTGAACCAGGGGTGTACGCCGGCGGAGCCCTGGCGCCTGTACCAGGTTCCGGGCGACATCAAGTGGATCGTCGGCGCCGAGCTGGCGTTCTCGCCCGTCTACGGCAAGCTCAACGTCTTCGCGGAGAAGGCGATCCACTTCGACCTGTCCTTGCTGGGCGGCGCCGACCTCATCTCGTACCGTGACGTGGTGGTGCCCGCGAGCAGCAGCACGCCGGCGCCCGGCAACGCCACCTCGCCCGGCGGCCACGTCGGCGTCGGCGGGCGCGCCTTCTTCGCGCGGTTCATGGCGTTCCGACTCGAGCTGAAGGACTACATCTACTCGGTCCCGCACCTCCCCTCGGGCAATCTGCAGACCCAGCTCATGGTGGAGGCCGGGCTCTCCTTCTTCGTCCCGGTCGTCCACCGCGACGACATGTGAACGGGTGAGGCCCATGCCATCGCAACTCCTCCGCCCGCTCGCCGCCCTCGCGACCGCCGCCGTCCTCCTCGGCGCGCTGCCGGCGTCGGCTCAGCTCGGCATCGACCTCGTCCCGGACGAGAAGAAGGCGCAAGAGAAGAAGAAGCGCCCCCCGCCGACGACCACGCTCCCCGAGCTCGACATCGGCGCGGCGGGAGCGAAGAAGGGCGAGGCGGCGCGGCGGATCGCCGATGCGAACCAGGTGTTCCAGCGCGGCGACTTCGAGACCGCCGCCCTCGCCTACGACGCCATCCTGCGCGAGCCGGCGCTCTCCGAAGCGCACGATGAGGCGCGTTACCAGCTCGCGAAGAGCCTCTACCGCCTCGGTCTGTACCACTCCTCGCTCGCCCAGCTCGACGTCATCCTCCAGCGCGGGCCCCAGGGCACGAAGTACTTCCACAACGCCCTCGAGTGGCTGTTCCAGGTGGGCAAGAAGACCGTCAACGAGGACGTCATCGTCAGCCAGGTGGCGCGGTACTCGAACGGCGCGTTCCCGCCGTCGTCGCAGGACGCGTTCACGTACCTGCTCGCCCGCTACTCCTACGAGCGCGGTCAGGCGCTCGACGAGGCGGGCCGGCCGGGCGAGGCGAAGAAGAACTACGACGAGGTGCGGCGCCTGACGGTCCAGGTGCGCCCGGAGGCGGGAGCACAGCCGCCGTCGCGCTCGGCGGGCGACGACCCGAGGCTCGACGAGGCGGACATCTACGCGCGCGCCCGCTTCCTCGATGGGCTCGTCCAGTACGCGCAGGGGAACGGCCAGTCGGCGGTCGAGTCGTTCAAGGAGGTGGTGCGGCTCACGAACCCGAAGCGCGGCCGCGCGCCCGACCTGCACGCCCGCGAGCAGGCGTTCCTGCAGCTCGCCCGCATCCACTACGAGCACAAGCAGAACCGATACGCGATCTTCTACTACGACAAGATGCCGTGGGGCGGCCAGAGCTGGCTCGAGGGGCTGTGGGAGTCCTCCTACGCGCACTATCGCATCGGGAACTACGAGAAGGCGCTCGGGAACCTGCTCACGCTGCAGTCGCCCTACTTCCGCGACGCGTGGTTCCCCGAGTCGTGGATCCTGAAGGCCATCATCTACTACGAGAACTGCCGCTACCCCGAGGCGCGAGACATCCTCGACGAGTTCCACGGCAGGTACGAGGGCATCCTCGCCGAGCTTGACCGCCTCACCGGGCAGCGCACGCAGCCGGCCGCCTTCTACGACCTGCTGGAGGACGCCGAGAAGGGGCGGGCGGCCGGATCGGCGCACCTGGCCCGGATCCTCAAGGTCGCGCTCACCGACCAGGACGTGAAGCGCCTGCACGACACCATCCTCGAGGTCGAGGGCGAGATGGATCGCGGGATCGGCGGCCGGCGCGAGGCGTTCCGCGGCTCCGCGCTCGCGAAGGACCTGCGCGGCCGGCTCGAGGCCGAGCGCGGCCGGCTCGTCGCGGAGGCAGGAGCCCGCGCCCGCGGCAAGCTCGAGTACGAGCGTGACGCCCTGAGGGAGCTCCTCCAGCAGGCGCTCCGGATCAAGATCGAGGTCTCCCGGCAGGAGCGCGAGGCCCTGGAGGGTGCGCTCACCCGCGGCGGTCAGGTCAACGTCCTGAAGGATTACCGTTATTCGACCGCCGTCTCGGACGAGCACCTCTACTGGCCCTACGACGGTGAGTTCTGGCGCGATGAGCTCGGGACCTTCACCTACACCCTCACGAAGGGGTGCCGCGACGTCGCCGCACGCGAGACGCGCTAGCCCGAAGAGACGAGGCACACGTATGGCCCGACGGACCTCCTCTCTCCTGCTCGCGCTCTCGCTGTCGTTGTCGCTGGCCCCGCGGGCGAGGGCGGAGGAGCCGCGCCCCTCCGCCGCCGCGGCCGCCGCCAAGGATGCCGGTCTGGGGAAGAAGCGATCGCTCGCCCCGGATGCATCGCTGGCCGGCTCCATCGAGGCGAAGGGGCGCGCCGCGGAGCCCGCCGGCCCGCGCCTCGACTTCGACACGTTCCGCTTCGCGATCGAGGGCCAGGTCTCCGGGAAGCGCCGCGAGGAGATCGCCGACCTCGAGAAGCTCATCCGGCTCGGCGGCTCGCAGCAGGAGATGCCGGGGTGGCTCTTCCGGCTCGCCGAGCTGCACTGGGAGGAGGCGCAGTACCTCTTCTTCGAGGCGAACCGCCGCGACGACGCGATCGCCCAGGCGAAGGGCGACCCGGCCCGCCTCGAGCGGCTGCGGGCCGAGAAGAAGGACCTGGAGGAGCGTTCACACGGCGAGCAGGTGCAGGCCATCGCGCGCTACCGCGAGATCGCGAAGCGCTTTCCGAGCTACTCGCGCCTCGACGAGGTCGTCTTCTTCCTGGGCGAGAACCTGTGGAAGCAGAACCACCGGAAGGAGGCGCTCGAGGCGTACAAGGTCCTCATCCAGCGCTTCCCGAAGTCGCGCTACGTGCCGGACGCGTGGATGGCCTTCGGCGAGCACTACTTCGACTCCGCCGACAAGGGGAACCGGAAGGAGAGCCTGCAGAAGGCCCTCGAGACGTACAAACGCGCCGCCGCCTACACCGAGTCGAGCGTCTACGGGTACGCCCTCTACAAGCAGGCGTGGGTCCACTACAACCTCGGCGCCTGGAACGAGGCGCTCGATCTGTTCAAGGCCGTCATCTTCTTCGGCGACCTCCCCACCTCCACGGTCGCGCCCGACAAGAAGCTCGCGCTCGCCCGCGAGGCTCGCAAGGACTACGTTCGCACTTACAGTCACGTCGGCTCGCCCAAGGCGGCGCCGGACGACTTCGCGCGGGTGGGGGGTAAGGACGCCCGCGACATGCTGAAGTCCCTGGCCGCCCTCTACTACGACGAGGGCAAGGACCGCGACGCGATCCTCGTCTACCACGGCCTCATCATGGCCGACGCGGCCTCGCCCGAGGCCCCCTCGTTCCAGGCCCGCATCGTCACCTGCGCCGGCCGCATGGGGAAGAAGGAGCTGGCGGTCCAGCAGGCCGGCGTGTTCGTGGAGATGCTGCAGGCCGCCGAGAAGAAGGGCGGCGACGAGGCGACGAAGCGATCGCTGCAGACCGCGCGCAAGGACGCCGAGAACACGCTGCGCACCCTCGCGGTCCAGTACCACGCGGAGTTCAAGAAGACGCGCGAGGACGCCGTCGCCGCGCTCGCCGCCGAGCTCTACCGGCTGCACCTCGGCCTGTTCCCCGACTCGCGGCAGGCGTACGAGATGCGCTTCTTCCACGCCGAGCTGCTCTACGCGCTGGAGAAGTTCCAGCAGGCCGGCGACGAGTACCTCCAGGTGGCGGAGATCGACGCCCGCCGCATGAAGGAGCCGGGCGAGGACGGCCGGCCACAGAAGCCGGGCAAGTACCTCGCCGACGCGCTGGAGAGCGCGGTCCAGTCTTACGACATCGTGGCGAAGCGCGCCGAGGCGACCGAGAAGCGGCCCCAGGGCGATCCCAAGACGCGCCTGCCCATCCCGAAGGAGAAGCAGCAGCTCGTCGACGCCTGCCAGCGCTACCTCGCGCTCGTGCCGCGGGGCGAGAAGGCGGTCGAGGTCGCCTACAAGGCCGCCAACGTCTACTACCGGTACAACGCCTTCCCCGAGGCGGTGAAGCTCTTCGCGGAGATCGCCGACCACCACCCGCGCCACGAGCTGTCGCGCTACGCGGCCAACCTCGCGCTCGACACGTACAACCTGCAGGGCGACTGGCGGGGCATGAACGGCGCCGCCAAGCGCTTCTGGCAGAACGGCGAGCTCATGCGCGCGCAGCCGGCCCTGCGCGAGGATCTCGCCAAGGTCATCGAGCAGAGCGGCTTCAAGCTCATCGAGGAGCTGGAGCGGTCCGGCCATCCCGGCGACGCCGCCGACGCCTACCTCGCCTTCGCCCGCGACTGGCCAGCATCCAAGCTCGCGCCGACCGCGCTCTACGACGCGTCGGTCGCCCTCGCCAAGTCGGGGCGGCTGGAGCGCGCGCTCGCCATTCGCGAGCAGCTCGTCCAGCGCTACCCGCAGGATCCGCTCGTGCCCAAGGTCGGCCTGGCGAGCGCGCAGGACCGTGATTCGGTGGCGGACTTCGATCGCGCGGCCGACGGGTACGAGCGCTACTACCACGGTTGGCGGAAGGCGGCCGGGGTGGCCGCCGCGCCCGCGAGGAAGAGCGGGAAGCGCGGCGCGCGCGGGCCTGCGCCCGCGCCAGCGGGCGACGCGGGCGGGTACGAGGAGAGCAAGGCGCGGGACGCGCTCTACAACGCAGGCGTGCTGCGCGAGGGTCTCGCCCAGTACGGCCGCGCCGAGGCGGACCGGACGGAGTACGTCGAGGCCTGGCCCGCGTCGCCGGACGCGGCGCGCGTCTTCCTCTCGCTGGCCGATCTGGCGACGCGACAGGGCTCGGTCTCGAAGGAGCTGCGCGTCCTCGAGGAGTACCAGCAGCGGTTCGTGAAGGATCCCACCGAGTGGCTCGTGGTGCAGGACCGCATCGCGCGGCTCTTCCGGAAGGCGGGCAACGGCCCCGGCGAGCGGCGCGCCTACGAGCAGGCGCTGGCGTACTGGCAGGCGCGCCGGAGCCAGGTCGGCGAGCGCGGCATGGCGGTCGTCGCCGAGGCGCAGGTCCTCGCGCTCGAGCCGGCGTTCGCGGCCTACGACCGGATCGACTTCGCCGTGCCGGGCCGCCTCTCGCCGCAGCGGCAGGTGAAGTGGCTGAAGGGCCAGGCCGAGCTCAAGAGCGCGCGCCTGCTCGAGCTCCAGAAGAAGTACACGGCGGTGGTCGAGACGAAGCAGGCGGAGCCTGCCGTGTGCGCCCTCTACAAGATCGGCCTCGCGTACAAACGGTTCGCGCACGCCTTCCAGACCGCGCCGGTCCCGAAGGAGCTGCGGCAGAACAAGGCGTTCGCCGACGAGTACCGCGCGCAGCTGGCGCAGCTCGCCGAGGCGCCCGAGAAGAAGGCGGTCGAGGCGCTCGAGTACGCCATGACGAAGTCGCGCGAGCTGGGCGTCTCGAACGCCTGCTCGAAGGCCGCCACCGAGATCCTGGCCCACTACAAGCCCGACCTGTACGGGCCGCCGCTCGAGCAGGTGCCGCCGCTCGTCGCGCCGCGGTCGGCGCCGGCGCGGGCCGCCGGCCAAGGGCTGCTCGTGGCGCTCTACCTGCCGCCCGGGCCCGACGCCGCCCAGGGCGAGCCGCCCCCTGCGCTCCCGCCGCTCGGCGCACGTCCGCCGCCGGCCGCCGCGGCGCCGCTGCGGGACGCCGACCTGCCGGTCGACGAGCCGGAGCAGGTGCGCTCCGCCGCGCCGGCGAGGAGCGACCCGCTCCCGCCGCCCATCAAGGACGAGGACCTCCTGCCATGAGGCCCGCGATGACGATCCGCCTCGCGCTCCCGCTCGCGGCTGCGCTCGCCGCGTGCGCGAGCGGCGCCGCCGCGCCTCGCGCCGGCGATGGCCGCCCGACTCCGACGCCGACCTCCAGGCCGACCTCGACGTCGACCGCGGCGTCGACCGCGACTCCCGCGACCGCGACAGCGACAGCGACAGCGAGCCGGCCTCCGGCCGCGGCGCGCCGCGAGCTCTCGCCGCGCGCCCAGCGGCTGTTCGACGAGGCGGTCGCGACGGCCGAGGAGCAGAAGCGCCTCAAGGTCCCCACCGATTGGGAGACGCTGGAACGACGCTGGCGCGCGGTGACCGACGCGGAGCCGGTGCCGGAGGCCTGGTTCAACGTGGGCGTCGCGCTCCAGCACCGCGGCCGCGTCGACGAGGCGCGCGCGGCCTACCGGCGCGCGCTCGATCTCGAGCCGCGGCTCGCGCCGGCGGCGGCGAACCTGCTCCTCCTCGAAGAGCCGTCGGACCCCGCGCTGGCGGCGCAGCGCTGGAGCGAGCTCGCGCGCCGGTACCCGGAGGACGCCGTCTCGCGGGCGCGGCTCGCCGCGCTCTACGAGGACGCTGGGCAGCACGACGAGGCGTGGAAGCTCGGCCGCGAGGCGCTGCTGCGCGATCAGCGCGCGGTGGGCGCCTACAAGGCGATGATGCGGGTGGCGCTCGCCCGCGGGAACCTCGACCTGGCGCACCTGCTCGCCGTGAAGGCGCGCAAGCTCGACGAGGGCGATCCGGAGATCGCGGCCTTCGTCGGCGACGTGCTCGCCGCCGAGAAGGACGCGCACGGCGCCGTGGCGCACTGGAAGAAGGCGGTCGCCCTCGACGCGGGCTATCTACCGGCCCGCTACGCGCTCCTCGGCGACGCCTTCGGCAAGCAGCACTGGGAGGGCGTGGCCGAGCAGGCGCGCGCCATCCTGGGATCGACTCCCGACCCGCGTGTCCAGCTCGCGCTCGGGGTCGCGCTGCGCCACCTCGGCAAACCCGATCAAGCGCTCACCGCGTACGAGCAGGCGGAGAAGCTCGCCGCCGGCAAGCTGCCCGAGGTCCACCTCGCGCGCGGCGTCGCGTTCATGAAGTCGAAGGAGCAGTGCGAGCCCGCGCTGGCCGAGCTGCGGCAGTATGTGGCGGAGGCCGGACCGGCGGTCGCGGCCGAAGGGCCCGCCATGCGGCTCACGCGCGAGTGCGAGCAGATCGTGGTGGCGAACCGGCAGGCGGCGGAGGCGGCGCGCGAGATGAAGGCGGAAGCGGAGCGCGAGGCCGCCCGCAAGGCCAAGTCGAACGAGGCGCGGCCTGTCGGCGCCCACGGCCCCGAGGCCCCGCCGACGCCGCAGCCCACCGCGCCTGCCACCGGGCCGGGTTCCATGCCCTCGTCCGCTCGGCCGTCCACTCCCGCCGCGGAGGAGGGATGAACCCTTACAAGGTGGGAAAGGTGAGCACGGGTGTTGCTATCCCCAATGGAAGCGCGGTGCTACGCTCCCTGTCACGGAGAAAAGGGACACCGATGCGAAAGCCGCTTCTTCTGACGGTCCTCGCGCTTCCCCTGGTCGTGTTCGCCCAGGAGAAGAAGCCACCCGAGCCCCGGGTCGAGTACGAAAAGAAGACCGTGATCAACTTCGACGACGACACGATCCAGGGTGACCTGACTCGTCCCGATGGAGAGTATGTCGAGGCGCGCAAGCGGGTGAACCACTCCAACTTGATCAAGGTCCGAGAAGACTGGCGTGACAAGGTGAAGCAGTCCGCCGCCGACCTCTGAGCCGAGCGCTCCGATGCCCCCTACCTCCCTCATCCTCGAGGTCTACCGCGGCGACGAGCTGGTCCGGACCGAGCGCTTCACCCGCGAGATCATCAAGATCGGCCGCCTCTCCTCGGCACACCTGTGCCTCGAGGACGAGCGCATCTCGCGCATCCACTCCGTGATCGAGGTGGGGCAGGATGGCGCCTCCATCATCGACATGGGGAGCGCCGAGGGGACGTTCGTCAACGGGAAGCGGGTGAGCAAGGGGCCGCTCAAGCAGGGCGACGAGATCAAGCTCGGCGGCCTGCGCATCGTGGTGGCGGGCGACGGCGCGGCCGGTTCCGTGAACCGGGCGGTCGCTCTGCCGGCCGGCACCGCGGGCGCGCCGAAGCTCTCGCAGGCGAACGGCCATGGCCACGCGGTGGGCGCGGACGGACAGTCGCGCGCTCCTGGCCAGCCCGCGCGGAACGGCCATGCGGTCTCGCTGCAGGCGCCTGCCGCCGCCGTCGCTCTCCGGGCAGAGCCTTCCGCGGCGCCGGCTCCCGTGCCGGCTCCAGCGCCGGCTCCCGTGCCGGCGAAACCGGCGCGCCCGGCGCTGGCGCTCGTTCGCCCGATCGACGAGGAGCCCATCGAGGAGGGTGCGCCGGACCTCGGCGTCGAGCTTCGCGTGCTGTGGGGCGATGCGCTCCTCGACGCGGGGACTTTCGTCGCGCCGAAGCAGCCGGTCATGGTGGGGGATGGGCCGCGCTGCCACTTCCGCCTCTCGGCGCCCGACCTGCCCACCGCGGCGTTCCCGATCCTTCGCCACGAGGGTGGCGAGTACCGGTTCCTGTTCTCGCGCGGCATGCGTGGCGGCGTCGACGAGGGCGGCAAGGTCCGCACCTTCGGCGAGCTGGTCAAGGCGCGCGCCGCCTCGCAGGACGAGGCGGTCGAGGGCGCCTGGTCCGTGCCCGTGCCGCGAGCCGGCCTCGTCCGCGCCGAGCTGGGGAGCGGGCTGTGCGTCGAGGCGCGCTTCCGCCGCCCGCCGAAGCCGGCGGTCGTGCCGTGGTGGGAGCGGCTCGACTACCGGTACCTGAACTTCCTGCTCGTGCTGCTCTTCCTCCAGGGCGGCTTCATCGTGGCGGCGAAGACCACCACCCGCGACATGGACCTGGTGCAGGACGACCTCGCCAAGGGCCAGCAGCGGATGGCGAAGTTCGTCATGAAGGCGCCCGAGCAGCAGAAGGTGAACCCCTACCTCGAGAAGCTGAAGAGCGATCTCAAGAAGGAGCAGCCGGGCGAGATGGCCGAACGCCACAAGGGCGACGAAGGCCAGATGGGCAAGAAGGATGCGCCCAAGACGAACGGCCGCTCCGCACCGAAGGCGATCGACCCGAACGCGAAGGAGCTGGTGAAGAACTCGGGTCTGCTGGCCGCGCTCGGCAAGGGCCGGGGAACCGGCGGGCTCTCGACCGTGTTCGGTCAGGGCGGCCTCGGCGGTGACCTCAAGGGCGCCATCGGGAACATGTACGGGCCGGTGGTGGGCGACAGCCGTGGCGTCGGCGGGCTCGGGCTCAAGGGCAGCGGCACGGGCGGCGGCGGCGCGGGCGAGACGATCGGCATCGGCGCGGTCGGCACGAAGGGGCGCGGCGGCGGGCTCGGCGGCTACGGCTCCGGCGTCGGCGGCCTGGGCGCCAAGCGCGACCGCGACGTCGCCATCGCGACCGGCGAGACCAAGGTGCTCGGTGCGATCGACCCCGAGCTCATCCGCAAGGTCATCCGCGACCACGCCGACCAGGTGCGCTATTGCTACGAGCAGCAGCTCACCCTCAATCCCAAGCTGGCCGGCAAGATCGCGATCAAGTGGCAGATCAACGCCGACGGCCGCGCCTCGGCGACCATTCTCGACCCCAGTGTCCCCATCGACTCGGACGGCCTGCGCACGGTGGGTGAGTGCATCATGAGCCGCATTCGCACGTGGGAGTTCCCCAAGCCGAAGGGCGGCGGCATGGCCATCGTCACCTATCCGTGGATCCTGCGCAGCTCCGGCTCGGGCACGGCGGGTTAGGATGCTCCACGTGAATCGTATTCGTCTCCGAACTCTCCTCGGCGCGCTCGCCGCGCTCGTCCTCCTGCCCGCGGTCGCCGGCGCCCAGGAAGCCGCTCCCCCGATGCCGGAGGATCCCCGCGCGCCTCAGTTCAAGGAGGTCGAGCGCGGGTTTTTCGCCGGCTTCGAGGTGGGCTACCTCGGGCTGTTCAAGACACCCACCGCCGATCCGAGCAAGTTCCCGTTCGCCGGCAGCGGCGGCGGGAGCGCCAACGCGATGCTCGTCGGCGCGAACGCCGGCTACGACGTCTCGAGCCGGGTGGCGCTGTCGATCTTCGCGCTGGGCGCGAACGCGAGCGCCAACCCTTCGTACGGCTCGTTCAGCTTGTTCGTCGCTGGGGGCGACGTGCGGGTCGCCCTCCTCGGCGGGGGCGACAAGTACGGCGTGGAGCGACTGCATCTCTATCTCCACGGGCGCGCCGGCGGCCTGCTCACGACGCCGGAGGGGCTCCTCGGGCACACCGACGTCTACCTCGCCGGCGGGCCGGGGGTGGAGTACGTCACGCACCTCCGCCACTTCGCGGTTGGCCTCGCTGCGGACGCGACGTACCTGACGAAGGCCAAGACGGCGGGCGTCGCGATTACTCCCACCGTGCGTTACACGTTCTAGTCGGGTCGCGTCCTACACCTTCCAGCGGCCTTCCCCCGATGAAGGGACAAGGTCTATGCTTTCGCCCGAACTTCGGGTGATTCCCAGACCTTGATCCCTCCTGCACCGGAACAGCAGATCCGAGCGCACCTGGCCGCGCTCGAGGCGGCGCCCGCCGACGCTCAGGCGTTCTCCGCCCTCGAGTCGCTGTACCAGCGGCACGATCGATGGGAGGACCTCGTCTCGCTGTACGAGGGCCGCGCTCGCCGCGGGCCGGGCGCCGGCGCCGGCGCGCTGCTCGTGAAAGCAGCCGACCTGGCGCACCGCCGGATGCGCAACGCCGCCCGCGCCGAGGAGCTCTACCGGCAGGTGCTGCACGCGGACCCACGGAACGTGGCCGCGCTGCGGGCGATGATCGAGCTCCACGAGGAGCGCGGCGACTTCGCGGCGGTGGCGGAAGCGCTCGAGCGGTTGGCGGACGTCACGCACGGGCCGCGGGCCGCGGCGGAGCTCTACCTCCGGCTCGGCCGCGTCCACGAGGAGCGCTTGCTCCGGCGCGATCGCGCCGCCCTCTACTACGCGCGCGCCCTGCGCCTCGACCCCGACCTCGACGCGGCACGCCAGGCGGCGCTGCGCGCGCAGGTGGCGCTGCGCCGCTTCGGGCAGGCGAAGCGCACGCTCGACGGGGCGCGCGAGCGCGGCCAGCCGCCGAAGGCGCTCGCCGCCGAGTACGCCCGGCTGGGCACGCTCCTCGTCGAGGAGCCGCTCGATCACGGCCTCGCGATGGAGGTGCTGATCGAGGCGCTCGCGCTCGACCGGAACGCGCCCGGCGCCGCGGCGGCGATGGAGCGCCTCAAGGCCGCGCCGCGCGTCTGGCGCAGCGAGGCCAAGGCGTTCCTCGACGAGGCGACCCGGTCGAAGGAGCGCCGCGGCGCGGCGCAGCTGGCGCTGCGCGCCGCCGCATTGCACGGCGCGTACGATCCGGACGGCGCGGGACGGGTGGTGGAGCTCGTCGAGCGGGCGCTGCTGCTCGCGCCGTCGCTGCGGCACGGCCTCGACCTGCTGGAGCGCGCCTTCAGCGAGCGGCACGACTGGCACGGGCTGGCGTCGGCGCTGGCGCGGCTCGCCGCCGAGGTGCGGGATCGCGCCGTGCTCTCGGAGCTGCACCTGCGGCTCGGGCAGCTCGACCTGGTCCGGTTCGGCGACGCGGCCGAGGCGACCGCGGCGCTGGAGCGAGCCCTGGCGCTCGATCCCACCCTCTCGCCCGCCGCGCAGCAGCTGTTCGAGCTCCACCTCGAGGCGGGCCGCCAGGCCGAGGCGCTCTCGGCGCTGGAGCGTCACCTCGCCGCGGCGCCAGAGCGCGTCCACCACGTCCTCTGGCGGCTGCGCGCGGCCGAGATCGCGCTGGCGCTCGGAGATCCGAAGCGCGCGCGCTCCCACCTCGGGGCGGCCCTCCGCGTCGACCCGCGCTCGCCGGCGGTGGCCGCCGCGCTGGCGCCGCTGCTGCGAGACGCCGGGGAGTGGCGGCCGCTCGCGGAGGCGCTGGAGGCGCAGGTGCAGGCCGAGCCCGAGCCGGCCCGCCGCGCGCGGTTGATCGAGGAGCTGGCGCAGGTGGAGCTCGAGCACATCGGCGCTCCCCGCGAGGCGCTGCGGCGCCTCGCCGAGGCGCTCCGCCTCGATCCGGGCCGCGCCGCGCTGCGGAAGGCGATCGACGCCGCGGCCGCCCGCGCCGACCTCTTCCCCGACCTGGCGCGCGCCTACCGCGCGGCCGGCGACGGCCCCTACGCGGACGCCGCGGCCCGGAAGGTGCTGCTGCGGCGGGCCGCCGAGGTGTGGGATCGCGACCTCGGCCTGCCGGAGCAGGCGGTCGAGGCGTGGCGCGCGCTCGTCGCCGCCGACCCCCAGGACGCCGGCGCGCGCGCCGCGCTCGACGCCTGCCTCGTGCGCGCCGGCCACCTGTCCGAGGTGGCCGAGGACCTGCGCCGGCGCATCGCGGCCGCGTCCGACCACGATGCGCGGCGAGAGCTCTGCGTGCGGCTGGCGCGCTCCCACGAGCAGGCCGGCGACGCCGCCGGCGCCGCCGCCGCCTGGCGCGACGTCCTCGCCGCCGGCGAGAGCGCGCCGGCGCTGCGCGGGCTCGCCGACGCGCTCGCGGCCCTGGGACCGTCGCACGCCGCCGAGCAGGCGGAGGTGATGGGGCGGCTGGCGGCGCAGCTCGCCGGAGCCGACCGCGCGGAGGCGGAGCTGGCGCGAGCCCTGCTCCTCGCCGGGCCGCTGCGCCAGGGGGGAGAGGCGGTGCCTCTCCTCGCCGGCCTCGCGCAGGGCGGCGCGCTCGGCGCCGAGCGGCAGGGCGAAGCGGTGGCGGGGCTGGAGGCGGTGTTCGCCGCGGGGGTCGAGCCGGTCGCGGCGGCCGAGGCGCTCCTCGCCGTGTACCGGGCCGCCGACAATCGCGCCCGGCAGGTCGCGCTCCTGGAGCACCTCGCGACGCGCCAGCCGGACCTCCCGGGCGCGGAGCGCGCGCGCCGGCTCCTCGAGGCGGCGCAGCTCCGGGAGGCCCAGGGCGACGCGCGCGGAGCGCTCACCGCCGCGGCCGCGGCGCTGCGCGCCGACCCCGGGCAGGGCGAGGCGCTCGACGCTTGCGAGCGGCTCGCGCGCGCCGCCGGCGCGGTGGGTGAGCTCTACGCGCTGCTCGACGAGACGGCGAGCCGCCTCGAGTCGCGGCCGGGCGAGGAACTCGCGCTCCGCCGCCGCGCCGCGGAGATCGCCGAGGACGAGCTGGGGAACCCGGAGGAGGCGAGCTCGCAGCTCCGGCGCGCGCTCGCGCTCGCGCCCGGCGACGCGGCGACGATCGCGGCCCTGGGCCGGCTCGCGGCGAGCGCCGCCGGCGCTGAGGCGGCCCCCGAGCCGGTCGTGGCGTCGCCACCGCCGGACGCCGAGCCCGAGCCGCGCCAGCGCATCGCCGAGCTGGAGGGCCGCGCCGCCCGCGCGGCATCCCCGAGCGAGCGGGCCGCCGCGGAGCGAGCGACGGCCGAGGTGTGGGGTGACCGCCTCGGCCAGTGGTCGCTCGCGTTCGCCGCGCTCGCGCGCGCCGCCCGCGCGACCCCCGCCGACGCCGCGGTGCGCGCCGAGCTGCGCGAGGCGGCGGCCCGCGCCGGCGCGGACGCCGACGCGGCGCGCGCGTACCACGCCTTCCTGCCCACGCTCGCCGGGGCCGACGCCGCGCCGGCGTGGCGGGAGCTGGCGTCGCTCTACGAGGAGCGGCTCTCGGATCCCGAGCGAGCGGCGCGCGCCCTCGTCGAGGCGCTGCGGCACGCGCCGGGCGACCCCGCCGCGCTGGCGCCGCTGGCGCGTCTCCACGCTGCCGCCGGGCGGGAGCGCGAGCGCGCCGAGGCGAGCCTACTGCTCGCCGAGCACGCGCGCTCCGACGCGGAGCGGCTCGGAGCGATGCGGGACGCGGCCGAGGCGCTGGAGGGGCTCGGGGACGCGCCGCGCGCCGCCGAGACCTGGAGCCGCGTGGCGGCGCTCGCGCCGGGAGACGGCGCCGCCGACGCCGCGCTGGAGCGGCTGTACGAGCGGCTCGACCGCCCCGCGGAGCTGTGCGCCGTGCTCGAGCGGCGCGCCTCGTCGGGCGGCGCGCGCGATCTCCCGCTCGCCCTTCGCCTGTCCGGGCTGAAGCTCCGGCTCGGCCGGCCCGACGAGGCGCTGGGGTTGCTGCGCGAGGTGCTCGCGGCGGACCCCGCGCACGCGGGCGCCCGCGCCGCGCTCGCCGAGCTGTCGGCCGTCCCTCGCCCCGAGGGGGCCGAAGCGCTGTCCCTGATGGATCGCCTGCTCTCGGCTCGCCGCGAGCACGCCGGGCGTGCGCTCCTCCGCGAGAAGCGGCTCGCTCGCGTGGCGGACCCCGCGGAGCGGGCGCGCCTCCACGCGGAGATCCGCACGCTCCACGAGCGGGAGCTCGGGCACCCGGAGCTGGCGCTCGCCGCGGCGGCGCGCGCGCTCGCGGAGGGCGGCCAGACCGCGGCGGAGGCGGAGCCCGAGGTGGAGCGGCTCGCCGCCGTCACCGGCCACCCGGAGCGGCTGGCCGAGGCGTACGAGGCCGCCGCCGCCTCCGCGGCCGGCGAGGTCGCGCTCGAGCTGCGGCGGCGCGCGGCGCGGGTCCGGGCCGACCAGATCGGCGACGTCGCCCCGGCGGTGACCGCCTGGGCGAGGGTGCGGGAGGCGGCGCCGGACGACGCGGAGGCGCTCGCGGCGCTGGAACGGCTGTACGCTCGCGCCGGTGACGGCGCGCGGCTCGAGGAGGTGGGGCGCCGGCGGGCCGAGCAGGTGGAGGGACCCGAGCGCGCGGCGCGGCTCGCGGCGCTCGCGGCGGCGGAGGAGGCGCTCGGCGACGGCGCCCGCGCGCTCGCCGCGGCGGAGGCCGCGCTCGCGACCAACCCGCGCGGCGCCGCGGCGCTCGACGTCCTCGGCCGGCTCCACCGCGCCGCGGGGCGGACGGGGCCGCTGTGCGAGGTGCTGGCGCGCCAGGCCGCGCTCGCGCGCGACGACGGCGCCCGGCGCGTCGATCTGCTGTGCGAGCGCGCGACGCTGCTCGAGGCCGAGCCCGACGGGCGCGCCGCGCTCGAGGGCTGGGCCGAGGTGCTGGCCGAGAGCCGGCAGGAGGCGCGCGCGCTGGCTGGCCTCGACCGCCTGCTCTCGCGGGACGCGACCCGCGACGCGGCGGCCCGGATCCTGGAGGACGTCTACCGCGTGCGGGGCGACGCCCGCCGGCTGGCGGCGCTGCTCGAGACGCGCCTCGCGGAGGCGGACTCCTCGGAGCGATCCCCTCTCCTGGCGGAGGTGGCGGCGCTCCACGACCGGCTCGGCGATCGAGCCGCGGCCTTCCGCGCCCGGGCCCGGGCGCTGCGTGAGCTCACCGCGCCGGGGGAGGACGATCCCGCGCTGCGCGCCGGGCTGGAGCGGCTGGCGTCCGCCGGCGGGCTCTTCGCCGAGCTGGCGGAGGTGTACGAGGAGCAGCTCGCGCGCGGACTCCCGGCGCCAGCACGGACCGAGGTGCGCCGGCGGCTCGCGTCGCTCTATGCCGATCGGCTCGCGCGCCCGGACCTCGCGGCGCGCGCCCTCGACGCGCTCGCGACCGAGGCGAACGACGGCGAGGCGCTGGCTGCGCTGGTGCGGCTGCACCGATCGCAGGGCGCGTGGCGCGAGCTCGCGGGCGCGCTCTCGCGGCAGTCGGAGCGCGCGCCATCGACGGAAGCGACGAAGGAAATCCTGCTGGAGGTGGCGACCGTCCTCGACGAGCGCCTCTCGGATCGGGAAGGTGCCATGGACGCTTACCGGCAGATCCTCGCTGTGGACCCGGAGGACCCCAACGCGCTTCGGCTCCTCGGCCGCCTGCTCGGTGGGGCGGAGCGCTGGGACGAGCTCGTCGAGGTGCTCGGCCGTGAGGTCACGCTGGCCGAGAAGAAGCCCAACCTGGTCGCCGAGGCGGCCGAGCTGCGGTTCCGGCTCGGGCGCATCCGCCACCAGCGGCTGTCCGACGTGGCCGGCGCCCTGCAGTGCTACCGCGGCGTGCTGGAGAAGGTGCCGCGTCACCCCGCGGCGCTGGCTGCCCTGGAGGAGATGGCCCGCGCCGGCGGCACGGGCGCCCTCGAGGCGGCGACGCTCCTCGAGCCCATCTACGAGCACGAGGGCGAGCACCAGAAGCTGGCGCAGACGCTCGAGGCGCGCGCCGCGGCCGCGCCCGACGCGCCCGGTCGCGCCGCGCTCCTGCGGCGGGTGGCCGAGGTGCAGGCCGGTCCGCTCCGCAACCCCGAGCTCGCCTTCCTCACCGCCGCCCGCGCCGCGCGCGAGGATCCCGAGGCCCCCGAGTCGCTGCAGCTGGCCGGCCACATCGCCGAGGCGAACGGCCTCACCGACGAGCTGGCGACCCTCATCGCCGAGGTGGCGGAGCACGCCCAGGGCGCGCGCGCCCGCGCCGAGCTTCGCCGCCGGGCCGCGCATCTCACCGAGCGGGGCGGCGACTCCCGCCGCGCCGGTGAGGCCTGGCAGCGCGTGCTCGAGCTCGCCCCCGACGACGCCGAGGCGCTCGGCGGGCTCGCCCGCGCGCACCGCGCCAGCGGCGAGGCCGAGCCGCTGGCGGCCTCGCTGCGGCGCCTGCTGGCGGTGACGGAGGAGGCCGCGGCGCGACCCGCGCTGCTCGCCGAGCTGGCCGCGCTCCAGGAGGAGAAGCTGGGCGACCCCGCCGGCGCCATCGCCACGCTGCGCCGGCTGCTCGAGCTCGAGCCCGACCGCCGCGAGGCGCTGCTGCGCCTCGACCGGCTCTGCGTCGCGGCCGAGAAGTGGGTCGAGCTCGCGGACGTCCTCGGCCGCGAGGCGGCGCTCGCCGATGCGGCCGGCGAGGCGCCGGCGGCGCAAGGGTTCCGGCAGCGGCTCGCGGAGCTGAAGGAGACGCGCCTCCTCGATCGCGATGGCGCGCTGGGCCTCTACGAGCAGATCCTGGCCGTCCGTGCCGACGACCCCGCCGCGCTGGCGCGGGTCGAGAGCATCCTGCAGAAGGATCCGACGCACGCGCGCGCGGCGGTGGTCCTCGAACGCGCCTACGCCGCCGCGGGTGCGTGGAGTCGGTACGCGGCGGTGCTGGAGGTCCGCGCCGGTGAGCGCCCGGATCCGGTGGAGCGCAAGGCGCTCTTCCTGGAGCTGGCCGAGGTGCAGGAGAAGCGGCTCGGGAACGGCGAGCTGGCCTTCCTCGCCCTCTGCCGCGCGTTCCGTGACGACCCGGCCGACCCCGCGCTGCGGAGCGAGCTCACCCGGCTCGCGCAGCAGTTCGACCACGCCGAGGAGCTGGCGGGGCTCTACGAGGACGAGTTCGCGGAGCTGCCGCAGGCGGCCGCGGCCGAGGTGGCGCTGGCGCTGGGCGCCCTGTACGAGGGCAAGCTCCAGGCTCCGGAGAGCGCCATCCGCTGGTACGAGGAGGCGCGCCGCCGCGATCCGGCCGGCGCACCGAAGGCGCTCGCCGCGCTCGACCGGCTGTATCGCGCCAGCGGCCAGCCGGAGCCGCTCGCGGGCGTGCTCGAGGCCGAGGCCGCGCTCGCCGCCGCCGACGAGCGCGCTGCGTTCCTGTTCCGCCTCGGCCAGCTCGCCGAGGAGGAGCTGCACGATCGGGCCCGCGCCGCGAGCGCCTACGAGGCGCTCCTCGCCGCCGAGCCGCGGCAGCCGGCCGCCCTCCGCGCGCTGGAGCGGATCTACGAGGCGGACGGGAAGCTCTCGGCGCTGGTCGACAACCTCGCCACCCAGCGCGAGCTGGTGACGGACGGCGCGGTGCGGCTCACCCTCACCGCGCGCCTCGCGGCCGTGTCGCAGCAGCTCGGGCGCGACGAGGACGCCGCCGCGCTATGGCGCGAGGCGCTCGGATACGATCCGCGCCACGAGCCGGCGCTGGCGGCGCTCGAGGTCCTGTACGAGAGGCTCGGGCGGTGGCCCGAGCTGGCGGAGCTGCTGCGCGCGCGGCTCGCGCTCACGGCCGAGCGCCGCGAGGCGGCGCGCATGCACGAGAAGCTCGGGGCGCTCCTCGGCGGCCGCCTCGGCGACGGGGCGGGCGCGGTGCGCGCGTACCTGGCGGTGCTCGACGCGGATCCACGCCACCGCCCCGCGCTGGAGGCGCTGCGCGATCTGTACGCAAGCCAGGGCGATCTCGAGGGGCTCGCCTCCGTCTACCGCCGCCTGGTGCCGCTGCAGGAGTCGGCGCCGGGCGTGAAGGCCGCCCGGCTCGCCCTCGCCGACGTGCTGCTCCGCGCCGGCAAGAAGGGCGAGGCGGCGGAGCAGGGGCGCCGGGCGCTCGAGCTCGAGCCGCACGGTGAGGAGGAGCTCGCGCGCCTGGCCGGGATCTTCGAGGCCGCCGGCGCGCCGCAGGACCGGGTGAAGGCGGTGGAGGCCCGCGCCGCGCTGCTCGCGGCGGAGGGGCGCACCGAGGAGGCGGTCGAGGCCTGGCAGGCCGCTGGGGAGGCATGGGAGCGGCCGCTCGGGAGGCCCGAGGCGGCGGCGGCTGCGCTGGAGAAGGTGCTCGAGCTCGCCCCGGATCGCCGCGAGGCGTGGCTGAGGCTCAAGGACCTCTACGCTCGCGCGGGGAACTGGCGCGCCTACGTGCGCGTGTCCGACCTCTTCACGACCCACCTCCAGGACGGTCCCGAGCGGCGCGCGGTGCTGAAGGAGCTGGGCGAGATCCACGAGAAGCGCCTCGGCCAGAAGGAGATGGCGTTCATCACCTGGTGCCGCGCGTTCGGCGACGACCCCGCCGATCCTGCGACCGCCACCGCGATCAAGCGCCTCGCCGCCGAGACCGGCGCGTTCGAAGAGCTGGCCGCCGTCTACGAGCAGGTGGCCGACGAGGCGAAGGGGCTCGCGCGCGCGAAGCTGCTGCTCGAGCTCGGCCGCGTGAAGGACCGGCGGCTCGACGACGCCGACGGCGCCGAAGCCGCCTTCCGCCGCGCGCTCGAGGTCGATCCGGCCAGCCCCGAGGCGCTCGACGCGCTGACCGAGCTCTTCACGCGGCGCGGACGGGTCAAGGACCTGGTCATCGCGCTCGAGCAGAAGCTCGAGGCGGCCGCGGGGCTGGAGGAGAAGAAGGCGACGCTGCTCGAGATGGCCCGCATCTACGACGGCCAGCTCCACGACGCCGAGGAGGCCATCTCCGCCCTGAAGCGGGTCCTCGAGCTCGACGGCGCCGACGCGGCCGCGCTCGAGGCGCTCGCGACCCTCTACCGCCGCGAGGCGCGCTGGGGCGACCTGGCCGGCATCCTGGCGCGGGCGCGCGACCTGGCGTCGGACGAGGAGGCGCGCGTCGCGCACCAGCTCCAGATCGCGGGCCTGCACGAGAACGAGATCGCGGACGACGAGGCGGCCGTGGAGGCGTACCGGGCGGTGCTCGGCCAGGACGACCGCAACCGCGCCGCCCTCGACGGCCTCGAGCGGCTCTACACGAAGCTCGACCGGTTCGCGGAGCTGAACCGGGTCTACGAGCGGCAGGCGGCCCTCACGGACGACCCGCGCGAGAAGGTGCGCATCCTCGCGAAGAGCGCGGCCATCTGGCAGGAGAAGCTCTCCGACCCGCGGAAGGCGATCGAGCAGAACGAGGCGGTGCTGGCACTCGACGGCCAGAACCTGGCCGCGGCGCGGAGCCTCGAGGCGCTCTACCGCGCCGAGGGGGCGTGGGAGAAGCTCATCGCGGTGCTGCAGCACCACGCCACCCTCACCCAGGATCGCAAGGAGCTCACGGCGCTCCTCGTGCAGATGGGCGACACGTGGTGGAAGGAGCTCGGGCGCATCGATCGCGCCGAGGCGATGTACGCGAGCGCGGTCGAGGGTGACCCGGAGGCGCGGGAGGCGGTCTCCGCGCTGGCGCGCCTCTACGAGCAGAGCGGGAACTGGAACCTCGCCCTGGACATGCTGCAGCGCGAGGCGAAGCTCGCCCAGGGCTCCGAGGCGGTCGACATCCAGGCCCGCATCGGCCGCATCCAGGAGGACATGCTCCAGGACCGCGCCGCGGCGAAGCTCGCCTACGCGCGCGCGCTGGACGCCGATCCCGGCCACCTGGCAAGCCTGCGCGCCCTGCGGGCGATCGCGGAGGCGGAGCGCGATCGCGACGCCTACCTGCGCTACCTGCTCGCCGAGGCGCGCTACGTCGACGGCGCCGAGGACAAGGCGAAGCTGCTGCACGAGGCGGGGCGCATCCACCAGGAGGAGCGCGACGATCCCGACGGCGCCACCCGCCTCTACGAGGAGGCGCTGCGCAGGGTCCCCGACTTCCTCCCGGCCGCTCGCCCGCTGGCGGACCTCCACGTCGCGCGCGCCGACTGGCCACGCGCCGAGGCGGTGCTCGACGTGGTGGTGTCGCGGCTCGAGAAGGACGGCGAGCCGAAGGAGCTTTGCCGGCAGTCGTACCGGCGAGGGTACGTGGCGGAGAAGCTCGGGAAGCGCGACAAGGCGCTCGCGAGCTACCGGCGCGCCAACGAGCTCGACGCCACCTACCTGCCCGCCATGGAGGGCCTGGGACACCTGCTGGTCGAGGACGGCGCCTTCGAGGAGGCGCTCAAGATCCACCAGGCCATCCTCATCCACCACCGCGACGGCCTGACCGACCTCGAGGTGGTCGAGACCTACTTCCAGGTCGGGCAGATCCAGGCGCGGCTGGGGCAGGGGGATCGCGCCCAGAAGAGCCTGGAGAAGGCGCTCGAGATCGACGCCGGCCACGAGCCTTCGCGGCGGGCGCTCGTGGCGCTGCTCGAGGAGGCGCGCGAATTCGAGCGCGCGGTCGAGCAGCGGCTCAAGCTCGCCTCGTCGCTGGATGGGCCGGCGCGGCTGGAGCAGCTCGTCGCGGCGGGTGCGATCTGCCGCGACCAGCTGCAGGATCCCTATCAGGCCATCGACGCGTTCACCGCCGCGGCGCGGTCCGACCCTGGGAACGTGCAGGTCACGGAGGCGCTGCTCGGGCTCTATCGCGACACGCGGCAGGGGCAGAAGGCGGCCGACGTACTGCAGCGGCTGCTCGAGGCGCCCGAGGTGAAGGCCGACCCGTCGCGCGCGGCGCGGCTGCACCACGCGCTGGCCCAGACGCTGCGCGACGACCTCGCCGACCCGGCCGGCGCGGCGCGCGAGCTGGAGGCGGCGCTCGACGCGGACCCCCGGCTGCTGAAGGCGTTCGCCGATCTGGAGGCGCTCCTCACGGCGGTTCAGCAGTGGCGCGAGCTGGAGCAGGCGTACCTCCGCATGATCCAGCGCCTCCCCAAGGGCGCCGAGACGTCGCCCGCGCGGCTCGCGCTCTGGAAGACGCTGGCCGAGCTGTACCAGCGCGTCCTCTCCGATCCGGAGAATGCCCGGATGGCGTACGAGGTGGTCACGAAGGCCGACCCCGACGACGCCGCCGCGCTGGAGGCGCACGCCGCGCTCGCGGCGAAGCTGCCGGGTCACGAGGGGGAGGCCATCGCCGCCTGGCGCAGGCTCATCGCCCTCGGGGCGGCGCCGCAGAAGCCGCTCTCCGCCCTGATCGCGCTGCACGCCGAGCGCAAGGACTACGACCAGGCGTACTCGGCGGCGCAGGCGCTGACGTTCCTCGCCGGCGGCGCCAGCCCGGAGGAGGCCCAGGTGGTGTCGCGCCTGCGCCGGTTCGCGCGCGATGCCTCCAGCGCGGCGCTCGACGACGCGCGCTGGGAGACGCTCCTCCACGAGCGCGCCCGCGGGCCGCTCGCCGGCATCCTCGCGCTCCTGGCGCGGGACGCGGCCGAGCTGTTCGTGCAACAGCCGAAGGAGCTCGGGTTGTCGCCGAAGAAGGACGAGATCGACGTGGCCGGCTCGATGCTGTTCCTCGTCAACATGTACAAGTACGTGGCGCGCACCCTCGGCATGCCGCCGCCGCGCCTGTTCCGGTCGAGCGAAGCCGGCGCCCGGCTGCAGCTTTTGCCGCTCGCGCCGCCGGCCGTCGTCTCGGGCGAGGAGCTCTTCAAGGAACGGCCGAAGAAGGAGCTCTGGTTCACGATCGGCAAGGCGCTGGCGTTCCTCCGTCCAGAGCTGACGCTGGCGCGACTGATGCCGCACGATCAGCTCGACGCCGTGTTCCAGGCCGCGGCCAGCCTCGGCACGTCGCGCTTCGTGGTGACCGCCGACCCCCACCTGGTCGAGAAGCTCAAGCACCGGCTGGAGAAGGCGCTGCCCGAGCACAGCCGGACCCAGCAGCTCAAGCTGCTCGCCCGCGCCTACTGCGACGTGCAGCACCCCGGCGATGTGCGCGCCTACATGGACGCCGCCGAGCTGACGTCCAACCGCGTCGGCGCGCTCCTCGCGGGGGACCTCGATGTGGTGCGGAGGATGGTCGTGGCCGAGAGGGCGGCCGTGTCGAAGCTGCGCGAGGAGACGAGGCTGCGTGACCTCATCGTATTCTGTACCTCGGAGTCCTATGGCGCGCTCCGCCGCGACCTCGGACTGTCGGTAGTGGTACCGGCGTAGGTCTCCTGCCGTCGGGGCAGGGAAGGGGCGCTGATGCGGCCCGGATCAATTCTTGACCGACTGATGTTACAACCCTAGGATTGACAGGATTTTCGGCTATTTAGAGCCGACGGGCACCCCCATGAAATTCTCCTGCGACAGCTGTGGCTCGCAGTACATGATCTCGGACGAGAAGGTCGGTCCGAACGGGGTCAAGGTCCGCTGCAAGAAGTGCGGGAACGTCGTCGCGGTGAAGCGTCCGCCGGCGGCCGCGCCGGCCCCGGCGGAGCCGAGCCCCGCCGCGGAGGGCGCCCCGGAGGCGGCGCTGGACCGAGAGCTCGGCGACGCGTTTGACAGCGCCTTCGGCAGCGGCGGTCCGGCCACGTCCGCGGCGCCCGCCGCTCCATCCGAGTCCGAGCCGGGCCAAGATTGGTACGTCGCCATCGACGACAACCAGGTGGGCCCGCTGCCGGCCGACGGCGTCAAGTCTCGCTGGGAGTCGGGCGAGGTCGGCCCTGACACCCTGGCCTGGCGCCCCGGCATGGCGGACTGGGTGCCGATCTCCACCATCTCGGAGATGGTGCAGTACCTCGCCCCGGTACCTCGCGGGGGCAAGTCCACGCCGCGCTCGGCGTCCTCCGCCGTGGCGGGCGCGGTGATCCACACCGAGACCAAGCCGACACCGGCGCCCCTCGCGGCGGCGGCGGCCGTGACCGCCCCGGTGACGCAGAGCAACGGGCACGCCAACGGCTCGCAGGCGGGCTGGAAGCCGAGCGCGGCCAGCGCGCTGGCGGCCCTCGCCAGCGAGGAGATGGCTGCTCTCGGGAAGCCGGACAGGAAGCCGGCCGAGTCGACCGTGAAGAGCGGCTCGCTCGTCGACAAGATGGAGCTGCCCGACGGCGGCGTCGATCCGACGAACCTCATCCCGCTGCAGATCAAGGGGCTCGAGCAGACCGCCGAGGAGCCAAGGTCCGAGAAGCCGCGCGGTGGGGTGAGCGCGGGCGAGCGCACCGAGCTACGGCGGATCAAGAAGTCCGCGGTCCGGAGCGTCTTCGCGGTCGGCGCCGCGATGGTGGTCCTGTCCGTGGCGGGCGCCGCCGCCATCGCCTGGTACCTGAAGCCGCACCCGCCCGCGCCGGTCGCGGCCGTGCCCCAGCCCCCACCGCCCGCCGCGAGCGCGCCGGCGCCGGCGGCTCCGCCTGCCGTCGCGGCTACGCCGCCGCCGGCCGTCGCCGCCGCGCCTTCTCCCGCTGCCCCGGCCGCTCCGGCCGCGGCCCAGACGTCTCCGCCCGCGCCGCCGCCGGCAGCGAGCGAGCCCGCCCGCGCCGAGACCGCTCCGTCGCAGCGCGAGAGCGCTCGCGCTGAAGCCCCACCCCCCGCCGCGAAGCCGAGCCGTCACGCCGCAGCAGCCGAGGCCTCACCGCGCCCGACCCGCAAGCCGGCCCCGAAGCAAGTGGCCTCCGCCCAGGCCTCCGCGCCGGCGCCGGCGCCGGAGCCGGCCCGGCGCAAGCCGGCCGGCGATCCACTGCTCGACGTGGGCGGAGACGACGACCTGGAGAAGGATCTCGGCGCGAGCAAGCCCGCGAAGCGCAGCGTCTACGTGCCGCCCGCGATCGGCGCCGATCTCCCCGACAGCGTCTCCCAGTCGCAGATCCAGGAGGCGGTGGCGGGGCAGAAGAACGCCCTGCTGCGCTGCATCGAGCAGCAGCGGGCCGCGGACCCCGAGGCGCGCGGCACGCTCCGGCTGCGCTGGATGATCATCGGCGACGGGGGCGTTCGCGACGTCCGCGTGCTCTCGGAGGAGTTCGCGCGCCAGCCCGTCGCGCCGTGCATCAGCGGCGTCGTCAAGGGGATCCGGTTTCCGCGCTCCCGCACCACGGGACAGGAGGTCGTGTTCCCGTTCAAGTTCTGAGACGGGTGCTCCGGGGGGACCGTGTCGTTCGAGCTGGACAGTGCGGGCGTGAGGAGCGCCTACCGGCCGGTGGCGGCGATGGAGCTGGCGGACCTGGAGGCGATCCGGGTCATCCTCCGCGGCTCGTCCGTCGTCGACTGGCGGCGGCTCCACTTCGCGGACGCGGCCGAGGTCGACCGCTTCCTGGGGCTGAACCTCTTCGACGTCGACGACGCGCGGGACGAGCGGCGCCTCCGGGCCATCCTCGGGCAGGCGGTCGAGTACCTCCGCAAGGCCTTCGGCTACCGCGTCGCCGACGCGGTGGCGCAGCCAGCGGACGTCCGCGAGCTGTTCCTGCTCGCCAGCAGCGCGCTCGAGCCGCACCGATACCGCCGCATCGCGTGCGTGGTGCTGAAGTGCATGCACGTCGTCCACCACCTCGAGGCGCGCGAGCTGCTCTTCCGCACCGCGCTCCGCGAGGCGGATCTCGCCGAGCGCGTCGACCGCCGGGTCATGGCGGAGGCGCGGCGGATGCAGCAGCTCGGGCTGCCGGTGGTCGAGTTCGTCGGCAACGTGAAGGCGAGGAGCTCGCTCATCACGAAGCTGCTCGCGAAGCGCGAGACGGTGGCGGCGCAGATCTTCGACCGCGTGCGCTACCGCGTCGTGACGGAGCGGCAGGACCAGATCCCCTCGATCCTCCACCACCTCGCGACGACGCTCTTCCCCTTCAACTACGTGGTGCCGGGCCAGAGCGAGAACTCGCTGGTGAACTTCCGCGACATCATCACGCGCCACCCGCGCGCCCCCGTCCTCGTGCCGGAGCTGCAGGTCCCGCTCGGAGTCGAGACGCGCGAGCGGCGGCGCCGGAACGTCTTCAGCGGCAAGGGCTACCGGGTCCTGAACTTCGTGGTGGACCTGCCGGTGCGGGTCGACGAGCTGCTCCCCCCGGACGGACCGCTGGCCGAGGACCTGGGGCGCGTGGTGTTCTCGCAGGTCGAGTTCCAGATGGTCGACCAGGCCACCGCTCGCCGGAACGAGGAGGGCGACTCGAGCCACGAGCGCTACAAGCGACGCCAGAGCAAGATCGTCCTGCGGCGACTGTCGCGGGGGCTGGTGGTGCCGAAGCGGCGGAACCGCGGGGAGGAGTAGGCCATGCGCGAGACCACGAAGGAGAGCCCGGTCGATCGCGGCGAGGTGGTCGTGGAGGGGCGCTGCCAGATCTGCGGCCTGCAGGGCCAGGTGCTCGGCATCCCCGGTGCTCCGCAGCCGAACCAGTTCTGCGAGCGGTGCGCCATCGAGTACGCCGAGGCTCCGGGCAGCCAGGACGACGATGAGGGCGAGGTCGCCGGCTGAGCGAGTGACTCGCCGCTCCGAGGCGATCAGCCGGCGGCGGCCGCGAACGAGACCATGTCCGTACCGTCCGTCCACTGGCCGTAGTGGAGCAGGCGCGCGCCGCGTCCGGCCGCGCGCATCGCCGCGTAGATCGGCGCCACGCCGCAGAGCCGGCGCCTCTCGGCGTCCGCGGTCGCGTCGCGGTGGAACGCCGCCGCGTCCGCGCCGGCGACGAAGCCGAGCGTCTGGCGATCCTGGGCGGCGTAGCCGGCCAGCTCCTCCGGCGTCGGCGAGCGCGGGTCTCCGTACTGCGGGCCGACGTGGGCGAGGTCGGCGCCCGCGACGAAGCAGACCTTGCGCCCGCGCGTGGCGCGCGCCAGCGCGGCCAGGAACGGACCCGTCGCGGCGGCGGGATCCGCGAGGTGCGAGATGGAGGAGCACAGCACCGGGACGGTGCGGAAGGGCCGATCGCCCAGCACCCAGCGCAGCCACACCATCTGGAACTCGCAGGAGTGCTCGCCGGCGTGGACGAGCTCGTCCGCGAAGAGGTCCTCCTCGGTGAGCTCGGCGGCGAGCGCGTTCACGACCTCGTGGTCGGTCGCGACGGTCCCGAGCGGCGTGGCGTAGTCCTGCCGCGTCAGCGTGTAGAGGTGGGGCGGCGACGCGTGGGCGGTCCCGAACACGACGAACAGGTCGGCGTCGCACCCCTCCAGCGCGCCGTAGGCGTGCGCGTACGAGGCGCCGCCGCGGCGAAAGTCGATGTGAGGCGCGACGAGCAGGCGGACGTGTTCGCCCACGCGCGACCGCGGGTCGCGCGGGCCGGGCCCGCCGCGCTCCGTGTAGAAGCCGGCCAGCATCTCTCGAAGCGCGGTTTCCTCGGCAGGGTAGGCGCCGCCGGCGCACGCCGGAGCGCGCGGGCGGGCGCGGAACGCGGCGAGCGCCTCGGCGCGCCGGCTGCGGTAGGCGGGGCCGTGCACGAGGCCCGCCTCGCGTGCCTGTGTCGCGACCCGCTCGACGTCGGAGAGCCGGATGCGCACGCCGGCCTCGCCCAGCGCCCGCACGACGTCCGGTAGCTCGCGCGACCCATCGAAGTGGGCGAGCACCCAGTAAGCGGCGGGGGAGACGATCGCGGCGTTCTCGAGGATGCCCATCGGATCCCGCAGGACGACGGCCCTCGTGCCGTCCTCGAGCTCGATCGGCCGCGGCTCGAGCGGGACGAGGCGCGGCCGCATGAGTTCGGCGGGGGGCATGGATCGTTTCTAGCGCCGCGCCCGCGTCGGGGCGACCTCCGGGCGGCCCCCTTTCCCTGCCCTCTCCCCCGGTGGGGGAGAGGGGCATGCTCCTCGCGTCTCTACCGCTTGCCCTTCTTGCGGTTCTTCTTCCGAGCCTGCCGCTCCTGCTTCCGCTTCTTCTTGCGGCGTTCGCGCTCGGCGGCCGTCTCCGTGGAGGCGATGGGCTCGGGCGCGTAGCCCATGAGGCGGGCGCGGGCCATCGCCCCGGCGGGCATGCGCGGCTGGTAACCCTTGGGCAGGCCGGTCATCTGGCTCATCTGCGCCGGATCGATGCCGCCCTTGAGGGCGCGCGTGACGTCGCCTGCCTCGGCGCCGAGCACGTCCTCCATGCCCTTGCCCTGCATCTGCCGGAGCTGGAAGAGCTGCTTGATCCCGGGGAGGCGCGACAGCAGGCCCGGCGCGTCGCCGATCTGCTTCATCACGCCGCGCATGGTGTTGTACTGCTTGAGGAGGTCGCGGACCTCCTTCTCGCTCCGGCCCGAGCCGCGCGCGACGCGCTTCACCCGGCCCTCGTTGAGCAGATCGGGGCGCAGCCGCTCGGCCCGCGTCATCGAGTCGACGATGGCGACGATCTTGCCGAGCGCAGCCTCGTCGAACTGGAAGCCCTCGGGCAGCTCACCGAAGAGCGGGAACTTCTCCATGAGCTCGCCGAGCGGGCCCATCTTCCGGACGAGCCGGATCTGCGAGACGAAGTCGTCGAGCGTGAAGTCGCCCGAGAGCAGCTTCTTCGCGTCCTCCTCCGCCTGCTGCTCGTCGACGTGCTGCTCGAAGTCCTTCATCAGGCCGACGATGTCGCCGAAGCCGAGGATGCGGCTGGCGAGGCCGTCGGGGCGGAACTCCTCCAGCCGGTCGAGCGCCTCGCCCATGCCCAGGAACTTGATGGGCTTGCCGGTGACCTCCTTGATGGAGAGCGCGGCGCCGCCGCGGGCGTCGCCGTCGAGCTTCGTCAGGACGAAGCCGTCGAGGGCGAGCCGGCGGTCGAACTCGGCCGCGGTCTTCACCGCGTCCTGGCCGATCATGGCGTCGCAGACGAGCAGGATGTTGTCGGGCGCGACCGTCTTCTTGATGTCCTCCAGCTCCTGCATGAGCGGCTCGTCGACCGCGAGCCGGCCGGCGGTGTCGTAGATGACGACGTCGCGCTTCGTGCGGTGCGCCTCCTCCATGGCGCGGCGGCACAGCTCGGGCGGCGCCACCCCGGCCTCGTGGAAGACCGGGACCTCGAGCTGCTGCCCGAGCACCTTGAGCTGGTCGACGGCGGCCGGCCGGTAGACGTCGGCGGCGACGAGCAACGGCTTCTTGCCCTCCTTGAGGAACCGATTGGCCAGCTTGCCGGCGGTGGTCGTCTTGCCCGACCCCTGCAGGCCGACCATCATCACGCCCGTCGCGCCGCGTTCCCTCACCTTGAGCGAAGTGTCGACGGGGCCCATGAGCGACTCGAGCTCGTCGTGGCAGATCTTGATGAAGTGGTCCTGCGGGGTGACCTTGACGAGGCCCTTCTTCGTCTCGACCTTCGTCTCGACCACCTCGCCGACCGCCTTCTCGCGGACGCGCGCCACGAACCGCTTGACCACGTCGAACGCGACGTCGGCCTCGAGCAGCGACACACGGATGTCGCGCAGCGCGTCGTCGACCACCTCGGTGGTGATCTCCGTCCGCCCCTTCAGCTTGTTCCGCGCCGCCTTGAAGCCCTTCGCTACCGTCTCGAGCATGCCTTCCCCGGTCCCGAAATCCCGTGTGAGGGAGGGGGTATAACACGAAGGAAGGCCCGTTTCTGCCGGGGTCCGCGCGGGGCGCTCACGCGGCGATGGGCCGAGCCCGCTCTCTATCCGACCTCCCGAACGACGGAGAGCGGCTCCGCGTGCCTGACCGCCACGATCGCGGCGGCGTCCATCGCGATCATGTACTCCTCGTTGGTCGCGACGACGGCCGCCATCGGGCTCGTGCTCCGCGTGATGCGGCCCCGCAGTGCCTTGCCGTGGAGCGCGTTCGCGTGGGGATCGAGCGCGAACCCCGCGAACCCGAGCAGCTCGACGATCCGCGCCCGCACCTTCACCGCGTTCTCGCCGATGCCGCCCGTGAACACGAGCGCGTCGACGCGGCCGAGGGACACGATCATGCCGGCCGCGGCCTTGGCGATCGAGTAGCAGAACTTGTCGATCGCGAGCGCGGCGCGCTCGTGCCCGCCGTCCGCCGCCTCCTGCAGCGTGAGCATGTCGCTCGACAGGCCGGAGATGCCGAGCAGGCCGGAGCGCGTGTTGAGCGCGTCCATCACCTGGTCCGCGGTGCAATTCAGCTCCTTCTTCATGTGGGTGATGATCGACGGGTCGATGTTCCCGCTGCGCGTCCCCATGACCACGCCGTCCACCGGCGTCAGGCCCATGGTCGTGTCCATGCTCTGGCCGTTCCGGACGGCGGCCAGCGAGCAACCGATGCCGAGATGCGCGGTCACGATGGCGTGATCCTCGGGGTCGAGCCCGAGCTGCCCCACCGCCTGCTGCGAGACGTACCGGTGGCTCGTGCCGTGGAACCCGTAGCGCCGCACCTCGTGGTGCGTGAACCACTCGTACGGCACCGCGTACAGGTAGGCGCGCGGGGGCATCGTCTGGTGGAACGCCGTGTCGAAGACCGCCACCTGCGGCAGCCCCGGGAACAGCTCCTGCGCGATGCGGATCCCGAGCAGGTTGGCGGGGTTGTGCAGGGGGCCGAGCGGGATGCACTCCTCGATCTTGGCGATCACCTCCGGCGTGATTGGCATCGAGCCGGAGAACTTCGCTCCTCCATGGACCACCCGGTGACCGACCGCCGCGATCGTGTGCTTCAGGCCCGCCTCGTCGAGGAGGTCGGCCACGGCGCGGAGCGCCGCCTCGTGCTCCGCGCCATGCAGCAGGCGCGATTCCCTCCGCCCGCCCACCTCGAAGTCGAGCGTCGACTGCGGAGAGCCGAGCCGCTGCGCGATCCCGGAGACGCGCTCGTGGCCGGTGGCGGAGTCGATGACGGAGAAGGCCGTCGTCGATCGCCCGCAATTCAGGACCAGGACGTTCATGCGTGGATCCATGGTAGCTCGGCGGGATGCCGTGTGGCCGAGGCGAGCTGACGCAGCGGCGGCCGCGGGTCGTCAGCGCCGGCGCCGCCGCGCCCGCGGCGGGCGCCGCACCGCCCGCACCGTCCCGCTCCCGCCGCCGCCGCAGTAGAAGAGGTCGCCGGCGGCCTCGAGGCCGCTGACCCCCACGCCGGCTGGCATACGGAGGCGCTCGAGCACCCGCCCGCCGTCGGGATCGACCCGGCGGAGCTCGCTCTCGTCCCCTTCCCAGGTGCCGTGCCAGAGCTCGCCGTCGGCCCAGGTGACCCCGGTGACGAAGCGATCGGACTCCACCGTGCGCAGCACGGCGCCGGTCGCGGGGTCGAGCTCCAGGATTCTCCGGCCTTGATACTGGCCCATCCAGAGGCGCCCCTCGGCCCAGGTGAGGCCCGAGGCGCCGTCCGCGGGCGCGGGCAGCTCGGAAAGCACGCGCCCCGTCTCCGGGTCGATCTTCAGGATGCGGTCCGCGCTCAACTGATAGAGGTGCCGGCCGTCGAAGGCGGTCCCGGCATCGCAGGCGACGGGGAGCGACCGCACGGTGTGGCCGCTCGCCGGATCGAGCGCCCGCAGGGCCCCGTCGGTGGCGAACCACACGCGCTCCCCGTCCCAGGTGACGCCGTGGACGCGGCCGGCGCCCGGGAAGGGGCCGTACTCCCGCACCACCTCGGCGGCCTTCGCGCTGCGGCGACTCCGGGCTTCGACGGCCATGGCTCCTCCTCTCCTCACCTCACGGCGATCCTCTAGCCGAGCGCCGGCGGCACCGGGAGCAACAACGCAGTCGTGAATCCGCTGGCCGGCGGGGAGAGCCAGCGGCGGGCGCGGCCGCGTCCAGTCGCCCGGGCTCGCCCCTCGGCCTCGAGCGCGGCCAGCGCCCGCTGGACGGTGCGCGGGCTCGCGCCCAGCGACAGCGCCAGGGCCGAGGCCGACCAGGCCGCCCCGTCGGAGAGGAGGGCGAGGAGCGCGCCCGCGGCGCTCTCGACGGGCGGGGCGAGCGCCACCAGCCGGTCCGTACCGCGGGGCGCGAGCGCGAAGCCGCCGCGGGTGGCGCGGATCTCCGCGAGCCCGCGGAGTTCACGGCGAAGCCGGCCCACCTCCACGCGCAGCCGCGCACGCAGGGACGGGGACGCCGACCGAAAGCCGAAGGCCGCCCGGAGGAGCGCCTCGCGCGTCGCCTCGCCGGGCCAGGCCTCGGCGAGCGCGCGCGCCAGGGAGAGGAGGACCGGCCGCCGCGCGAGCGAGACGAGCGCCCGGCCGCGGCTCACCGCGCGCCGGCAGCAATCGACGACGAGGGCGCCGGAGGCGAGCAGGGCCTCCACCTCCCCGAGAGTGAGCGGCCGCTCCTCGCCTCGCGCCAGGAGGCGCGCCGCCGGGAGCCTGAGCGCGTTCCCGGCCAGCTCCACCTCGGCGGCCAGGGCCGGGATGGCGGCGTGGCGGGCGGCCTCCTTGGCCAGGGCCAGGGCGGCGGTGGCGTCGCGGCCGCGCCGGCGGCGCAGGGCCACGTCGAAGGCCGCCAGCGCGGCGAGGGCGCTGACCGCCGGAGCCGCCCCGCGGAGGTCGAGATCGGCGAGGGCCCGCTCCGCCTCCGCCACCCGGCCGACGAGCAGGAGCCGGCGCGCGCCGAGCAGCCGGGCGTGGAGGGCGTTGCCGAGGTCCCCGCGGGCCTCCAGCGTGCGCGCCGCGCCGGCCAGGGCCGCGGCCGGCCAGCGCGCCTCCCGCGAGGCCAGCGCCACCTCGGCGAGGGCGGCGGCGCAGCGCGCTCGCGCCAGGCGCTCCCGCGGCGCGAAGGCGCGGTAGGCCCGCCGCAGGAGCGCCCGCGCCCGGCGGGCGTCGCCGAGCTGGGCCATGGCGATCCCCCGGAGCGCCAGCGCCGGCGCGTCGTCGCGCAGCGCGACCTGCCGGAGGGCGCCGAGCGGATCCCCCGCGCGCAGGGCGCGCGCGGCGGCGGAGATCATCGCGTCCACGCTGGCATCCTCCCCATCCGCCCGCAGTGACTCCATCGCGGGCGAGGGAAGCCCGTCGCACGTGTCGCTCCCAGGTGCCCGGCCGCAAGGGAAGCTACGGGAACGACCCGTTCACGATGACCGTGACGGGCAGCCATCCGCCCTGCTCGATGACGTTGACGACGCCGATCTGGATGCCGTTCATCGTCTCGGTGTGGTTCACGAGGCCGAGTTGGAGCCCGCGCGCGTGCTTCGTGTGGTTCACGAGGCCGAACTGGAAACCGCTCGTGCTGCCTGCCACCGTGACGACCCCGGCCTGCAGCCCCTCCAGCTTTCCGTTGGTGATGCTGACGAGACCGAACTGGCCGCCGACGTTGTTCCCGCCAGTGAGATTGACCGCGCCCCACTGGTAGCCCAGGACGTCCTGGTCCACCACGTTCGCGATTCCGAGGGAGACCCCGCGCTGGAAAGCGTTCCGCCCGTAAATGAGGTTGATCCCGACGCCGCTCACGCCCTCGTCGTGCGAGACGATCTGCACGGGATCGAAGAGCGCCAGCTGGAACGGCTTGCCTTCCGAGCTTCGTCCGTCCGCAGCGCGCGCCGCCCGCGCCGGTACCACCGCCAGCACTGCCGCGAGCACCGCGATCCACGAGAGCTTGGCCATGTCCTTCCTCCGGTCCGTGATCGCGCAGAGGATACCCGCTGCCCCTGCTACGAGTCGGTCAAGTTGACGCACGCGGCGCCGGTGACCCTCCGAAGGGGTCGCCGCAGTGCGGGCACCGCGGACACGGTTCCTCTATTCCGCTGAGGGCGCGGACCCGGGCCGGGTGCATATGGCCGACGTGGATGCACCCGAACCGCTCCTCTGTGCTGCACCAGGGTTGCAAGAGCTGCCCGACCCCGACTGGCTCGGCCCCTTCAGCGAGAGGAGCTCGGCGTGACACGCTGCGCAGACGGAACGGGACCGGATCGAGGGTGCGGCGAGCTGGCATCCAGCGCGTGTCCCCGCCTAAGAGTCCGCGGGGTCTCGGCGACGGACATCGGATCTGTCGAGTCTTCGGTTCAGGAAGTCCCGAATCAGCGTGGCGACTCGGTCACCCGCGCTCTCCAGCAGAAAGTGCCCGCCGTCGAGCAAGTGAATCTCCGCATCCACAGCGTCCGCGGCGAAGGCCCGCGCTCCGGCCGGTCCGAAGATCTCATCGCCGCGGCCCCACACCGCCAGCACTGGTACTTGACTTGTGCGTAAGTATTGGTGCAGTCGCGGGTACAGCGGCGAGTTGGTCGAGTAGTCGCGGAACAGCGCGAGCTGGATCTGGTCGTTGCCGGGACGGGACAGCAGCGCGTAATCGTGGTGCCAGGTGTCTGGGCTGACGAGGGTCTCGTCCGCGACGCCGGTGAGGTACTGCCACCTGGTCGCCTCCAGCGTGAGCGCCCGCCGGATGGCTGTCTCGGTGTCCGGGGTCTGTGTGCGCTGGTAGTCCCAGATGGTCTTCCAGAAGCTGGTCACAAAACCGGCGTCGTAGCCGTTGCCGTTCTGGGTAACGATCGCGGTGATGACTCCCGGGTTACGAAGGGCAAGTCGCCAGCCGATCGGCGCGCCGTAGTCCTGGACATAGACGGCGTACCGCCCAATGCCGAGCTCGGCGAGCAAGCCGGCGGTGAGATCGGTCAGCGCATCGAAGGTGTAGTTGAACTCCTCGACCGGCGGAGCGTCGGACAGTCCGAAACCCAAGTAGTCCGGAGCGATCAGCCGGTGGCGGTCGGCCAGCTGCGGGATCAAGTTCCGAAACATGAACGAACTGGCCGGGAACCCGTGCAGCAGTACGAGCACGGGCCCCTCCTCCGGCCCGGCTTCCCGGTAGAAGAGGCGATGTCCCGCGACCGTGGCGAATCGGTGGTGAACGTTCGACATCGTTTCTCACTCCTTCCGCATCGCAGCTGCGAAGATCGCAAGAACAGCGAGCGATCGGCGCGCCGCGAGGCGACGGGCGCACTGAGGCAGGTCTGAGCGCACATTGAAGGGGATTGAAGGGATACGTGCATGGAGGCGCCACGACATGAAGCATCGCCGATAACGTGAGATGCGATGCACGTCACCGAGACGCAAGACGCGGCCGGGCGTACTCGCGTCCAGCTAGCGGACGCGCGTCCCACCGCCAGCACTGCTAGAGGACTCATGTTCCGCGAAGAGCGGATGGCCGGCGCCGGTGCCGCCGCGCCGGCGGCCACCACGGCCGTAGCGTAGGAGTGCCGCAGGTCGGCACCCGAGAGCGCCCGGGCGACGCTGCAGCTGGGCTGCAGGTTGCAGGCGAGCAGGCGGCGAACGTCGCGCTTCTCGCTGCGGCGCAGGGGTTCGGTGAAGTAGGGCCGCCCGGGGTCGAACCGGGACTCCGCTCGCGCGGAAGCGGATTTTAAGTTACTAGGGCTCGCTTGTCTGACCGCTAGTTTTGCTGATTTAGCGGGGGTTCTGGCTGCCGACGGCTGGCGCTGGCCGTGGGTGGTCCGTGGAGAGTACGTGGAGAGAAAAACGTACCGAGAGTAACGAACACGCCTTCCGCCGGCGGTTGGGGGAAGACAAGAGGGCCGCCCCGTCGCCGGAGCGACCCCTTCTCTCACTTCCGTCGCTTCATCCAGGCATCGATCGCCTGGGCGGCTAACTTCGGCCTAGGACGGCCTAGGATTGTTGCTCGCAACCGCTGCGACTTACTGCTTCGTCACGCTGATGTTGATTGTGGCGCTGTTGGACGGGACTGAGTATGGCACCGGAGGGGTGTCGGAATCCTGGGCGGTTGCCGTCACCACGTTCATGTGGTTGAGCACGCAGGTGTTCGTCCTGCCAACGAACGAGCAGGCGTAGGTGTTGATGTTTGCGCCCCCAGCCACCGGGAGCGGGGCCGATGGCAGCGAGCACGTGGTGCTCACGACGTCTTCGTATCCTGCTACGCCACTGTGCGGCGAGGTGATGTCGCCGAACTTGCTGTCGTTGAGCGAGCTCAGCGTCAGCGTGTCCAGCGTGGAGTTATTCGTCACCGTCACGCTGTAGGTCGCGTCGATCTGGCATGCCAAACCCTTAACGGACTTGCCAACTGTGGGCGGCATCGGCACGTCGCTGTAAGTGACCGTGGCGCTGGCGGTAGGGCAGGGTGTAAGAGTTTGGCCCAATTGATCGGTCCCGCAGGCGGTCACTGTGTCCGTGAACGATCCTGGGGCATCCCCCGGTGGCACCGTTCCCAGGAACGTGCAGGTGTAGGGGTTGCCAGTACAAACAGTCGACCCGTTCGGGAGTGGGTTCGGGCACGCCTTGCTATCCCCCGGGATCGTCGCCAGCGCGCAGGTCGACTGACTGATATTGGAGTTCGTCGGCGAAGTGAGGTCGCCGTACTTGTCGTCGTTCAGCTTGTTCAGCGTCAAATACGCCACATCCGCTTGGTTTGTCACTGTAACGGTGTAAAGCACGCTGCCACCCGTTGTCTCGGGGACGACGTTAGGCGACGCCTGCTTGGCGACGGTGTATTTGATCGGCTCGGTGAAGATCGGGATAGTCCTAAGTCCGCAATTGCACTTCGAGGGTGACCCCGGGTACGCGTCGTTGGGCCCCTGGCACGTCGTGTTCGACCCCGGCTGCCGCCAGGTCGTGCACCAGGGCAAAGCAAGCTGCCCGTTGCCGCTGTCGATGCACGGCATGGTGATGGTCTGACGGACGATCTGGGGATTGTAGGCGGTGCCTAGAGCACCCGTGATGTCGCCGCACTTATCACTCGTATCCGCCCCCAACGGCGGCGCGTCGAGATTGATGAAGGTGGAACTATCGGCAGTGACAACTGCCGCAGAGCACTGTCCCGTCAGAGCCCCGGTGGTGCTGTTATCGCCATCGGTGGCGATATAGAAGCCAATGTCATACCGGGTGTCGGCAGTTAAGTTCATCTTGAAGTCGGCCACGAATGTGACAGGCCCGTTGAGGAAACACTTGCATACCGGCGGGCTCCCGGTGCAAGCGCCTCCGGCAGTGATGGTGATGTTGGTCACATCGGATAGGTTAACGTCCTTAGCCGAACAGGTGAGATTCTGGTTGTTGCCGTGTGCCTTCCAAACGTCTTGGATACAGGTCTGTGCCGCCGCGGGCCGAGCCCCTAGTGCTACGAGCAGCACCGCAAATACGAGCGAGAACTTCGACTGATGCGTCATATGGACTGCCCCCACGTCTCAAATTGGCGTTGCCAAGAGTGCCAGCACCTACGACGCTTCGGATGCGCTGAGCGGGCATCCGAGGTGTTCTGCCCATGCGCCTCCCACGCAGTTATGTGCCATGCAAACGACGATGTGCCCCGCGCGCACCGTGTTCGTCAGCACCTGAGACCTGTCGACTTGAGCCGATCAACTAGATGCGCGCATACGCTACGCGTGACATTCGACGAGGCCTGTGCCCTTTATTGAGCGACTCAATTGCGCGGACCCGTCGCGGCATGAAATCGAGTAGCGCCATCCTCTTTAACGGACGGTGTCCACGTGACTTCGTGTAGCTCACGTCTGGTACACGACTAGTGACACCGGTAGCTCTATGACCGCTAGGAGTCGAGCGTTTGGTGGCCGGCAAACGTTGGACCCTGCAACGCCCAATGGTGTCCTCGGCCCCGAGGGTCCGAACAGCACGAGGATGCGAGCAGGGTCTGCCGTATGCCCGATGAGACCGATGGCACGCGGCAGTCGGCCTCGTGCCGATAGGCTACTTCGCGAATGGTACGAGTCGGCGCTCGTTGCCTGCGGCACTCTATCGTTCACGATCGCAGCGCTCTGCGCCCTTCGAACGCGTCCTGGCGCGCAGGGCGCGTCCGGGAGTGACAGGCCAGCAGACTGGCATGCGGACGCCAGCTCGCTAGCTCGCTGTTCGCTCCCCGAAGTCGACCCGCTCAAGTTGCGCCTAACGACGCTCGCAGATCCCTGGTTGCCCCATTTCACACATGGTCCGCGCGCATGGTCGTCCTCCCGGCCGGCTCGGGGCGCGCTGCTCGGCCCTTCGCAGCTCGGCGACGAAAGGGGCGGATCGAACTTCGGTTGTAAGACTGTTAGTTAACGCCAAGTCGAGCGGCCAGCGGTTTCACGACCTTCTGCACCGCCTGCGAGGTCCAGCCGTTCGGTCGAGGCGCGATCGTCTGGAGGTGGTTGGCGAGGTCTTGCCAGGACTCCCCGAGCACGAGGCGTCGCGCGAGCAGATCGAGAGCGTGTCGTGCGACCATGCCGCTGGGGGCCGGTGGCTCGACCCTCTCGCCCCGCAGGACGCTCAGGGTCGCGGCGATCTCCTCGCGGCGCTCCTCGGGAGCCGTGAGCAGCCGCGACAGGCTCGGCGCGAAGGTCAGCACGAGCACGCGGTCAGCGAACGCCGAATCCGGCGAGGTGGCCGGCACGATGGTGCGATCTGGCTCAAGCTTCCACCAGGAGCGGGGCTCGCCCAGAGGCAGCGCCCAGCCCTCGATCTCTTGCGGCCGAAGCACGTCATCGGGCCACGGCTCGCCGATGACGCGCACCGCGAACGTGCTCCGCACGACGGCTCGGCCCCACTCCCTGTCCTGCAAGCGCGCCAACCAAGGGTGACGCTCGCGGATGCGATCCCAACCGACCCCGTCGAAGAAGACGAGCGCGTGCCAGTTGAGCTGAGCAGCGTCGGTGTCGAGCCGAGAGCGGAGTTCGGCCGTGACCTGCCGCAGGTCGTCGTCGAGCGGGGGCCGCCCCGCCGCTCGTTCGATCTCCGTGCAGTGTGCGAGAAGGCGCAGGCGGTCGTTCCACCGGTGCACCTCATCCACGAGGCGAGGCTCGTGCTGCTTCACGTCCGCCTCCCAGGTGGCGGGTCCAGGGCACAGGCGAAAGAGGCGGGGGCGCGCGGCCCTGGGAGTCGCGCGAGACCACGGCCCGTCGGTCGTGGCCTGCCCCTGCCGCCGACACGGTAACCACGCCGTCTGACCGCGCGTCAGGCGAGGGTGTCGATCTTGGGCGCCGTCGCCAGCGCGGCGTAGAACCTCTTCACCGTCTGAGTCGCCCGGTGGCCCAGGAACGCGCTGATGGCCGCCGGGTCGGCCCCGCGCATGAAGGCCCACGACGCGACGCTGTGCCGGAACCAGCCCGGGTTGAAGCGCGCGATCTTGGCCGCGTCGCACGCGGAGTCGATCGCTCGGCGGAAGGACGACTCGGAGAACGCGCCCCGGGCGCGCACGCGCTGGGCCGCTTCGAGCACCTCCTGGCTCACCGCCGTGCGGTGCGGCGCGCCGCTCTTGTGCAACGGGCAGACGAGGACGGCCACCGCGCCATGCTCGACGCGGAGCGCGGTCGGCAGCGGCTCGATCGCGCCCGCCTCGGCGAACCTGTGCAACTCGGTGAGGTGCCAGCCCGAGCCGCCGAGGACGGTGAGCAGGTCCGGCCACGGGCCAGTCAGGTGCTCGCGAGCGAGGAGGAAGTGTTCGCGCGCGAGCACCTTGCTCTTGCGCCACTGAGCGGGCCGCGACTGCGGTGCGGTGAGCGTGCCGAAGGTGGGATCCTCGGCTGCGCCGATGATGTGCCGCTCCTTCCGCAACCACGCGAAGAAGCACTTCAGGACCCTGACCTTGGCTGCTCGGCCCGGCGCCTTCTCCAGCGCTGCGAGGATGTCGCGTAGGTCGAGGTGGCGCAGGTTGGCTCGGGGGAACCGCTCCAGCCACCACGCCATCGCGCTTTTCTGGTTCTGGACCCAGCGCGGCGTGTTGCCTTTCACGCTGAGTGACCAGCCGAGGAACTCCTTGATCAGCTCGTTGTCGAGGTAGAGCGCCGGAGCCGGTGCCGAGTAGCCGTCGGGATCGGCCTCGAAGCGGCGCAGGTGCTCGTAGGCCGCCTTCAACGTCGTGGCGCTCGTGCGGATCGCGTACCGCCGCCCGTTCACCTGACGCTCGATCCAGTAGGTCTTGGAGCCGTCGGCGGCGCGCCAGATCCGGCCGCCGTCCCAGGTGCCCGCCCACTTGCCTCGCTTGCTCGGACTCGCCATCGCCGCCCCCGCAGCAGGTTGGTACGTGGAGACTACGTGGAGGGAATGGTACGCGGGCCGGCGGGGGAGCACCACGCGGCTGCCGTAAGATACGGATATCGTTGGTAGGGCCGCCCGGGGTCGAACCGGGACTCCGCTCGCGCGGAAGCGGATTTTAAGTCCGCCGCGTCTGCCAGTTTCGCCACGGCCCCACGGCTCACGGCAGGAACGAGTGTACCGCCTCCGGGGCTAGGCCGTCTGCTGCACCACGGTGCCGTTCACGCCGAAGGGGCTTCAGGCAGCGGGATGGCTCGGCGCCGGTCTCGCGACATAGCGCTCCACCACCTGCAGGAGATCGTTGATCTCGAAGGGCTTCGGCAGGACGTCGTCCGCGCCGACTTCCGCGCCGAAAGCTCGTGCATTCTCGGCCGCGGTGACGACCACGATTGGGACGTTTCCGTATCTGGCGCGCAGCTCTCGCGCGCACTGCCACCCGTCCATGACGGGCATGAGCATGTCGAGCAGGACGAGAGCAGGCACTTGCGCCGCCGTGGCCTCGAGCGCCTGCTTTCCATTCTCAGCACTCCTGACCGAGTAGCCCGCTTCGTCGAGCACGAACTTCATGACGTCGAGCATGTCCGCGTCGTCGTCGACCACGAGCACGTCGTTACGAGTTTCCACGGCTTCCCTCGGTCACGGACAGTCGAATCCACGTGGTCGATTCGGGGCTCTCTTGGTCTTCCCGCAGCGCTCCACCCAGTGCTGAGATGACGGTCCTCGCGACACAGCGGCTGATGCCCAGGTCGTCGTATTCCCCGTGCGCTTCGAGCGTCCTCTCCTCCGGCGGGAGCGGCTGACGACGGACACCGATCACCGCCTCCTGGCTGTGCTGCGTCAGCAGCACCGTGACGGGTGACCCTGGTGTCGAAGTCCGGAGGGCGTCGTCGATCACGTTGCAGAGCGCCAGGGCGAAACGCTCCTCGTCGACGAAAGCCCGTGGGGAGGCGACGAGCTCGGCGCGCACCTCGTGCTGGCGCGAGGCCCTGCCCATCTCGAGGGCGACCTCTGCGACGAGCGGCCGGAGCTCCGTCTCGCACGGGTGAAGCTTGAGCGTCTGCGATCGGAGACGCGCGAGCACGAGGAGGTTCTGGACGAGCCGATCGATCCGCTCGCACTGGCGCTCGATCGGGGCAATCGCTCGACGATGCTGGGGGGCGTCGAAGCGCGACAGGATCTGCACGTTGGCCTTGATGATGGCCACTGGAGTCTTGAGCGAGTGGGCGGCACCGGCGAAGAACTGATCGCGGAGGCGCTCCAGCTGGTCGGCCTCGGTGATGTCGTGAAACACGCTCACGACCACCTCGGCCGGCACGCCCGCCTTCGATCGGACCGCCGCGGCCGTGGCGGAGATGACGAACTCCTTGCCATTCTGTGGGTGCACGACGGCCTTGTAGTGCAGCGGGCCAGTCTCGTCGAAGACACGCTGGGAGATGAACTCATCCGGCGGTACCAGCGATCCGTCGAGGTACGTAAGCCGGAAGCGCCGCGAGAACTCCGACGCGTCCATGCCTGCAAGGCGATCATACCCAAGCCTGCGCACGGCGGCCGGATTCGCGTGCTTGATCTTCCGGTCGCGACCGAGGAGCAGAACCCCGTCGGCAATGCTGTCGACGATGGCGGAGATCGTGTCCTGGGCACGTGTCAGCCGAGCAGCGCAGCGCTGGGCGACGGCGTAGAGGATGAGGGCCGTCAGGACGATGAAGACGCAACCCTTGGCGGTTTCCAGGCGTGCGATGACCTCGGGCTCCTCAAACAGCCCGTACAGCAGGACATCGGTGACGAGGATCCAGGCGGCCCCCGCGGCGGTGAATACGGCAGCGATCGTGAAGGCGAAGCGTCGCTCCGAGCGGACCTTCCCTTCGGCGGTCAGCCCACCCCGATCCAGGGCCGTAGGGAACACTGCTGATCCTCCTCCTTCCACGAAGGACTCCTCAGACCATGTCACGCGCTGGACTACGCCGCGGCGTTCGCCGAGAGCAGGCCCACCGCGATGCCAAGTATCCCTCGTGATGACGGTCCGCAACGACCGCCCGAGGCCGCCCAGGCGAGGCAGGCGCTTTCCTGTCCGTGCGCCCGCGGCGCATTGTCGCTCTGCCGCCCTGGTCGAAGGAGGCGCTGCCGAGGAGCCGCCTACTCGTTCCCATCCCGTCCGCGGATCACCCGTCCTCGAGGCGAAGCCCGACCGACTCGGCGGAGGCGCTGAGCTCGTCCCAGGTCGCTCGCTCCACCGGAATTCCCTCGACGCTGCGCCGGGTCCGCGAGGCGATCTCCGGCTCACCGGCGACCAGCACCGGGAGCGACGGATCGGCCGGGGGAGACGCCTTCACGTAGGCGATGGCCGCGGCGACCTCCTCCTCGAAGTGGCCGGCGCCCGGGAGACGCTGCGGGTCGACGATGAAGCTCAGCATGTTGTTCGTGATCCGGTCCTTCTCGAACGGCACCGTCGAGAGCGTCCCGCCGCCGCCCAGAGCACCGGCGAGGAGCTCGCACATCAGGGCGAGCCCGTATCCCTTGTGAAGCCCGAACGGAAGGATCGCGCCGCGCGGCTCCTGGTACATGACGCCCGGATCGGCCGTTGGCCGGCCCTGCGAGTCGATGAGCACGCCCTCGCCCATCCGTTCCCCCCGGTTCAGGGCGACGCGCACCTTCCCGAGCGCGACGATGCTGGTGGCGAAGTCGAGGACCACCGCCGGCTCGTGCTTCGAGGGGGGCAGCGCGACGCAGAACGGATTCGTGAGGAAGCGTGCGTCGGCGCCGCGGAAAGGGGCGACGACCGGGGGGTGCCCGACGATGTTCACGAAGTGGATCGAGACGAGTCCCGCCGCCGCTGCCTGCTCGCCGTACGCACCGACCCGGCCGATGTGCGAGGCGTTTCGGAGCGCCACCAGCGCCACCCCGAGGCCTCGCGCGCGCTCCATCCCCGCGGCGATCCCTTCGCGCGCGACCACCTGGCCGAAGCCCTTCCGCCCGTTGACCGCGAGCACCGCTCCTCCGCGGTCGTCGACGTGCGCGTGCGCCCTGGGATCGACGAGACCGCCACGGATCGCGCGCAGGTACTGTGGCAGCATGCCGACGCCGTGGCTGTCGTGGCCCGACAGGTTGGCGTCGACGAGGTGATCGGCGACCACCAGCGCATCCGCCTCGGCGGCGCCGGCCGCGACGAGGAGGCGCGTGGCCATCCGGCGGAGTCGCTCGTGTTGGACCGTGACGACCGTTTCCATGAGTGCGGCCCGTCCTCTCTCACGCCGAGCCCTCGGCCGGGGAGCCCGACGTCACCGAATGTCGTGAGCGCGCCTCCCGCTCACTGACCGTCGATCCGTATGCTCGCGACCGCGAGCACGATCTCGCGCAGGAACAGCAGCAGGGCGGCCGTGAAGGCCAGCATGGCGGCCACGAACAGCACCGCCGCAGCGCGCGAGACGTTCGCGTGCATCATCTGGCCGATGAAGAGCTCGGAGATGATGGCGCACACGAGCAGCGCCGCGGTCACGTCGGCCGTGATGGCCAGGTTGACGAGGTGGCGCCGTCGGCCGAGGAGGGTGAGCTCCTGGTGGAGCCGGCCCTGCGCCGCCGGAGGCGCCGCCGGAATGCGCTGCTCCACCAGCACACGCGCGCGATCGACGATGCGCCCGAGGCGATTGCTGAGCACGCCCAGGAACGTGCCGAGGGCCGTGAGGAGGAACACCGGAGCGATCGCGAGCTGGATGGTGTGGGCGACCGCGCTGAGCGGCGTCTCGTCGGTGATCATCGTGCGTAGCGCTCCTCGAAGTGCGCGCGAAGCGCGGGGTGGCGTCGAAGCAGGTCGAGCGTCAGGTCGGCGTGCCCCGGGACGTACCCGTTGCCGACGACGAGCAGGGCGTCCTTGCCGACGCCCTCGGCGCCGAGAGCGGCGGCGGTGAAGCTGGTCGCCATCGAGAAGAAGAGGACCGTGCCGCCGTCGCGGACGCACAGAATGGAGGCCATCTCGGTGCCCGCCACGCTGGCGCAGTTCACGACGAGATCGAAGGCGCCGCCCGACGTCTCGGTGGACCGGAGCGCGGCCACGGCGTCGGTGGCGTCGAATCGCAGCGTCGCGTCGCAGACGCCGAGCGCGGCCACCGCCGTGAGCGCCGCCTCGGAGCGGTCAGCCGCGACGACCTCGCCGTGGCCGGCGAGCCGCTCCCGCGCCATCGCGCAGACGAGCGCGCCCGACTTCCCGGCCCCGAGCACCAGGACGCGCTGTCCGGGGCGGGTGTGGCGCGCCACCAGCGCCGGCGCGCCGCACACGTCGAGCGCCGCCAGCGCCATCCGCTCCGGCAGGTCCGCGGGTAGCCGCGCCCACAGGCCGGTCGCGAAGAGGATCGCGCGTCCCTCGCACTCGATACGGTCGGTCTCGGGGCGGACGGCGGTGATGCGGTGGAGCGCGAGCGGGGTGAGCGTCAGCGAGACGAGCGTGGCGATGCGGTCGCCGGGCCTGAGCGTCGCGGCTGCCGGGTGGCGCGGCCCGATCTCCGCGGCGCGACCGATGAGCATGCCGCCGGAGCCGGTGACCGGGTTGTGCAGCTTGCCGCGGGTCAGGACGATGCGCTCGACCTCGGCGGCCACGCGGCGTGGATCGCCACCCGCCGCGCTCTCCAGCTGGCGAAAGCTGGCGGCGTCGACGTTGAGCGCCTCCACCTCGATGGCGAGCTCGTCCTCGCCGAGCGGCAGCGCCGGATCGAGAGCGTCGGCGCGCTGCGGCAGCGCGCCCCGCGGCGAGATCACGCGGCGCAGGCCGTAGGGGTCCATGGCCCGCAGGATATCCGTGTCACCGCTCGGGTGCGACACCCGCGGCCGCCAGCACCGCGGCCGCGCGCCGGGACAGCTCCTCCGCCTCCCCGGCGCTCTCCACCGGCCCGCCGGCGCGGAGCGCGCGCGCCGCGAGCTCGGCCGTGAGCGCCCCGTCCACCACGGCGCCGAGCTGCTCGAAGGCGCCCGCCGCCTCGCGCAGCGCCGCCGCGGCCGCGGCGTGCCGGCCCTCGGCGGCGAGGACGCGCCCGCGCGTCCTCCGCGCCACGGCCGAGAGCGCCCGTCCGCCATGCCGAGCGGCCAGCGCCTCCAGCTCGGAGGCGTCCGCCGCCGCCTCCTGGACACGCCCGCGCGCCAGCTGGAGGCGCGCCAGCTCCGGGCGGAAGAGCGCGTGACACACTGCGCACTCGCCGTGGCGGACGAGGAGCTCGCTCGCCTCGCGCAGCGCGTCCTCGGCCGTGTACACCGCGCCCGCCGCGAGGCGGTTGTGGGCGACGGTCGCGTGGAGCCGGGACAAGGCGTGGCGGCGCAGCGAGGCGCGCTCCGCGACGAGGACGCCCTCGCCGAGCACCGCCATGCCCTCCTCCAGGCTGCCGCGCGCGGTCAGCACCGCCGCGAGGCGGTCGAGCGCGAAAGCCTCGCCGAACGCCGAGCCGCCCTTCTGGAAGAGCGCCCGCGCCTCGCGCAGCTCGGCCTCGGCGAGGTCGAGCCGGCCGGCTCCGAAGGAGAGGGCGCCCTCGATCGCGCGCGCGGTGGCGAGCGCGGTGGGCGCCTGCCGGCCCGCCGCGCGCGACCGCAACGCCGACGCCTGCACCGCCAGCGCCGAGAGGCTGCGGTCGCCGAGCAGCTCGTTCTCCCAGAGCACGAGGTGCACCTCGAACGGCTGCTCCGGCCCCGCCTCCCAGCGCTCGGGCTCGCCCGGCGGCGGCTCGCCGAGCTCCCACGCCGCCACGGCCGCGACGTCGAGCGCGCGTCCCGCCAGCGCGGCGTCGCCGAGCGCGCGCGCCTCTCCGGCGCAGCGGAGCGCGAGCTCCCGCGCATCGCGAACGCGCCCCTCGTGCCAGGCGAGCTGGGAGAGGAGGTGGAGGATCTCCGCGCGCTCGTCGCCCGCGCCCGCCTCGGCGTCGGCCAGCCCCGCCTCGAGCTGCACGCGCGCCTCCGCGCCGCGGCCGCCCACGAGCAGCGCCAGCGCCGCGCCCCGCCGGGCCCGCGCCCGCTGCTCGGGGCCGGGACGCCAGCCCGAGAGGTCCGACGACCCGGCGGCGAGCTCGAAGGTACGGACCGCGCCCGGCAGCTCCGCGAGAGCCAGCTGCACCTGCCCGAGCGCCTCGTACAGCTCGAGCCGGCGCGGGCCGGAGGCGCCCGACAGGTCGGCGCAGGCCAGCGCGCGCTCGTAGAACCCGCTCGCCTCGCGCAGGCCGGCGCGGGCGGCGGCGCGGTGGCCGGCCGCCACCAGGTGGCCGAAGGCGCGGTCCGGCTGGTCGGCCGCGGCGCGGTGGTGCGCGAGCTCTTCGGCCGCGTCCTCGATCCCGCCGGGCGACGCCGCCGCGCGCGCCTCGATCGCCTCGGCGATGGCGCGGTGCAGGGCGACGCGACGCGCCGGGGGCAGGGTGGCGTAGAGCGCCTCCCGCACGAGCGAGTGGTGGAAGTGGTTCCCGGCGCCGTCCTCGTCGACGATGCGGGCCTCGAGCACCTGATCCAGCGCGGCCAGCGCCTCGTGGGCGGTGAGGCCCGTGGCCGGCTTCACGACCTCGACGTCGAAGTGGCGCCCGGCCACCGCCGCCGCCTCGAGCAGCGCCACGACACGCGGCCCGAGCCGGCCGACGCGCTCGCGCACCGCCGACGCGGGATCGCCCGCGACCACGAGGTGGCCCGACTCCTTGAACGCGCGCGCCAGCTCCTCGGTGTAGAAGGGGCTGCCGTCCGTGCTCCGGTAGAACTGCGTCACCAGCGTGTCGCTCGGGGCGGTGCCGAGCAGATCGGCGAGCTGCTCGCGGGTGGCCGCGACGTCGAGCCGCTGCACTCGCACGCCTCGCGCGAGCCGCTCGCAGTCGAGGTGGGCGAGCAGCATCTGCACCGGGGAGCCGGCGTGCACGGCGTCCTCGCGGCAGGTGGCCACCAGCATGAGCCGGAGCGAGCGCGCCTGGCGCGCCAGGAAGTGGAAGAGGTTCGCCGACGACTCGTCCGTGCGGTGCAGATCGTCGAGCAGCAGGTAAACCGGGCGGCCGGCGCCGAGCGCGGCCAGCTGAGCCTGCACCGCCGACAGCAGCCGTGCCTTCTCGGCCTCGTGCGTCACGACGGCGTGCGGACGCTCCGCGAACGGATCGGCCGCGCCGAGCCCCCCGGCGCGGAGATAGTCGGAGAAGAGGTCGGCGAAGCCGCCGAACGGGACGATGCGAGTGGGCTGGAAGACGCCGGACACGACGAGCGCCCCGGCCTCCTGCGCGATCCGTGCGCCCTCGACCGCGAGCCGCGTCTTGCCCACGCCGCGCTCGCCGAGGAGGACCAGCGCGCCCGCTCCCCGCTCCACGAGCGACTCGAACAGGAGCAACGAGGACGCGCGGCCCCGCAGCGGGGCGGGATCCGCTGTCCCCAGCAGCCGGCGCGCGGCGCGGCGGAAGCCGTCGTAGGGCACGCGCGCCTGAGAGGGTCCGATGTCGCCACGGAGCACTGCGTCGCGGAGCGTCTGCAGCTCTGCGCTCGGGCCGGGCAGCCCGGCCGTCCGCATCCCTGCCTCCGCGGCGTCGAGCTGGCGGAGGGCGTCGGCGCGCCGCCCCGACTCCGCGAGGAGCCGGATGAGCAGGCGGTGGGCGTCTTCTCCCACGGTGTCCACCTCGAGCACGCGTCGCAGGAGAGGGATCGCGCGCGCGGCATCGCCACACGTAGCGGCGGCGCGCGCGAGCGGCAGGGCCACGTCCGCGAACTGGCGGCGCAGGTGCTCGCGGGGCTGCTCGAGCCAGGCCGAGTCGCGGTCTTCGGGCGACAGATCCCCACGGTAGAGCGCCACCGCCTCCTCGAGCCTGGCTGGGTCCGAGGCCGCGGCGAGGAACGCGTCGACGTCGACCCACACGTCCGATCGCATCCGCAGCTCGCCGTGCTCCAGATCGACGAAGCGGCCGCCGAGGATCTGGCGGAGGTCGTAGAGCGCGCGGTGGAGGTTGTTGGCGCCGCTGGTCGGGTCCTTGTCGGGCCAGAGCATCTCGATGGCGCGGTCGCGGCCGAGCGCCAGGCCCGGAGTGAGCGCCATGAGCTTGAGGAGGTCGGCCGGGCGCCGGCGGCGCCACGACGCGTAGGGGATGGGCGCGGCTCCGCGCACCACCTCGAACCGGCCGAGCAGAAAGACCTCGATGGGCGCGGTCGCGCGGTCCGGCAGCGCTGCACGCCTCGCCTCGGCGACGAACATCTGCAGCCCTCCCCCCGAATTTACAGGCTAGCAGAAAAGGTTGCGCCTCCTGCGGGGGAGGAGTGGGGCGAAATGCCGCGCGTCGGCGAGTGAAAGCGGCGGCCGAGGAGGAGCTGCGCTAACCAGATCGGATGCGCTACCGCGTGTCCATGCCCGAGCCACACGGGCACCTGTTTCACGTCGAGTTCTCGGTTCCGCGCCCTGGCGAAGCGCTCATGGTCGGGCTCCCCGTCTGGACGCCGGGGAGCTACCTCGTCCGCGAGTACGCACGGCACGTCGAGGGGCTCACGGCCGAGGACGGCGCCGGCCGGCCCATCACCGTGGAGCGCCTGGACAAGCACCGGTTCCGGATCGCCGCGCGCGGCGCCGACGAGGTCACGCTCCGTTACCGCGTCTACGCGCACGACCTCACCGTCCGCACCTGCCACCTCGACGGCAGTCACGGCTACTTCAACGGCGCGGCGCTACTGCTCTACGCGGAAGGGCGCGAGCGCGAGGAGCTGCTGCTCGAGATCGTGCCGCCAGACGGGTGGCGTGTCGCGACGGCGCTCGCACCGGCTCCGGGCGGGCGCGAACCGTTCCAGGACCACGATGCGGAAGGAGGGGGGGGAGCCGGTCGGTGGCTGTTCTCGGCGCGCGACTACGACGAGCTCGTCGATTCGCCGGTCGAGATCGGACGGCACGAGCTGGTGCGCTTCGACGCCGGCGGGCGGCCGCACGCGCTCGCGCTGTGGGGGCGCGCCGCCGGCGCTCTCGACCCGGCGCGACTGGCCGCGGACGCGGCGAGGATCGTCGAGTACTTCGCCCGCCTGATGGGCGGGTTGCCCTATCTCCGGTACGTCTTCATCGTCCACCTGCACCCGACCGCGCGCGGGGGGCTCGAGCACGCCGCGAGCACGACGCTGCTCCTGAAGCGGAGCGGCTTCTTTCCGCGCGATGCGTACGAGGAGACGCTGGCGCTCTTCGCGCACGAGTTCTTCCACGTCTGGAACGTGAAGGCGCTCCGGCCGGCGGCGCTCGTCCCGTACGACTATGGGCGCGAGCAGTACACGCGGCTCCTGTGGTGGTTCGAGGGCGTGACCAGCTACTTCGACGCGCTCGCGGTCGTGCGGGCCGGCCTTGGGGAGCCGAAGCGGTACCTCAAGCACCTCGGCGAGGAGCTGACCGCGCTGGCTCGCCAACCGGGCGCCGCGAAGATGAGCCTGGAGGAGGCGAGCCTCAACGCCTGGGTGAAGCACTACCGCCCCGACGAGAACTCTCCCAACAGCGCGGTGTCGTACTACCAGAAGGGCGAGCTCGTCGCGCTGGCGCTCGACCTCGCCCTGCGCCGCGCCGGCGGCTCGCTCGACGAGCTGGTGCGCGCGCTCGTCGAGCGGCACGCCGCGCGGGGCCTGCCCGAGGACGGCGTGGAGCGCGCGATGGCGGAGCGGCTCGGCGCGGTCGCGGCGCGCGA
>Ga0306923_10000068_pt1 | contig 61659 bp, 60 predicted proteins | sample sta12Can44000108_FD_203841 | JGI IMG/M metagenome (GOLD analysis project Ga0306923, IMG submission 203841) | Lab enrichment of tropical soil microbial communities from Luquillo Experimental Forest, Puerto Rico - statanox.12C.anox.44.000.108 (v2)... | ecosystem: Environmental > Terrestrial >... | reverse complement strand
CCCGCGTCGTGTCGATGCCGTCGTGGGAGCTCTTCGATCACCAGCCGCAGGAGTACCGGGAGGCTGTGCTGCCCAACGCCGTGAAGGCCCGTGTCGCCGTGGAGCAGGCCTCCACCTTAGGCTGGGAGCGCTACGTGGGGTCCGAGGGCCGGGTGATCGGGATGCGCACCTTCGGTGCCTCGGCACCGCTCAAGGAGCTTCAGCACCGATTCGGGTTCGTGCCGGATCGGGTGGTCGCCGTGGCCAAGGAGCTGCTTGGCAGAGGGCGGCCGTGAGGGTCGTCATCGGCTGAGCGAAAGAGGCCGCTCACCGGGCTTCGAGCACCCGCGCCCTCCGCGCGGCGCGCTCGCGACGGTCGACGGCCTGGACGGCGCGGACCGCGTACTCCTGCGCCGTGTAGATCTGCTTGAGAGAGGGAGTCCCACCGCGGTGACGGCTCATGTCGCCCACCGCGAACAGTCCGTGCACGCTCGTCTCGCTGGTTGCGTCGTCGACGAGGACGTGCCTGACCTCCTCCGGGCCATCAGCTGGGTCGAGCTCCGCGCCGAGCTGGCGGGCGAGGTCGTTGTAGACACGGTGCAGGCCCATGGCGACCATCCCAAAGCGCGCGTGCACCTCCGTTCCGTCCTCGAGCCGGAACCCGCGCAGGCTCTCGCCCTTTTTCCCCGTCTCGCCGTCGAGGATCTCGACCACGCGCGCCTCTCGGAACGTCACGCCGTAGGCCTCCAGCAGCCGGCCCGTCTCGGGCTTCGCCTCGAGCGCCTCGCCGTTTCCGAGCAGCGCGACGGAGACGCCGTAGCGCTCGTGCAGCAGGAGCGCGACCTGCGCCGCGGCCTCGGTCGTGCCGAGGACTGCCACCCGGGTGCCACGCACGAGGTGCCCCTCGCACAGGATGCAGTAGAGCAGCGACTCGGCGTTGGCCCAGGGATAGATCCAGCGGATGTCGTCCACTACCTTGCCGGACTTCGTCGTCAGCTTCACGCTGGGTTGACGATCCATCACGCCCGTGGAGAGGATGACCGCGCCGGCGCGGAACGTCCGCCCACGATCCGTCTCAACGGCAAACCCTTCGCCCTCCCCACGCGCCGAGATCGCCTTCTCGTCCACCACCGTCGAGCGATCAGCGAAGTCGGTGGTCAGCCGGAGCGTGACGTCCTCGACGATCTCGGGGATACCGACGTGGAAGTGCGTCCGAGCGATCACCTCACGCGCCGCCGTGTGTTCGGGTGCCGAGAGCAGCCCGAGGACCTTTCGTTGCACGATGCCGCCCGACACGCCGATCATGTTGTCGACGTTGAACACGTAGCGCGCCCGGCTCGCCCGGACCGTCCCCGTGTCGCCGCGGATCCAGGCGACCGTGAGCCCGTGCTGCGCCGCTCGCAAAGCCGCTGCGCTCCCGCCGATCCCGCCGCCTACGACGATGAGTTGGCGCCGTTCCATGAGCGATTCCTCGATGCTGGCTTGATCCAACCGTCTAGCTTCGGCCGGTCCGCAGCATCAGCTGGAAGACCTCGATCATCTGATAGGTCAGCCCCCAGATGGTGAGCCCGCCCACGCGGATGCTGGGCAGGGTCAACTCGGTCCCCTCGTGGACGTACGGGAAGGGAGCCCGCCGCGCCGGGTCGAGCAGATCCCGGAGCTGAACCCAGTGGGCGCTCGCGACCTCGTCGGAGAGCGTGAAGGGGGGCGGCTGCTCCCGCAGGGCGAAGACCCATGGGCGGATGGAGAGCCCCATGGCCCGCCCGCGGCCAACCGCTTGGATCTCGTCGAGGCCGCCCAGCATTTCCCCCAGCCGTCGCAGGTCGAGCCCCACCTCCTCGGCGGTTTCCCGCACCGCCGTCTCGATGGAGGACTCTCCCGGCTCGGCCCGTCCTCCCGGCAAGGCCACGTGGCCTGACCAGAAGTCATCTGGGCACTCGGCGCGGCGAATGAACAGCACCGTGAGCCCCTCGTACCCTGGGCGCAACACCATGGCCACCGCGGCCGTTTTCGGTTGTGGCTCTGGTAGAGGCGCGGGAGGGCGGGCCGCCAGCGCAAGCCGGATCTCGTCCAGGGTGGGCGGCTCACACATCTGTGTCGGTTTCATGTTGCTGCTCGATGTGCCTTGCCCGGAAGTTATCATGCTGCCCATGGCACCTCGATCGCCAGCCATCATCGCGCTGCCTCGCGTTGCCGAATACCTTGCGCCTCTGCCGGCAGGCGTCGCCTCGTATCCCCAATGCGTCGCGAAGGGAGCGCTGCTCCGGCGGGCACTCGGCCAACGGCCGCTCACCCGCGATCACGTCTTGGCGCTTCCGAAGGTGCTCCGCGAGCTCGTTGCGTGCCCGCCGCTCGATGGCGAGTCGGTGCCCGACGTGTGGCTTGCCGGCGTCCTCCTCGCCATCGCGGACGCCTACGAGATGACGGACGAGGAGTACCTCGACTGGATTCGCAACCTGAACTCGACGATGTTCAACACCCTGTTCCGGATTCTCATGAAGGCCGTCTCGCCGGACCACCTGATGCGAAGGGCCGCCGAGAAATGGAAGGTGTTTCATCGCGGCAGCTCGCTGGCGATCGTCGAGCACACGCGCGGGCGCTGCGTTGCTCAGCTGACGTTTCCACATCTCCTCTTCCACGGCCTGGCTCTCCGTCAGTTCGCTCCTGTGTTCGAGGCGGCGCTCCAGCGATGCGATCCCCGCGGACGTGTCGAGCTCGGTTCGTACGACCCCACCCAGGCCTTGTTCGTCGCACGCTGGCGCGCGTAAGCGCCATGGACTCGCCCCTTCGGACCGCGCACGCAGGACGCGTTGGACCACCTCGCTCCCACCGCCTAAGGCGTACGCTTCTTCTTCCTGCTGCCGGTTGCGGATGAACGCTTCGCGCCGGCCGCTGCGGGCTCTCCCTCCCAGATGACCGCCTCGACGTTGTTCCCGTCGCGGTCGATCACGAACGCCGCATACGCAGCGTAATCCTCGCGCGGCCCGGGCTCGCCATTGTCCTTGCCGCCCGCCTTCAACGCCGCGGCGTGGAAGCCGTCGATGGCGCTCCTCGACCGTGCGTGGAACGCGAGGTGCGTCGGCGTCCCCACCTTGCCGGGAGTGACCCAGAAGTCGTGTCGTCCGGCGTCGTCCTTGAAACCGAACGAGTCGCCGTACTTCATGTCGCAGACGTACCCGAGCGGCTTCAGGACGCGCTCGTAGAATTTCCGGCTCGCCTTCGAGTCGCTGCATCGGAGGCTAACGTGCTCGAGCATGTGTGGCTCCGGTAGAACGCTCACTTGCGTTTGGTGGACTTCTTTCCGCCAGAAGTATTGAGAGCGACGGCCGCGCGGATGAGCGCCTTGAACGCATTCGCGTCAATCTCCTCACCCTCGTGAATGTCGATGGCGCGCCTTGCGTTCCCGTCAAGGCTCGAGTTGAAGAGCTTGGCAGGATCTTTCAAGGAAGCGCCCTTGAAGAAGGTCAGCTTCACTATCGACTTGTACGACTCTCCCGTGCAGATGCCCCCGTCATGGGACCATACCGGGGTCCCCATCCACTTCCACTCTTCCACAACCTCAGGGTCGGCTTCCCTGATGAGGGCGCGCATCCTTGCTAGTCTCTCGCCTCTCCAGTCACCCAACTCGGCAATCCTTTCGCTGATCAGTTTGGAGGCCGCCTCACCTGCTGCTTTGGGTTGACTCTTCATCTTCTACCTTTCGTCGGAGAATAGGCCGCATCGCCGCACCACGGCGCGGGTTCGCGGTGCGGGGCGGGCGCTACGGTTGCCAGGTCGGCCACACTTCGACGGCGCCGCCCGCCACCGCGCAAGGCGTCTTCGCAACGAGCGCAATGGCCTCCTCAACCGTGTCCGCCTCGATGAGGCCGAAGCCAGCGAGGGGCGCGGTCGCCCGGGCGAACGGGCCGGGCATCGTCGTCACCTGGCCGTTCCGGGTCCGCACCGTCGTAGCCGGACGGACCGCCGACACCAGGTCGCCCCGCCTGCGCAGAACTTCGTCCTGAGCCAACAGCGCGTCTTGTTCGGTCTTGCTCAGCGCGTTCCAGTCCTTCTCGTCGCCGTACGCGAGAACGAGGAACTTCATCACTGCCCCCTTCGCGCGCGCCTCCCTCCGGTGACGCCGCGCCGCTACGGTGTTCATTCGGCCACCTGCGAGGCGAGTGGAGCCTGACAGGCGACCGCCAGCACACGGAGAAACCCATCGGATACGCGTCAGGTCGAGAGATGCCAGAGCGCACGCCGTGCGGCCATGGTGGCGATCGTCTCCAACCCGCACGGCTGGTCTAATTTGACTTCTCGATGCGACGTTTACAGTGTTACCGGCCGCGGCTGGTCAGCCCTGTCGAACGGAGAGGAATGGGTCTGTCCTGGCAACAAGGTCCGCTCTCACCGGGAGCAATCGGCCGGTTTCTCGTGCCCGATCCGTTACCGAAGCGACTCTTGTACGCCGAGCCGTTGCGCCGGCGCATGCGCGTGCGTTTCGGCGGAACATGGATCGCCGACAGCGAGGGCGTCGTCCTGCTCTTCGAACCCGGCCGCTACCCGGTGGCCTACTTCCCAGAGACCGACGTCGTTCCAGACGCGTTACAGCGCACTGAGCACACCACCCGGCACCGCGACCTCGGGCTCACGTCCTGGTACTCCGTCCGAGCCGGCGAGAAGAGCGCACCACGAGGGGCGTGGCAGCACACCGAACTGCCCGCCTACGCGAGCGAGCTGCAGGCGCGGGTCGCGTTCGCCTGGACGGCCATGGACGCCTTCTACGAAGAAGACGAACGGATCCTGGGCCATGCCGCCGACAGCTACCACCGCATCGATATCCGCCAGGCTTCCCGTAGGCTCGTGGTCCGCCACCGTGACCGCACCATCGCCGATACCAGGCGGCCCGTAGTCCTCTACGAGTCAGGCTTCGCACCGCGCTGGTACGTTGCGCGAGCCGACGTCGATGAGTCCGCGCTGACCCCCGTGGAAGGCCAGACGTTCTGCCCGTACAAGGGGCTGTGCAGCTACTACGACATCGGTGACGCATCTCGGGCGGCATGGTCGTATCGTGATGCCTATCCCGGGGTCAGCCGCATCTCCGACCTGGTGTCGTTCGAGCCAGATATGGTCTCGGTACAGCTCGATGGCGCCCAGCTCCGTCTCGAGCCGGGTCAGTTGGTGATTCCGCACGGCCCCGATCGCGACCTCACGGTCGCGGAGGCGCTCCCCCACGACCAGCCATGAGCGAGCCCACGGCGCTACTGATCCGCGGCCTAGGGCTTCGACCGAGCGAGGATGCCGCAGAGTGACCACGCTGAGCACGACGGGACGCGCCGAGCGGTCGAAAGGAGGATGCCATGGCGAGGTGGTTCTTCGAGCCCGGCCACACGTCTGCCGAGTTCGCCGTGCGTCACATGATGGTGACGGAGGTGCGCGGTTACTTCAAGAATGTGCACGGCTGGATGGAATTCGACGAAGCCGACCCGCTCCGCGGCTCGGCGGAGATCACCATCGACGCGCGCGGCCTCCGGACCGGTGAGCCGCAGCGGGACGACCACCTCCGCAGCGCGGACTTTCTCGACGTGGAGCACCACCCGGAGATCTGGTTCTCGGGCCGCGTAGCGAGGCTCCTCGGTCCGAGCGAGTTCAAGGTCGAGGGCGAGCTCACGGTGCGCGGTGTCCGGAGGCCCGTCGTGCTCGACGTACGGCGCACCGGGGAGTGGTGGACGCCGTGGTGGGAGGACGGCGTCGACAAGGGACCGAAGCTCCGGGCGGGATTCGTCGCGACCACGCGCATCGATCGCAACGACTTCGGCGTGAGCTGGAACAGCTCGCTCGAGAAGGGAGGAGTGGTGGTCGGCTCCGAGGTCGCGATCACCATCGACGTGGAAGCCATCCGCGAGTAGGCGAGGAAAACGACCAGCTCCCGCTGAGCGCAGAGCCGCAGCTACACCAACGTCAGCTGCCGCTTCGGCGCCGGCGCATCCAGCAGCGCGGGGCCGTCATTCGCGACATCGTTCACGAGCGACGACACCTCGCGCGACACGAGGGCATCGTCGGGTGCCGGTGCAAGCAGTGCGCGGTCCGGACCAGCGAGCCACGCATGCGCCGCATCACGTGAGAGCAAGGCAGGCATTCTGCTGTGGGTTGGGCTCACGAGGCCGTTCGCAGGCGTCGTGAGGACAACGAATGCGCGAGCTTCGTGGTCCTTGAAGGCGAGGCCCGCGAAAAACAGAAGGCCGCCGGCCGGGTCATGGAACCACTGTGGCCGTCGGTCTCCACGGCTTCCCTGCCACTCGAAGAACCCGTCGGCAGGAACCACACAGCGGGAGTTCTGGAAGGCTTGGCGAAACGTGCGCAGTTCGGCGGCGGTTTCACTGCGTGCGTTGATGACGAGCCGGCCTCCGGGAACATCCACGCCGAACCGTGCCAGGACGACGCGTATCACGCCATCCTCGAACTTCAGCACTGGGTGCGTGTTCGTGGGGGCGATGTTCCAGCGGGGCCGATACCGGCGAGCGATCTCGGCCTCTACCTCGGCGCCGAACCCACGGGCGAGCTCGTCGAGGTTGGTTGTGGTCAGGGTGAACCGGCCGCACATGCGATGCGGAGGATACTCCGGGATCGGTAGAGCTTGCCGTCAGCTCTCATCTTGGAGAGCGCTTCCCCGTCAACTCTCGAACGCGGATGCGCAGAACACACGTCCGACGGGTCTCCGCGTCAGGAACCGGACCACCCGGCGCGCCGTAGCGGGGCCCGAACAACTCGAGCAGCCGGAGGCGCTCCGCGGCGTCCTCGACGAACTCCACCTCCCCGAAGCCGATCACCGTCCGAAAGCGCATCGAGAACGCGCAGGCCGTTGCCCCAGGCGCGATCTCGACTCCTTCTTCCACCTCGAAACAGACCACGGGGTTTCGGCGCAGGATGTCGATCTTGCGGCCCGCGCGCGCCGAGTGGACGACGAGGTCGTCGCCGTCGAGCGCGAAAGAGAGCGGGACGAGGTAGGGGCGATCACCGTCAGAGAAGGCCATGCGGCACACCCGAGCCTCTCGGAGGATGCGGCGCAACTCCGCCGAATCGGTGATCTCTTTTTCTTTTCGGCGCATCGAGCTTCCCGCTCCTCGTACGGGGCCATGAAGTATGCCATGCGTACGTCTCGGAACGGATGCGGCCAGCTTCCCTTGCCTGCGTGACCTGCCGCGGCGCGAAGCCGCGCGACGCTCAGTGCGGCAACTTCGCCGCGAGGACGTCCGCCTTGTCGATCGCAGGCGGGGTCGCAAACAGCTCGCCGCCCCTGCTCTTCAGCGCCGCCGCCACCTGACCGGAGAGGTGGGCCTGCCGCCCCGTCTCGTCGGGGAACGCGTCGAAGATGCCGAAGGTGGTCGGGCCGAGGCGCAGGGCGAACCAGGCCTGGGTGTCGCGCTCCTTCTCCACCACCGGCAAGGAATCCTTCAAGAACTTCGCGACAGCCTCCTCCTTGCCCGGCTTCGACTCCAGACGTACGAAAAGCGCCTCAGTGACCATGGGGTGACCTCCGTCCACTCATGCTGCGTCCGCTCTGGACGAACCGCACGGAGGTCGCGCTGCGGCCGACCTGGCCCACGCCCGCTGACTTCGTGGGTCACCCGGCCGTACGGCGCGCGGTAGAGTAGAGACAAAGGAGCCCGGCCCACCCATGAAAGCTGTGATGTACGAGGCATTCTCCTCCCCTCCGCACCTGGTCGACGTTCCGGACCCGGTCCCGGAACCCCATGGCGTCGTCGTCAAGGTCATGGCTACGGGCGTCTGCCGTAGCGATTGGCACGGCTGGAAGGGGCACGACCCCGACATCCACCTGCCCCACGTCCCGGGCCACGAGCTGGCCGGGGTCGTCGAAGCGACGGGCAAGGACGTGAGGAGGTGGAAGGCCGGGGACCGCGTGACCGTCCCGTTCGTCTGCGGTTGTGGAGAGTGCCTGGAGTGCCGCACCGGGAACCATCAGGTCTGTGAGGCGCAGTTCCAGCCTGGCTTCACGCACTGGGGGTCGTTCGCCCAGTACGTCTCGATCCACCGGGCCGACATCAACCTCGTTCGGCTGCCGGATGGGCTCGACTTCACCACGGCCGCGAGCCTGGGCTGTCGTTTCGTCACGTCGTTCCGAGCCATCGTCGACCAGGGGAGGACCTCTGCTGGGCAGTGGGTGGCGGTGCACGGGTGCGGGGGTGTCGGCCTTTCGGCCGTCCACATCGCGAGCGCGATCGGCGCCAACGTCGTCGCCGTCGACATCTCGGAGGAGAAGCTCGGTCTCGCCCGGGAGCTCGGTGCGGTCGCCACGGTGAACGCGAGCACGGTGCCAGGTGTCGTCGAGGAGGTCGTCGGCATCACCAGGGGCGGCGCCCACGTCTCCATCGACGCTCTCGGGCACCCCACGACCTGCTTCAACTCCATCAGCAGCCTGAGGAGGCGCGGCAGGCACGTCCAGGTCGGACTCATGCTCGGTGAGCACGGCACGCCGAGGATCCCGATGGCCAAGGTCATCGCTCACGAGCTCGAACTCCTGGGCAGCCACGGCATGCAAGCGCACCGCTACGACGCCATGCTGGCGATGATTCAGTCGGGGAAGCTGACACCCGCAAAGCTCGTCGGCCGCACCATCAGCTTGGAGGAGTCCATGGAGGCGTTGACGTCCATGGACCGCTTCGAGGGCGCGGGCGTTACCGTCGTGACGAAGTTCTGACCGCTACGCCCACGTCGGTGAGCGGACACCGGAGGGCCCCGTTCCCTCTCCGCGAGCTCTCTCACTGCGCCACGATGCTGGCCGCGTTCACGGCGGCGCTCGCGTCCCCCGCGTGGAACCGGAACCTCACGCTCGCCGTCGCGCCGCCGACGCTGACCTGCTCGAGGTACTCGTAGTCGCCGGGAGGCAGCGGCATCGTGATCCCGTCGCGTCGCACGGTCGTGAACTCGCGCGTGATCTCCTGGAACAGCGACGAGACCTGGCCGCTGTCCGGATTCGAGACGAAGCGGCCCCGACCGGCGGCCGCGACAGCGCTCAGCTCGGACGTGTGGATGGCGTTGCCCAGGCCGATGACGTGCACCTTCAGCTGCGGGAACGCCTGCAGCTTGGCGATGAGATCGGCGAGCGCCATGGGCCCCGGTCCTGCGCACGAGAAGGAGCCGCCGGTCGCCAGGAAGCTCGTCGCAACGGCGGCGGTATCGTCGTGCCAGCTGTAGTTGTCCCAGCCGTCGGTGAAGACCACCAGCGCGAAGTGGTCCGAGGAGCTCCAGCCGGGATTGGCGTCGTACATTTGCTTCATCCGATCCACCATCTGCGCCGTCGCGGCGTACAGCTTGGTGGCGTCGCCAGGCTTCGGCGTCGGGATGTCGAGGACCGCGCTATCCGGCATCGACGCGCTCGACGGGACGCAGACGTACTGATCCTGGAACCAGCTCGCGAATGAGGTGAACGTCCCGCTGTTCCAGGTCGAGAACTGCGCCCGGATCGACGTCTGGGTATCGAGCGCCGCCTGCTTCATGGGCTGGAACGCCGGCGGCTGCCAGGTCGTCATGGAGTAACTAGCGTCGAGCACGAGCCCGAGCCTGAGGCTCGACGCGAGCTTCGTGTCCTGAAAGTTCGGCACCGACTCGACGTCGGTTGCCTGATCATCCACGAAACGCTGCAGCTTCGTCGTCGCGGGATCCACGGACCTCCCGGACCCGTCTCTCACCAGGAACTCGAGGACGACGGTGGTCTTGCCACTCGCGGCATCGTAGAGGGCGACCGGGTTGCTCTGAAGCTCGATGTGCGCCTTCGCGAGTGGCGCTCCGTCGTTCAAGCTACTCCCGCACGCCGCCATCGACGCCAGGTTCACCAAGGCCAGCGCCAACTTCCAGAAGCCGGCGCCCTCCTGTCTACGATTCATGTGACACTCCTCCGACCCGCGTCGTAGCACGCGGCACGGGGGGAGCAAGAAAACGGATATCGCGCGATGAGTCTCCGCTGGAGATCGCGCTCGCGCTGGGCCGTCAGTTCGGGACGAGCCCGCGGCGTGGCCACCGTCAGCGCGCGATTCGGCGGCGGCGACGCGGACTAGCACCCGTGTGGATGGCCTTCCCGTGCTCGCGCGCCGTCTGGACGAAGAGTTCCAGCGCCGGCGGGGTCCAGCGCGTTTCGCTCCAGGCGAGGTGAGTCGCCACATCGAGCGAATCGTCGGCCCACCTCACCGCCACGAGCTCCCCCTCCTCGATCTCGCGCGCTACCGCCACGGCCGGCAGCGCCGCGACGCCCATCCCCGAGGCCACGCATCGCTTGATCGCCTCGACGCTCTGGAACTCCGTGCGGACTCTCGGATGCGCGCCTGCCCGGATCAGCGCGCGCTCGAACCGGTTCCGGTAGCTGCACCCGAGCTCCGTGAAGAAGACGGCTTCGCTGACGAGGTCGCCCGCACGAACCGAATCGCGGAGCCGGAGGGGATGTTCCGGGCTGACGACCACGACGACCGGCTCGTGGCGCAGGGTCTCGACGTGAAGGGCCCCGGGCGCGAAGCTCTCTTCCAGGATGAAGGCCAGGTCGAGCGACCCTTCGAGCAGTGACCGCTTGAACTCCCGGACAGGCAGGGGAACGAAGCGCACCTCGACATCGGGGCAGCGCGCCTGGAACGCGCGCAGGATGGGCGGCAGCACGTAAGTGCAGACGGTTTCGGGCGCCGTGAGCGTCAACGCACCCGCCGGCTTTCCACCGCGGACGGCGGCCCGAGCCTCCTCGACCAGCGCGAGGAGGCGGTCCGCGTAGCCGCGCAACCGGTCCCCGGGCTCCGTCAAGCGCAGGCGGTTCCCGATCCGGTCGAAGAGCGGGACCTCCAAAGACTCTTCGAGCGCCTTGATCTGAGCGGTCACGCTCGACTGCGCGTAGTTCAGCGCCGCGGCGGTCTGCGTGAAGCTCAGCGTGCGAGCAGCGACCTGGAAGGTCTTCAGCGTGCGGAGGTCCATGCCGGTCTCCATCGTTTATATCGATTTCAAGCATCGTATCATTTCGCTGTTTTCGATGCTCGATCACGTGCTACCGAGCTCGCATGACCGACCACGAGGAACGCAGGCGCGCACCCGGAGCCGATGGGCGAGCCAGGCGACGAGGGCTCACCGCGGCCAGCATCACCGTGGTGTGCTGGGCATCGGCTTTCGTGGCCATCCGGGTGGCGGTGCGAAGCTTCACGCCGGAGGACGTCGCGTGGCTGCGGTTCGGTTCCGCGGCGGTCGTCCTCGGGCTGATCGCGCTCTCCACGCGGATGCCCCTCCCTCGCGCCCGAGACCTCCCCGCCCTCGCCGGTCTCGGCCTCGTCGGCCACGCTCTCTACAACCTGGCGCTCGCATGGGGACAGGCTCGCGTCCCGGCAGCGAGTGCCTCCTTCATCATCTCGTCCGCTCCGATCTGGATGTTGGTCCTGGCCGCCGGGCTGCGTCAGGAGCGGCCCAGTGCAGCGCGCGTCCTGGCGATGCTGGTGAGCCTCGCCGGCGTCGCGCTCATCGCGGTAGGGCGCGGCGGTCACCTCGTGCTCGACCCACCCGCGCTGGTCGTGGTCGCGGCGTCCGTGATGCAGGCCATCTACTCCATGGGGCAGCGACCACTGCTTTCCCGGTACTCCGCCCTCCAGGTCAGCACCTTCACCGTCTTCGCGGCCCTGCTCTGGCTGACTCCGTTCGCGCCGAACGCGATCCGACATCTGTTCGAGCGTCCGTGGTCGCATGGCGCCGCCGCGCTGTTTCTCGGCGTGGTGCCGACCGCGGTCGGCTACTCGACGTGGGCGAGCGCCATGAGGAACCTTTCACCGAGCTCTGCGGGCTCGTTCCTCTACCTCGTCCCCGCGGTCGTCCTCGCCCTCGCCTGGGCGGTTCTCGGCGAGTTTCCGTCGGGCCTGGCCGTCACGGGAGGCGTGCTCGTGGTGATCGGAGTGGTCGCTGTCCAGCGGCTGCGCCAGACGCCCCGAGCGCCCACCTCTCCACTTCTCGAGGATAGGGACCGAGCCCTTCCTTCGCGCCTGTGCCGGTCAGGACGCTAGGCCGTCCAGCACGGTCAGAAAGAGTACGAGATGGCGTAGAAGAGCGAGATCGATTGCACCTTGACTTCGCCTCCCTGGATCGGCTGATCGCCCAGATCGAGGGGCGTCGCGGGAGAGGTGCCGAACTGGTAGCCGGCGCCGAGGGAGGCCCCGAAGTGATCGAACTGGAAATCGACACCTCCCGTGAATCCGAAGAGGTCCGCCTTCCGGAGAGGCGACGTCGCGGCGTCAGCGACCGGCGACAGGGCGGTGTAGAACCCGCCGTGCACGGTCACCGTCTCGGCCACACGCACGTTGCCGCCCACCGAGGCGTTGAACACGCGCCGAGCCGCGTACCTGACGGTCGGCGCTGGCTGTGACGAAGCACTCGTCGAGCCATCCGGATTCTGCGTCGTCACCTGCACCGGCATCGAGGGGCGGAAGAAGTCGTACGCCCCCGTCGCGTCGTGGAACCGCAGGTCGCCTTCGACTTGCGCGCCCCCAAATCGGTACGCGATGCCGAAGCTCGCCTCGAGCGGCAGCCTGTACTCGAACCGGCCGGTTTCATCGCGGAAGAATGCGCTCATCGGCGCCTGCCCAGGCACAAGCTCGGTTGCCTCATACGTGAACGTTGAGCTCGAGGTGACCCGGACGCCCGGAGACCGCACCACGGCGCCTAGGGTCAAGCCGGCCACGACGTCCCACTGGACGCCGAGCCCGAACACCGCGTCCCACTGGTTGCCGCTGGCGCGGAGCGAGCTGGAGAACTGCCCCGGATTTCCACCGACCGTGACGAGGCCGGACAGGGTGTCTTCGCTGTCGAAGGTGGTGTTGGCCAGCCCCAACGATGCACCGAGGCGGAGAGAGCGGTCCGAGATCGGCGCCCAGGCCACGGCAGCCTGATAGAGCGTCGTCGTGAAGCTGGCCTGGGACGAATACGTGATGCGATGGACCTCGCCCGCGGCCGACGGCATCGCGCTCTCGTCGATCTCCCCTGGCGCCCAGGCGACCTGCCGCGTCAGAGAAAGACCGATCCGAAGGTTACGCATCCCCACCCAGGGCGGGGCGATGACGGCTCCGAAGAAACCAGGGACATTGTCGACCTTGCTGCTGGTCACCGACGTGTTGAGCTCCTCGGAGGTCACTCTCGTCAGGACCCAGCCGGTCGAACTGGCGTTGAGTGAGGTCTTCTCGGACTGGACCAGGCCGGCGGGATTGTAGAAGTTGGCCGACGCGTCGCCAGTGCGGGCGATGTAGGCCCCGCCCTCGAGTGCCTGATCCTTGCCCAGCAGCACGTTGTCGTAATTGGGGAAGACGAGCGCCTTCGGGATCTCGACCGGGAAGCGCTGGGCAGCCCCTATCGCCGGCAGGCAGGCGGAGATGATCGCAGCGGCGAGTCTGGCCTTCATGACGTCCCCACGTCCCGAGTGACAAGGCCGTTCGAGAATTTCAGGTCGCCGTTCGTGACGCGGGCGCTGCTCCGGGGGGCCGCTCGCCGGATCCTTCCTGCGCCGCTGCGGGGCGGCGCGCGGGCGCAGCGTACCACTGGTCACGGGGGACGATCTTGGCCTGCTCGGGGTCACCCTCGTACGCGGGCGTCATGATCTGTACGCCATACTCGTTGAAGACATCGAGGATGTTGCGCTGAAGCGCCGTCCGCGTGGCGACCATGGCGGACGCATCGCGGGTGTAGCCATTGATCTCGTAATTGACACAGAAGTCGCCGAGTTGCTGGTACACGATGAAGGGCGATGGCTCGCGCTCGATACCCGAGGTCCGTGCCGCGGCCTCGAGCAACATGGCCTCGACCTGCCGCCAGGGCGTCTCGTATCCGATCCCGACCGTGACGTGGACGATGAGGCCCTGCTTGCCGGCCAGCGCGCTGAAGTTCACGACGTTGCCCGAGAGGATCGTGGAGTTGGGGATGACGACCTCCTCGTTCTTGATCGACCGGACGCGTGTGACGAGGAGCTTCACCTCCAGGACGTCGCCGATCACCTCACTGATCCCGACGCGATCTCCGACGCGGAAGGCCCGCCGGTACGTCATCGTGTAGCCCGCGATCACGTTGGCGATGATCGACGAGGAGCCGAGCGAAAAGACGACGCCCGCGAAGATCGAGATGCCCTTGAAGACGCCTGACTCCGAACCCGGGATGTGCGGGTAGGCGATGACCACCGCGAACGCGACGAAGACGAGCCGGACGATCCGGAAGGTCGGAGCGGCCCACTCTCGCTCGAACCCCGAGAGCCGAATCGTTCCCGCCTCGACCGCATTGAAGAAGGTCTTCACGACCCGGAGCAGGGCCCGTACCAGCACCCACAGTACGGCCAGGAAGACGAGGTTCGGGAGCTCGGCGACGAAGCCTCGGCCCACCGTCGCGAGCGGCTGGAAGACGAGGGGCAGGACCATCCTCGACGCGGCGCGGGTCCAGGGGAAGAGCTCGAGCACGATGAGCAGGTAGGCCAGGGCGATGACCACGTACGTGAGGAGTCGGGCGCCGCGAAGGACGCCGATGAACATCTGGTGAGCACGTTCGACGTTGACGAGAGGCAGTCCCTGAATCTGGAGGTGCTTCGCGCGGCTGTCGAACGCTCGCTCTGCTACGAAGTCGATTCGGCGCGCGAGCCGCGACACGGAGAACGACAGGAGAACCAGCACGGCGGTCCAGGCCGCGGCCCAACCAGCGGAGCGGCCGAGGCTCTGTGCCGTCCGCTCTTGCCGGTATGAGCGAACCGCCGACTTGATCCGCTCGGCGATGACGGGCGCGATGGCCTCTCGCGGAAGTCCGGTGGCGGCCGCATCTTGCGCCGTGATCGTCACGACGTTCGCGCCGCGAGCGCGAATGCTCGTCCCGAGCGGCACCTCGGCAATCTCGAGGTTATCCGGATCGAACGTGCGATCGGCCGCGATTGCCTCGATTCGATCCGATATGGCGCCGGCCCGCTTCGTCGCGGGGAGCGCCGGGACACCTACCACCCCGAATAGCGTTCGGCCGTCGACCTTCACTCGACCTGTCTCTGCTTCTGGCTGCTCGGGGATGGCCTGATCAGGGCGATCCGCAGGTGCAGCGCAGGTGCGAGATGGCGCGAACGCGAGTGGTGCCGCGAGCGAGATCGCGGCCAAGCGTGCAACGGCTGACATTTCTTCCCCCTGGCTTCCTCTGCGGGACCCCCAGGCGGGCCGCTTCCTTGCCAGATCGTAAGCAGGCTCCCAGGTCTCTCTCCGAGGGGACCATGGGGGACCCCCGTGAAGGCTTGCGGCAGCTCCGTGGCCCTCGGAAGGCTTGGCGCAGGCCGAACGAGTGTAACGTCGTGATCAGCGTGAAAGGGCCGGTGATGCGATGACCGATGCCATCGTTGAAACAATCAACAGCACGCCGGGATGGGTCAAGGAAATGGGGATCGTCATCCTCGCCGCCAACCCCGACGAAGTGACGTGCGAATGGGTCGTGGAGCAAAAGCACCACCAAGCTTACGGAATCGTTCATGGCGGCGTTCATTGTGGTGTGATCGAAACCCTGGCCTCCATCGGCGCGGCAGTCGTGGCCAGTCCACGCGGACAGAGGGTGGTCGGGTTGGAGAACAGCACCTCGTTCATCCGGGCTGTCCGCTCCGGCAAGCTCCACGCGCGCGCAACGCCCGTCACCCGAGGCCGCACGACGCAGGTATGGGAAGCGTCGATCCGCGACGAGCAGGGCCAGCTCGTTGCGCAGGGACGAGTACGGCTCCTGTGCGTGGATGAAGCCCGCAGCCTGGGGTAGCAGAGGAGCGTGCCATGGCAGACCCATCCCAAGTCGTCAGCGTGTATGACGTGTCCGCCCGCTCGACCGACGTGTTCGGTCGGGTCCTGTGCGGCGTCCGCGACCATCACTTCGTCATCGACGGGCCGGTGCAGAACGGCTGTCCCGGTGAGGAGGTGACGCCGGTCGAAGGCTTCCTGTCCGCCATCGCAGCGTGCGGTGTGGAGCTCATCCAGGCCATCGGCCAGCGCCGTCGGGTCCCGCTGCGAACGGTGACCGTGCGTATCCACGGTATCCTGGACCGTGCTCAGCAACCCCGCACCGACGTGAGAACGCTCAACTCCGTCGCACTCGATTTCACGTTTTCGGGCGTCACCGAAGAGCAGGCGGATGCGCTCGTCGATGGGTTCAAGAAGGGCTGACCGCTCTACGGAACGGTCGCGGTCGCGACCCCTGATGTACAGGTCAGCTATCGTCTGGCGTAGAGTGACCCGGACGCGCTGGAGTGCTCGTGGCGCTGCTCCGTGAGCATGTCACCGGCGCGACGATGCGGGCGTCCCCCCGGGCGCTCCAACTACTTGACCGCATCGGCAACGTGGACGATGCGCTTCGCCTGCTCGGGGTCGAGTCGCCGCACGAGCTCGAGCTCCAGGTCGAGGTTGCGGGACCGCTCCTCGCTGGGCGACGACCCCGTGAGCCTGATGGCGGTGAACCTGACCTGACAGGCCTTGCCGTCGAGGTCTCTTCCTTCGGCGCGGTACCTGACGCCCGAGGCGTCCGTCATCGTCTCCAGCACGAGTCCATGGTCGGTCTTCCCGGTCTCGAACCCGCCGGCCGTGAGCCGCTTGTACCGAGCCGCGGGCGGCGCGCCCACGACGAGGCGGTCGCGCCCGACGAGCTGGTAGCCGTGGTCTGCGAGGAGGTGGAGGACGACCGGCCAGACTTCGGCCAGCGGTTGGTTGATTCGCGCGTCGTCGAGCTCACGGCGGAACTGGGCGTCGCGCCTGGCCTGCGTCGTCATGGAGCAGGCCACGAGCATGAACGCGGCGGCCAGCCCGGCACTCCACGAGGATGGCCTGGTCCGGCGACTGCGGATGCAGTGCATCTCGACCAGGCGGCGGTGCTCGACCATGACTCGTTCTACCCCACTGCGTCGTCGGCTTGTCAGACGCGAGCGGCACGGAGTGCCTCAAGGGCGTGTCCGCCCTCGGATGACGGGTGGCGGGATACGGTACTCCTGGTGCGCTGCCGAGGGGTGCATCACCTTCGAGCGCCGCCCCTCGGCCTGGAGACGTCGATGCGCCTCGGCCCTGCAGCCGCCTTGCCCTACCCCACCGCGTCGTCCGACCGAAGCAGGCGGTCCTGCGAGCGCCAGCGACCCGTGGCACCGCGGCGTGCGGCCCGGTAGGTGAGGCCGCGGAGGGAACGCCTATGGTCGAGCGTGAGGAGGCAATGGAAGAGCTGCACGAGGCCGCGGAGGACCTGGCCGACGTTGGGGTGAGCGAGGAGGAGTTCGTCTCCTTGGCGCGCCAGGCGTTCGAGGATGTCGTCGCTGAGCGCGAGGCCGCCAGGCCCAGCTCCGCCACCGAGGGCGCTGGCGACTACAGCATCTAGCGCCTCGCGGTCAGTGTGCATCGATGGTCGCTTCGCCGAGCAAGGGTGCCTCGCTGATTGGCGCCAATGCGATGGTCGCGCTGGCCGTGTTCGTGGCGGGTGCTGCGTCGCAGTCGTCCACGGCACCGGCACGAGAAGGGCTGGCGGCGCCCGAGCAGGCGGCGAGAAACGAGATGGTCGAGCAGCAAATCGCGGCCCGCGGCATTCGGGACCAGCGCGTCCTCGAGGCGATGCGGACAGTCCCACGGCACGAGTTCGTACCGGAACAGCTCAAGGCCAGCGCGTACGAAGATGGACCGCTGCCCATCGGTCGTGGCCAGACCATCAGCCAGCCCTACGTCGTCGCCGCGATGGTGCAGACCCTCGCGCTTCGCGGGGGTGAGCGCGTCCTGGAGGTGGGATCCGGCTCTGGCTACGCTGCGGCGGTGCTGTCACTCCTCGCGTCCGAGGTCTACGGAATCGAGCTCGAGCCGGAGCTCCACGCGCGCAGCTTGGCGACGATCAAACGCCTCGGCTATCGAAACATCCAACTGCGACAGGGCGATGGCTTCGTCGGGTGGCCCGAGGTCGCGCCGTTCGACGCCATCCTGATCAGCTGCGCGGCTGGGGAGATCCCACCGCCCTTGTGGGAACAGCTCCGCGAAGGAGGGCGGCTCGTCTACCCTCGGGGAGCGCGCTGGCGCCAGGAGCTCGTGGCGGTGACCAAGACGGCCGGGGGATCGGTGTCGCGCACGCTAGAGGAGGTCCAGTTCGTGCCATTGCGACGCACGCCGTAGCGTGTGCGGGCGGCACTCTCTTCGCGATCAGCTTCGAGCTCATTGGCAGAAGCTCTACCTGCACTTCTTGGCTGTCGGAATCGATGGCGAGAATGTTGTGGCAGACGATCTCCGCCGACCGTTCGGACGCAGGATCATCGGCACGCCGGGCTTCGGACGCAGCGTGAGCCCGGGGTCGAGGGCAACGGCGGAGCCCGGCACGAGCGCGAGCTCGTAGCGCTGCGCGACCATCGCGACCACGAGTTGTAGCTCGACCGACGCCAGCCAGCTTCCGATGCAGCCGCGGGGTCCGCCTCCGAACGGGAAGTATGCGAATGGCGCTGAACGACTCTCCGGCGTGAACCGATCAGGATCGAAGCGGTCGGGCTCCGGCCAGAATGCGGGCTGGCGTTGCGTCACGAACGGGCTCAGCAACACGATCGAGCCCGCAGCGATCCGATAACCGCGGATGCGATCGTCCCGAAGCGGCGTGCGGGCGGTCACCCAGGTGGGCGGATAGAGGCGCAGCACCTCATCGATCACCCGGCGCGTGTAAGGCAGCGAGGGGAGATCGTCCGCGCCTGGCGAGCGCCCGTCGAGAACCTCGCGAACCTCCGCGCGAACGGACTCGCTGGCGGCGGGATGCGTCGACAGCACGTAGAACGTCCAAGCCAGCGCGCTCGCGGTCGTGGTGTGGCCGGCGAAGAGGAGCGCCTTCAGCTCGTGGCACAGATCGACGTCGCGCATCCGTTCGCCGCGCCCGGCATCGTGTGCGTCCAGCAGGGCGGTGAGCAGCGTCCCTGCAGGCCGCGCATTCTCGCGGGCGCGGGCGACCATCGTGCAAACGAAGGTATCGACGGTCCGCAGCGCGGCCTGGAACCGACGCTGGCCGGGCGTCGGAATCTCGAGCGAACCGAGCGGGCTCCACAGCCGACGGTTCGCGTGCTGCACGGCCTCCTCGAGCGCCTCGCTGACATCTCGAGCCCGCGCCTCGCCGACCTCGCCGAACAGGATCTTGAGGATGATCGCCTGCGTCAGATCGGTCATCTCCCGCAACATGTCCACCGTCTCGCCGCGCTCCGCGATCGACGCCCAACGGTCGAGCATCTGCGCCGTCGTCTCGGTGACGATGGGGAGGGATTGAAGCAACGACCTGGGCCGGAAGGCCGGCCGCATCAGGCGGCGCTGGCGCTGCCAGTGTTCGCCGTCGACGGTCGTGAGGCTGTCGCCGAAGAGCGCCCTCACGCGCGCCGCCGTCGGAGCCTTCGCATAGATACCCTGGTCGTCCTCGAGCACGTGCCGTACGTCCTCGGGGTGGCTCAGCAGATACGCGCGGCGGCGCCCGAATGGCATGCAAACGACGTCGCCATATCGGCCCATGCTCTCCAGGAAGAAACCGAGCGGATCGCGCCGCGCCATGAGGAAGACACCCAGGACGGGATGGCCGCGAGGACCGGGAGGCGTGTCGTCGGCGTGGCGCAGTCCGCGGAGCATGCTGTGAAAGGCCACGGCGTCCGCCAATTGGAGTCAGAGCTGCACGTACTGGCCCAACTCGACGACGCGATTGGGCGGTAGGACGAAGAACGAGGACGCGCTCGGGGCATTGCGGGCCATCCGGATGAAGAGCCGCTTGCGCCAGCCTCCCATCTTCGCCGGGCCGGTGGGGAGCACCGTGTCGCGCCCCAGGTAGTAGCTCGCGCCGGCGGCCGGCTCGATGCGCGCGCCGCGCAGGCAGGACTCGGGGAGCGAGCTCAACAGCATCGGGACGTCGGGCGCCTCCATGAAGCCGAAGCGCCCGACCACCTGGAACAGCCCGCCGCCGAGATCCTGAACCGTGAAGCGCTCCCCCTCGGGCACGGTAGGCGCGTCGTAGACCGAGACGTAGAGCAGGAGGACCCGCTCGTGGAGCACCAGGTTGTGCCGCAGGTGACAGAGCAGGACCGGGGGCACCGTCCCCGGGTGCGGGCTCAAGACCACCGCGGTGCCGGGGATCCGCTGCGGCGGGTTCCGCTCCAGCTCCACCAGGAACGCGTCGAGCGGCTTGCCGCCCCCGCGCAGCCGCTCGCTGAGCAGGTCGCGCCCCTGCTTCCAGGTGGACATCAGCATGAACACCAACGCGCCCGCGGCCAGCGGCAGCCACCCGCCCTTCTCGATCTTCACCACGTTCGCGGAGAGGAACGAGAGGTCCACCGCCAGGAAGAGGAGGGTCAGGGGCCAGGCCTGCCAGGCGCGCCACCGCCAGCGATCGCGCATCACCCGGTAGAACAGCAGGGTGGTGATGGTCATCGTCCCGGTCACGGCAATGCCGTAGGCCGCCGCCAGCGCGCCCGAGCTCCTGAACCCCAGCACCAGGGCGATGCAGGTGGCGCCGAGGAGCCAGTTCACCCCGGGCATGTAGATCTGGCCATAGGCGGTATGGGACGTGTGACGGATGGTGACGAGTGGTGAGTAGCCGAGCTGCACCGCCTGGTGCGTGAGCGAGAACGCCCCGGAGATGAGGGCCTGCGACGCCACCACGGCGGCCACGGTGGCGATGGCGACGAGTGGGTAGAGGGACCAACCCGGCGCCGCCAGGTAGAAGGGGTTCACTGCGGCGGCGGGATCGCGGAGCAGGACCGCGCCCTGCCCGAAGTAGACGAGCAGCAGCGCCGGCATGGCGATGCCGTACCATGCGAGGCGGATGGGCCGCCGCCCGAAGTGGCCCATGTCCGCGTAGAGCGCCTCGCCGCCGGTGACGACAAGGACGACGCCGCCCAGCACCAGCAGCGCGTGCACCCGGTGCGCGAGGAAGAAGTCGACGGCGAAGCGGGGGGAGAGCGCGGAAAGGATCTCGGGCGCCTGCGCGATACCCCTGAGCCCGATGAGCGCGAGGCAGGCGAACCAGACGAGCATGACCGGGCCGAAGACGGCGCCGACCGATCCTGTGCCGCGCTTCTGGAACAGGAACAGCAGGACGAGGACCCCCACCGAGAGCGGGACGACGAACGGTCTCAGGGTCGGCGTGGCCACCTCCAGCCCCTCGACCGCGCCGAGCACGCTGATGGCGGGGGTGATGGCGCCGTCACCGTAGAGGAGCGCGGCGCCGAAGAGCCCCGCCACGAGCAGCGCCCGGCGCGCCGGCGCGGAGGTGCGGCGCCGGCCGACCAGCGCGAGGAGAGCCATGATCCCGCCCTCGCCGCGGTTGTCGGCCCGCATGACGAGGGTGACGTACTTGAAGGAGATGACGAAGGTGAGCGCCCAGAAGACGAGCGAGAGCACGCCCATCACGTCCGCGCGAGTGGGCGGGACGCCGTGTGGTCCGTTGAAGCACTCCTTCAGCGCATAGAGAGGACTCGTCCCGATGTCGCCGAAGACGACGCCGAGCGCTCCCAGCCCGAGCCCGGCCAGCGCCTTGCCCCCCACGTCCTCGCCGCCGTGGCCCCTGCCTGCCGGCCGGGCGCCACTCGCCCGTGCGCCGCTCCCCTCACCGGAGGTGGAGGCGACCGCGCGAGGGGGAAGCGGGCCCGCCTGCGACGGATCGGACGAGATCGAGGCCATGCGTCACCGCCTGGACGATAACGGTGTGGTCGCGTCCGTCGCAGCGCGCGTGGGCCCGGATGGGCTTCCACGCAGTTGCCGCCCGGGTCGGGGCCCCGCGCGGCGGGTGCTCTCGCCAGACGCTCTCGGTGAGGAACGTCAGGGCAGGAGGAGAGCATGTACGGGACCATCAGGCGCTACAAGATCGCGCGGCCTAGGGAGTTCACCGAGAAGGTGAACGCTTCGTTCATCAACGTCGTCCGCAAGGTGCCGGGCTTCATCTCCTACATCGCCATCGACGAGGGCGACGGCTGGTGGGCCTCGGTGAGCCTGTTCGAGGGGCGTGAGGGCATCGTCGAGTCCGATCGCGTGGCCGCTGAGTGGGTCGCACAGCAAGCGCCCGGGATGGTCACCTCCGGCCCCGAGATCACGGAAGGTTCAGTCGTGGTGAAGTGAGCACTGGGTTGGCACGTCGCGTCGGTGCGGGTCAGCGCCGCCGAGGGATCTCTCGGTGACGCCTACGGCCCGCCACCCCCCTCCTCGCCGTAGCTCGGCGGGAGCGCCCCGGAGTCCTCGCCGAGGTTGTAGCTCGGTCCGTCGCCGCGCTCGTCGCCCCGGACGGCGCCGCCGCGGATCTCCTGCTCCTCGTCCTCCGCCATCGCCCACGGTGCGCGCGGCGAGGTGTCGAGGCCGCCCGCCAGGCCGACCGTGAAGCTCTCGCCGAGGCCGCCCTCGCGCGCCACAGCGTGCTCGCCGTGCGCGAGCGCCTGCTCCCGGCGCGAGAGGCGGACTTCCTCGCCGGAGACGTCCTCCACGTCACCGTAGCGCGCGACGTAGTCGGTCGCGAAGAAGCACCCCTTCTCGACGATGAACCCTTCCTGCTCGCAGGCCAGCACTCGGCCCAGCTTCTTGCCGTCGGCGCTGCGGACCGTCATCCCCTCGTGAACCTGGCTGCGGTCGAACACGTCGGACCTCCTCCTCTCTGCGAGTGGCTCACGGCCCTGGCGGCGGCGTCGCGGCGTCCGGGCCGAGGGTGCGCTGCATCTCATCGGGCGGGAAGACGACGTCGCCGTCCTCGACGTAGGCGCAGATCTCCGCGCCCTCGAGGAGGCACGGCTGGCCGAAGCGCTCGACGAAGGTCCGGAACTGGTCGGAGCGCAGGAACGCCTCCGCGTCGTCCTGGGTCTCCCAGACATAGTTGGCCCCGAACTCACCGCGCTCCGGCGAGAACACGAAGGCCCTGGACCGGAGCCCGGAGATGCGGAACGTCTCGTGGGCGCGCCGGACCTGGAGCTGGCGGAGCTCTTCCCAGTTGGTGCTCGCAGGGACGGCGAACCTGATCACTGTCGCGTACATGGCTCACCTCCGCAGGCGGTGCTGGCATAAGCGAGGCGCAGCACTGCGCCACACCCTCTCTCGGGCGCGGGGCGTGCCCGAATCCGCCTTGTGGGCCCGCGCTCCTCTGGCCGCCTGTGCGACGGCATCGTGATCGACCAGTCCCTAGCCCGCCTGTCGTACGCGTTCGACGGCCCCGCCGCGCGCCTTCCGGAGGCGATCCTCGTCCGGACGAGCGAGGGCGATCGCCACCGCATCGACCTCACCATGCTTCGGGAATTTAACGACTTCGGATGCCCAAGCCGCGCGCGACGCTCGAGGCGATGATCACTGGCCTTCCGAGAAAAGTGACCATCACTAACAGTCAATACGCGACCGTTGTCGCTTGACAGGTTCGTCTTGGCGCGATAGCCGGTGCGTGTCGTACCGCTCGGAGGAACAGGGAAGCCGGTCCAAGCGCCCGCCGCACGGGGCGCCCAGTCCGGCGCGGTCCCGCCACTGTAGCCGGGGTGAAGCGCCTGCGGATCGTCACCACTGCCGCGTCCTCTCGAGCGGTGGGAAGGTGCAGGCGCCGCGGTCGCGCGAGGTGAAGCCTCGCCGCCCGCGCCCCGGGAGCCAGGAGACCTCTCCCCGAGCGGTCCGCCCGCGCATGGTGCGCGGCGGATGAGCTTTTCGCGTCCTCAGGAGACGCGCGAGCTTGACCCTGCCCTTCCGCGCCTGCGCGCTGGTCGCGCTCTCTGCGTCGTGCTCCGCCGGCCTGGCGCTCGAGCCTCCCGCCCACGAGCCTGGCGGCGATCCACGCTCCTCGGGGGCGGACGGCCTGGCCTCGCCGCCGGCCTTCGGCGAGGAGGTGGTGGTCACGGGCAGCCGCCTTCCCCCGGCCGACGCCACCGCGGCCGCCTCCGTGGTCGATGCCCGGCGTTTCGCCGGCGAGCAGAAGACGGTCGCGGAGCTCATCGCCACCGCGCCCGGCGTGGCGGTGAATGGCTACGGTGGGCTCGGCCAGCTCACCACCGTCTCGATCCGCGGCTCATCCCCGGACGAGGTCAAGGTCCTCCTCGACGGGCTCCCGCTCAACACCGCGGCCGGCGGCGGCGTCGACCTCTCGCGCATCCCGCGGGCCTGGATCGATCGCATCGAGATCGTCCGCGGCGCCGCCGGGGCGAGCTACGGCCCAGGTGCGATGGCCGGCGCGGTGGACGTGGTCACGCGGCGTGGCGCCGCGGGCAGCTGGTCGGCCGAAGCCGGCGGCGGATCGTTCGGCACGTTCTCCGCCGGCGCGGACGGTGCGCTCGGCGGTGAGGGCTGGGGTCTCCTCCTCGCCGGCGCCTACGATCGCACCGACGGCCGCTTCACCTACGAGCTCGAGCAGGCGCCCTCCGTGCCCGGCTCGGACCGGGTGACGCTCCAGCGAGACCACGATCGATCCTGGAGCGGCGGCGGCCTCGCCAAGCTGTGGGCCGAGGTCGGCCGAGCGTGTTTCGACGCCGTCGCGCAGCTCTCCGGCGGTCGGCGCGATCTCCCCGGTACCGCCTACCACTTCACCCCCGACGACGGCCAGGACGACTCGCGCGTCGGCGTCGTCACGCGGATGCTCGCTCCGGTCGGCGAGGACCTCGAGCTCGAGCTGGGTGCGACGTACCGCCAGGATCGACTCGACGTGAGCATCGCCCCCTTCCCCGAGTACCGCCAGCTGGACCGCGCCGGCGAGGCGAGCGCGCGGCTCCTCTGGCGAGCCGGCCCGAGCGCGCTCGCCCTGCGCGTCTCCGGCTCCTTCGAGCGCCTCACGCTCGAGGGCGCGGGCGCGCACGCCTGGGGCGGCGGCGCGGTGACGCTCGCCGACGAGCTGGCGCTCGTGCAGGGCCGGCTGCGACTCACGGCGTCTGCCCGCTATGACCGCCAGGGCCCGTTCGACGGCGTGAGCGCGCGGCTCGGCGCGCGCTGGGCGCTCACCGAGGTGCTGTCCGTGCGCGCGGGCGGCGGCCACGCCTTCCGCGTTCCGAGCTTCGGGGAGCTCTACCTCGAGCAAGGGCTCCTCCTGCCGAACCCCGCGCTCGTCCCCGAATCGAGCTGGAGCGTCGACGCGGCCCTCGTCGCGGAGGGACGGCTCGGGCTCGCCTCGGCCGGAGCGTTCGCCCAGCTCTACGACGACCTCATCGTCTACGAGGCCATCTGGCAGGGGCGCATGAAGCCGTTCAACGAGGACCGCGCCGCCGCGCGCGGGGTCGAGCTCGAGCTCGCCTCGGCGCCCCTCGGCCCGGCCGCGCTCTCGGCGAGCCTCGCCTACACCTGGCTCTCCACCGAGACGCTGCGCGGAACGGAGCTCACCCTCGGCAAGGAGCTGCCTCACCGCGCCCCGCACCGCCTCTTCGCGCGCCTCGCCGCGGCTCCCGGGCGCGTCGAGGTGCACGGTGAGGCGCACTACGTGGCGGCGCAGTGGGGCGACGCCGAGAGCTCTGCGGCGCTCCGCATCCCGGCCGCGCTCACCCTCAACGCCGGCGCGTCGGTGCTCCTCGCCCGCGCCCCCGACCTGCACCTCGGACTCGAGGTGCGGAACCTCCTCGACGACCGTTCGCTTCAGGACGGCTTCGGGTATCCGCTCCCCGGGCGCATGGCGCTCGTCACGCTGCGCGTGGCCGGGGGCAAGGAGACTCACACGCCATGAAGAAGCTCCTCCCCTGGCTCACGGCAGCGCTCGTCGCGACCGGCTGCTCCTCCCAGAAGGTTTGCTCCACGGACCAAGTGCTCTGCGGCAGCAGCTGCGTCTCGCTGCAGAGCGATCCCAGCAACTGCGGCGCCTGCGGCAACGCCTGCGGTGCGGGCCAGGGCTGCTCGCTCGGCGCCTGCGTCGCATGTGGTCCGGGCGGAGAGGGGTGCAAGGCCGAGGTGCTGGCGGCCTGTTTCAACGCCGCCCAGGTCCGCGCCTTCGACACCTCGCTCGCTGCTGTCGGCGCGCCCGTCACCACCGCGGCGGGACCGGCCAGCTTCTCCGCGCTCGGCGGCGCCATCTACGTCGCGGACAACACCGGTGGCGCCGTCGAGCAGGTCACGCCGCCCAAGGCCACGGCCGTCGCCAGCGTCACGGGCGCGAGCTACAACGACCTCGAGCACCTCGGCGCGTACGGCGGCCTGCTCTACGTCTCCAACGCGGCGGTGGGGAGCTTCGTCGCCATCGATCCGGTGGCGAGGAAGGTGGTGGACGAGGTCTCGCTGGCCTCGGGCGGCAGCGCGCCGAGCATCCAAGGCTTCGACTTCGCCAACAGGAAGGCGTACCTCGCCCTGACGCCACCCGTCGGCACGACGACTCCCAACGCGCTCGCGATCGTCGACCTCTCGGCGTCCCCGCCCTGGACGACGCTCCCCTCGATCAAGCTCGTCGATCTCTCGGGGTTCGCGACCGGAGCGGCCCTGCCCGGCGCGGCGCGGGTCCTGGCGTCGCCCGACGGGAGGCGCGTGTTCGTGACGCTGAACGACCTCTACGATCCGGCGTTCAACGTGGTCCCCGGCGCGAACGGAAAGCTCCTCGTGGTCGACACCGCCACGGATACCGTGATCGGAGGCGCTGCGATCGACCTCGGCGCCGGATGCACCAACCCGAGCGGCATGGCGCTCTCGGGGACGACGCTCTGGATCGGCTGCGGCCACGTCGATTTCGCCACCGGGCTGGGAGTTGGCGGCGCGCTGCTCGCCGTCGACGTCTCGGGCGCGACGCCGGTTCCCGGGACGCCGGTGCCGCTCCCGCAGGCCATCGGGAGCCTCGCCATGTGCGGCGGGCGCGGCTACGCCGGCGCGACGGATCGGGGGGCCCTGGTGGCCTTCGATCCGGCCACGGGCGCCGTCCTCAGCACGAACGAGGCGGCCTGCCCCGCCGGCACGGGCGGCTACAGCGCCGTCTTCGATGTGGCGTGCGCGCTGTGACGCCGCGCCCGACAACGAGGCGCGTCGTGTGCGCCGCCCTCCTCGCCCTCGCCGCGCGGGCGACGCTGGCGACCGACGCGCTCGCCCTGGAGGCGCCCCGGTCCGGCGCCGGGCGCGCTCCCACCTTTCTCGGACCGGGAGCGCCCTCCCGCCCGCGGCGCGTCGTCTCTCTCGCTCCCAGCCTCTCGGACCTGGTGGTGGCGATGGGGCTCGCCGATCGCCTCGTGGCCGTCACGCGGTTCGACGACGCGCCGGAGCTTGCGAGGCTCTCGCGGGTCGGCGGCTACCTCGACCCGAGCGCCGAGGCGGTGCTGGGGCTGCGCCCCGACCTCGTGATGTGGGCCGGTGACGACGCCGACGCGACCCCGGTCCGACGCTTCGCCGAGCTGGGCGTGCCCGTCGTCATCTTCCGCCTCGTGACGGTCGCGGACGTCCTCGACACCGCGAGGTCGCTCGGCGCGACTCTCGGCGCGCCGGTCGCGGGTGAGCGCGTCGCGCGCGAGCTGTCGGAGGCGGTGTCGAGGGCCCGGGCGCGAGCGCAAGCGCTCCCGCGCCGCCGGGCCCTGTTCGTCGTCGGCCACAATCCCCTCGTCGTGGCGGGCCCCGGATCGTACGCCGATGAGCTGCTGCGGCTGGCGGGCGGAGAGAACGTGGTCAGGGACGCGCGGCCGTGGTCCGTCTACTCGCTCGAGCAGGCGGTCGCCGACGACCCGGCCATCGTCATCGACGGCGGGGTGCTCGAGCCGCCCGAGACGCTCGCGCGCCACTCCGTCATCGGCGCGGTGCGGCGCGGCGCGGTGCGCCGGCTCCCCGACGACGCCGCGCTCCGGCCCGGGCCGCGGCTCGTGCGCGCGCTCGCCGAGCTGTCGCGCATCCTGGAGGCAGCGCCATGACTCCTCGCTTCGTGCTCGTCGGTGGCGGCGTCCGCTCCGGGAAAAGCACCTTCGCGCTGCGGGCCGCGCGCCGGCTCGGGTCGCGACGGACGCTCGTCGCGACGGCGCAGCCGCTCGATGACGAGATGCGGGAGCGCATCGCCGCGCACCGGCGCGAGCGCGGCGCGGAATTCGACACGGTGGAGGAGCCGCTCGATGTCCCCGGCGCGCTCGACCGCCTCGCCACCGGCCCCGCGACCCCGGACGTCGTGGTGGTGGACTGCCTGACGCTCTGGCTGTCCAACCTCCTCTTGCGCGGCGACGACGCCGCCGCGCTCGAGGGGGCGGTGGAGCGGCTCGCCACCGCGATCGCGCGGCGCCCTTTCCACGTCGTGGTCGTGACGAACGAGGTCGGGCTGGGCGTCGTTCCGCCGAGCCCACTCGGGCGCACCTTCCGCGACATCGCGGGCCGGTCGCATCAGCGGCTCGCGCCGTTCGCGGATCACCTCTACTTCGCCGCGCTGGGCTGCATCCTGCGCCTCAAGCCCGGCCCGCTGTGCCTCGTCGTAGATGAAGGAGACCTTCCATGAAGACCCTCGAGCAGACGCTGGAAGCCATCCCCACCCCTGACCTGGCCGCGGCGAAGGAGGTGCAAACGCGGCTCGACCAGAAGACGAAGCCGCCCCGCAGCCTGGGCAGGCTGGAGGACCTCGCCTGTACGCTCGCCGCGATCCGGGGCACCGCCGACCTCGAGCTCCCGCGCAAGGCCGTCGTCGTGATGGCCGGCGACCACGGCGTGGCCGAGGAGGGTGTGAGCGCCTTCCCGCAGGAGGTCACCGCCCAGATGGTGCTCAACTTCGCGGCCGGGGGCGCGGGCATCAACGTCCTCGCGCGCCAGGCCGGGGCCGAGGTGCTCGTCGTCGACATGGGCGTGAAGTCGCCGCTGCCGGCGAGCCCCGCCATCCGCTCGGTCCGGGTGGCGCCCGGGACGGCCAACCTCGCCCGCGGTGCCGCCATGACCCGCGCCCAGGCCACCGCCGCCCTCGAGGCCGGCATCGCGATCTCGAACGAGCTCGCCGACCGCGGCGTGACGCTCCTCGCCATCGGCGAGATGGGGATCGCGAACACCACCGCGGCGAGCGCGCTGACCTCCGCCTTCACCGGACTTCCGCCGGCTGAGGTGACGGGCCGCGGCACCGGCATCGATGACGTGGCGCACCGGCGCAAGGTGGAGGTGATCGCCCGCGCGCTGCGGGTGAACCGGCCGGATCCGGCCGATCCCCTCGGCGTGCTGGCCGCGCTCGGCGGGCTCGAGATCGCCGGGCTGGCGGGCGTCGTGCTGGGCGCCGCGGCCAGGCGCGTGCCCGTCCTCACGGACGGCTTCATCGCCACCTCCGCCGCGCTCTGCGCGGTCCGGCTCGCGCCGCGTGCCGGCTTCGCCTTGCTCGCCTCGCACCGATCGGTGGAGGCGGGGCACCGGCACCTCCTCGCGGCGCTCGGGAAGGAGCCGCTCTTCGATCTCGATCTCCGCCTGGGCGAGGGGACCGGCGCGGCGCTCGCGATGAGCCTCGTCGAGGCCTCGGTCCGGATCCTGCGTGAGATGGCCACCTTCGCCTCGGCCGGCGTGAGCGGTAAGGCGTGAACGCGGTGGGGCGCGTCATGAAGCGGCTCCTGCACGCGGTCGCCTTCCTGACACGGCTGCCGGTGCCCGGCCCGCCCATCGCGGGCGCCGCCGACGTGGGCCGCGCCGCGATCTTCTTCCCGGTGGTGGGGGCGCTGCTCGGGAGCTTGCTCGCCGGCGCGGCGAGAGCGCTCGCGCCGCGGGTGCCGCCGCTGGCGCTCGCGGTGCTGCTCGTCCTCCTCCTCGCCGCGCTCACGGGAGCGCTCCACCTCGACGGCCTCGCCGACACCGCCGACGGCTTCGGCGGCGGGCGCACGCGGGAGGACGTGCTGCGCATCATGCGCGACCACGCCATCGGCGCCTACGGCGCGACCGCGCTCGCGCTGGTGCTGCTGCTCGACGCGGCGCTCCTCGCGGCGCTCCTCGAGCGGGGGCGCGCCGCGCCGTGGCTCGCCGTCGCGCCGGCGCTCGGGCGGTGGGTGCCGGTGCCGCTCTCGCGCTTCCTGCCCTATGCGCGGGCCGGCGGCGGCCTCGGTGCCTCGGTCACCGAGCACGGCGGCGCGGTCGAGCTCGCGGGCGCGACCGCGCTCGCGCTCGCCGCCGCGGTCGGGCTCGCCGGTGCGGCGGGGCTGCTCGCCTTCGCGGCGGTGGCCCTCCTCGCGCTGGCCCTGGGCGCGCTGTGCCGGCGCCGGATCGGCGGGGTCACCGGGGATACGCTCGGTGCGGGGGTGGAGCTGGCGCAGGCGGTCGTGCTCCTCGTGGCGGTGGCCGCGGGGTGAGCGCGCTCCCGCCGCGGTGGCTGCACCTCGTGCGCCACGGAGAAACGGCGCTGTCCGGGACGGGCGTCATCGCCGGCCGGCTCGACGTCCCGCTCTCCGCGCGCGGCGAGGAGCAGGCACGCGCCGCCGCGCGAGCGCTCCGGGCGCGATCGCTCGCCGCGGTCGTCTCGAGCCCGCTCTCGCGCGCCCGCGCCACGGCCGAGCTCGTCGCCGCGCCGCACGGCCTCGCCGTGGAGATCGAGCCCGACCTGCGCGAGCTCGATTTCGGCGTCGCCGAGGGGCTCACGTTCGACGAGCTCGAGCGCCTTCACCCCGAGGTGGCGGCGACCTGGTTGGCCCGTCCGCACGAGGTCGTCTTCCCAGGCGGCGAAGGTCGGGACGACATCGCCGCCCGCGTCGTGCGCGCCGCCCACGCGATCGCCGCGCGCCACCCGCGTGGCGAGTGCGCGGTCGTCTCGCACGCCGGGCCGATTCGCGTCCTGCTAGGCCTCGCGCGGCGGCTCGAGCCCGGCGCGGCGCTCGCCCTGCCGTGTGCACACGGATCGATCACGTCGGTCGGCCTGTACCCCACCGACTTCGGCGTCGCGCTCCGGGAGCCGGACGAACCCGACGATGCTGTGAGCTAGTCGGGGACTGGCAGCGGGAGCGCCGCCAGGATGGGGTCGCGCCGGGCGCGCGGTCGAGCAAACAGGAGCTGGACGTCGCCGAGGTAGCGCTCCTCGAACCCCGCCTCGCACGCGGCGAGGTCGTGCAGGAACGCGCGCAGGAAGCGCTCGTCGCGCCCCAGCGCTCGCGCGTCGTCCCACCGCGCCAGCAGCCGCTCGCGCCAGGCGCGCAGGGTGCGAGCGTAGTGCGGCCCGATCTCCTCCATGTGGAACAAGCGCAGGTCGCTCGCCCGCGCGGCGGCGTCGAGGAGCGCCGTCGCGGAGGGGATACGGATCCCGGGGAACACGACCCGGTCGGCCTCGCGGCGCGCCCGCTCGCGCCGCGACCCGCGGCATTCGGGCACCGTGATGGCCTGGACGAGCGCCAAGCCGTCGTGGGCGAGCCGCTCGCAGATCGCACGGAAGTAGGTCTCGCGGTCGGAGGGCCCCGCGAGCGCCTCCACCATCTCGATCGAGACGACGCGGTCGAAGGTGCCCACCACGTCGCGGTAGTCGGCGAACAGCACCTCGACCTGCCCCTCCAGGCCGGCGGCGCGCACGCGCGCGCTCACGTGCGCGTGCTGCGCGCGAGAGCGCGTGAGGGAGGCGACGCGGACGCCATGTCGGCGCGCCGCGTGGATCGCGAGGCCGCCCCATCCCGACCCGATCTCGAGGACCGCCTGGCCCGGCCGCAGGTCGAGCTTGCGGCAGACACGCTCGAGCTTCGCGACCTGGGCGTCCCGCAGCGACGACCGGGGCGTCTCGAAGACGCCGCAGGAGTACGACATCGTCTCGTCGAGGAAGAGCGACAGGAACTCGCTCCCGAGCTCCGACCGAGCAGGCGTGGCGGGGGCGTCGCGACCGCCCGCCCGCCGGGCCGCGCGCCGCAGCGCGTCCGAGAGCGCCCCGACGCGGCCGATCCACCCGCTCGTCGCGCGCCGATCCGCGACGGCGAGCAGGATGCGCAGCGCCGCGACGAGGTCGTCCGCGTCCCAGAGCCCGTCCGCGTACGCCTCCGCGAGTCCCGCGCCGCCGCCGAACGCGAGCGCGGCGAACGCCCAGGGGTGTCGGATCGCGACGGTCGCCTCCACCGGGTCGGCCTCGTCGCCGAATGCGTGGCGGCCGCCGCCTTCGAGCAGCACGAGGCGCCCGCGCTCGAGCGTCGCGAGGCGAGCGAGCACCGCCCGGCGCGCGACGCTCGTGAATCGGCCCGGCGGCGGTCCCTCCGGCGCGATGGCGGGGGCCAGCGCGCGGCGGCGGGGGTCGATGCGGACGATGTTCGACGCCTTCATCGCGGCCCGCAGCTTAGAGCGGCGGCGGGGTCCCGCGCCAGCCGTCCGAAAGCGGCCGGCGCCCACGGACCACGATGTCGAAGCCGACCCCCTGGGAAGGCACGTTCGCATGGCAGCGATGGACACCGATCGGCGCCTGCGAATCGACGGTCGGTGTCGGACCTTCGTGCGAAGATCCCATGGATGGAGGCCGCCTCGCTCCCGGCTCGCGAAGCGCCGCGCCGCGACGGCGGTTGCCTGGAACTCTCCGTGCCTGGGCCACCGCCCGAGCCATGCACGCCTGCCGAACTTCGGGCGTTCGTCCTCGGCGGCGAGACGGAGTCGGACCTGTGCGAGAAGGTGCTCGCGCAGGTGGCCCGCATCGAGGGGGCGCTGGACATCGAGATCGGAGACGGCCTCGCGGCCCTGTGCCTCGGAGACCGGCTCATCTCGCTCGGCTTCTCGAACCTGAAGGACTACGCGCGGGAAATCCTCGGCATCCAGGAGCGGACGGCGCAGGCGATGGCGCGCCTCTCCCGCGAGCTGCGCTCCCGCCCGCTCCTGCGGGCAGCGGTTCGCGCCGGCGAGGTTCGACTGCGGGCCGCCCAGACCATACTGCCCGTCGCGACGGGCGACGCCGAGGCGGCCTGGGTCGAGCGGGCGAGGCTCGATACGGTTCGCGCCCTCGAGAAGGCCGTTCGCGCGGTACGGGACGACGGCCAGCAGGACGACGACGAGTGGACGCGGTTGCGCGTTCTGCTCACCCCCGAGGACCGCGCGACGGTCGACGAGGCGCTCGCGATCGCGGTTAAGCTCATGCCGGGATCGACGCGGTCGCAGCGGCTCGAGGCCATGGCGCAGGAGTACCTCGCGGAACACCCGCTCGAGGCGGGGACCGACGCCGGTGACGTGCTCGGTGGCTCCTTCCGCCCGGAGAGCGACCGGCTCGAACGACAGAAGGCGGAGCTCGAGCTGGAGACCGATCGCTGGTCGTTCCTCCCGCCGGTCGGTCGCGTCCCTGCGCCGGGGAGCTTCGATGACGCGACGTCCGCCAAGGAGATCGACGCACGCCTGCGGGAGCTCGCGGCCAAGCGCGACGCGTGGGACCAGCTCCTCGGCTACTGCGCGTACGTCGTGAAGGGCAGTGGGCTGTGGCGCATCGCGGGGTTCGCCTCCTTCGCGCACTATGGCTCCGAGCGGCTCGGCCTCTCGGCGCGGGCGGTCGAGCAGCGCGCCGCGGTGGAGGGGCGCATCTGGCGGGTCCCGGCGCTCCGGGCGGCGCGAGACGCCGGGCTCCCGTACGAGAAGGTCCGCCTCCTCTCCCGCCTCCCCGATCGCGAGATCGCGAGCTGGATCCCGAGGGCGTGGGCGCTGACTTGCGTGTCGCTCATGGCCGAGCTGGAGGAACGCGACGAGAAGCAGATGCGTGCGGCGAGGACGCTGCGCGTGAGCCTACCCGTTCGGATCGCTCTCCTGCTCCAGGCGGCGTTCCGAGCGGTGCGCGGGGCCGAAGGCGCGGTCCTCCACGACGGAAGGTGCCTCGTTCTGATGGCCCGGCACTTCTCCGACACCTGGAGACCCCAAGTCAGGATGGCGAGGACCCTCTCGCAGAAGGTCCGCGAGCGCGACCTCGGTCGATGCCAGATGCCGGGGTGCAGCCGGAGGGCGGTGCACGCCCATCACGTGGACCCGCGCTCGCACGGAGGCCCCGACGCGGAGCACAATCTGGTGGCGCTTTGCGGATGTCACCATCTGCGCGGAATCCACGGAGGATACATCCGAGTGCGGGGCCGCGCTCCTGACCAGCTCGTCTGGGAGGTCGGCGGAAGGGCGTGGGGGAAGGGCGCCACAAGCCCAGCGAGCCGGCTTGACGTGGAAGACTGCGCGCGCAAGCTCGCTGCCGCCGCCGTGGGGGCGAATCCGTCAGCGCCGCAGGTAGCTCAGCTCGCCGGGTAGAGCGATGTTGTTTCCGTACGCATCCTCGCCGTAGCCATTCGAGGCCAGCAACTGGAGGTCTCCGAGCACCCGCCGGTCCCCTCGGAAGGTCACGGTGACGTTCGTGATGATGTCGATCTTGCCGAGCGCCTGGAGCCGAGCGACCGCATCGACGATGAAGGACAGGACCGCTTGTCCCTCGCCGAGCTGGCTTTCGATGGGTGGGAGCGGCTGCTCGTAGAGGATCAGCTTGGCCTCCTCCGCCAGGCGCATGAGGACGTTGCGCACGGCCCGGGCCAGGTCGTCTCCCAGATGCTGTTCGGCGCCGTTCACGAGCCTTCCGATCTCCTGGGCCAGCCAGCGGCGCTTCTTCGCGTTGATCAGCTCGTTGGCGCGAAACAGCTCGAGCGGCGAAGCCGCGTCGTAGGTCTCGTCCTCCAACGTCATGGAGACCGCGCTGCCGTAGTGATAGGCCACGCGGGCCACGAGGGTAGAGGGCCGCACGTGAAAGCCGCGATAGCGAGGGACCGGCACGGTGATCTCGCCCTGTTCGGCGTAGCGCCGGAGGAGCTGCTGGGCGAGGGTCCGACCGACGTGCACGTAACGGGCTGCGAGGACCAGCAAGCCATCGCGCAGCACCGACTCCAGCTGCTCCGGCTCGATGCAATCAGGCTGATGCGCGAAGAGGCGGACCTGACCGTTCGCGGGTGATGCGTTGAGCACGTGGCGTTCGCGGTAGTGCGTCAGGTCCGTAGCCATCTCGAGGAGGTGATAGACCACCGAGGCGTGGCCGCGGAGCGAGAGCAGCTCCGGGTCTTTGCGCTCGGCATCGGTGTGAGCCACGTGGGTGTCGTAGAGCGCCTGCAGGTTGTGGAAGTCCTCGGCCAGGAGGCGTAGCTCGTTCTCCGTGGGTAGGGCAGTGGGCCGCTGGTCCCCGGACCCAGACGACGCCGTGGGCGCCAACAGGCCGGCTTCCCCGGCCAGATTGAGGAAGGCGGTGGCCAGGCGAGCCACCGTCTCCGCCACGTCATCCACGTGACGAAGCGCGCAGTCCTGGGCTAGGCGACCGACGGGCAGGACCTCCTCGGAGTTGTGGACGGGACGAAGGGTGAGACCCAGGGATGGCGCAATCCCCGTCAGCCGCCGGCTGGCCGTCTGTAGCACCCGCGCAGTGAATCGCCGAGCCTGGAGGAGGGCCGCGGTCAGATCTGCTTCTTCGGAGAGGAGGCGGTAGCGTGGCGAGGCGTAGGCCAGGTGGATCAGCGTGTAGTGGACGCGTGCGAAGACCTTCATCGCTGCGATCACGCGGCGGAATGGGCGCCAGCGTTCGTTCCTGAGAGCCCCGTAGGCATCCAGGAGCTCTTCGACCTGGGTGGCCTGTGAGTGGATCACCGCCAGAAGCGGTCGGGTCAGGAAGGCGAGCGTGGACTCGACGTCCGGCAGGTCGATCGCGCTGAGTCGCCCGGCGATGCTCAGAAGCGAGCTCGCTCGGGAGTTCACCATGGTGCTGAACTCCGAGTCATCGACGATGGGAGACCCGTCGCTCATGTTCCGTCAGCTCGGAGGAGACTCACGCGCTCCGTGATCCCGGAGCATGGTCGAAGAGCCGTGGGTGGTCCAGGCCGAAACTGGAGCGTCCTCCGCGCTTGCGCCTGTCACTGCTTCCCCTTCGCCTTCGGGACCGCGGCCTTGCAGCCAGGCGAGAGCTCCGCCGAGTGCTTCTCGAGGCACTTCGCGATGCCTCCCTTGCCGACGGGCGCGTGATGTCCAATCACTCCTTCACCGGCTGAAGCCCATAGCGCCCCATGACCTTCGCGATCACGTCGGGCGGTGGCAGGCCCGTGGTCGCTGCGGCGGCCATCTCGCGGAAGTAGTCGAGGTAGCGGGCGGCGACGATGATGTTGAGGAAGCGCACCCGCGCGCCAGTCTCGTTCCAAATCGCGTGGGTCACGTTGACCGGGATGGTGAAGGAGCTGCCTGCGGTCGCGGTGAAGGTCCGCTCGCCGAGCTTCACCCCCATCCGCCCTTCGAGGACATAGATCGTCTCGTCGTGCTCGGTATGGATGTGGGGCGGGATGCGGAAGCCGTTGCCACGGAACTCGGCCACCGCGAGGTTCATCCGGGTGCCGGCGCCGTTCTCCTTGACGATGATCTCGAGCGGTCCCAGGCGGAAGGCCTCTCCATCGTCCTGACCCAGGAGCACGGCGGGGCTGCTGCCGACGGTGTTCGGTTGGCTCATGGCTTGGTCCCGCTCGGCGCGGTGGAGCTGCCCTGCATGCCGGAGGATTGAGCCGCGCTGGCCGCCTCGGGCGGAATCGGGTCCGGCACGCGATTGCTGATGGCGGGGATGCTCCGGAGGTAGGTGAAGGTCGCCTTCAGATCGTCATCCGTCATCTTCGCGATCCCCGGCCAGGGCATGGGCGGCAGGATGGGCCGGCCGCGGCCCATGTGGCGGCCGCTGCGCATCGCCTCGACGAAGTTCTGCAGCGTCCATTTCCCGAGCCCGGTCTCCGGGTCGGGCGTGAGGTTCGACGCGAAGCTCACGCCCCATGGTCCAGCCCATGCCGTGAAGGTCGAGGAGGCGCTGGTGGTCCAGGGCGGGCTCTGGCTGGGGGCCTCCGAGATGGCGACGTCCTGCGGATGACCCGACAGCATGCGCGTCATGTCGTTCGCCGGGCCGTTCGGGCCCATCTTCCACGGGGTGTGGCAGTCGTTGCACCCGCCGATCGTGACCAGGTACTCACCGCGCCGCAGCATGGCGCTCTTCGCCGGTGGCTTCGCGGCGGCCATGGCCGAGACAGCGGCCAGGGCGGCCAGGAGTGCAACGGGCCACGCGACCGTGCGCATCCTCATGGTCGGCCTCCAGGTTCGGGTGAATCACTTCGCCTGCTCCCGTGGAAGCAGGTCCTGCTCGATCCAGGCTCTCAGGAGCGCCACCGCTTGCTCATCTACCAGCGCGGTCCCGAGAGGCGGCATCTGGACCATCTGGCTCCGCGACGCCATCCGCGCCACGACCATGCTGGTCGTGGGCGAGCCTGGGCCGATCCAGACGCTCTCGCCGGGAGCGACAGCCGGAGCCCGGAAGCGGCTGGGATGACCGATGGCGGCCGCGGCCGGCTCGTCGCTCTGCTCGCGCGCAACGAGCGAATGGCGAAGGCTCACCCCTTGGGAGGCCAGCGGGCCGACGGAGTCATGGCAGATGCTGCAGTTGGCGTGCAGGTAACCCATCGCGGCGCGGCCGCGCGGCGTCGTCGCCGCGACGCGCGGTGGATGCTCGACCAGGGCGCGCGGCAACCCTCGCACCAACCCGGAGCGAACCAGGGTCGTGAGCGTGGGCATCCCCGCGTCGAGTGGCTCCCTGTTGGGAGCCAGAGGGTCGCGATCCGAGGAGAGCTGCAGCGCGCCGAAGCCGAGGATCTCGGCCCGGCCCCCGCGGTGACAGTTCTTGCAGTCGGCGACGGTCGGGATGAAGTGGCGCCGTCCAGGCGCGATCTCGTAGGTGCTGAGGAGGCCGGTGGACGGCGCCAGGACCGCGTCGCTCCCGTCTTCGCTCCACACGTACGTGGCATAGAGCCAGCCGTCGCGCGTGCGCTCGAGGTACCTCGTTTCGACCTTCCGCGACCAGGCGAACTCCTTCCAGAACTTCGTCCCGACCGGGAACCGCCAGCCGTCAGGATCGCTGGCGTCGATCGCCGCCCCGGGCGGCACGAACACCCAGCGGCTCTTGCCCGCGCCGTCCGCCCAGAGTGGGTACTGGGGCGAATAGTGCAGGTTGCCTGGGGCAATGGTGCGGGTGGCGAAATCGGAGTACAGGCCCGTGTCGGCGAGGCGTGCCGGCGGGCCGTGTGGGGGCAGCGATCGCCGTCGCGCTGCGGCGGCGTCACCCATCGCCACTGCGGCAGCGACGAGCAGCGCCAAGGACGGGACAAGCCAGCGGTTTCTTCGGGGAGGCGATCGGCCGGTCCTCAAGGTTCACCCCTCGTGCTCGAAGGGCTTGGGGTACCGGGAACCGGCGTGGACCGCCTGAAAAAGGAACGCGAACTTAGGGAGGGGCGGCCGGGCGTTGGCCGCCCTCCCCGCCTGCGTGTCACGCGCTCCCGTGTTTCGCGCACCGCGGCGCGAGCCGCATCAGGCCGCGGCAGCACCGCGACGACCCAGCTCTATGCGCGAGCTATGAAGGCCATACCGAAGGGGCGCGCAAGCCCGGTCAGGAGGTGCCGGCGGACATCGCGGAGACCGACTGCCGTCATCGCCCTCTCGACGGCCTCGGGTCGAAGCCGCTGGTAACGGAAGACGAGGCGAACGGGTAGATCGGGAGCAAACGGCCTCGTCGTCACGATGACGATCGGCGCTCCCGGTCGAGCGACGCGGGCGAGCTCCCGGAAGGTCGTCGATGCCTCGCCGAGATGATCGAGTACCAGGCCGCAGATCACGGCGTCCATGGTCGCGTCGCCGAGCGGCAGAGCCCGTGCATCTGCGCACAACAGGCACGGGTGGAGTCCAAAGCGGCCGAGTCTCGCGGCCGCTCTCCTCAGCAGTCGGAGTGACAGGTCGACACCGTACGCCCGAGCCGGGGGCCCCAGCGCGCGGATGAAGCCCTCGCTGAAGACGCCCGCGCCGATGCCGCAGTCGAGCAGCCGCGAGGCCGTGATCTCGCCCCAACCGTTTTTGCGAAGCTGCTCGAACAGCTTCCGATACGCTCGACCATAACTGACCGCGTGCACCCACGAGTCCCAGTACCACGCCGTCGCGTCATAGATCTGCGACAACCACGTGGCCGCGGTTGCGTTGCGCAGGCCTCGGCCGCTCGCTTCCGAAGCTCGGGGAGGGACGCGCATGCGTCAGGCCCTTAGATCCGCGCGCCATCGTCCGCAACCACAGCGAAGGTCGCCTCGGGGTCACTCATGAGCCCGATTCGAACTTTCGCGTGGCGCTGACCACCGTCGCGTCTCTCCGGAGCTTGTCGGGCGACGTGCCGCTCATCCGGCGGAACATCGCGATGAACGCCGACGAGCTGCCGTAGCCGAGATCGAGCGCGATGGACTCCACGGAGCGCCCCGCCTCGAGCAGCGCGAGCGCACGCACCACCCGCAGCCGCTGTCGCCATTCGCCGAACGACATCCCGAGGTCGCGCTGACAACGTCGCACGAGCGTCCGCTCGGTCGCGTGCACCGTGCTCGCCCAGTCCGCGAGAGTACGCTGGTCGTCGGGGCGCGCCTCGAGCACCGTGAGGATGGGGCGGAGCAGCGGGTCCTCGGACGTCGGCAGGTAGGTCCCCTGCCGCGGCGCCGCCGCGAGCTCGTCCATGAGCACCTCCACGAGCCGCACGTCCGGTGGCTTCCGCGGCGTGTCGATCCCTCGCGCGCGGAGCTGCTCCAGGAGCGCCTTCAGGAGCGGACCGACCGCGAGCGCGCACGCCTCCCGCGGAAGTCGGCGGCAGCGCTCCCGGGCGAGGTAGAGCGAGCAGAACGTCGCCTCGTGGCGGTTGAGCCCGACGTGCGCGACCTCCGGCGGGATCCAGATCCCGTACTGCGGGGGCGCGAGGTAGTGACGGTCCGCGAGCTTCAGCTCCATGACGCCGCTGAACGCATAGACGAACTCGCCCCAGTGATGCCGGTGGCGCGGGTACGACGAGTCGGGCTGCAGGCTGTCCGTCCGGAAGTAGACCGGGTGGGGCAGCGTCTCGTCGAACGGGGTGCGGATGTGCCTCGGCATGGCGAGATCGCTGCAGCGAATGTCCGAAACGCACTATATCGAGACGGCTCGCCAGCGGCATCATCCACCCGTGCCGCCCCGGTCGGCGGCGGGAACCCGACGGACGAGCCCGATGCGCAGAGATCTCGACGGATTCGTGGTGGTGACGATGGTGCTCCTGTGCGCGATCTGGGGCGCGCAGCAGGTCGCGATCAAGCTGGCCGCACACGACGTCGTCCCGATCATGCAGGTGGGCCTGCGCTCCGGCATGAGCGCCGCGCTCGTCCTGTTGCTGATGTCGATCCGAGGGGAGGAGCTGTCGCTGCGGGACGGCACACTGCGACCGGGTATCGTCGCGGGCGTGCTCTTCGCGGCCGAGTTCCTGTTCGTCGCCGAGGGGCTGCGCCGGACGTCCGCGTCGCACATGGCGGTGCTCCTCTACACGTCGCCGATCTTCACCGCGGTCGGGCTCCACTGGACCGTCCCGAGCGAGCGGCTCCGGCGCCGGCAGTGGCTCGGGATCCTGCTCGCCTTCACGGGGATCGCGGTCGCGTTCGCGGGTGGCTGGCTTCGCGGCAGCGTGTCCGTGCGGATGCTGGGCGGCGACGCCCTCGGCGTCCTCGCCGGGGCGGCGTGGGGAGCGACGACGGTCGTGGTGAGGGGGTCGGCGCTGTCGAATGCGGCGCCCGCGAAGACGCTGCTCTATCAGCTCGCGGTCGCGAGCCTCCTCCTCGTCGGTGCTGCGGCCGCCTCCGGGCAGGTGACGCAGGTCTCGCTCACGCCCGTCGCATGGACGAGCCTCCTGTTCCAGGGCGTCGTCGTGTCCTTTGCGAGCTACCTCGCCTGGTTCTGGCTGCTCCGCCGCTACGCGGCGTCGCAGGTCTCGGTGTTCTCGTTCCTGACCCCGCTCTTCGGGGTGAGCTTCGGCGTGCTCGTGCTGGGAGAACGCGTCGATCTCGCCTTCGGGATGGGGGCGGCGCTCGTGCTCGCGGGCATCACCGTCGTGAGCGCGCCAGGATTTCGTCGGCGAGCGGCGCGCAAGGTGACATCCCCCGGTCCGTGTCGAGAGATGACCGGCGGGTGAGCGCACGCGGCCGGGGAGATCGAGGAGACTCGGCGAGTTGGGAGCGTGTCACGAAGCGGATGGGAGGACGATATGCTGAAGGTCTGCCTCGCAGGCGCGACGGGCTGGGCCGGTTCGGAGCTCGCCCGGGGCATCGCCGCGGTGGACGACGTGGCGCTGGTGAGCGCCGTGTCGCGGAAGCATGCCGGCCGGAAGCTCCAGGACGTGCTGGGTGACGAGCGGCTGGACGCGCCGGTGTTCGCCACGGCGGCAGAGGCGCTGGCGCTTCCGTGCGACGTGTTCGTGGAATACACGACCGCCGCGAGCGCGAAGGCCAACGTCCTTCGCGCGCTCGAGCACGGGGCGCACGTCGTCGTGGGCGCCTCGGGCCTCTCGGACGCCGACTACGCGGAGATCGACGCGCTGGCGCGCGAGCACGCTCTCGGTGTCCTCGCCTGCGGCAACTTCGCGCTCACGGTGGTGCTCCTGCAGAAGTTCGCGGCGCTGGCGGCGAGGTACATCCCGGGCTGGGAGATCGTCGACTACGCCTACGAGGGGAAGCCGGACGCGCCGAGCGGCACCGCGCGAGAGCTGGCCCAGCGCATGGCGAAGGTGCGCCGGCCCGACATCGGGGTGCCGGTGGCGAACACGCTCGGGCGGCCCGAGGCGCGCGGAGCCGAGCTCTCCGGCTCGCAGGTCCACTCGGTGCGCCTCCCGGGTTTCGTGCTCGGTGTGGACGTGATCTTCGGGATGCCGGACCAGACGCTGGTGCTGCGCCACAACGCGGGGAGCAGCGCCAGGCCGTACGTGGACGGTGCGCTGCTCGCGATACGGAACGTGTCCACGCTGGTCGGCGTCCACCGCGGTCTCGACGCGGTGCTCGACTTCTAGAGCGGTGCAGACGAACCATTCCAGCACGCTGCACGCGGCAGGCGAATCGTGAAGGTTTACTGAACGGCCCATCCGCTTCGCGCCCGTTTCACGAACGTCGTCCGGCGCGTAGGTTCTCCATCGCTGTCGGGTTCCCGAGCAGGAGCCGCAGCGAACCTCAGAAGGAGAACCAATCCATGTACCACGCGAAGGCTTACTCGGCCGCCAGTGCGACATCGCCGCTCGCCGCCACCCAGATCGCGCGGCGCGATCCGACCGCGCACGACGTGCAGATCGAGATCCTCTTCTGCGGGATCTGCCACTCCGATCTCCACACGGTCCGGAACGAGTGGAGCAGCGTGATGCCCACGGTCTACCCGTGCGTCCCCGGCCACGAGATCGTCGGCCGCGTCACGAAGGTCGGTTCCGCGGTCGACAAGTTCGCGCCCGGCGACCTCGCCGCGGTGGGCTGCCTGGTCGACTCCGACGGAACCTGCCCCGAGTGCCGGGCCAGCCTCGAGCAGTTCTGCCCGAACGGAACCCTCACCTACAACGCGCGGGACAAGCACCTCGGCGGCGTGACGTACGGCGGCTACTCCGACAGCGTGGTCGTCGACGAGCGCTTCGTCCTGCGCGTTCCTTCGAACCTCGATCTCGCGGGAGCCGCGCCCCTCCTCTGCGCCGGGATCACGACCTACTCGCCCATGCGCCACTGGGGCGTCACCAAGGGCAAGAAGGTCGGCGTGGTCGGCCTCGGCGGACTGGGCCACATGGGCGTGAAGTTCGCTCACGCGCTCGGAGCCCACGTCGTCGCCTTCACCACTTCACCCACGAAGAAGGAAGACGCCCTCCGCCTCGGCGCCGACGAGGTCGTCATCTCGCGCAACGCCGACGAGATGAAGAAGCACGCGGGCAGCTTCGACTTCATCCTCGACGCCGTCTCCGCCGATCACGGCATCGACGCCTACGTCCACCTCCTGCGCCGCGACGGCAACATCACCCTCGTCGGCGCGCCAGAGAAGCCTCTCGCCGTCTCTGCCTTCGGCCTCCTGCTCGGGCGCCGCAGCCTCTCCGGATCGCCCATCGGCGGTCTCCGCGAGACTCAGGAGATGCTCGACTTCTGCGGGAAGCACGGCATCACGGCCGACGTCGAGGTCATCCCCATCCAAAAGGTCAACGAAGCCTACGGGAGACTGCTGAAGTCCGATGTGAAGTACCGCTTCTCCATCGATATGGCTTCGCTCAAGTCGGAGTGAGCCGGAGTGGGATCATGCTGACCAAGCGCAGGCTGGGGCGACAGGGGCTCGAGGTCTCGGCACTCGGGCTGGGATGCATGGGGATGAGCCAGTCGTACGGCGTCCCCAACGATCCTGAATCGGTCGCCACCCTCCAGCGAGCCATCGATCTCGGGGTGACCTTCTTCGACACCGCCGAGGTGTACGGCCCCTACCGGAACGAGGAGCTCCTGGGGCGGGCGCTGCACGGCCGGCGCGACCAGGTGGTCATCGCCACCAAGTTCGGCTTCCACATCGAGGACGGGAAGATCGTGGGGCTGGATAGCCGGCCGGAGCACGTGCGCGAGGTGGTGGACGCCTCTTTGCGACGCCTCGGTACCGACCGCATCGACCTCCTGTACCAGCACCGCGTCGACCGGCAGGTGCCGATCGAGGAGGTGGTGGGCGCGATGGCGGACCTGGTTCGCCAGGGCAAGGTCCGGTTCCTGGGCCTGTCCGAAGCTGGTGAAGAGACCATTCGCCGCGCCCATGCCGTGCATCCGATCTCGGCGCTTCAGAGCGAATACTCGCTCTGGGAAAGGAACCTCGAGGCCCGGATCGTCCCGCTGTTGAGCGAGCTCGGCATCGGATTGGTCCCATTCGCCCCGCTGGGCCGGGGCTTTCTCACCGGGACCGCTCGGCGTGCCGAGGCCTTTTCGGAGGGCGACTTCCGCAGGAACGATCCGCGGTTCCAGGGGACGAACTTCGACGCCAACATGCGCATCGCTGACGTGGTCCAGGAGGTGGCCAAGCGGAAGGGGGCGACCCCGGCTCAGGTGGCACTGGCGTGGCTGCTGGGCCGAGGCGACGACATGGTGCCCATTCCCGGGACCAAGCGCCGCAAGTATCTGGAGGAGAACCTGGCCGCTGCGGATCTGGTGCTCACGGCTCCCGAGGCCGCAGAGCTCGATGCGGCCGTTCCACCCGGTTCAACGGCGGGCCCCCGCTACGGCGAGCGGCAAATGGCGGAGATCGACCGCTGAGCGACGCGCGCGGGGGGAACCGCAGTTCCGCGAGCCGGGGTTCCCGCCTGGGTGGCTCCTGGCCGTGAGGTCGTGTAGGAAACCTTCACGGTGGCCTTCACTCCGCTCAATGCCCTGAACTCGTTCATCGCGGTGGCGCGGCGCCGGAGCTTCGCGGCCGCTGCACGGGACCTCGGGATATCGACGTCCGCGCTGAGCCAGTCCGTCCGGCAGCTCGAGGCCCGCCTCGGCGTCACCCTCCTCATGCGGACCTCGCGCAGCGTGGCCCTCACGGACGCGGGTCTGCGCCTGGTGGAGAATGCGGGCCCCGCGGTGGAGCAGGCCCTCGAGTCGCTGAAGACCGTCTCGGCCCGGCCCGGTGAAGTCACGGGCCGGGTCCGGCTCTCGGTGCCGACCGTGGCGGTGGCGCTTGTCGTCGCCCGGCTGCTACCGCGGTTCATCGAGCGCTATCCGAAGGTGGAGGTGGAGGTTCGGGTCGAGAATCGGTTCGAGGACATCGTCGCCGAGGGCCTCGACGCGGGCATCCGCCTCACCGAGGCCATCGAGCGTGACATGGTCCAGGTCCAGCTCACGGAGCCGGGCCGCTTCGTGGTGGCGGCAGCTCCCTCGTATCTGGCGCGACGCGGCACCCCGCAAAAGCCGCCAGATCTCCTCCAGCACGACTGCCTCTGCATCCGCGCCTCCACAAGCGGAGCGCGTTACGCGTGGGAGCTCGAGCGCGGGAGGAAGGCGTGGCGCGTTCCTGTCCAAGGTTCGGTCACGACGAACGACTTCGAGCTCATGCGACTTCTCGCCGAAGCTGGAGTGGGCCTCCTCTACACCTTCGAGCCGCTGATCGCCGACGAGCTGCGGCGCGGGACCCTGCGCCTCGTCCTGGAACCCTACGCTCCGAGCGTGCCGGGGCTTTTTCTGTACTTCCCGAGCCGCGCGCAGGTCTCGCCGGCGCTGCGTGCGTTCGTGGACGTCGCTCGCGCGTGGGCGTCAGGTCACGAGCCCAAGTCTCGGTAGACCGCGCCCGCGACGCGACGCGGCCAGCCCTACTCGCTTCCGCTGGCGCGGGCCACGACCGCGTCGGCGCGATCAGCGTGCTGCGCGACTGCGGCCAGCGGGCGGACCTTGTATCCCTCGTCGAGCTCTTCGGCCACCCGGGGCGCCGCGACGCGGGTCATCCGCTTCACGACGACCAGCATCCAGACGAGGCAGGCCGCCGAGAGACCAAACAGGAACATGAACGTCGTGGTGGGCAGCCGGGTCCTTTGCGCCAGTGCGCCGAAGAGGATCGGCAGGACGAAACCGCCGAGGCCACCGATGACGCCGACCAAGCCGCCCACCGCACCGACCCGGTCCGGGAAGTAGTGCGGGATGTGCTTGTAGACCGCCGCTTTCCCGATCCCCATCGCGATCCCGAGCACCAGGACGATGGTGGTGAAGACGTACGGGTCCATGTGGAAAGCGAGGCGCAGGGGCCCGGCGCCGGCGTACTTCGCGGGCGAGGCGAGCGTGAGCTCGAGGTCCGGGATCATGAGGAGGCCCGAGCAGAGGACGCAGGTGCCGAGGACCCAGTACATGACCGACCGCGCTCCGAAGCGATCCGAGAGCCAACCACCGGGCGCCCGGATGATGCCCGACGGGAAGACGAAGATGGCGGTCAGCAGCGCGGCGCCCTTGAGGTCGTAACCGAAGACGTCGATGTAGTACTTCGGCAGCCACAGCGAGAGCGCCACGTAGCCGCCGAACACGAGGAAGTAGTAGAGGCCGAAACGCCACACGCGCACGTGGCGCAACGGCGCCAGCATCTGCCGGAGCGAGTCCTTCTTGTGGTGACCGTGATCGGTGTAGGTGAACGCCCAGTAGATGGCGGCCGTGACCAGCACCATCCCCGCGTAGGCGAACGGCACGAAGCGCCAGCCCCCGGGGACGAGCCCGGCGCCGCCCACCGGCACGACGGCCATGAGCGCCGGCGCGAGCAGCTTCGTGAGCGACGCGCCGGTATTGCCCGCGCCGAAGATCCCCAGGGCGGTGCCCTGCTGGTGCTGCGGGAACCAAGCCGACGTGTAGGCGATGCCGACCGCGAACGAGGTGCCAGCCATCCCGATGAAGAGCCCGAGCACCAGGTATTGCCAGTAGGCATCGGCGCGCGTGAGCAGCAGGAGCGGCACGGCCGTGAACACGAGGAGCCCGGTGAAGAGCGGGCGCCCGCCGAACCAGTCGGTCGCCATTCCCATCGGCAGTCGCAGCAGGGATCCCGTCAGGACGGGCAGCGCCACGAGGACCGCGAACTGGGTGTCCGTCAGCGCGAGTTCCTTGCGGATCGCGATACCGATGATGGCGAAGATGACCCAGACCGCGAACATGACCGTGAACCCGAGGGTGTTCATGGCCAGCACGGTGTTGCGCTGGAACTTCTCGGACCGTGGCATGGGGTGTCCGTGCTCGTTCGAGGGTCGGGTCAGGACGGCATCTCGGCCCCGCGCCGGGCGTAGAACCACCACGTCACGGCGAGGCAGCTCACGTACATGGCGATGAAGCCGAGCAGCGCCGGCGCCGGGCTGCCGGTCGCGGTCATGGAGGCGCCGAAGGCGCGCGGGATGAAGAAGGCGCCATACGCGGCGACCGCCGAGCTGAAGCCGATCACCGCCGCGGACTCCTTGGTACCGTTCTTGCGCGCCTGCTCCCGCTCCGCCGGCCCGCGCCCCGCCGCCAGGCGATCGTGGAAGGAGGTGAAGATCACCGGGATCATGCGGAAGGTGGAGCCGTTGCCGATGCCGGAGGTGAGGAACAGCACGAGGAAGCTGGCGAGGAACCCGGCGAAGCTGCCGCCGGCGCCGCCCTTCGGCAAGAAGAGGATGACGCCGCCCGCCGCGAACGCCATGACCAGGAAGTTCCACAGCGTCACGCGCGCGCCGCCGATCTTGTCGGACAGCCAGCCCCCCACCGGCCGCACGAGCGCGCCGACCAGAGGTCCAAGGAAGGCGTAGCGGATCGGGTCGATGCCCGGGAACTGGCTCTTGATGAGGAGCGGCAACCCCGCGGAGTAGCCGATGAACGAGCCGAAGGTGCCGATGTACAGCCAGCACATGAGCCAGTTGTGCTTGCGGCGGAAGATGATCGCCTGATCGCGGAACGACGCCTTCGCGCTGGCGAGGTCATTCATGCCGAACCAGGCCGCGACCGTGCAGACGAGGATGAACGGCACCCACAGGAAGCCGGCGTTCTGGAGCCAGAGCTGGCCGCCCCTGGCGGCCGGCTGAGGAGACCCACCGAGCGCGCCGAAGACGGCGGTGGTCATGGCGATCGGCACGAAGAACTGCATCGCGCTCACGCCGAGGTTCCCCAGGCCAGCGTTGAGCCCGAGCGCCGTGCCCTTCTGCTCGCGCGGGAAGAAGAACGTGATGTTCGCCATGCTCGAAGCGAAGTTCCCGCCTCCGAGACCGCACAGGAGGGCGAGCACCAGCATGGTCGGGTAGGAGGTGGCCGGATCCTGGACGGCGTAGCCCATCCCGAGAGCGGGCACGAGCAGGGAGGCGGTACTGAGTACCGTCCAGATGCGGCCGCCGAAGATCGGCACCATGAACGAGTAGAAGATCCGCAGCGTGGCGCCGGACAGTCCCGGCAGGGCCGCCAGCCAGAAGAGCTGGTCGGTCGTGAAGCGGAACCCGATCTCGGGCAGCCGCACGACGACCACGCTCCACACCATCCAGACCGCGAAGGACAGGAAGAGCGCGGGGATCGAGATCCACAGGTTGCGCTGGGCCACCCGGCGCCCGGTGGCGGACCAGAACTGCGCGTCCTCCGGGTTCCAGACGTGGATCGTGCACCCGGCGCGCGCCGGCGCCGTGAGGGGGACCGTTGCAGCCGAGGCGGTGGCGGGCTTCGTCATCGCAGGTTCTCCTTGGGCGCGCGCCGCCAGACCACGAGCTGCGGCGGGCGCCACAGGTACGAGACCGGGATCGTGGTGACGTGCACGAGGCGCGACAGCGGCATGAGCGCGAGCAGGACGAAGGCATTGACGGCGTGGAGCTTCACCGCGAACGGCAGCACCGCCATCCGGTCGATCTGGGGCGAGAGGCGCACCAGCGACGCGAGCCACGGCGCGGCGGTGCCGAGGTACCAGGCCGATCCCCAGCGGAGCGCGAACGCGACGTAGACGCCGCTCGCCGCCTGGACCGCCAGCCCCAGGAGCACCACCCAGTCCATGGCGGTGGTCGAGCGCGGCAGGCCGAGGCGGCGCACCAGCAGGAGGACGATGCCGAGCACCGCGAGCCCGCCGAGCGCGAGCCCGGTGACCTCGAGGACGAACAGGCGCGCTGGCGAGCCCAGCAGCCGGGCCCAGGTCTCCGGGAAGAGCGTCGCGCCGAGGTGCGCCGCCAGGATCGCGAGGATGGCGTGGTGCCACGGCACCGAGCCCCAGAAGAGGAGCTTCCCCTCCAGCAGCTGCGACGAACGGGCGGTGACGGTCTGCGGCATGGTGCGGTGGCGGTAGACGGCGCCGCCGACCGCGAGCGCGAAGGCGAGGTAGGGGAACGCCGCGAACAGGAAGACGTCGCTCATCGGGCCACCTCCGCCGTGGCCGGCGTTTGCAGCCGCGCCGACAGCGTGTCGTCGACCACGAGGAGCAGGTCGCGGTACGGGTTGGAACGGTCGGTGAATGTGTCCAGCATCCGCCGCATCGCCGGCACCAGCCCGTCTCGGACGAGGTCGTCGCGCTCGGGCGTGGACCGCGCGCACCCGATGAACCGCAGCGCCTCGGCCACGTGGTCCCCCAGCTCCTCGCGCGGCCGGAAGCCCTCCCGGGCGTAGATCGCCGCCAGGCGCGCCAGCAGCGGGCCGCGGCGCGCGCTCTCCTCCTCGCCGAGGAGCTGGTGGCCGAAGTAGGGCGCGCAGGCTGGCTGCAGGTCGAACGTCGACGTGTACAGCTCCTGGAGCGAGGACGGATCGCTCGTCTCCACGTGCGCGGCGAAGCGCGCCAGGGCCTCCCGGCCCGGGGTCCCGGCGGGCACGAGGTCCACCGCCTCGCGCAGCGCCGCCAGCGTCGCCTCAGGGGTGGCCGGATAGGAGAGGAGCTCGGCGAGGGCGGTGCAGAGCCGGCGCGTGCGAAGGTCCATTGTCGTTCACCGGACGGGCGAGCGGAGGAAGGCGAAGCCGGAGGCGTACTGCGCCTGCGGCTCCAGGGTGGGCTCAGTCTGCGCCTCGCGCTCCATCGCCGGGACCACCACGCGCTCGCGCATGCTGGCGAGGGTGGTGAGGCGGTAGATGGCATCGGCCTGCTCGGCGGAGAGCCCCGCGAGCGCGAGCGCCTGCGCGGCGGCGCCGGGCGCGAGGTCGTCGACCTGGAGGCCGCGCCGGTGCACCCGGACCGCGATGAGGCGGCGGTAGGCCGCGACCAGCGGCTCCTCGTTCCCCGCCGTGAACAGGCTCGCGAGGTAGCGCATCGGGAGCCGTGCCGTCTCGAGCGAGGTGAAGAACGAAGTCTCGGCCGCGGCGGAGGCGGCCAGCGCCGGGAGGAGCGGCGGCACGTAGAAGACCATGGGGAGGGTGCGGAACTCGGGGTGGAGCGGGAGGGCCAGCCCCCACTCCTTGACGAAGCGGTAGACGGGCGACCTCCGGGCCGCATCGAGCAGGGCGTCGCTCACGCCGCTGGCGCGCGCCGCCGCCACGACCGCCGGGTCGTTCGGGTCCAGGATGAGGTCGCGCTGCGCCGCGACCAGCTCGGCGTCCGGCCGCGCCGCCGCGTCGCGCAGCCGGTCGGCGTCGTAGAGGAGCACGCCCAGGTAGCGGATGCGGCCGACGCAGGTGTGGAAGCAGGCCGGCGCCTCGCCCGCCTCGAGGCGCGGGTAGCACATGATGCACTTCTCGGACTTCCCGGTCGCCCAGTTGAAGTAGACCTTCTTGTACGGGCAGGCCGAGACGCACATGCGCCAGCCGCGGCACTTCTCCTGCGAGACGAGGACGATGCCGTCCTCGCCGCGCTTGTAGATGGCGCCGGAGGGGCAGGCCGCCACGCACGCGGCGTTGAGGCAGTGGTTGCAGATGCGCGGCAGGTAGAAATGGACCAGCCGCTCCACCGAGAAGACCTGCTCCCGCTCCTCGGCCGAGAGCGCCGCCAGGCCGGGGTCGTTGGCGGCGTAGAGCCCGGAGCCGCTCAGGTCGTCGTCCCAGTTCGGGCCGGCCTGGATGTCGATGGGCTTGCCGTCGATCTGCGAGATCGGGCGCGCGGTGGGCTGGTCGTTCCCGGCCGGCGCGTTGAAGAGCTCGCCATAGTCGTACGTCCAGGGCTCGTAGTAGTCCTGGAGCACGGGCAGGGACGGGTTGTGGAACAGGCGGGCCAGCGTGCTGGCGCGGCCGGCCTGGCGCAGCTTCAGGTCACCGCCCTCGAGCTTCCACCCGCCCTGGTACTTCTCCTGGTCCTCCCACAGGACCGGGTACCCGCCGCCGGGCTTCGTCTCGACGTTGTTCCACCACGCGTACTCGACGCCCTTGCGGTCGGTCCACTGGTTCTTGCACGCGATGCTGCAGGTGTGGCACCCGATGCACTTGTCGAGGTGGAACACCGAGGCGATCTGCGATCGGACGTCCATGGTCTCCTCGCGCCCTACCAGACGGGTGGGCCGTCGAGCTTCGACACCCGCACGAAGGTGTCGCGGTTGTTGCCGGTGGGGCCCCAGTAGTTGAGGGCGAAGGTGAACTGGCCGTAGCCGCCCAGCATGAGCGTCGGCTTGAGGCGGACGCGGGTCAGGCTGTTGTGGCCGCCACCGCGCTGCTTGCGGGACGGCGACTTCGGCACGCCGACGGTGCGCTCGGGGGCGTGGTACAGGTAGCAGGTGCCGCGCGGGATGCGCACGCTCACGATGACGCGCGTCACGACGGCGCCGTTGTCGTTGAGGGCCTCCACCCAGTCGTTGTCGGCGATGCCAGCGTCGGCCGCGTCGCGGTCGTTCATCCACAGCGGGTGCGTGCCGCGCGACAGCGTCAGCATGCGGAGGTTGTCGCCGTACGTGGAGTGGATGCTCCACTTGCCGTGCGGCGTGAGGTAGTTGAGCGTGATGGCGCGCCGCCCGTCCGGCGTCCGCGCCAGGTCGCGCACCTGCCCCTCCTCCGGCTTCGACTTGTAGGTCGGCAGCGCCTCGCCGAAGGCGAGGAACCCGGGGTGGTCGAGGTAGAAGTGCTGGCGCCCGGTCAGCGTGCGCCACGGCACGAGCCGCTCCACGTTGAGGCAGTACGCCGAGTAGGTCCGGCCGCCCTGGGTGATGCCGGTCCAGCACGGGCTGTCGAGGAGCCGCCGCGGCTGGCGCGCCAGGTCGTCCCAGGCGATGCGGACGCCGCGGGTCTTCTCGGCGAGGTCCGTGAGCGGCAACCCGACCTTCTTCTCCTCCGCCTGGAAGGCGCGGTAGGCGGACTCGCCGTTCGTCTCGGGCGCGAGATGCAGGACCACCTGCGCCGCGTCCGACGCGTTCACGAGCGAGGGGTAGCGGGCGCCCCCCCACTCCACCGTCGGGCGATCCCGCACCAGCTCGTCGTAGAGGTCGTCGACGGGCCAGCTGATGCCGTGAGCGGAGAGCCCCATGGTGCGGACGAGCGGCCCGTACGACACGAACCGCCGGTACAGGTTGGGGTAGTCGCGCTCGACCACCGTCAGCCCGGGCATGGTCTTCCCCGGCACCGGCTCACACTCGCCCTTCGACCAGTCGCGGACCTCACGCTGCGCCAGCTCGGCCGGCGTGTCGTGCTGGAGCGGCGTCGCCACCACGTCACGCACGGGCTTCGGCAGGTGCACCGCGGCGAGCTCGCTCACCTTCTCCGCCAGGGCCTTGAAGATGTCCCAGTCGCTCCTCGACTCCCAGCAGGGCGGCACCGCCGCCTGCAGCGGGTGGATGAAGGAGTGCATGTCGGTGGTGTTGAGGTCGTCCTTCTCGTACCAGCTGGCGGCGGGCAGGATGACGTCGGAGTAGAGCGCCGTCGTGTCCATCCGGAAGTTGAGGTCGACGACGAGGTCGAGCTTCCCGCGCGGCGCCTCGTCGCGCCACGCCACGTCCTTCACCGCGCCCTTCGCCACTTCCTCCGCCACGCTGGCGTGGTGGGTACCGAGGTAGTGCTTGAGGAAGTACTCGTGGCCCTTCGCGCTCGACATGAGCGCGTTGCCGCGCCAGATGAACCAGAGGCGGGGCCAGTTCTCCGGAGCGTCCGGGTCCTCCACCGCGAAGCGCAGCTTGCGCTCCCTGAGCTGGCGGACGATCCACTGCACCACCTCGGCGTCCGTCTTCGCGCCGTCCGCCTCGGCGGCCCGCACGACCTCGGCCGGGCTGCGGTCGAACTGCGGGAAGAAGGGCAGCCACCCGAGCCGCACCGCCCGGATCTGGTGGTCGAGGGTGTGACCGGAGGTGAGCGACGCCGTGGCGGCGGCCTCGCCGGACGGCCGGTTGAGGCCCTCGAGATCGCCGGCCGCCTCGTAGCGCCACTGGTCGCTGTGGACGTAGTGGTAGCTGGGGGCGTTCTGCAGCCGCGCGGGGCGCGCCCAGTCGAGCCCCCACGCCAGCGCGGACCACGGCGCCACCGGCGCCAGCTTCTCCTGCCCGACGTAGTGGTTGAGCCCGCCGCCGTTGCGGCCCACGCAGCCGCACAGCACCAGGCCGGCGATCGCGGCGCGGTAGGAGAGGTCGCCGTGGTACCACTGGTTGACGCCCGCGCCGATGATGACGGAGCAGCGCCCCTTGGTCTTCTCGGCGGTGGTGGCCCACTCCCGCGCGAACCGGATCACCTCCTGGCGGCCGATGCCGGTGTAGCGCTCCTGCCAGGCCGGCGTGTAGGCGGCCTCGGCGTCGTCGTAGCTGGCGGGGTAGTCGCCGGCCAGGCCACGCCCCACGCCATACTGCGCGAAGAGGAGGTCGTAGACGGTCGCGACCGCCACCCGCCCGCGCGCGGTCTCGACGTACCGCACCGGCACCGAGCGGCGGGCGGTGGCGCCGCCCGCGTGATCGGTGAAGGCGACGGGGAGGAGCGCGTCGTGGGCGGCGAGGAAGGAGAGGCGGGGCGCGAGCTCGCTGCCGTCCGCGCCGTCCTTCATCTCGAGGTTCCAGCGCCCCTTCTCGTGCTGCCAGCGGAAGCCGAGGCTGCCGCGCGGCATGCGGGCGGCGTCGCTGCCCTCGTCCCAGAGCAGGAACTTGAAGTCGCCGTGCTCCTCGGCCGCGTAGCGCGGGAGCGCGCCGGCGGGGAGCATGCGCCCCGGCGCGTACGCGCCGTCCTTCTCCTCCAGCTCGACCAGGAAGGGCGCGTCGCTGTAGCGCTGGAGGTAGTCGGCGAAGAAGGGCACCTGCCGGTCGGCGTGGAACTCCTTCAGGATGACGTGGTCGACCGCCATCCAGAAGGCGCCGTCCTGGCCCGCGTGCACGGGGATCCACTGGTCGGCGTACTTCGAGACCATGCTGAAGTCGGGCGACAGCACCACGAACTTGGCGCCGTCGTGGCGCGCCTCGGCCACGAAGTGGACGTCGGGGGTGCGCGTCATCCCGAGGTTCGAGCCCATCGAGACGATGAACTTCGAGTGATACCAGTCGGCGCTCTCCGCCACGTCCGTCTGCTCGCCCCAGACCTCGGGCGACGCGTTCGGCAGGTCGCAGTACCAGTCGTAGAAGGAGAGGTTGACGGCGCCGAGGAGCTGCAGGAAGCGCGAGCCGCCGGCGAAGGAGAGCATCGACATGGCCGGGATGGGCGAGAAGCCCACGATGCGGTCCGCGCCGTGCCGCTGGATGGTGTGGATGGTGGAGGCGGCCACCAGCTCCAGCGCCTCCTCCCAGGTGGAGCGGCGCAGGCCGCCCTTCCCTCTCGCCTCCTGGTACGTGCGCCGCCGCACCGGGTCGTCGACGATGGAGGCCCACGCGGCGACGGGGTCGGCGTGCTGCGCCTTCGCGGCGCGCCACAGGTCCATCAGCTTGCCGCGGAGGTACGGGTGCTTCACCCGCAGCGGGCTGTAGAGGTACCAGGAGGCGGAGATCCCGCGCTGGCAGCCGCGCGGCTCGTACCCCGGGACGTCGCAGCCGAGGCGCGGGTAGTCGAGCGCCTGCGTCTCCAGCGCGACCACCCCGTTCTTGACGTGGATGTTCCAGGAGCAGCTGCCGGTGCAGTTCACGCCGTGCGTGCTGCGGACCACCTTGTCGTGCTGGTGGCGCGTCCGGTACAGGTCCTCCCAGCTCCGCGCGTCGGGGCTGATGACGTCCTTGATCCAGCTCATCGCGATCCTCCGCCCGCCACCGGGTGGTGGGCCGTCAGCCGTGCGCGCGTGGAGCCCTTCTGCCGTCGCGCCGCGACGCTCATGAGCGCGAGGCACGCGACCGCCAGCGCGGCGGCACACGCGGCCACGCGGCGCCCGTCGGGCGGCGCTGGCCGCTGGCCGGTGGTGGTCAGGAACGCCCCGAGGTCGGCGCGCTCGGCCGGCGTCAGCGGGTGCCCCGTATAGAGGGGCGCCATGGTCGGGAACGGCAGGTCCTGCAGCAGGCCGTCAACCGCATCGGCGGGAAGCCCCTCGAAGCTCCGCGACAGGTCGGGGCCGAGTGAGCCGGCGAACGCGGGCCCCTCGCCGCCAATGGCGTGGCACGCGCCGCAGGGCGGCCCCCCGTTGCTTGTCCGGGTGGCGCCGGAGAAGAGCGACCGACCGCGCTGTACATCGCCGGTGATCCCGTCCGCCAGCGCATGCGCGCTGACGAACACGGCGACCGCCGCAAACCACCACCGCTGTCGGGCCATCTCGGACCCTCCCCGTTGCTACTCGACGCGTTGTCGGGAGGACCTCTTCGAGATGTATGCCAGCGCGAGGTCAGACCCGGCCGGGCTTGCTTCGGGCTGGCGCCGAGGCGAATTGGCTCGGAAGTTCGGACGATTAGCTCGGAATGGGGTCCGCGCCGAGTCGCGGTCTATCGGACGTCGAGATCTGAACCAGCGGACCCTGACATCCGATCGTCACCGAAATGCCGTTGCGCACCGAAATATCGGTGCAGCCCTCAGCGTCAGAATGGTCCGACGAGGCGAAGCCGCGGGGTAGGCCGTCCAGGGTCCGTACTTCGGGTCGGTATGCCTGCGTCGTCGGCGCGCGCCTGGTCACGGATGAACTCCGCAAGGCGCCGGTCCTCGTCGAACACGTGCTCGGCCACCCACACCTGGATGGCGTCGGCGAGTACGCTCAGCTTCTCCGACGTAGCGCCTTCGCGCTCGAGCTGTTCCTGGAGCACGCGCAACCGGCGCAGACCGTCCCCGTGCCGCTGCTTGTGGGCCGCGAGGTCCGGGTAGTCCACCTCCTCCATGAGAGTCTCCTCGTACCCGAAGTGCGACACCATGTGCTGCTTCACGAGCCTCAGCGACTTCCGGACGCTCTCGGGGCCGACCGTGCGCAGCCGCTCCAGCTCGGCGAGCAAGGAGGCATGCTGCGCGTCCACCTCGTGGTGCCCCGTCGCGATGTCGTCCGGGACCGGTGGGCAAGTCGCACAGCTCGGAGCGTTCGCCACGAGCGCCAGCACCTTGTCGATCGCCGCCGGCTTGGCGACGTGAAAATCGAACCCGGCCCGAATGGCCCGGTCGATGTCCTCCGCGGACGCATATCCACTGAGAGCAACGAGTCGCGCCCCGGGCGCAATGCCGTTGGCCCGCATGCGGCGCGCCACCTCGTACCCGTCGATGACCGGCAAGCCGATGTCGCACAAGATGACGTCCGGAGCGCGCTCGCGGGCCGCCGCGATGCCCTCCTCGCCGTCATGCGCGACACGGACCTCGTGACCGCCCAGGATCTCGATGAGGTCACGGAGGGACTCGGCCGCGTCCACGTTGTCCTCGATGATGAGCACGCGGGACTTCGCGCTGGTCCCAGGAGAAAGGGTCTCGGCCGAGGCCGCGCTGGCTGGCTCCGTGGTGGGCAACGTCACGACGAACTCGGTGCCCTTCCCGATGCCTCCGCTGCGGGCGACCACCGCACCGCCGTGAAGCTCGGTGATGCCCCGCACCAGCGAGAGACCCAGCCCGAGCCCACCCGTGGTCCTGTGGAGCGTCCTGTCGCTCTGGATGAACGGGTCGAACAGCTTGTCCAGCATGTCAGGCGGAACGCCCACGCCATCGTCCCGGACCCGGATGGAAGCCTCGCCATCGGCGCTCTCGACGCTCACCGAGACATGGCCGCCGACGTCCGTGAACTTGGCGGCATTGTGGAGAAGGTTGCTCACCACCTGCGCAAGCCGGGTGGAGTCTCCATCGACCCAGACCGCCTGGTCCGGCACCTTCAGGTCCAGGGTCAGGGTCCGGTTCACGAACAACGGCCGGATGTCCTCGACCGTCTCGCGGACCTGCTTCGTCAGGTCCATCACGGCCGTGTGGAGCCGCAGCTTCCCGGTCGAGATGCGCTTCACGTCCAGCAGGTCGTCCACCAGGCGCGCCAGGTGGTCCACCTGCCTCGAGATGATGGTGCGCGCCCGCGCGGCCTGCGGGCTAGCCGGGTCCACTCGGCCGAGGACGTGGACCGAGTTGCGGATGGGGGCGAGCGGGTTCCGAAGCTCGTGCGACAGCATGCCCAGGAACTCGTCCTTGCGGCGGTCGGTTTCGCGGAGCTTCTCGTTGGCATCGCGCGCCAGCTCCTCGGCGCGCTTGCGCTCGGTGATGTCCATCACCATGCCCGCCAAGCGGACCGCCCGCCCATCGGGCGCATGGAACACTTCCCCCTTGAAAGCGACCCAGGCCACGGTCCCATCGGGCCGGGGCACCCTCATCTCGATCTCATACGGCTCCTTCTTCGTCAGGGCGTCCTTCACGGCGCGATCGATGCGGTCGCGGTCCTCGGGATGAACAGCCGCCAGGAACACCGTGTCGCTCATCACCGTGTCCGGGCTGAGGCCGAAGAGCGCCTTGCAGCGGTCCGACCACACCATCTCGCCGGAGATGAGGTCCCAGTTCCAGGCGCCCATCTTCGCTGCGTCTTTGGCCATTCGCAGCTTGCCCTCGCTCTCGCGTAGAGCGTGCGCCGTCCGCTCTTGCACTTCGAGCGCCTCCTGGTACTTCCACCCGGCGCGACGCATCTGCCGGGCAGTCGTGAGCGCCAGGGCAGGCCCGAGCAACAGGGCCATGATGAGCGCCACGCTCAGGGCGAACTTCGTCGCGGTCGTGGCTCTCGCCGTACGGTGAGCCTTCAGCTCTTCCCCATCGCGAATGAACTCTTGCAGACGAGCACGCGTTTCGCTCGCCAGCGTGGCGCCCTCCCGGACGTACGGGGCAAGGGTCGAGATCGGCGCGTTGTCGTGAAGTCGCCCCAGTTGCGCGTTGGCGTACTCGTCCCACCTGCCGACATCGGCTCGGACGCCGGCCAAGATCATGGTCTGCCGAGGGTTGTCGGCGACGAACTCCTGGAGGTCGGCCATGGCGCTCGACAGAAGCCCGTTCGCCTCGTCGTAGGCCGCCAAGAACTCCCCGTCCCGCGTGACGATGTACGCGCGGAGCCGCGCCTCCTTCTCGACGATGAGCCTCTCGACCAGCTTGGCACGCCCGATGACCACATCCGCGTGGTCCGCCCACCAGGTCAGCTTCTCGAGGTAGAGAACGAGGACGACGAGCACGCCCGAGGCCGCGATGAACACGATGAGCGGCCAGACCATCGCTCGCAAACGACGGTGGAAATCTGATTCCACCCTGTGTGGCTGGCCTGCTGGAAGTTCTGAGACGCCCAGGGGAAACCCCGCGTGCTTGAGCCGTGCTCAGGAGATGTTCCGCACCGCCTCCGGAAGCAAGACCGAACCGAGCGAGCGGGCCCATGGCAGGCCGCAAAGCGGACTCGTGAGTGCTCGCCCAGAGCGAACGGGCCGCGGGAATGCCGCTCGGCGAGGCAGGCAGCTTCGAACGCCAGGCCACCACCTCACCGAGCGTCAGGCCATTCACTTCAGGCGTGCGCGCTGCCGTGCACCGGCGCCGGGCTCAAGAGGTGCTCAGCCTTGCGGAACCCGCGCGCCACCGAGATCCGCGCGACGCCGGCAAAGACGAGGCTCACGCCGATGAACGTCCCGATGAGCCACGGGGTGATGGCCTGCAGGTCGGAGATCGCGATGAAGGCGAGCACGATCGCGACGATCCCGCTCACGAAGGACATGCCCTTGCCTGGAGTGCCGCGCGGCATCTGGATGGACATGACGATCCGGAAGGCGCCCAGGAAGATTAGGTAGCCGATGAAGACGACCGTCAGCGCCAAGAGCCCGACGAGCGGCCGCGCGATATAGAGGATGCCGGCGGCCAGGGTGATGAGCCCGGCGAGTCCCAGCAGCGCCCCCCTCTGCCAGCTACCGGAACGGAACGCGTCGAGGAGCTCGACGAGCCCAGCTCCGGTCAGCAGGGCGCCGAACAAGATGTCAAAGAACAGGCCGCTGGCCAGCGGGGCGAGCAGCGCGATGGCACCGAGGATGACGAGCGCGATCCCCATGGCCATCAGGACTTCCGCCGCCGAATGGGTTCCCTGCTTCAGCATCCCCAGGAAAGGGTCCTGGATCGTTTCGGTTGCCATGGTCGTCACCAATTGTGTGTCTGTCACCAATTGTGTGTACCGGTACTGCCTACCGCCACGTTGGCGCGCGAACATTCACGAAAGCCTTCGTGCGAACAGCGAGCCGCTCGCACGCAGCGTGGTGAAGAGGGTGGGCGAGTTGACGTACGCTGCCGGTATGCGTCGCCTCGAGCGCTCCACCGCCACTCCGGAGCGTGGCGTCTCCGCAGCTGCTACTCGTCGGCGCCCGCTGACGAGATCGCGGCGACGCTGCCGGTCCTGGCTCGCGCTGGCACGCGGGCGCAAGGCACGCCGCCGACGTCTTCCTCGTTCAGCAGGCCCAGGCTCAGTAGACTCGCGGCCACGTTCGCCGGACAGGCGAACGATAATTCTGGACAGGCCCGGACGGTGACGTATGGTGCGCGCGCTCGGCGCGGCGCCGACGCGGCCACCCCCCCCGCAGGTCGCGTCGTGCGCCGTGTCCGGGCGCTTCGCTCGCTGCCGCACCGCTAGAGGATGCTGCCCGTGGTGAGGCGCAGCCGGCAGGCACCGTCGCTGGCGGGTACGCCATCGAGAAGGGCGGACACCATCCGCGCGTTGAAAGCCGGGGATCGCCACCGGCTGTCATTGTGGTCTCCGTCTCCGATGATGACGTGACCGACCTCGTGCGCGAGCGAGGTCGCTTCCAGGCACGGCGCAACGAGCACGTCCACCTCGATCGTGCCGCCGCCCAGGATCGGAACGCCCGTCGTCTTCCCGATGGAATTGATGTCGATGAGGTGCGCGACGTACACGACGGTCCATCCGTCGAGGTCGCTCGAGGAGCCTCCCCACACCCGCGCCGCCGCGTCCGCGGCGACGGTCGTCCGCTCCGCCAGTTGCGGATCGTGAACCCAGGACGGCGCAGAGGGATCGCCGGCCGCCTCGTTCCGGACGTCGAGGGGTCCATGGCAAGCCGCCGCCAGCAGCGCCAGGATCGCGACGTAGCGCATTCGGAACGCCCCCCGCAGTAGCCAACCCCTCAGGTCTCATGCTCAACTGGTCGCGAATCGCGACGCAATTCAGGGCACGGAACCCGGGCGGAACGCTCGGCGAACCGTGGCGCAACCGCTGGAGGATGAACATGGACATTCCGACGCTCGCGACGGAACGCCTCATCTTGCGCCCATTTCGCGTCGACGACCTCGACGCGCTCGCCGCGATGAACGCCGATCCGAGGGTCATGCAGTTCATCGGCGAAGAACAGGACCGCGCTGCAGCGTTCCGCTCCATGTGCGCCTATCTCGGGCACTGGTACCTCAGGGGCTATGGCCCGTGGGCCGTCGAGGAGCGCGTCACGGGCGCCTTCGTCGGCCGCACCGGCCTCAACCGTTTCGAACCTTGGACGGACGTGGAGGTAGGGTACGCGCTCCTCCCGTCCGCGTGGGGGAAGGGGTACGCCAGCGAGATGGCGGCGCGCTGCCTGCGCTACGCGCACGAGGTGGTCGGGGCTCGCGGCGTGGCGAGCCACATCCTCGCCGGAAACACGGCCTCGATTCGCGTCGCCGAGCGGCTGGGCGCGAAGTACGCGTGCGACGCCGGTGTGCAAGTGAAGAACACGCCCGTTCGCGTGTACGTCTATCCGGACCCAGCTCGAGGATGAGCTCGTCGGCCGCTCGATCGACGCCGCTGCTCAGCGCTGATGGGCCATCGCTGTACCCAAGTGCGCATGAGCGGATCGAGATGCCGTGGCTCCGATGGCGCCGCGTGGGTACGTAAGCGTAGCCATCGCGCGCCGTGCGTCGGGCGGCGCGCCGATCGACCGGAGGAAGTCACGTGGGTTCCGCGACCTTCACGCGTAGACGATTCCTGCAGACGGGCGCCGCCGCCCTCGGCCTCGCGGCCCTCGAAGCCGCGCCCGCGCTGGCGCGCGCGGCGGAGCCGAGCGCTCAGCCGGCGGGAGCAGCCGGCACCTTCCTCCTCGGACGAGATCTCCCCGTCCGCCGCATGGGGCTCGGCGCCATGCGCATCACGGGCCCAGGAATCTGGGGAGAGCCACCCGATGCGGACGGAGCTCGCAAGCTGCTGCGCCGCGCCGTCGCTCTCGGAGTGAACCTCATCGACACCGCCGACGCGTACGGTCCGGAAGTGAGCGAGCGGCTCATCTCCGAGGCGCTGCACCCTTACCCGAAGGATCTGGTCATCGCCACGAAGGGCGGCCTCACACGGCCGACGCGGGAGCGATGGGATCACGACGCTCGCCCGGAGCACCTCCGCCAGGCATGCGAAGCGAGCCTTCGCCGCCTGCGGCTGGAGAGGATCGACCTCTACCAGCTCCACGCTCCGGATCCGAAGGTGCCGCTGGCGGACTCGATGGGCGAGCTCGCGCGGTTGCAGCGCGAGGGCAAGATTCGCCACGTCGGCGTCTCGAACGTGTCGATCGACGAGCTGCGGCTGGCGAGGAGCATCGTCAAGGTGGTCTCTGTCCAGAACCGGTACAACGTCGGGGACAGGCACTCCGAGGACGTCCTGAGCGTCTGCGCCACCGACGGCATCGCGTTTCTGCCCTGGGCGCCCCTGGCCGGCCGCGAGCGCGAGGCGAGCAGGTCCGGATCGGTCGAGGCGCTCGGTCAGGTCTCACGCCAACGCGGGATCACGGAGACCCAAGCCGCTCTCGCCTGGCTGCTGGTACGTTCCCCCGTGATCCTGCCCATCCCCGGGACGAGCTCGGTGGCGCACCTCGAGGAGAACGTTGCCGCGGCCGCGGTGCGTCTCACCCCGGAGGAGCTGAAGCGCATCGGATGAGTTGCGACGTCGCGCTACCACGTCGGAGGCACCTCGACCGCCACGACCTCGGCGCGTGCGCGATCCCTGCCCTCCGAGCTCAGCACGCACTCCACCACTCGCTTGCGTCCCTTCGCCTCGCGCACGCGCGCCCGGAGCTCGACGGGCGCCGCGATGGGCGTCGGCGCCAGGTAGTCGATCTTCAGCGAGGCCGTCACGCACCAGATGAGCGGCTCGGCCCCGATCTCCCGGCCTGCCGCCCGGTAGGCGTCGGCGATGGCGGTGCAGATGCAGTGGCAGTCGACCACGGTGGCGATGATCCCGCCGTTGAGGACGTGGGTCGGCCCGGCCATGTGGTGCGGCGACGGATGGAACGTGCAGACGGTCCCGTCGCCGTCGGGGTAGCTCTTGATGCCAAGCCCATGCTCATTGAGCGGCCCGCAGCCGAAGCAGTGGTTGTGAGGGATACGGTCCTGGATCGCCTCCGGCATGCCCGCCTCCTCGCCGCGTGCGCCGAGTCGTCCGTAGCATAACGGGCCCG
>Ga0306923_10000067_pt1 | contig 62276 bp, 48 predicted proteins | sample sta12Can44000108_FD_203841 | JGI IMG/M metagenome (GOLD analysis project Ga0306923, IMG submission 203841) | Lab enrichment of tropical soil microbial communities from Luquillo Experimental Forest, Puerto Rico - statanox.12C.anox.44.000.108 (v2)... | ecosystem: Environmental > Terrestrial >... | reverse complement strand
TGTGAGTGGGGAGAGGTAAGTTTGGCATCTGGGCCGCAAGCTGCTGCATTCCGTCAAGATCCGGCCGAAGCGAAAATTTCTATTTGGAAAGAGGCCCTGTTTGCAGCCGATATCCTGCTGCTGCATGCATCGCCGGTATTTTACGGTTTGGGCGTGCCCCATGGCGATGGGTCGGCGGTGGTGCTCATTCCCGGGTTTCTCGGCAGCGACGCCTATTTAGCGCAGTTTCACATCTGGCTCGAGCGGATCGGGTATAAGCCCTATTATTCGGGGATCGGGATCAATGCGGAGTGCCCGAACCTTCTGATCCAGCGAAAACTGAATGCGTGTATCGACCGGGCGCAAGCTGAGACAGGCCGCAAGGTCCACTTGGTGGGGCATAGCCTCGGCGGGATGATTGCGCGTTCGATGGCCGGGCAGCGGCCGAGCGACATTGCCTCCGTGACGACACTAGCGGCTCCTTTTCGGGGGACGGTGGCGCATCGCACGGTGTTGCTGGCGGCGGAAGTGGTACGCGGATATATCCTGCGGCATCACGGCTTGCAGGTTCTACCGATGTGCTATACCGCGCGCTGTACCTGCAATTTTCTGAACTCCTTGCGGCGTGAGGTTTCGGATTCGGTCATGGAAACGGCTATCTATACGCGTACCGATGGCATCGTTGACTGGCATTATTGCCTGACCGGGCACGAAGGTTGTGATTTCGAAGTTCCGGGAACGCACATCGGCCTTGCCTTCAATGCTTCGGTATATGCCATCGTGGCAAATCGGCTGGCGCAAGTAGGCTACAAAAGCGGTAACCCGCGTACTCCCGCGATCGAATAAATCAGCACAAATAATCCACCATCGAAAACAGTGAGATCGGTGCACCGGGCGCCAATTTTTCCCATTTCGGGAACATGCTCTCTGAATGGCACGAATTTGCTATAGCTGCCGCCCGAGCGTGGGCGAGACTGATATGTCTGGTTCTGCAATGCAGTGGGTTTGAGGGGTGTACAGCCATTCGTTCTGCAGACCCAGACTGGGAATGCATTCCAACAGTTCGCAAGGAGATGCCCTATGCGGCGTTCGATCTTAATACTTTTGCTGGCCTTACTCTCTCTCTCTGTGATCACTTGTCTGGCACAGAAACAGGAATACGTTGGGCAATATGACGCGTATTTCGGATTTGCCTATCTCACGACTCCCAATATGAACCTCGACCAGCGTGGCTGGCAGGGTCAGTTCGGCTACAACTGGCGACGCTGGGTAGCGGTTGGTTTCGACACCAGCTATTTCGGCGGAAACAGTTCGATCACCGTACCGCAGCTCAACAACGCGACAATTGCGAAGCTTGCGCCAATTCTGCCGCTGCTGCCTCCGGGATATACAGTTTGGTCGCCCTATCACGCGAACACCTACACCATCACGGGCGGTCCGCAGTTCAACTATCGCGGATTCAAGTGGGCCACGCTGTTTATCCATCCGGACCTGGGCGCGATGTATCAAAGCATTAAAGTAAATCCGCCGGATCCCATGATGGCCGCTATCGTAGGCAGCCTCATTGGACCCAGCATGAAGACCAGCCAGTGGACACCTTTTTACGGAGTGGGCGGCGGAATCGACTTTAACGTTTCGACCCATGTTGGTATCAAGCTGACTTCAGACTGGGTATACACGCAGCTGTTCCAGGACTTGCTGAGAAATCCGCAATACACGTGGCGGATGTCGGCTTCACCGACGTTCCACTTCGGAAAGAACGTACCGAAGTAAGCGCGGGCGCGTTGCGCTGAATTGAAGAGAGCGGGAGTTTTCGTCTCAGCGGGGCGAGGCCCGCTTTTTGCTGTTAGCCATTCGCTCTTCACTTTTGTCCCTGCCCTGTCGTCAAAACGGTGATGAGGATCCCTCGATTCGTCGGTCGCCGCGGCGACCTTCTCGCTCAGGATTTCGCCAGCTGGCTTTGCACTTCGGCTGCGCTCAGGGGTCACGCCCGCTAAACGGCTCGAGTTAGAATCGAAGCAACCATGTGGAAGCGGATCGCCGTTCTGGCCCTGGTACTGATTTTAGCGATTCTAGTTTTCCGGCATTCCGGGTCGTTTCTCGTGGTAAACACGCCCGAGCACGCGGACCTGATCGTGGTGCTGGCGGGCGGCAATAACGACCTTCGCTATTGGAATGGTGTGCAGCTTCTGCACGCGGGATGGGCTCCGCGCCTGATGCTCGATGTGTTTGCCAAGGGCATAACCTATGGCAATAACGACATTGATCTGGCCCGGGATTTCGTGAGCCGCACCACGCCGGGGCAGTCCACGGTCTGCCCGCTCGTCATTAATTCGACGTACGGGGAAGCCCGCCATATTGAGGATTGCCTTCGCGGAACCGGAGTGAAGTCTATTCTCGTAGTAACTTCCGATTACCACACGCGGCGAGCAGCGGAAATCTTACGAAAGCGCCTGCCGCATTATCACATCTCAATCTATGCGGCGCCGGACCCCTATTACTTCTCCTGGAAGTGGTGGCAGACACGGGAATGGGCCAAGACCACGCTTTCGGAGTGGCAGCGGTATATCTGGTGGGAGTTGGTCGACCGATGGCGGAGCGATGTGGTGGTGAAGAGCAACTAACCGCTAGCAATTAGTTCTTGGCGATTTAGCTAAACCGGGTGATGCGCCAGAGGGCGGTTCCGCAAGCGATCAGGAAAATCAGTAACACCCCTGTGAGCACGAAGACGCTCGGCCAGCTCAGTGATAAGACCGGCAAGCGCGCGATGACAGCCAGCCCGACGAAGATCGCCGTGGTGCAGATCACGATAACCCAGTCGAGAGGCGAGCGTCGCACGGCGGTTTCTGATGAGGCTGGGACTTCTGCGCCCGCCAGTCCTGCCTGGACATATTCGGAAGCGACCTTGTAACGGGTGCTTTCGCGCTGAGCGGCTTCGTACCACTTTCCGTGCTCATCTCCCTCCACTGATGAAAGAGCGATAGCTCCCGCGCCGGCGGCCATTACCAGCGATCCGCCGATGACCTCAGCGTAGGCGAGTGGGCCGCGGCGGCGCAGTTCGCCGAAGACCAGGATGCCCCAAGCGACTCCCCAGAGCTGGTTTGTGTTGGAGAGCGGGATACCGCGACTGATTCCGAGGTACTTGGCTGCGTATTGTTGTAAGAGGTCGCCGATAACCCAAATGAATCCGCCGAGCAGAAGCCAGAAGAACACATCCTTGGCGCTCGCGAGTTGCTGCCTCAGTACCTCCAAGCCACCGCTGTGGGCGAGGGCGAGCCCCGCCATGGTGACCAGTTCTCCGATGGTGAAGAAAGCGACGAAGGAGAGCGGGTTCATCCCAGTGAGATAAGCTTTGCGATAGGGAATGTACATAGTTCCCCAGAGGACGCCGGCGGCCAGCGCAGCTACTATGCCGCGGAACGTATGCTCGGCCGTAGTCTGTGCGGCGGAGGCATAGGCGAGGACAGTTGCTCCAATGAACATGAGTAGCGCTCCACCGATGACGCTGAGCCAGCGGCGCGCACCTGCGTGGTGAAGTTCATTGAAGAGCGTGACACCCCAGAAGATGCCGATAAGGCTGTTCATGTTCCACAGCGGAAATGCGATGCTGAGGCCAACGTCGCGAATGGCAAAAATAGTGAGAGTATTGGCGACGGACCAGAGGCATCCGGCGAGCACGGCCCAGGCGACGAGGTGCGGGGCCTGGCGGAAATCCCAGGTCATCTGCCCGGTGCCGCGGATGAGTGCCGGAATGCTCCACCGAGCGAGGAAGACTCCAACAACCATTAGCAGCGAAACAACCACGGGCTGGAGGCCCAGCGTGACGAGCTTGGTGGGCGCTTCGGCAGCGCCGAGCCACGCCCCAGCGCCGAATCCGCAAAGCATACCGACGGACTGAAGCTGGCGGAGGCGATCGCGGGTGACCGCGGGCTGCGAGACTGTGACCATCAGCTGATCCACCGAAGGACCGCGAGTCCGCCGAGAAGAACGAGCACGGGGATCCAGAAATGCAGGTCCGTTAGGAGCGACCGGAGGAGCGTGGGATTGGTGTCCATTCGCCCGATGTTAAACGAAGTTGGTAAGGATTTGATTCCCACCCGGTGGCCAAAAATCAGGCGACAGAATAGGACAGCCAACAAAGAATGACAGGTTGTAGGATGATGCTTTTCGACCGCTAGCGCATCTACCCTATTCTGACGGATCTCACCCCGAAAGATGGACGAGTTATGTCGCAGTCGCCGCTCCCCATACCGAACACCAGCGCACTGGATCAACAGACCCAAGCTTTTCCCCATCTCACACCTGCACAAATCGACCGAATACGCCCTTACGGAAAGGCACGAGCCGTCACCGCCGGTGAAATTCTATTCAATGTCAGTGACCAACACATGCCGATGTTTGTTCTGTTGTCGGGCAAGATGGAAGTCGTGCAGCCTACTTCTTCGGGTGAGCGCAAACTCGTGGTGCATGAGCCCGGCGGATTTACCGGAGAAATCAACATGATTTCCGGCCGCCGCAGCCTGGCGCGAGGGCGTGTAATCGAAGCCGGAGAGTTCATCGAGGTCGGCCAGGAGAACCTGCGCTCTCTGATTGCCAAGGATGCGGAGCTCAGCGAGATATTTATGAGGGCTTACATTCTGCGGCGGCTGATGCTCATCACAAGCGGCTTCGGCGACGTGGTTCTGCTGGGCTCGATGCATTGCGGCGGTACGCTGCGGCTGCGCGAGTTCTTGTCACGCAATGGACATCCTTACACCTATGTCGATCTGGAGACCGATAGCCACGCGCAAGAGATCCTCGACCGGTTCAACGTCTGCGTCAAAGAGATTCCCGTGTTGATATGCCGGGGAACGAAGGTGTTGCGGAATCCCACTCCCTTGGAAGTCGCCGACTGCCTCGGCCTGAACAATCCAGTAGATGAATCGCAGGTGCGTGATGTGATCGTGGTGGGTGGCGGGCCATCGGGCTTGGCGGCTGCGGTTTATGCGGCCTCGGAGGGTCTCAACGTGCTGGTGATTGAGACGAACGCGCCGGGAGGACAAGCCGGGTCGAGTTCCAAGATCGAGAATTACTTGGGCTTCCCCACAGGTATATCCGGGTTCGAACTGGCTGCGCGTGCCCTGAATCAGGCGCAGAAGTTTGGCGCCGAGATGATGGTTGCTCACGATGTTGTCCGTCTGCACTGCGATCGCCGGCCCTATCAGATTGAACTGGACAACGGGCAAAAGCTGACCACCCGCACGGTAGTCATCGCCTCGGGCGCACAGTACAACAAGCCGGATCTACCTAATCGGGGGAAGTTTGAAGGAGTTGGAGTTTACTACGGCGCCACAAACATGGAAGCACCCCTTTGCGAAGGCGAAGAAGTCGTTGTCGTGGGCGGCGGCAACTCGGCGGGACAGGCAGCGGTGTATCTGTCAGAGAAGGCCAAGCACCTGTACATGCTGGTGCGGTCCGGGCAACTTGCGGAAACAATGTCGCGTTATCTCCTTGATCGTATCGAGGGCAATCCAAAGATCACCGTACAGTACAACTCGGAGATCGTGGGGCTGGACGGAGACTGGCACCTGGAGAATGTGCAGTGGCGAAACAAGACCACCGGAGAAGTCAGCACGTGTCCCATCCGACACTTGTTCCTGATGACTGGCGCCGTACCCAACACCACATGGCTAAAAGATTGCCTCGCGCTCGACAGCAAAGGATTCATCATCACCGGGCAAGACCTGCAAACTAGTGGCAACGGCAATAGCAAGACTCTGTGGCCGGCTTCACGACCTCCGTATCTGTTGGAAACCAGCCTGCCGGGGGTGTTTGCGGCAGGCGATGTGCGGTCGGGCAACGTGAAGCGAGTAGCCTCAGCGGTGGGAGAGGGATCCATTTCGGTGCATTTAGTGCACCGTGTGCTGGCGGAGGGGTGAAAAAGCAGTGGTTAGTAGATAGCAATGCTAACTGCGGTGATGGGTCTCGTAGCTGGTGATGTCGGACTCGTGCAGCAGAGTCATGCCGATCTGGTCGAGGCCGTTGAGCAGACGGTGGCGGCGGAAGGGCTCCACCTCGAATTTCTCGGAGAGGCCGAAGTCGTCCGCGATGGTCTGATTCTCGAGATCAACAGACAAGTGATAGGGACGGTGTCGGTCAGCGTGCTCAGCGATGCGCTCGATGGTTGCTTCGGGCAGTTCGATAACCAGGATTCCGTTGTTAACGGCATTGTTGCGGAAGATGTCGGCGAACGAAGGCGCGAGAATCACCCGGAAGCCGAATTCACCCAGTGCCCATGCGGCGTGCTCGCGCGAGGAGCCGCAGCCGAAGTTCTTGCCGGTGACGAGGATGGTGGCGTCTCGAAAGTGCTCGTGGTTAAGCACGAAATCTTCGCGGTCGTGGCCGTCGGAGTGATAGCGCCAATCTGAAAACAGATATTTAGCGAACCCCGTGCGCTCAATGCGTTTTAGGTGCTGCTTGGGAATGATCTGGTCGGTATCGATGTTCTCGCGGTACAGCGGAGCGACGACGCCTCGATGTTTGCGAATCGGTTCCATGGCTAGTTTCGGTACTCCCATCCGCGAGGGTCGACAAAGTGCCCTTTGACTGCGGCCGCAGCTGCCGTCGCCGGGCTGACCAAATGGGTGCGGCCGCCGCGTCCCTGGCGGCCTTCGAAGTTGCGATTGCTGGTGGAGGCGCAGCGCTGCCTGGGGGCAAGAATGTCGGGATTCATGCCGAGACACATGGAGCAGCCCGGCTCGCGCCACTGCGCCCCAGCTTCCTTGAAGATGCGGTCGAGACCCTCCTGCTCGGCGGCGATTTTTACGGCTTCGGAACCGGGGACGACTAGCACATCCACGCCGTCGTGAACTTTGTGTCCACGCATGACCTTGGCGGCGGCGCGCAGGTCTTCAAGGCGTCCGTTGGTGCAGGAGCCGATGAAAATGCGGTCGAGCGTCAGCTCTTCTATGCGAGTCCCTGGCTGCAATCCCATGTAGTTCAGAGCCGCGAGCATGGCCGAGCGCTCGGAGGCGTCGCGGGCATGGTCGGGATTCGGAATGGCTGAGGTGACCGGAACTGACATCCCAGGATTCGTACCCCAGGTGACGATGGGTACAAGATCCGCGCCGTTGATAGTGATCTCGCGGTCGAAGGAAACTCCATCGTCGGTCGCGAGCTGACGCCAGCGAGCGACGACGTCATCCCATGCGTCGCCTTCTGGGGTGTAGAGACGACCTTTCAGATAAGCAAACGTTATGTCGTCGGGAGCGATCATGCCGGCACGAGCACCGCACTCGATACTCATATTGCAGACGGTCATTCGCTCTTCCATGGTGAGCGCGCCAATCGCTTCGCCGCCATACTCGATCACGTAGCCGGTGCCGCCGTCGGTGCCGATGCGGCGGATGATGTCGAGGATGAGGTCCTTCGAGGTCGTCGCCTCGGGCAGCTTGCCGCTCACCGAAATGCGCATGCTGCGCGGTTTCTTCTGCGCGACGCACTGTGTGGCCAGCACATGCTCGACTTCCGAGGTTCCGATACCGAAAGCCAACGCGCCGAAGGCGCCATGCGTACTGGTATGACTGTCACCGCAGACAATGGTCTTGCCGGGCTGGGTGAGTCCGAGCTCAGGGCCGATGACGTGAACGATTCCCTGCTGACCCGAACCGATGTCGAAGAGCCGAATTCCCGAGGCTTCGCAGTTCTGGCGGAGGGTGACGATCTGTTGGGCAGCGATCTGGTCTTTGATGACGAAGCGCTCGTCTGATGTTGTGGGAACGTTGTGGTCGATCGTCGCGAAGGTCAAGTCGGGGCGGCGGACTTTGCGGCCAGCGAGGCGCAAGCCTTCGAACGCCTGCGGCGAGGTGACTTCGTGCACCAGATGCAGGTCGATATAAAGCAGCGTAGGCTCGCCTTCGACGGCGCGCACCACATGCGTGTCCCAAACTTTTTCGAAGAGTGTTTTCGGTTTCGCCATCAGAACTTCAAACTGCGTGGTAGGCCATCTGCATCTGCAGAAGGTCGCTGACAGACTCTACAACAGCTTGGCCGATGGCCTCGGTATTGACTGGCGGGTGATGGCGGCGTCCGCTGAGATCGGGCGTGACCAGACCACGCGCCAGCGTCCGATCGACCGACTGCATGATCTTTTCGGACTCGTGGTACAGACCTGCGGTATAGCGGAGCAGCATTGCCGCCGACTGAATCGCCCCGAACGGATTGGCCATACTCTTGCCGGCGATATCTGGCGCGGACCCATGTACGGGTTCGTACAGCTCGACTTTGCCGCCGACGCTTGCCGACGCCAGCATACCCAGCGAACCGCTGATAACGGCCGCTTCGTCGGAGAGAATGTCGCCGAAGAGGTTTTCGGTTAACACCACGTCGTAGTGCGCTGGCGTGGTGACCAGCTGCATGGAAAAGGAATCAACGTAGGCGTGCTCGAGCTGCACGTCAGGATACTGCTTCGCAACTTCGGTCACCGTGCGACGCCAGAGCTGTGAGGTTTCGAGCACGTTGGCCTTGTCGACGGATGTAACTCTGCGTTTGCGACGGCGGGCTTCCTGGAAGGCAATCTGCGCCACACGCTCTACTTCGTCTTTGTGGTAGCGCATGGTGTTGTGGGCGTGGCCGTCTTCGTTGAGCTCGCGCGGTTCGCCGAAGTACAGGCCACCAAGCAACTCACGCACAATCAGAATATCGGTGTCGCGAATTACTTCTTCGCGCAAGGGCGAGCAGTCTGCGATGGGCTCATAAGCCCTGACGGGACGGAGATTGGCGAAGCCGCCAAGTGCCTGACGCAAAGCCAAGAGTCCGGCCTCGCAGCGCATGTCGCCGGTGAGATGGTCGAATTTGCGGTCGCCTACTGCCCCGAGAAGAACCGCGTCGGCTTCGAGGCAGGCGGCAAGAGTGCGTTCGGGGAGAGGCTTGCCTTCTGCTTCGATGGCCGCGCCGCCGATGCGATGGTGCTCGAAGCGAAACTCGTATCCGCAGACGTCGGATACGGCTGACAATACGTTTACAGCTTGCTTGGTGACTTCAGGGCCGATCCCGTCGCCGGGCAGTACGGTAATGCGCAACTTCATACAGGCCGCATCTCCTGCTGACTATGCTCGCCCTCGCTCATACGATGGGCGTGCAACATGGCGATCAGGTCCTGCTCGTAGATGTTCTTCTTGCGATCGGCCAGAAGCGTGAACTGGTTGTAGATCTGGTTGACCTCATCGAGCGACAGTTCGTGCCCCAGTTCGCGGTATTTGTACGCCAAGGCGTGGCGGCCGGAGTGCTTACCCAGCACGATGCGCTCGGCGGGAATGCCCACGGTTTCCGGCGTCATGATTTCGTAGCACAGCGGGTTGTTGAGAACGCCGTGCTGGTGAATGCCGGCCTCGTGGGCGAAGGCGTTGCGTCCGACGATGGCCTTGTTCGGCTGGACTTCGAAGCCGATCAGCTCTGAGAGCAACTGGCTGGCACCGTAAATCTGGGGGAGGTTAATGCCAGTCTCCACGCCAAAGCGATCGGCGCGGACGTGAATCGCCATAGCAATCTCTTCCAGCGAGGCGTTTCCGGCGCGCTCGCCGATGCCGTTGACCGTGCACTCGACCTGGCGCGCACCGGCTTCGACAGCGGCCAGCGAGTTCGCCACAGCCAGACCGAGGTCGTTGTGGCAGTGAGCCGAGATCGTAACGTTCTCAATTCCCTTTACTCGCCTACAGATCGTGCGGATCAATTCGCCGTATTCGCCGGGAGTCGTATACCCAACAGTGTCGGGGATGTTCAGCGTGGTTGCGCCCGTTTCAACAACGGCGTTCAGTACGTCGCACAAGAAACCTACGTCCGAGCGAGTCGCGTCTTCGGGCGAGAACTCGACATCAGTGCACAGCGAGCGAGCGTAAGCAACCATCTTGCGGGCCTGTTGGAGGGCCTCTTGACGGCCAATCTTGAGCTTGAAAGCAAGGTGGATGTCGGAGGTGGCGAGGAAGGTGTGAATTCGCGGCCGCATGGAGCGGCTTACCGCTTCCCATGCTACAGCGATGTCTTTTTCTACGCAGCGCGCCAGCGCCGCGATGGTCGGACCCTGAATCTCGCTGGCGATGCGACGAACCGCCTCGGCATCGCCAGCTGACGCAATCGGAAAACCGGCTTCGATGATATCGACGCCTAAAACTTGGAGTTTGCGGGCAAATAGGAGCTTCTCATCCCCGTTCATGCTGCAACCGGGAGCCTGTTCGCCGTCGCGGAGCGACGTATCAAATACCAATACGCGATCTCGCTTCATGTCATCCTCCAAGGTCTGATAACTTCCAAGTTATCGTCACAAATTAAATTAGTCAAACTAATCTATCTTGTCACATCATTAGCCATTATGATTCAATAATCTTTTCTTTCCCAAACCCGGTAAGGAGCTAATCATGGAGCTCTTCCAACTCGAAACCTTCCTCGCCGTGGCGGAGGAGAAAAGCTTTTCCCGCGCCGCCACGCGCATGCACCGCACCCAGTCGGCCGTGAGCCAGACGATTTCCAAGCTCGAAGACGAGCTCGGCGAGCGCCTGTTCGACCGCTCATCGCGCGACGGTTCGCTCACCGACGCTGGCCAGGTACTGCAGACGTATGCCAAAGAGCTGCTCAACGTCCGTGGCGAGGCCCAGGAGGCGCTGAAAGAGCTACGCATGCTGCACCAAGGCAAATTGGTCATCGCTGCCAACGAATTCACGGCGCGTTATCTGCTGCCGGTGCTGCACATGTTCCATCGGCTCCATCCCATGATCCGCATCCAGGTCATGCGCACCCTGGCGCGCGAAGTTCCCGGCCAGGTGCTGAACCATGATGTGGAGTTCGGCGTGGTGTCGTTCCGCGTCGATGACGCCGAATTGACCTCGCACATGTTGTATCGCGACGAACTGGCGCTGATCGTGTATCCGCGGCATCCCATGGCAAAAGCCGGAGAAGTGGGCATCAAGGACCTCGGAGCGGAGAACTTCATAGCGCACACAGTTCTGAGCCCGTACCGCGAGAAAGTCATTCAGGCGTTCAAGAAGCACCACACGCCGCTGCACATGAACGTTGAGCTACCGACTATCGAGGACATCAAGCAGTTCGTACGCATGGAAAACGGTGTGGCGCTGGTGCCTCTCATCGCGGTCGAGCATGAAATCGCCAGCGGCGAACTGGTGCATGTTCCCTGCCTCGAGCTCGCCATGGAGCGCAAGCTGCGCCTGGTCTATCGAACGGGCACGGTGCTGTCGCATGCTGGTCAAGCGTTCCTCAAAACCTGTAGGGCGGTCTCGCAGGCACCGGGTTCAAGGTACCTGATGTACTCGGAGCGTTGATTCATTCCCGGCTAAAGCCCGCTATTTACGTGTGCCGTCCCAAAAGGTGCTTCAGTTCAAAACTCATCCCCACGGCACGACTAAAACTCGTGCCCTGAGACGATTTCTCGCCTAAACAGGTTTCATCTCGGATTCGGCTATCTTCATTCCCACCGCCGTCAGCCAATCCTGATGTTTCGGATCACGGCCTGAAGTTGCCGCAAAGTATGCCTTCTGCAACTCGATCGTGATCGGACCCGGCTTGCCGTCGCCTATAGGCTTCCGGTCCAGCGCGGCGATCGGCGTCACTTCGGCGGCAGTGCCGGTGAAGAAAGCCTCGTCAGCAACTTCCAGCTCTTCCAAATGCATCTGTCCGACGAAGACCCTGTAGCCGAGATCGCGCGCCAGGGTGATGACCGAGTCGCGCGTGATGCCCATCAGCACGTGATCGCGCTCGTCATTGGTAAGCACGCAACCGTCGCGCACCATGAAAAAGTTCTCGCCGGAGCCTTCGGCGATGATGCCTTCTTCGTCCACCAGCAGGGCTTCGTCGAAACCGCGATGCACGGCATCCTGCACAGCGAGCATCGAGTTCAGGTACTGACCGCAAGCCTTCGCAGTGGCAGGCATCGCGAGCGAGCTGAATTTCATCCAGCGCGAGACCGTGACCTGGATCCCCTTCTCCAACGCGTCGGCACCGAGATAGGCGCCCCAAGGCCAGGCGAGGATGGCGACGTCGACAGGGCAGCTCTTCGGATGGACCCCGAGGCTGCCAATGCCGTAGAAGGCGATGGGGCGCAGGTAACAGTCCTGGAAGCCATTGGCTTGGACCAAATCGAGCGCTGCCTGCGTGAGTTCGTCCTGCGAGTATGGAATCGGCAGGCCGTACATCTTCGCCGACTCCAACATGCGGTCGAGATGGCCGTCGAGGCGGAAGATGGCGGGGCCATGCACGGTGTTGTAGCAGCGAACCCCCTCGAACACACCGGTGCCGTAGTGCAGGCCGTGCGCCGACATATGTGTCGTGGCCTGCTCCCAGGGGATGATTTCACCGTTCTTCCAGACGAATTTGCTCTGCGCGAAAAAGGACATTTCCTGATTCCCCTTGCTAAAAGGCCTCGCGGATGATTGCCCGCGAGGCGAATTCCTTTACCAACGTTTACGCGGTAGTGCCTACCGGCTCTTGCTTCTTCGCCGGCGCTTCGATGTGCTTCACCTTCACCGGCTGGAGGAACGGCATCATGTCGCGCAATCCCTCACCAACTGTCTCGATGAGGTGCTGGCGCTGCTTTGCGCGCTCTGCCAGGAAGTTGTGGCGTCCCGTCTGGTTCTCCCTGATCCACTGGTCGGCGAACTTCCCACTGCGGATGTCGTCAAGAATCTTGCGCATTTCCTTCTTGGTTTCTGCGGTGATGACGCGCTTGCCAGACTCATAGTCGCCGTGCTCAGCGGTATCGCTCACCGAGTAGCGCATGTAGCTCAACCCGCCGCGGTACATCAGGTCCACGATGAGCTTCAGCTCGTGCAAGCACTCGAAGTATGCGACTTCGGGCTGATAGCCGGCGTCCACGAGCGTCTCGAAACCGGCCTTAATGAGGGCGCTCGCTCCACCGCACAAAACCGCCTGCTCGCCGAACAGGTCAGTCTCGGTTTCTTCGGTGAAGGTGGTCTTCAGTACGCCGGCGCGGCTTCCGCCGATGCCCTTCGCATACGACAGCGCGTACTGCCAGGCTTGGCCAGAGGCATCCTGCTCAACCGCAATAAGGCACGGCGTTCCGCCGCCCTCGACGAAGACCTCGCGCACGCGATGGCCGGGAGCCTTGGGCGCAATCATGCTGACGTCCACGCCTGCCGGAGACTGGATGGTGCCGAAGCGGATGTTGAAACCGTGGGCAAACATCAGCGTCTTGTCCGGCTTCAGGTAGGGCTCGATGTCGCGGTGATAGATCGTCGCCTGCTCGGTGTCGGGCGCGAGAATCATGATGGTGTCGGCCCAGTTGGCGGCGTCGGCAACCGACTTCACCGTGAGCCCGACAGCCTCGGCGCGCTCCTTCGAGCGGCTGCCTTGGTGCAGCCCGACGCAGACTTCAACGCCGCTGTCGCGCAGGTTCAGAGCATGCGCATGGCCCTGCGATCCGTAACCGATAATGGCGACCTTCGTGGCCCGTACCAGCGAAAGGTCAGCGTCCTTGTCATAAAAGATTTGTGCCATTGCGTTTCTCCTCCTGCGATGAATTCGAGGTTGAAGTTGTTTCGGCGGCCAACGTGCCGGGAACCACTTCCCACGCGGGCTGCGGCCGGCTTCCATTGCCGGGTGATTTGTGGCGAATGACGATGGGGCCGGTCTCCACCGCCTCCAGAATGCCGTAGGGTTGCAGCACCTGCAGCAGGCCTTCGAGCTGTTCCGGCGTACCGGTCATCTCTACCAGGATCCATTCGGTTGTGAGTTCGAGCACGCGCCCATTGAAGATTTCCAGCAGTTGCAGAATCTGTGGCCGAGTCTGCATGGTGCAGGCGATCTTCATCATGCCGAAAGCGCGGAAGGTGCCTTCGTCGTGCGAGATCATATCGACCTTGAAGATGTCCACCAGCCGTGCCAGCTGGCCCTTGATGCGCTCGGCTGGGCGGCGCTCGATCTCGGAGGTGATCACGATGCGGACGATTCCCGGATGCTCGGTTTGAGCGGTTGAGAGCGACTGCAGATTGGCGCCGTGACGACGGAAGATGAGCGAGATGCGCGTCACCACGCCGGTATGGTTTGCTACGTCTAAGAGGTACGTCATCATAAGTTTTTACTCGTCTGCCGCTGTCTCCACGATCGCGCTGGGGCGGCGAATCATCTCGTGCAGCGCCGAACCTGCGGGAACCATGGGGTACACCGAATCTTCTTGTTCCACGCGAAAGTCGATCAACACCGGGCCCGCGTGCTCGCGCGCCTTGCGAACGGTGGAGGCGACTTGGTCGCGGTGGGTGACGGAGAAAGTGAGAATGCCGTAGGCTTCGGCAATCTTGGTAAAGTCGGGATTCACCAGCGGCGTGGCAGCGTAGTTGCGCTCGTAGAAGAATTCCTGCCATTGGCGCACCATGCCGAGGTAGCCGTTGTTGATGACGGCGATGTTGACTTTGATGCCTTCCTGAACGATCGTCGCTAGCTCGGCCATTGTCATCTGGAAGCCGCCATCACCGGCGATGACCCAGACATCGGCGTCGGGGCGCGCGAACTTGGCGCCTATAGCTGCGGGCAATGCGAAGCCCATGGTGCCGAGTCCGCCGGAAGTGATGAGCGAATGCGGGTCGCTGTGGTGGTAATACTGCGCTTCCCACATCTGGTGTTGGCCAACGTCGGTAACAATCAGCGCCTTGCCTTTGGTCTCGCGCCAGAGATCGTTGATGACGTGTGCCGCATAGAGATGTCCGGTATCGGGCATGTTGCGGATGTCGCGCACCGCAACTTCGCCTTTCGCGCCGTTGATCTCGGCCCAGTACTCCGTACGTTTCTGCTGATCGACGAGCGGAATGAGTGTGGGCAGTAACTGCTTCAGGTCGCCGATGAGGGCGACGTCGGCGCGCACGTTCTTGTGGATCTCGGAGGCGTCGATATCGATGTGGATCTTCTTTGCGCCCTGTGCGTAGCTCTCGAGCTTACCGGTAACGCGATCGTCGAAGCGCATACCGAGCGCAATCAGCAAGTCGGCAGACTGAATGGCATGATTGACCCAGGCTTCGCCGTGCATGCCCATCATGCCCAACGAGAGCGGATGAAAGTGCGGGATAGCGCCCAGTCCCAGCAGAGTGAGGGCCACGGGAAGGTCGCTGGTTTCAGCCAGCAGCCGGAGGTCTTCCATCGCGCCGGATTGCAGCACGCCGTGTCCGGCAAGGATGACGGGGCGCTTGGCTTGGTTGATGAGCGCAGCGGCTTCGGCGAGTTGCGCGGGATCAGGCTGGCTCCAGGTTTCCAGCTTGCGCAAGCGCGGCTGGATGAAGTCCCACTCGAAGTCGCAGGAGGCGATCTGCGCGTCTTTGGTGATGTCCACCAGCACCGGACCGGGGCGGCCAGCGCGGGCGATGATGAAGGCCTCGCGAATGGTGCGCGCGATCTGGTTCACGTCGGCCACCATGTAGTTGTGCTTGGTGATGGGCATGGTGATGCCGGTGATGTCGACTTCCTGGAAGGCGTCGGTGCCAATGAGCTTGCTACCGACTTGCCCGGTGATGCATACGATAGGCGAGGAGTCGAGCATGGCGTTGGCGATGCCGGTAACCAGGTTGGTTGCCCCCGGCCCAGATGTGGCCAGTGCTACGCCGACCTTGCCGGTGGCGCGGGCGTAGCCATCAGCCATGTGGGCGGCGCCCTGCTCGTGGCGAACCAGCACATGATGAATGCTGGGCGTGTGCTGCAACGCGTCATAAATGGGCAGGACCGCCCCGCCAGGGTAGCCGAAGACTGTATCGATGCCTTCGCGCTCCAGGCACCGCCAGACAATTTGTGCTCCAGTCAACTTCACTTCTCTTTATCTCCCTTTTGCTCCCGCTGCGGCGGCGAAATCGGAAACGCAGATGCCGTCGGCGTCGTTGTCGGCGTGTCCGCGACCGGGTGTGGTAACTGCACCGAATGCGGCTGACGACACGCTCAGCGCATACTTGGCAAAAACGCCTGTCTTGTAGCGCAGGGCTGGCGCCACCCACTTGGTCATGCGGCGGCGAATCTCGGCTTCGGAAACTTCCAGCTGCAATCGTCCGCGCGCCACGTCGATGTGAACGATGTCGCCTTCCCGCACTGCTGCGATCGCTCCGCCAACTGCTGCTTCAGGAGCAACATGCGCAATCATGAAGCCGTGCGTCGCTCCGGAGAAGCGTCCGTCGGTGAGCAGCGCGACAGATTCGCTTAATGGCGTAGCCGCAAGGGCCGCTGTCACTGCCAGCATCTCGCGCATGCCTGGACCACCGCGCGGGCCCTCATTGCGGATTACAACCACGTCGCCAGCGTTGATGTGCGAGCTCTGTACCGCTGCGAAGGCGTCCTCTTCGCTCTCGAAGACACGGGCAGGGCCGCGATGCTCGCGGCGTCCGTGACCCACGAGCTTCACCACGCAGCCTTCGGGCGCGAGGTTGCCACGCAGAATCGCCAACCCGCCGGAGCGGCTCAGCGCACGCTCGATGGGACGAATCACTTCCTGCCCAGCCTGCTCGGTAGCTTCACCGACCTCTTCGCCGATAGTCTTGCCGGTAACCGTGAGGCAATCTTTGTTCAGCAGCTCGCCTTGGGCGAGGATGTGTCCCAGCAGCTTCGTGCCCCCGGCGCGGAAGAAGTCCGTCGCCATGAATCGGCCGCCCGGCTTCAGGTCGCACAGCAGCGCTGTGCGATGGCAGATGTGGTTGATTTCGTCCAAGGGAAAGTGCAACCCCAATTCATTGGCAATCGCGGGCAGGTGCAGCACCGCGTTGGTCGAGCCACCCGAGGCCACAACAGAAGTCATCGCATTCTTCAGCGCCGCGTCGGTGATGATCTGTGAGGGACGAATGTCGCCCCGCACCAGTTCCATTACCATCCGGCCGGCTTTCTTTGCGACTTCAGCTTTCAGAGGATGGGTTGCAGGAACTGCGTTACTGCCGAGAGGAGAGATGCCGAGAAATTCGCAGGCGGTGGACATCGTGTTGGCCGTGAACTGTCCGCCGCACGCGCCCGGCCCGGGACAGGCATGATCTTCGATGTCCTTCAGCTCGGCGTCGTTCATCTGGCCGTGCGCATATTTGCCGACCGCCTCGAAGACGTCCTGGATGCTGACATCGTGACCCTGGAAGTGCCCGGGGGCTATTGAGCCGCCATAGAGCATGAGTCCCGGGGTGTCGAGTCGGGCCAATGCCATCACCGTGCCGGGAATCGTCTTGTCGCAACTCGACAACGCCACCAGTCCATCGAACATGTGTCCGCGTGCTACAAGCTCGATGGAGTCAGCGATTACCTCACGGCTCACTAGCGAGGCACGCATACCTTCCGAACCCATGGTGATGCCATCGGAAATGGCGATGGTGTTGAACTCCATCGGTGTGCCACCGGCGGCGCGCACACCTTCCTTCACGGCCTCGGCGATTTCGCGCAGGTGATAATTGCAAGGGCCCACTTCCGTCCAGGTGTTGGCAATGCCGATAATGGGCTTGCTGAGGTCCTCATCGGTGAGGCCAATCGCCTTGAACATCGCTCGCGCAGGGGCCCGGTTGGGGCCGTCGGTGATAGCTCTGCTGTGCGACTTACCGCTTTGATCTGACATCTGCTCCTCTTGGATCTGGGTTCGGGTAATAACAGAAAAGCCACTTACCTCCTTGCGGGGTCAGTGGCTTTGTGGAAACTCTATTTGCTGCTTGCCTACGTCCCCGCGCCTCCAATTGGCCCAATTACTCCTAGAAGGAGTAGAAGGCTAAGGCGTACCAGGACCAGTACCAGCGCGTTGGCCATGGTTCGATTACGGGATTGGACTGGGACGGCCATGAGCAATTATTGGATTTTTATACCCGAGTGGGCTGGCTGAGTCGAGGAGAATTAAAAGATTTCAAGGGTGATTTAGAGTTACTAATCATGTACCCGGCAGCTATAAGCAGCACTAATTGGCTATGACTGCCGCCCCAGCTGAACACCTCCGGTTATTCTTCTGAGCCTAAGTGCAATCCATCGAACAGGATAGCGGGCGAACAGCCAGGCGGCGCAATGCCATACTTGGCATCCAGGAAGTCTGCGAGAGGTTCCGGCAAAACTGAGGCTAACTCCTGCCAGGTCAGCAGCTTGCTTCGAATACGCAGTTCTACGCACCGGATGCAACGCAACACAGCGTACCAGCTCTCGATCAAGTCGGGACGGCGGGCATCGACCAGAACGCAGAAGCCGCAGCCGCTAGCGTGGGCTGCGAGCACATTGCGGATGAGCTGATAGGATGCCAGCTTACTGCCCTCACGGGGAAGCTCTTCCACCTCGAACACCTCTTCGAAATCGCGATAGGCGCGCAGCACCGACGGTCCGGCACATTGGAAATCCGACTCCGTCAGCTTGGCCTCGAAGAGCATGTCGCCGAGCTTCATATCCACTTCGGTCCGGTCGGCATTCCCTTTCCTCAGTGGGACGCGTGCCCGCCAGCCGAACTGAGGCAGTTCAACGCTTTCGATGCCCAGCCACCCGACTACGCGCGGATCGTCAGCCACATGCGGACAACAGAAGATGTTCATCAGCAAAGCATCGGAACTCATGGATGAGTCAAGTTCCTTCCAGCCGCGTCCGGTTTTCGGCAGTGAAGACTTGGCCTGGGTGTGCACTTTGTCCATCCGCTTGCGCCACTCGGGAATGGCCAGCATCGCAGCGTAGCTCTCGTCGAAGAAGTTGCCGTGCTGCCGGCGGGTAGGATGCGGTTCATACACGGTAACTGCCATCCCTCCGCGGCTCTCGACATGGGGCAGTCGTCGCTGCAACGCGAAGGCACGATTGCGCAAGGCCAGCTCGAGGCGCAATTGCTGTGCGTAATAGGCCGAGCCGGCCATCACTGAAGCTCTCCAGCTGCAACTTCGGGCTCGGTGACCAGCCTGTCGGCACCGCGCAATTCCGGAAACCACCACGCCCACAAAGCGATCACCAGCAGCGTTCCGACTCCGCCGATGACCACCGCGGGCACAGTTCCAAACCACTGCGCAGTTAAGCCCGATTCAAACTGGCCAAATTCGTTTGATGTCCCGATAAACAGCGAATTCACCGCACTCACGCGACCGCGCATTTTGTCAGGCGTGGACAACTGCACCAGCGTACCGCGGATGATGACGCTGATCATGTCAGACGCTCCGACCAACAGCAGCGAAACTATCGAGACAATCAGATTGCGCGAAAGTCCGAACACGATTGTAAAGACACCAAAACCGGCGACCGACCAGAGCATGGTCATACCGGCATGGCGTTGCAGCGGGCGATGTGCCAATAGCGTCGCCATGAGCACTGCCCCGATCGCCGGAGCACTGCGTAGAAGGCCCAACCCCCAGGGGCCGACACGCAGTATCTCGCGCGCGTATACCGGTAACAACGCAACCGCACCGCCCAGCAGCACGGCAAACAAGTCGAGCGAGATCAGGCCGAGAATCAGCTTCTTTCTCCAGATGAAGTGAAATCCGGCTAACAGCGTGTTGAGGGTGACATCCTCAGGCTGTTGTTGGGTAGTGTTCAACCGAATCTGGCTGGCGGCCACGACTGACATCGCCGCAGCAATCATCGAGCTCGCATACACAGCAGTGGGCCCGCGAAACGCTGCGTAGATGAGGCCGCCGAGTGCCGGCCCGATAATCGTCGCGGTGTTGAAGACAGTCTGCGCCCAGGCTACGGCGTTTGGGAAGTACTGTTCAGGCACGATCTGCGGGACCATCGATTGTCCGGCGGCGCCGTTGAATGCCCGCACGACGCCCACCAGCGTAAGCGTCGCGTAAATCGCATGCACCGAGCGCGAGCCGCTGATGGTAAGAAAAAACAAAATGGCCGAGGCGAGGCCGAGCCCCGCGTAGCAAAGAGTGACAATATTACGCCGGTTGAAGCGGTCAGCAGCGTGTCCGGCGGCCAGAAACAGCACGATGGTCGGCCAGAACTGCGCCAACCCCACGTAGCCGAGGTCCAGCGGGCGCTTGGTCATCTCGAACACTTGCCAGCCAACGGCGACCGATTGCATCTCCGTTGCCAGTACCGTGAATAACCTGGCCGACTGGTAAAGCGTGAAGTCGCGATAACGGAAGGCTGCAAGCGATTGGCGTTGGACTGGCGATTCAGCCATTGCACTCTACTGTGCCACAGGAGTGTCGATGCAAGTGCTTGAGTTTTTCAGCCTGTGAAATTTCTGCTTCATTTACACCGCAGATTCCATATATAGTGGACTATGGGTTGTAGTAGCTTTTCTTCTGGCAGGAGCAGCCTCCTCAACTCTCGCTTCGAGCACGAATCCTGCGGCGTAGGATTCGTCGCGACCCTTCACGGACGCTCCGAACACGAAATTCTTCGACTGGCCTTGACTGCTCTTGGGCGCCTTGCGCATCGCGGCGCGATTGCCGCTGATGGCAAGAGCAGCGACGGTGTCGGCGTGCAGACGGCGGTTCCGCGCGAGTACCTGCTCAACCAAAGCAAGTTCTGTCTGCGTCCCAGCCAGCCGCTTGCGGTCGGCATGCTCTTCTTTCCCCAAGACGAGGAACAGGCGCAACGCGACGCGCAGCGCTTCAAGGCCTGCATTTACGCGCAAGGTTTCGAATGGCTGGGTTGGCGAGACGTTCCCATCGCGCGCGAGGTTCTGGGTCAGATTGCCGCCTCTTCCCTACCCGTAATCCGCCAGGCGCTGGTGACGACCGCTGACGACTTTACCGGCGATCTCGGGGAACTAGAGCGCAGGCTCTTCAAAGCTCGCAAGGCGTTTGAGCGCGGAGGTACCAGCACCTACATCTGCTCGCTCTCAACACGCACGCTGGTGTACAAGGCTCTGTGCACGGGGCGCACCCTGCACGAGTTCTACCTCGACTTGCAGAACAAGCAGTACACCACGCATTTCGCTGTCTTCCATCAGCGCTACGCTACCAACGTTCTGCCTTCCTGGGACCGTGCCCAGCCGCTGCGCATGATTGCCCACAACGGGGAAATCAACACCATCTGGAGCAATCGCGCTCACGTGGACGCGCGCACTTCGCTTTTGCCGCGCGAATGTGATCCGCTGTACACAGCTGAAGGCTCCGACTCGATGAGCCTCGACGAAGTCGCCGAACTGCTTTGTAACCACGACCGCAATATTGCGGAAGCTGTGCGCATGATGCTGCCGCCCGCGATCGGCATCAAAGAGTCGGCATTTCATCGCTACCACGCCGACATCATGGAGCCGTGGGACGGGCCTTCGGCGCTGGTCTTCACCGACGGAAAGCTGGTCGGCGCTGCACTCGACCGTAACGGGCTTCGTCCGTGCCGCTTCGTCGTGAGCGATTCAGGACTAGTCGTGGCCGGCTCAGAGGTCGGGCTCGCTGACATTGATACCGATACGATCGTTCGCAGCGGTCGTCTCGGACCGGGCCAGATGATTCTGCTCGATCTGGAGCGCTGCCGCATTATTGAAGGCGAGGAACTGGACCGCTATTTTGACGATCTCGCGCCATACACGGAGTTAATCGATGATGTATTACTCGAGCCCTCACCCACGCCAGTTGCGACTCTGGAGAAAGACGATTTGACGCGCTTGCAGCGCGGCTTCGGCTACACCCGCGAAGAAGTGAAGATGGTCGTGACCCCAATGGCGCTGGAAAGCAAGGAAGCCGTTTGGTCGATGGGCGATGACACACCGATCGCCCCACTGGCGCGTACGCCGAGACCGTTCTATGGATTTTTCCGCCAGCGGTTCGCACAGGTTACCAATCCTGCCATTGATTCGTTGCGCGAGGCTTGCGTGGTGTCGTTGCGCACGCGGCTGGGTCCCTGGCCGCATCTGCTCGACAAGCATGCCCCGGTTCCGGGTCTTACCCTGCCCTCACCGTTTTTGTCACTGGGGCAGATGGCTGCATTGCACGAGGGTACATATCCGCTTCGCAACGAGCTTCCACTGGCACATTTGAACTGCACGTTTTCCGAAGAAGTGTCGCTCAAGCAGGCTGTCCAGGATTTGCGGGACCGCGCAGTGGCGTTGGTCAGCGGCGGAGCGCGCGCGCTGCTGATGACCGATCGCACCGCCTGCGCGCAAGTGTTCCCGGTACCCATGGCGATGGCCACCGGAGCAGTACACCACGCGCTGGTGAAAGCGGGTTTGCGCACACAGGTTGGTCTAATACTGGAGGCCGGCGATTGCCGCGACGTGCATCACGCCGCCGTACTGATCGGCTACGGCGCCGGTTCGGTATGCCCATGGCTGGCACTGCAAACCGCGCGTTCGCTCGCCGGTGACGACGGCGAGATGCGGCTGCTACGTGCTTTCGACACCGGCCTCGCGAAGGTCATGTCGAAGATGGGCATCTCGGTGCTCGACAGTTACCGGGCTGCGCAACTCTTCGACTTGCTGGGCCTCCACAACGAGATCACCCAACTCTGCTTTCCCGGTACCTCGTCCCCCATGGGTGGGCAAAACTTTGCCGACATCGAGGCCCCTATCCGCTCGTCCTGGCGGGGCGAGCCCGAAGCTGATGATCTGCCCGACTACGGCTGGGTCCGCTTTCGCCGCGCTGACCGCTCCGAGCCGCATATGTGGCAGCCGCAGCGCACGCGCGATTTGCAGGTCGCCACCGGTGCGGCGCGAGCCACCACCCAGGCTGCCGTTGCCTTGGCCCCAGCCGAAGCATGGGCTGCTTACGCCCGCGTTTCCGACGGAGGCCAGCCCACCGTGCTGCGTGATCTGCTGCAAATCAAGGCCGCGGCGCCAAAGCTCGACTTGTCGGAAGTCGAGCCTCCTTCGAGCCTCGTAAAGCGATTCATCGCTAGCGCCATGTCACTGGGCTCGCTCAGTCCGGAAGCGCACCAGACAATCACGCAGGCCATGAACATGCTCGGCGCGCGCTCCAACACCGGCGAGGGCGGCGAGGATCCGGCCGCCTATCAGCCCGACGGCAACGAAAGGGGCGTCGTTTCGCTCCTGAACAACAAGATCAAGCAGGTAGCTTCGGGACGCTTTGGCGTAACCGCGCAATACCTAATTCACGCCGAAGAATTGGAGATCAAGATTGCCCAAGGCTCGAAGCCCGGCGAAGGCGGTCAGCTTCCCGGACATAAGGTCAGCGAACTGATCGCACGCCTGCGCCACGCGCAGCCAGGTATTTCCCTGATCAGCCCTCCGCCGCATCACGATATTTACAGCATCGAAGACCTAGCGCAGCTCATTTACGATCTCAAGCGTATCAATCCACGCGCACCCGTCGGCGTAAAGCTGGTTTCGCAATGTGGAGTGGGAACGGTTGCTGCCGGCGTTGCGAAGGCTTATGCCGACTACATCGTCGTCTCCGGTCACAGCGGCGGCACCGGCGCTTCTCCGCTCAGCAGCATCAAGCACGCGGGCAATCCCTGGGAGCTGGGCTTGAGTGAAGCCCAACAAGTTCTGCGCGCCAACGGACTGCGCGGACGCGTGCGCTTGCGCACCGATGGTGGACTCTCGACCGCGCGCGACGTGCTGATTGCTGCGCTACTTGGCGCTGATGAGTTTTCCTTCGGGACAGCAGTACTGGTCTCGCTGGGATGCGACATGGCGCGGCAATGTCATCTCAACACCTGCCCAACCGGCATCGCGACGCAAAAACCCGAGTTGCGGGCAAAATTCCGCGGCAAACCTGAGCACGTGGTGCGCTTCTTCATGAACATCGCCGAAGACTTGCAGCGCATGCTCGCCAAGGCCGGCCTACCGTCACTGCAAGCCGCTATCGGTCGCACGGATCTGTTGGAACAAGTTCGCTGTGACGGCAAGCTTGACCTCAAGCCCATGCTGGCGCAGCTCGGCGATGGCCCACTGAGCTGGCAAGGAGGCCGCAACATGCGTCCCGAAGAGCGCCAGCCGGTTGACGACGCCTGGGTCAAGCCGGCGCTGTCGGCTGTGGCAGCAGGCAAGCCGTTCGAGTTGAGCGCCACCGTGCGCAACGAAGACCGCAGCTTAGGCGCGCGGCTCTCGGGCGAGCTGGCGCTTTTACGTACGCAGCAACCCGAACTGCAGCCGGACATTCACTTCCGCCTGCGTGGCACAGCCGGGCAGTCCTTCGGTTCCTTCGCCGGCGAAGGCATGAAGCTGGTACTGGAAGGACAGGCCAATGACTTCGTGGGCAAGGGGCTCTCCGGCGGAGAAATCGTCATTCGCCCGCGAGGTAAGCTGGCACGCGCCGAATCGGCGCAGGTGATTGTCGGCAACGTTGCGCTCTACGGCGCTACGGGTGGCTCGCTGTTTGCGGTCGGCAGCGCCGGCGAGCGCTTCGCCATTCGCAACTCCGGTGCGACTGCGGTCGTCGAAGGTGTTGGCGATCACGCCTGCGAGTACATGACGGGTGGCGCGGTCCTCATTCTCGGCCCGACCGGAACCAACTTCGGCGCGGGCATGACGGGGGGCTTGGCGTTTGTGTGGGACCCCACCGGCAGTTTCGTGAAGGAGAAGCGCTTCCATCCGGAATTTGTTGGAGTTGAAGTGTTGGGCGCCTGCGAGCAGCGGGACCAGGAGTTGGTGCGTGCATTGCTAGCAGCGCACGCCGCAAAAACTGGCAGCAAAGTCGCCCACCGGTTGCATCATGGCTGGCCGGTTACACTACGCCAGGTTGTGCGAGTTGCGCCGAGGGCTTAACTCGGGTGCCTCATCCTGTTCCTTCTTTTGGGACAGGATGGGAATCAACCTACTTCCCCGTCTGCACCCTGTAACTGGCGCGCAGCTCCGCAACAATGTCGTGCGCCGCTTGTCGCGCCACCTCGAAATTTCCCGGCGGGAACGAAATCGCCCCCACCCGTGCGTGCCCTCCTCCGCCATAGCGCTCGCAGATTTTCGCCAGGTTCTCAATGGGCTCAACCGGCGCCCAGGGATTCGATCCCACAGATACCTTCGTACGAAAGCTGCTTTTGCTCAGTCCCACACTGTAGGTGCATCCCGGATTCAGATAGTACGGGATGAACTTGTTGTAGCCCTCGAGCTCGTGATCGGTCACGTCGAAGAACACCGTGCCATCCTTGCACTCGGTGCGCTGCCGCATAATTTCGATCGACTTGCGATGGCGCTCCATCAAGGGGGGAATCCGCTCGGCGATTTCCGGTTCGCGGACGATTTCCACCAATGGTTGGTAGGCCAGCCGCTCGATCAAGCGCGGGATGAAGCCGGACTGCTGGTTTGACTCGATCACCATGGTCAGCTTCATCGCCGGCTCGCGCATCTCGACTGCTGTCTCAGGGTCCGGATACAGCGCGCCATCGATGATGTCGGCCCACTCAATCAATTCGGCGAGGGGCTCCGCATTGAAGCCGAAGCGCTCTTTCGCAATAACCGCGATGAACTTCGTGCAGGAACGATACCCCGGGTCATAAAACTTGTTGTTGCCGGTGTCCTGCTCGAAGTGCGACGCGTCTTCAGGAGTCAGGAAGGCGCTCTGATGATGATCGAACCACCAGGTAATGCAGGGCGACGGCGAATACTTGAAGTCGACGATGGCGTTCTCGTCGCCGGTGAAATCTCCCTCGTTGAAGAGCGCACCCGCGCGATGTACCAGTCCCAAGTACTCGAATTCCACGTTCTGGCGGATGCGCTCACGATAAAACCGCGAAAAAACCGCAGCCGAACAGGCTCCATCAAAGCATTTGTCGTGATAAAAGACCCTGATCCTCACAAACCCTTTCCCGTATTTTCGTCCCGAGGGTGGAGACGTGCTTAGCAAATCCGAATTGTCTAGGATACGGCTCGCAGTTGATGAAAAGTAAATAGAAATGACATTTTCTGCCGCCGTGTGTCAAGCGATGTCATGCGCCGGCGAAGCATGCAGTTAAGCGTGGCTCCATTCCTCAGCCAAGTCGCCGATGTATGGAAGCTTGAAAATCTCGTGGTGATAGGCCTTAACCACCAGCAACAGCCACAGGAAAAACCAAGCCAATGCAATCAGACCGGCAAATGGGAACACCAGTACTCGCATGATGGGGATCAACTGCAGCAACATCCAGAGAAGGTAAGCCGCAATGGCAAAAGCCATCCCCACGCACCACAGAACGATGTGCTGAAAGGCATGAAAACGAACAAAGCCGTTCCTCCGGAACGGCTCCAGATATAAAAAGACAATTGCGGGAATCGGGCTAACGTAGGCGATCGCGGCGGCAATGTTCTCGGGGATGGGCAGCGGCTCGCCCGACCCAACCAGCGGAGCTGACGCTACGGCCTGCTCGCCTTCCACTTCCAGCGACTGCCCGCACTCTGGACAGAACACAACTCTCTCCGGCAGTCCGGTACCGCAGTGCGGACATTGAACGATTTCCATTCCCTCCATCCGCTCCGAAACCGCAGCAAAAGAATATCCCGTCGCCACCGCGACGGGATACATCCTCTGCTAACACTAGCGTTTAGGCGCCGCAGCACTTCTTGTACTTCTTGCCGCTACCGCAGGGGCAAGGATCGTTTCGCCCTACCTTGTCGCCGCGCACCACCTGCTGTACTGCCTCCTGCGCACCTGCCCCGGCCATTCGGGCGGCCTCCAACTCGCGCTTCTTGCGTCGCTGGAACGCCGCTTCCATGTCGTCCATCGAAGTAACGGCCCTTGAGCGCGGCCGAGGCCCTCCGTTACCACCACCGGTGCCTGCTGGTACACGAGATCTCGGACCACCCAGCGTGCCGCCATCGATCGGACCACCGCTGCTATAGGTGCCGTCTTCTCTCCGCTCGATAATCTGCATCAGGTACAGGTAACGGACTGTCTCCTCTTCGAAGCGCTCCATCATCGCCTCGAACATGTCGAACGATTCCCGCTTGTACTCCACCAGCGGATCGTGCTGCCCATACCCGCGTAAACCGATGCCCTCGCGGAGGTGATCCATGCTGAGCAGGTGGTCTTTCCACTGCTGGTCGAGTACGCTGAGCATGATGATGCGCTCGTGATGACGCATCGCGTCCGGGCCAATTAGTTGCTCTTTCGCGTCGTAGCGCTGCGTGAGCTTTTCGAAAATAGCATCGCCCAGTTCCTGCCGATTCAGCTTCGTCCCGTCGATGCCTTCCGCGTCGATGTCCACTCCAAACTGCGTGAACACCTGGTTTTTTAGCCCTTTCAGGTCCCAGTCCTCAGGATGCACTTCCCGGCCGCAGAACTTGTCCAGCATTCCCCCGAGAATGTCGCGAACGTAATCTTCGAGGATGAGTTCCTTCTGATCTAAGCCCTCGAGCAGTTGCCGCCGCAGCCCATACACGGCCTGGCGTTGTTTGTTCATCACGTCGTCGTACTCGAGCACGTGCTTGCGGGCTTCGAAGTTCTGGGCTTCAACCGCCTTCTGCGCCGCCTCAATGCGCCGCGTGATGAGTCCCGACTCGATCGGAATCCCCTCTTCCATGCCTAGCCTTTGCAGAAGGTTCGACACCCACTCCTTGGCGAAGATGCGCATCAGGTCATCTTCGAGTGACAAATAGAAGCGCGAAGCGCCGGGGTCACCCTGGCGTCCCGCCCGTCCGCGAAGCTGGTTATCAATGCGTCGCGCCTCGTGCCGCTCGGTGCCTAGAATGAACAGCCCGCCGCTGCCAATCACTTCCTCGTGTTCCGCGTCTGTCTGCTCTTTGTACTTGGCGTTGATCTCCTGCCACTGCGCGGTGGGCACCTGATACTCGTTGCCGCCGTAATAAAAGTACGAAAGGTTCGGATCGTCAGGCTTGGCTAGCACCTCGCCGGCAGCAGCCTTCAACTGCTGTGCGCTACCGCGCTTCAGGCACTCCTGCTTGGCCATAAACTCTGGGTTCCCGCCCAGCAGAATGTCAGTTCCGCGGCCTGCCATGTTGGTCGCGATCGTGATCGCGCCCTTGCGGCCGGCCTGCGCAACGATCTCGGCTTCTTTCTCGTGATACTTGGCGTTAAGCACGACATGCCGAACGCCCTTCTTCTTCAGCATGTCGGATAGCCGCTCCGACTTCTCTACCGAGGTTGTGCCCACCAACACCGGCTGCCCAGTCTCGGCCAGTTGTTGGATCTCTCCCGCGACCGCGTTGTACTTCTCCCGTTCAGTGCGATACACGACATCAGGGTTTTCGATCCGTCGCAGTTCGCGGTTCGTCGGAATCACCACAACTTCCAGCTTGTAAATCTTGTCAAACTCCGGCGCCTCCGTCTCCGCCGTACCGGTCATGCCCGCCAGCTTTTTGTACATGCGGAAGTAATTCTGGAAGGTCACCGTCGCCAGCGTCTGGTTCTCGCGCTCGATCTTGACGTTCTCTTTGGCCTCAACCGCCTGATGCAATCCATCCGACCAACGGCGACCCGGCATCAGGCGGCCAGTGAATTCATCTACGATGATGACCTCGCCGTCCTTCACCACGTACTCCACGTCGCGGCGATACAACGAATGCGCCTTCGCCGCCGTCTCGACGTGGTGCTTCAAGTCCCAGTTCTCCGGGTCAGCAATGTTGCCGATGCCGAGCAACTTCTCCACACGCTCCCAGCCTTGATCGGTGACGGTAATTGTGCGGTGCTTTTCGTCCACCACGTAGTCGCCGGTGAGGACCTTGTCTTCCATCGACTGCTGGATTTCTTCCCCTAGTTCGAGCTGCGGAATAATCCGGTTCACCTTGTAGTACTTGTCGGTGGATTCTTCGCTCGCACCGCTGATGATCAGCGGCGTACGCGCTTCGTCAATCAGAATCGAGTCCACCTCGTCCACGATGCCGAAGTTGTGCCCGCGCTGCACGCAGTCCGCAAGGTCAAACTTCATGTTGTCGCGCAGGTAGTCGAAGCCGAACTCGTTGTTCGTGCCGTACGTCACGTCGGCCGCGTAAGCTTCCTTGCGCTGCCTATCATCCAGGTCGTGCACAATCACTCCGACCGTCAGCCCGAGGAAGGTGTACAACTTGCCCATCCACTCCGAGTCGCGCTTGGCCAGGTAGTCGTTCACAGTAACTACATGCACGCCGTTGCCCGACAGAGCGTTCAAATAAACCGGTAGCGTCGCAACCAGCGTTTTGCCTTCGCCGGTCTTCATCTCGGCGATCTTGCCCTGATGCAGCACGATGCCGCCAATCAACTGCACATCGAAGTGGCGCATCTTCAGCACGCGCCATCCGCCCTCACGCGCCACCGCAAACGCCTCGGGCAGGATCTCGTCCAGCACTTCCTTCGTGGCGGTTTCTTTTGCATCGGCGTCTTCAATGGCATTCAGGCGCTCGTGGATCCGCTGCTTAAACTCATCGGTCTTGGCCCGGAGTTGCTCATCGCTGAGCTTCTGCATCTCCGGCTCGAGCGCATTAATGCGCTCCACCAGCGGCGCCAGGCGCTTCATCTCGCGCTCATGGCTGGTGCCAAAAACCTTGGTCATTAACTTGTTGATCAATGCGATTTCCCTATCTTGGGCCGCGGAATTCTTGCCCTCACTCCAAAGCGAAACGTTTTCATTTGCTTAACTTTGTATCAGGCACGACTTCAGAGCCTGCCCTGAGCGAAGCCGAAGGGTGCAGAAAGCATTTACCGAACGGATGGGCTTTAGCCCCTGTGGGTTTTCGCCTTTATTTTCAGGGCTGAGCGCGCCTTCGAGGCACAACTCCCTACCTTAAAGGCTAACACATTGGATGCTGGCAACAGGGGAGGGGTGCACTTTGCCGAAATGGGGAAATCGCCTGGCATGTCCTTTGGGCGATAGGGTAGGACCGGAACTCGGCAGTTCGTCTCCTTCGATACGCGCTGAAACCACACTAGCTCATTTCTTCGGCCGCGATTCGGGAGGTACCATTCCAGCCACGCGATAGTAGACGACCAGTTGGCCGTAGTGCTCTCCGGAATGCTCAATGAAGCCGTAGGCATAATCGTCGATACGGGTTTGCCGATGGCTATAAGGATCGACGACCAGTTCGCTCATGCCCTTGTCGCCGCGCTTTTGAATCGCCGCTGCGCCGTCGGCAAACGCCTTCTTCACAAACGCAACAACTTCGGCCTTACTCTTGAACTGATCGCGCGGAGGATCTTCGGTAGTGGGTAGCTTCTCGCCCAGCAGAACGTTCGTGAAGTAATAGTTATCACCCGAGGCATGCAACAGTTGCTCGGCAAAGCTGCGCTGCGCTGGCGTGGGCTTGAATTCGTATTTGTCTTCCGGGAAATCCTCGGCCATGGCGATGAGCTTTCTCCCAATGTCATTCCATTGCTCGAGCACCGCCTGCGACGGACTCAGGGCGGGCTTCACAGGTTTCTCAGCGTTCTGGGCATGAGTGAAGGTCGTGAAGATGCATAGGTAGACCAGCGTCGCGGCAATGCAGGTCAGTTTTCTCATTAATCGTCCTCCCGCCTGTTGAGCGCAAGGCTCGGTGCGTCGTGGGCGTCGCCCTATAGTACCCTGTGCCGGGTTTTAGTCCACAGACCTCTCTTGGCGAAGCGGGACGAACCGCGTGATTTGAGATGCTGGACTCCACCGTTTCCAGTGCAGTACTTCGGCAATCGAGTTACCGCAGGAATCACGTCCGCAGTTTCCGCCACAGAGTTGCTAATCCCCGATCGTCCCGGTACCTAGTACCAAGACGCGACTAACAACTGGCTACCGACAACTGTTCCGCGTAAGATACGCCAGAGCATTCATCGCCCTGTGATCGGACCCTAACGCCGAATGTTCTACGACCGCTTCATGGAGACGGCCCACCGCTTCCCTGACCTGATCACCGTCGAACTCCAGCACGATTCCGCCGCTGTCGCCGCCGGAGGGCCGCCTGTCGAGAGCTACACCTTCACGCAACTCCGCGATATGGCCGAGTCGGTTGGCAACTGGCTTCAGCACTCGAGTCTTGCCAAGGGCTCCAAGTGCGCATTGTTCGCTGCCAATCATCCCTGGTGGGTCGCCGCTTACCTCGGTGTACTCGCCTCAGGCAATACTGTCGTTCCTCTCGATACTGCGTTCCACGCCGAGCAAGTGCGTAAGTTACTGCTCGACTCAGATTCGGTGCTGTTGTTCTGCGATCGTCATCGCCTAGCTGCGGCTCGTGAAGCGACCAAAGACTTGCCGGTAAAGCTCATCCTCATCGACGGCCATGATGCCAGCGAAGGTCTGCCTTTGCTCTCCGACATCTTCGCTGCCGGTCGGGGCAACTTCCAGCCCGTGCCGGTCACCGCCGAAGACCTAGCGTTGCTCCTCTACACCTCCGGCACGACAAGCGATCCCAAGGGGGTCATGCTCTCGCATGGCAACGTCGATGCGGAGACGGATGCTGTTCTGCGGGTTTTCGACGTAGGTCCCAAAGATGCCATTCTCGGAATTTTGCCGCTGTTTCACTCGCTGGCCCAGATGGCCAACCTGTTCCTACCGCTCTCGGTCGCGATGCGTGTCGTCTATCTCGAGTCGCTCAACACCAGCGATTTGCTGAAGGCCTTACAGGAGCGCGACATCACCGTCTTCGCCTGCGTGCCGCAGTTCTTCTACCTGATCTTGGAGCGTATTCACAAGGAAGTGCAGCAGAAAGGTGCGGTCGTCCGCACCTTGTTTCATGCGATGCTGGCGGTTTCCGCTTTCGCTCGCAAGTTCCACATCAACCTCGGCAAGCTCTTCTTCGGACGCGTTCACCACATGCTGGGCAAAGGCATGCGCTACCTCATCACGGGCGGTTCACGCTTCGATCCTGAAGTTGGCCGTCAGTTCGAAGCCATGGGCTTCACCATGTTGCAAGGTTACGGACTGACGGAAACCTGCGGGGCCGCCAGCGTCACACCGCCCAACGACAACGCCATCGGCTCGATCGGTAAGCCATTGCCCGGCAATGAGATGAAGATTTTGGACGGTCAGTCTTTCCCGGAGCACGGCGGCGCCACCGTCGGCGAAGTCGCGATTCGTGGCGGCATTGTTATGACTGGCTACTACAAGCGTCCCGACGCAACCGCGGCTGTCTTCGGCGACGGTTGGCTGCTAACGGGCGACCTCGGTTATCGCGATACAAACGGTAACTTCTTTATTACCGGACGTAAGAAAGACGTTATCGTCCTCAGTAATGGGAAGAACATCTATCCTGAAGAAGTTGAAGCACATTATCAGCAGTCGTCTTATATCAGGGAAGTCTGCGTAATTGGGCTGCAGAGCGCGCCTGGCGAACCGTTCTCCGAACGGCTCCATGGTGTGATCGTGCCGGACTTCGACGCGCTGCGCCAGGCGAAAATCGTCAATATCGGCGACATGCTTCGCTTTGAAATTGAGGGACTTTCGGCCAAGCTGCCCTCAACCAAGCGCATCCTGAGCTACGAAATCTGGCAGAACGACTTACCACGCACAAGTACCCGCAAAATCAAGCGGTTCGAGGTGGAGCAGCGGATTCAACGCGGCGAGGGCACGCCAGAGGCGACTGGCGGCCCAAAGCCGCTCACACAGGAAGAACGGGAGTGGATGGAGCGTCCGGACGTGGGGAAAGCCCTTGGCCACATCCAGGCCGCTTCGAAACTAAAGAAAGAAAAGGTGCTCCCGAGCGATAACCTCGAACTCGATCTCGGTCTCGACTCCATGGAGCGCGTCGAGCTGCTAGTTGAACTCGATCAGCAGATGGGATCAAACGTCCCAGACTCAGTGACTTCTGAGATCTACACTGTTCGCGACCTGGTCGATGCAATCCTGGCTCATCGGGGAGCCGAAAACCAGCGAGCTTCCGCCGGCTGGGACGAAGTCATCAGAGAAGAACCTGGTGAGATCGAGCGCGAAACCGTCGATCACGAACATCCCATGCTCGGACCACTTTTTTTTGTCGTCCTCCAAGTGGGGCAGATCATGTTGCGCGATCTTTTCCACCTCCGACTGGAAGGCGTGGAGAAACTTCCACCAAAGGGACCGTTCATTATCGCGCCAAACCACCAGAGCTTCGTGGACGGACCGGTGGTCGTCGCCTGCCTGCCGTGGCAGACCATGCGCGACAGCTTCTATGTTGGTACCAGTGAAGTCTTTGGCAGCCAATTCATGAGGTGGCTGGCGGCTAAATTCCGGCTGATCGTGATTGATCCTGATGCCAATCTGGTGCCCGCAATGCGTGCCAGCGCCTACGGGCTGCGGAAGGGGCGGGTGCTCGTGCTTTTTCCGGAAGGCGAACGCAGCATCGACGGCCCGCCGAAGATCTTCAAGAAAGGTGCCGCCATCCTGGCCATTCACAACCAGTGCCCAATCGTGCCTGTGGCGCTAGAGGGCTTCTATGAGGCATGGCCGCGGGGCCAGGAGTTTAAGGGATTTAGTAGGTTGCAAGTAAAGTTTCTCGACCCCGTTTATCCACTGCCGCCGCAACCAAATCCCGAGCAGCAGTACGCGCAATTGACCACAGAAATCCGCGAGCGGGTGGTGGCGGGTTACGAAGAATTGCGAGCTCGGCGATAACTGCGCAAATTTTTTGACACCCTTCTCGTGAGCGCCATTCACAGCGCCGACCCTCTATCCGAGCTACTCTCGGTCGGAGCTACTAGCCGATGTCGCGTTGCTCGTCCTGCCCCGCCGCGATCTCTCTAAGAGCTGCGTTTGGAAGCCGCATCTCCTGCCGTAACCTGTCACAGGTCAACTAAAACCAGCTCCCGCGGGTCCGCCATCCTCCGCCGTGCATTGGTTGTGCTTGCGGTAATTGAAGTGGGTAATGGCGCGAAAGAATTCGGTTTCCCCCGATGGCCCCAAATTGTTGTTGCCATTTGCCGCTGCGTTCGCCGTGGGCGCAGTGTTTTACGCTTTCTTCATTCAATACACAGCTTTAAGTGGGCTACTGCGGTCCGGTAGGCGCTGCCCGCTGCAACAGAAAAAGTTAGTCTATGACTCCGTCTTATTCGCGTGGGGATGCGTCCGGTCGTACACCTCAATTACGTGCTTCACCGTGAGTTGGGTATATCGCTGAGTGGTGGCCAGGCGCTCGTGTCCCAACATCTCCTGGATGGCCCGCAGGTCGGCCCCTTCCTCCAGCATGTGGGTTCCGAAAGCGTGGCGCAGGGTGTGGGGGTGGACGTCCGGTGAAAGTCCGTGCATCACGGCAATTTTCTTGACGATGCGACCGACGCTGCGGGTGGTCAGGCGAGTGCCCCGTAAGTTGACCAACAAGGCACGCTCGTCGGTGTGCTTGGTTTCTGCCAGCGCCTTCTGTCGCATCGGCATGTAGTCTTTTACAGCAGCGGCGGCGGAATCACCAAACGGAACGTATCGTTCCTTTCGTCCTTTACCGCGCACCAGAATGACTTCTTGGGACCAGCGGATATCGTCGAGGTTGATTCCGATCAGCTCAGAATTGCGGATGCCGCAACCATAAAGCAGCTCGAGGATGATTCGGTCGCGCTCGGGGAAGGCTGATGATTCCGGCATGTCGGAGTCAAGAACGGTGTTCACTTCTTCGACTGTAGGTACGCGCGGTAGTTTCTTCGGTAGCTTCGGAGTGGCAACCAGCTTGGCGGGGTTCTGGTTGACGACGCCCTCTTGGGCGAGCCATTTGTATAGAGAGCGCAACGAGGCGAGTGCACGGGCGATGGACGTCTTGCTGAGCCCGCGCTCGTGGAGCGTTGAGAGATAGCCACGGATGAGGACGTGATCGATATCACGCCAACCTTGCGGACCGACATATTCGGCAAACTGTGCGAGATCGGTGCTGTATGCCTTGATGGTGTGCGGAGAGGCGTTGCGTTCTTGGAGTGCGCGAATGAATTTCGCTACAGCCTTCTCGACGACGGTTGTTCCTGGTTTTGTCATTTGTTCGACTCGTTAACCGCCGCACGTCGCTTGTTCCGCGGATGGTGCTGCTTGTACACGCGATTGAGGCGATCGAGTGCTAGATGGGTGTAGACCTGCGTCGTCGAAATGTCTGCGTGACCGAGTATGGTCTGAACCGTGCGGAGGTCGGCGCCGTTTTCGACCATGTGGGTTGCGCAAGTATGGCGCAGCATGTGCGGGCTGGCGTGACGTCCCGAGTGCGCTGACGCCACGCTCACCATTTGCCAGACGCGCTGGCGGGTAATGCGCTTTGCTCCACGCGCGATAAACAAAGAGGGCGAGGACTTCCCTGCCGCGAGCAGCGGCCGCGAGTCGCGGAGATAGCTCCCCACCACTTCTTGCGCTGCGCGACCAAGTGGTACGATACGCTCCTTGTCTCCCTTGCCGCGCACGAGCATGTATCCCATTTCGAGCTTCAGGTCTTCTAGCTTGACGTTGATGATCTCCGACACGCGAAGCGCGCCGGCGTAAAAGACTTCGAGGATCGCGCGATCGCGCAGCGTGAGCGCCTGCGAAAGGCGATCGTCCGTAGCACGCGGCGGACCTTGCAAGACGTGCTCGAGTTCATCTTTAGCCAGCGATTTGGGCATCACTTTCCACTGGTGCGGGGTGTCGATGTTAAGTGTCGGGTCGGCCTGAATGTAGCGATCAAGCAGGAGATACTTATAGAAATGGCGAACTGCGGAGAGCTTGCGGGCAACGCTACGAGCATCGACGCCGTTGGAAAACAGAGAGTTGAGGAAATCGCGTACGTCCTGGCGGCGAGCATCGCGCAGTGTGCGCTTGCGCTTTAGCATGAATTGCGAATATTGCTCCAAGTCCGAGTCATAAGCTTGCACAGTCAGTGAGGCTAGTCCTTTTTCGACCGTGAGATAGTCGAGGAAGGATGTCACTAGGCGCAGGTTGGGATCGGCGGTAGGCACGCAATGAGTATGGCGTGAGTGGGTTGTTAGGGGAATAGCGAGGGGGATACGTTGGTCGCCGATCGGAAACAGGGTTCACCTCAGAGAACAGAGACACAGAGAAAAAAGTAATTAGTGATCGGTGATTAGGCCTGCGCGGAGAGGCGCTGGCGGAGGGTTGCAAGGAGTTCGACGGCATAGAGGGGGCTGCGGGGGTCTTCTTCGTGCTTGAAGAAGGCGTAGGTCTCGACGCCGTCCTGCAGGCACTTCTCGACGCGACCGGCGAGGGTGCGGAGATCATCGGGGCCGTAGCTGGGCTTGCGGAAGCGAAAGTAAATGTACTTCGCGGTGAGTACTTCCGGCGTAACCAACGATTCTGATTCGGCGATGCAGAGCGCGACGTTGTGCTTCTTCAGGACTTCGTAGGTTGGATCAGTGAACCACGATTCGTGGCGGAATTCGACGGCGCTCCTGATGTGGCGAGGCATGTAGCCGAAGAAGTTGTCGAGCAGCGAGACATCCGCCTTCAGAGTCGGCGGAAGTTGGAACAGGATCGGGCCAAGTTGATTGACTAGCGGAGCGAGCGTAGGCAGAAAGCGATCGAGGGTGGCGGGATCTTTCAGTTGCCGAATGTGAGTGATGAACTGATTGGCCTTGAGCGAGAAGCGGAAATCTGGGCCGGCATCGGTGGCCCAGGACTGAGCAGCTTTTTCAGAGAGGGTGCGGCGGAACGTGTAGTTCACCTCGACGGCATTGAGCTGGGTGGCGTAGTGCTTGAGGAAGTTCTTGGCGGCCAGTTTTTGGGGATAGAACTGGGGCTTCCAGGCGGCGTAGGCCCAGCCGGAGGTACCGACGTAAAGGGGGAGCGAGGTGCAGGGCACCATGAGGTATAAGTGTCGCTGGTAGGCTGCTCGAAGGTCAAAAGAAAACAGAGTCCGCGGACTCACCCCACGGCTAAAACCAATGGCACCCACCCTTTTTCGCTAAAACCAGGCGAAAAGGATTGGCCACCCAGCAGTCATCAGTTGCCGTTTGTCAGGCGCCCCTGTAGCGGCCGGTGGGAATGATGGATGCTCTGGCGAGGCTTCCGTTGTATTCGTAAACCCAGCACTCAATTTGCTCGCCGGTTCCGAGCGTGATGGAAAGGCGCTTGCCGAGATATTCGCTCGAGGATGGTGAGTCGGGATCGTAACCTTCGTAGCGGTCGAGAGCGGTAAGCATCGATGGATGGTCTGTTGTCAGCAAGACTTTGCCGAAGACCTTCGACTCGGAGGCGGCATCGAATACGGCACCTGGGTAGGTACCGAGATCGTAGAGCGTGCCGGGGGCCCAACCTTCTCCCACGAATTGGAACGCGGACAGTAGTTCGCGCAGAGGGAGTGGTGCAAACTGTGGCATGAGGGTTCCGTAGAAGAAGAACTGGTCGGGCATGAACGATAGGTGTCAGTGGTCGGTTGTCAGCAACTAGCAATCCCACATCTGCCAAAAGAAGGCAAATGCGGGCCACCCACAGAGTTTATCCTCCCCACCCTTCGCCCAAAGACGACGGGCAATAAGGTGCAGCATCCGCCGCTAGCACAAGTTGCCCCTTTACGACTAGGGTTGCACGGCCCAGGCGAGGCCGTCGGGCTCTCCGCCGACGTCGATTTTGCCGGTGACCTTCAGCGTCTGGAGATCTACCACTGTGACGTAGTTGTCCGGAGTGCAGGCAACGAAGGCGCGCGCGCCGGAGGGTTCCATCTGAATGCCTGCGGCACCGTGCCCGATATGCACGCGCTTGGACTCTTTGCGTGATGCGGCGTCGTAGATAAACAGATCACCATCACGAAGGCTTGTGATGAACACGAGTTTGCCGTCGGGAGTGAACTTGAGCCGGTTGGAGCCGAGAATTTTCGCATCGAGCGTGGCTGTGACCTTCTTGCCGGCAAGATCGATGATCGAGAGCGAGCCATCTTGCGCGTTCGCGGTCCACAGTTCGCGGCCGTCGGGTGAGACATCGAAACCCTCATCACCTTTGCCGACGGCGATGACGGTCTGGTTCCAGCCCATGCGCGGCGGCGGTGGTTGCGGCGGAACTGCTTGCGTGCCGGGTGAGGACTGCATTCCGGTTGGAGGTCCCATGGGTGGTAGCTGGACCAACTCGAGGATGCTGACGGTTGCGGAGCTGACATTGGTGGTGTAAACCCTCTTCTCGTCGTTGGTGACATAGAGCATGTGCGTGCGATTCTGGCCGGTGCCCATGATCCAGTCAATCTTGTTGGTTGCTGGATCGTAGCGGCCGACGGCCTTCGCACCCTCGGCAGTGAACCAGAGCTTGCCTCCGACAAAGAATTCGCCGTGAGGGCCGTTCAAGCCTCCGGTGTCGATTTCGGGCAGAGCTTTCTGGGCAACGAGATCGAGCACAGAGACCGCGTGGTAGCGACCTCCGCCGTAGATGGAAACATAGGCCTTCGTGCCGTCGGAGGAGGCGACAACTTCATGCGGATCCGGGCCCACGGGAAGTTTGTTGATGACCTGCAATGTTGCTGGATCGACAATCGCCATTGTGTGGTCTTGTTTGGAGAGGGCGAGCAGGGATTGCTTGGGCGTAGATTGCGCCGCAGCTGATGGAAGCACGCAGATGCCTAATAAGAGCGCCGCCAGGGTGGGGAGAGATGTGGTGGGTTTGGATCGCATAGGTTGCCTCCGTGCAAGTGGAGTGAGTGTAAGGTATCGGTGGTGTTTCCGAGGTAGAGGGATTCTTCCACCCTTGCCCCAGAAGACGCAAAAAGGGTTGGGGCACGCGCTTCCCAATGCGTCGCTGCTACGTCGTACACTGTATTTTCTGTCTGCATTGGCTGGAGTTTACGGAGGTACGATGAAACACAGTGTAGCCAGGGTCGTAGTGCTGCTACTGATGCTAATGACATTGCCGTTGGTGGCGCAGGACCTGGCATCGTTTGAAAACAGAGTGACGGTGAGGACCCTACCGAATGGGCTGACGGTCATCATTCTTCGTCGGCCGGAGGCGCCGGTGTTTTCTTTCTTCACCATGGTAGATACCGGCTCGTCGCAGGATCCGCTATCGAAGACCGGCCTGGCCCACATGATGGAGCACATGGCGTTCAAGGGCACGCCGGACATTGGCACCACGAACTATGCGGAAGAGAAGGTCGCGCTGGCCAAGGTGGAGCAGGCGTATGCAGCCTACGAGGCCGAGCGCATCAAACGCATGGACCGCGACCCGCAGACGCTGGCGCAACTGCAGAAAGAATGGCAGGGCGCGATTGCTGCCGCCGACAAGTTTGTCATCAAAAACCAGTTTGGCGAGATTGTGGAGAGCCACGGCGGCGTGGGCATGAATGCCTTCACGACCTACGACGAGACGGGCTACCTGTACTCGATGCCGTCGAACATGATTGAGCTGTGGGCTGCCATTGAGTCGGACCGGTTCGCCAATCCGGTGATGCGCGAGTTCTACAAAGAGCGCAACGTAGTGATGGAAGAGCGGCGCATGCGCACGGACAGCGATCCGACCGGACGACTCGTAGAGCAGTTCCTAGGGACGGCGTTCGCGGCGAATCCGTATCATCGGCCGACGATTGGGTACCCGTCGGACCTGCAGTCGTTCTCGGCGACCGACGCGGAGAATTTCTTCCATCGCTATTATGTGCCGTCGAACATGGTGATTGCGCTGGTGGGTGATCTCGATCCGAACACAGTGATGCCGATTGTGGAGAAGTATTTTGGGCAGTTGCCAACAAATCCCAAGCCGACAGAGTTGACGACGGTGGAGCCTCCGCAGAACTCAGTTCGCGAAGTGAAAATGAACGATATGGCGCAGCCGATTTATGTCGAGGGGTATCATCGGCCGAGCTATCTCGATCCGGATGATGCGGTGTACGACGCGATCACCGACATCATGTCGAATGGGCGGACGTCGCGCATGTATCGCTCGCTGGTACGCGATCAGAAGATTGCCGCGGCGGCGGCAGGGTTTTCAGGATTTCCGGGTACGAAGTATGCGCACCTGTTCGCGTTTTACGGCGTGCCTCTGCCGGGACACACGAATGCGGCGATGCAGAAGGCAATTCAGGAGCAGATCCAGAAGTTGAAGACGGAAGATGTGAGCGATGAAGAGTTGCAGATGTTCAAGACGCGCACCAAGGCGGATCTGATTCGCGGGCTGGCCAGCAATCAGGGGCTGGCACAGCAATTGGCGATTTATCAGACGCGGTATGGCGACTGGAGGGAGCTATTCCGGTATCTGGAGAAGGTGGACAAAGTGCAGAAGGCCGATATTCGGCGAGTGGCGAACAAAGTTTTCACGGACAGCAACCGCACCGTCGGTAGCATTGAGACGGTCAGTGAGCCAGAAGCACCTGCGGCGAAAGGAGGCAACTGATGCGGGACAGTTGTCGGTGGTTAGGGGTTAATGGCCAGTTGCGGAGAATGAATCCTACATTTTCCCGAGGCGGGCAAATGCGGGCCACCCGTGTGTCATTCATGCTGCTGTTCGTTGTACTGCTTAGCGTATTCGCTTCAGCGCAGCTCACTCCGTGGAACAAGCTGACGTTTCCTCCGCTGCCGGCATTTCAGCCGCAGGAGCCCACGCGGATTCAATTGGCTAACGGCATGGTTATCTTTCTGCAACCGGACCACGAGCTCCCGTTGATCTCAGCCACCGCGATGGTTCGTGGAGGAAGCATCTCCGAGCCAGCGGAAAAAACCGGACTGGTGTCGCTCTACGGAGACGTGTGGCGAACGGGGGGAACGAAAGTCAAAACCGGCGACCAGATGGACGACTTCCTGGAGGCCAGGGCGGCTAAAATCGAAACCAGCGATGGCGCGGATTCGACCTCGATTTCGCTGAATTGCCTCAAGGGCGACTTCGACGCGGTGTTCGAGATGTATCTCGACTTGCTGCACAATCCGGATTTTCGCGCTGACAAACTGGAGTTGGCCAAGCGGCAGGCGTATACGGGGATTGCACGGCGAAATGACGAAGTTAGCTCGATCGTGGGGCGCGAATCGGCACGGCTGGCATATGGCAAGGACAATCCATTTGCGCGCGAAGAAGAGTATGCGACGATCGCCGCGGTGAAACGCGAGGATCTGGTCGCGTGGCACAAGCAGTACACGAATCCGAACAACATCATTTTCGGCATCAGCGGCGACTTCGATCCGAAGGAGATGGAGGCCAAGCTGCGGAAGGCCTTCGAGGAGTGGCCGAAGGGTCCGCAGGCTAAGGATCCCGACATCAAGTTTGCGGGGGCCAAGCCCGGGTATTATTTCGTGCTGAAATCGGATGTGAATCAGAGCTCCATCGCGATGGTGGACCTGGGCATCAGGCGCGACAATCCGGATTATTTCGCCGTATCGGTGATGAACGAGATCTTTGGCGGCGGTTTTTCATCGCGGCTGTTCAACAATGTGCGCGCAACGAAAGGACTGGCGTATAGCGTGGGCGGCGGCGTTGGTTCGAGCTTCAGTCATCCGGGTATGACGCGCATTCAGATGCAGACCAAGAGCGAAAGCACGGTGAGCGGCATCCAGGCGCTGTATGAAGAGATCGACTTGATGCATGGCAAGGCGCCGGATTCTATCGAGCTGAAGCGAGCCAAGGACCAGATTCTCAATTCGTTCATCTTCCGCTTCGACACGCCGGGCAAGGTGCTGCGCGAAAAGATGACCTACGAGTTCTATCACTATCCACTGGACTTTCTCGAGCGCTATCGCGGCGAAATCGAGAAAGTCACGGCGGACCAAGTGCAGCGAGTGGCGAGGAAGTATCTGCAAAAAGACAGGCTGGCTGTGCTGGTAGTGGGAAACGATACCGAGTTCGACAAGCCGCTGAACAGTCTCGGGGAGGTGACGAAGCTGGACATCAGCATACCGCCTCCGCCGAAGGGGCTGATGGAGCAGATTGGGCCGCAACTTCCGGGCGAGCAATGATAAGAAGTGGTCGGTTGTACAACTCGCTGGAAGAGTCCTGTCTCGGTTAATGCCGGCCTTCAGAGCCTGCCCGGTAGTTGTCGAAGGGTCAGCCTGTAAGTTGTTTATCTTGAGCATTCGAGCGGACTTTCTAGCCGCGGGCCTATGGGAAATCGACTTTACCGGGGCCGGTGTGGGCAGTTGTTCCGCCGACCACTGACCACCGGGTGGTTGCTTTCGTTTCGTTGGATTTCTGATTTCTCTTGCCTTGCCTTCGGGCTTCCGTACAGTCAGATTATGGCGGCCAGAGGAGTAGTGTTTCTAGCCCCACCGAGAAAAATCGGGAATCAAGAGGCGCGCAAGCTGCGGAGAAGCCCGATGCCCAAGGTCAGAACTCCGATTGCGAGGCTCGCCGCGCCGAGGTAGATGAAGTTTACTGCAGGGCCTGCTTCGCTGGCGTTCGGCGGCAAAACTGAGAAGAAGAAGCCTACGGGGATTAGAATCGCCGCGAGCGGAATAGCGATTCGCACCAACCACATGAGCCAGTCTGGCAGAAGTGCGCCGTCGACCAGGATCTGGCAAACCAGCGAAAGTATAACGATGACTCCGGCATGCGCGTGTCCGGCGCGGAAGAAATTCTGCCGAAGTGGATTGTCCATGTATCCGCTTCCCTTGGTCATCAACTGGGTCAGGAGGAAGTAGCCTCCGTACTGAATGGTGGGTACGGTGATGAGAATGATACCGGACATCAATCGAGCTTCGCGGGTCATATGAACTCCTTTGTGTAACTGCTGTTTCGGGTTGGATGCCTTTTGACGGGTGTTTACGTATCGAGGGCATTTCCAGTTTCGCAAATGCTGCGCCTGCCTCGTAAAGGCTGAATCCTGATTTCACTAACAGGTAGCACGCATCAGCATCGGCAAGAGACTCGCAGGCGCGTGGGCATACACACGATGCTCCTTGGTATTCCTGGTAATGCCCATGCATTGATGCCAGGGCTGTTCACCGCGATGGAATTGGTGTTAAATCGCTTGCAACCTGTGGTCCCGTCCGTCGGCTGCTAATTGACGCTATCGTAGCCTTGGCAAGCTTGTACCTCCCGTAACATGGGCTGCCAATAGAAGCAATTTTTGGTCGTATGTCTCGCCTGAGAGACGTCCTTATAAGAAACTGAGATGTAGAGGACCGCATAGGTCTGGTTGCGATACAAAGCGGCAACTGCGGGGAGAGAAATTCGAAATTCTATCGGTATCTTGTGGACCGCGCCGGGAAAAAGAATTCCGGCCGAGCGCTGTACCCGACCGGATTCGTCGTTCACTGGGCGTATTTGCGGGGAATCCTGCAGCAGCACGAACCCTGAGACATTAACATCCAAAGCGGGGACCTTGCCGGAATTTTGGAGTGAAATGCTGAAAGCACCCCCGGTGGCCGTGAGTGGTTGAGGAACGACCTCGGCAACCCCCACCCAAGACCGTTGCTCCAACTGCTTGCTCTCCTGGCTAGCACGCGCTTGCTCTATTGAGGTCTGTAATTGCTGGCCCAGAATCCACACTTGCTTGCGGAGTTGCAAGCCCAGGTACAACACTGTTATCGCGATCATGACCGTACCGACCGCTATGATCGTGTTTGCAATTGTGAAACCGGTGGGGTATTTCAGCTCAGGGCGTTCACTGGCAGCAGAAAATTTGAAGTCGTTAGCGGAGGGCTGAGGTCGGGCACCAGCTGAGTCACGCCCCGCTGCAGGCGGGGTTTCGGGTGCAGGTTCGGCCCCAATCGTATCGTATATTGGGTCAAATGGGAGCCCGCGGCCTTGCGCCTCATTGCTTCGTTCGGAGACCTGGTGAGTTACGCCTTCGGCCATTGTCCGTGCGGCAAAATATCGATAAGATTACGCCTTTGGAAGGTGGCTTGCCACCGATATAGTTTTCTCCACCAGTGGTCCGGAGGAGAATAGCGAGAAACAACGCTCCTTCTCCCGCAATTCGGTGAATCCGAGTGCTGAAGCATATTAGCACAGCAGACGTTGGATCGGGACCGTGACAGACGCGACGAATAGGCTTTGTGTCTGCAAGCAGTACAAGGACGAGCAACATTTCCTATGCCATCATGACTGCGACGAGCCAAAACCTTTCAGATTCGGATGCCTGGACTGCCAAGAAGAGTAGCTCTCTTCAAGGCGGCTACGACAACTTCCCATTATCGGTGATTCTCGTTGACCCTGAAACAGCTGAACTGATTGAGGCTGACTGGAGTCTCTGTATCCGCCTGCAGCGCTCGCCAAGAGAGCTAATCCACCACAGTTTGCTGCAAATCCATCCCGAACTGGGCCCGCCAGTGGTCAAAGAGCTATTCCAGCAACTACAGATTCGTAACACGATCAAGTTTTATGGCAAGCAGAACATCAGAGGCGGCGAGACGCTGGATGTTTTCGTCACGGCCACCTTGGTCGTGCGTGGCGGGCGGACACTCATGCAACTGGTTACTGTTGACGTAACCGCGCGCCATCGTGCGGAACGGGCGCTACGAGAGGCCGAGAAGCGTTTCCGGGGCATTTTTGAACAGTCCGCGGTGGGAATAGCCCATGTGGCGGTTGACGGCACATATTTGCGCGTCAACCGAAAATATCGGCAGATTCTCCGCTACTCCGAAGAAGAGTTGCACCACATGAGTTTGGCAAATATCTCTCACCCAACCGACATAGACGCCGACTGGGCACAGGCCAAAGCTCTCTTGGAGGGAGCGATCCCTTCCTATTCAATCGAGAAACGCTTGATCCGCAACGGTGGAGGCGTAATTTGGGCGACCCTTACTATGTCGCTGGTTCGAAGTGAGTCTGGAGAACCAGACTATTTCATTTCCGTAATCGAAGATATTTCGGCCCGTAAACACGCCGAATCCGAACGCGACGAACTGCTGCGCAATTTGGAAATCCAGGTCAAGCAGCGCACGGCAGAGTTGGAGCGGCTTTCTTTGACCGATGGGCTGACCGGAATCCCAAACAGGCGGCATTTTGACAAAGCACTGGCGGCGGAATGGGCACGTTCGGCTCGTTCAAAGCGCAACTTGTCGCTAATACTCATCGATATCGACGATTTCAAGGTCCTGAACGATTCGTTTGGTCACGTGCAAGGAGATAATGCCATTAAGGCAGTCGCCAGCGCCGTGCAACAGGTAGCGTTACGGTCCTCGGACTTGGGGGCGCGTTATGGCGGTGATGAATTTGCGGTATTGTTGCCTGAAACCGAGGTCACAGGTGCGCAACGCCTAGCGGGAAGGCTCAAAGACTTCCTCGGTAATACTTCATTGAGCAACCCTATCGACGCGACACAGTTGAAAATAACGGTTAGCCAAGGCATAGCGTGCATTGCAGGATCGTCGCAGAAGTCCGCGACAACTCTACTGCTTGCCGCCGACAGGGCCCTGTATCTAGCCAAGAAACAGGGCCGCGGCTACATTTCGACCGCTTCGGCAGTTTGACCTCAGTGGCCACACTTCATCCAGAGAATTCACCGCGCGCACATACATTATGCGACTAGATGTAACGAGTTGACGCCTGCGATGCTGTTGCCATGCCACTCCGCGATTGCGTGACGTTTGCCACACAGTAAGCCTCCTAGGTTGCGGAGATGCCGACCGAGGTCTTGCGGACACTGTCGAACGGTTAGAGCTGAAATCCCCGCCCGACGGAGCTGGATATCTGTTGTACTCAAGCAGCCCGCGAGCATCCGGTTGTAGGATTGTGGGTGTAAGGCTGATTACAACAGTTAGCTCGGCGGATCCTATCGGATGATCAATTAGGGTGCTTCTAGTCTGCCAAGCCGAAAAATACTGCAGCTATTGCGATCGTATCCGCGCAGCCATGCGCTAAGACCGAAATCCAGAGATTCTTCCCTGAGAGCAGATAAGCGCCGCCGAGGATCAGGCCTGACACGGTCGACTGTAGAATCCCGGGTGGGCCTTTGTAGTAATGCCCGTAGCCGAACAGCACACTGGAAGCGAGCAATGCCGCGAAGTAGGCAAGTTTCGATCGATCACCCACATCTGCAGCCCGCGTCATCAGGTAGCCGCGATAGCTCATCTCCTCGCCGAAAGCAGCAAAAGTCCACGCCAGACCCAGCGCGAGCAGGGCGGCTTTCCATGTGGTCTTCGCCTCTTTAATTACCGCAGGGCCTTTCACGGCCCGATGCCATATTCTCGTGCCCACGAAACCGGTGAGTTGCCCCGAAGCGATGATCAATACGCCCGCGAGTACGCCCCACAGAATTGTCTTCCGCCATGACTCGGGTCTCTTGAGGCCAACTTTCTTCCACCCACCATCCCGCAAGCGAATAGAAATCCATCCCAGCAGAAACAGGATCGGCACCTCATTGGGAACCCGATGATAAACATTGTGTGCAATGACGATTGCAGCGCCAACGACCAATTCAGCCAGCGAGAACCATCGTTGTCGTGTGTTGAGATGCCGTTCATGCTCAGCAGGGTTCATGCGAATCGCGTCAACTGTAATTGGTTTCACGGTGCCGTGACAACGAGAGGTGATCAACTGTCCCGTGCCTTCCCCACCTGGACCGCAGATAGTCGTACCCGCCCGCCGCTCTCGCCATCCGCTCCCGAACGCGCACGAACCCCGCGTACGCGCCGAGCGGCAAACGACACTTCCAATTCGCCCTGCGACTTGATTCTGCCCGGCGCACGCCGGTCATGCCTGTGGCTCGCGCGCTCGGTCGACGCTTGTTAGCTGATCGGTTACCGTGTAACTATCGTGGCAGTGAAGGATTAACCGCGCATTGATCGGTTCAATTGTTATTCAAGCGAGATGGCGATACAGAGTCCGCAGTCATTTACTCGGCAGTTAATGGGTGGGCTGAGCGTACGCGCGAGCGGCGCGCAAGCGAATTCGAGCGCAATCACCTGCGCGTGTGGCGTGCGGGCGCCGTTCGGCGATCGTGATTGCCTACTGAGCATGACTCGGCGTGCGTTATCACCAACCGAAGTAATCACCATAACCCGTGTCCGCCCTTCTGCAGCACTACCGTACACTCCCTTCGATAGAACCGCGTTCCTAGGAAGATCGCCGGCTTCCAATCCAACTGCATCCCGCTTCGCGTGTATTCGATCAACTCCCAAATATCTTCTTTAATCCATGTGTGGTAATGGATGCTGTAGTCCATTGCCATCAGCCGTTCGACCTCTCGTTCGCATTCTTCTGAGCCCCGTGGCAGATTCAGTACGTTTTCCGCCCAATCGCGATAGTGAGCTCGTTTGTCGAAACTGCCCGGATTCGAATACTCGGCAACCAAATGCTCGAGCGGCGTGCGCTGTCGCTTGATGTCGAAGGTATACCGCTTGTCCGGAATCTTGAGCACTAGCACGCCGGCGGGCGCCAAGACGTCATACCAATGGTGCAGGACTGCCAGCGGATTTGTCATGTGCTCGATCAGGTGGCTGGCGACTATGAAATGCAGGCTGCTATCCGCGAAGGGTAGGCTTGCCGCATCGGCGACGACATCCGGCAGGACGTAATGAGGTCCGGCTTCCCTGTAGTGGTGCTCCAGGTAATCCGCCTTTCCCCGGTCCACGTACCAGACCCTTGCGCTTCGAGAAACTGGAAATTTCTTCCACAGTGCTCCAATCTCCACGCCTCTTCCGCCGAGAAAGCGTGCGATCAACCTGTTCTCGATCCAGCGAAGAGGCGCACCCTTACCCATCGGGCCATTATTGTATGCGATCCTTGTTAGATGGATCAGGTGTGGATGTATGACTTGCATGGTGATCTCAGTTTTTCCCAAGGTCCAAATTGGGACAACTGCAAGATTGTCAGATATTGCCTAATTACTTATGGCCTGACCTGATATCCCGCGGACGGCCGGCGGTCAGAAGTTGGCAAGTTACGGTTTCACCAGGGGCGAGGTCGGTGGCCACTTTTTTCCTATCCTTGGCAAATGTGGGATTCATGTGAGCGAAGCTGTCTACTGTCTGATGTGCCACGGGATGAAACTGTGCAGTGTGCGAACAACGGCCTTTTACGGCTGCTTGCGGAGACGGTTCCGGCGGGCAATTTACGGATCGTGCGCAGCCGCCCGAGAAACGAGCGAGTATTAACTCCATGGTTACTATCAAAGGCGGTTTTTGATCGCTGTAGCAGTTTTCCCGTTGGTATAGCCTTCCCCTGGCAAAACGGGCGGAGCGAACCATCAACGAATAACAGAAAAAAGACGCTGACAGCGGCAGTGCTCGGTGTATAGTTTTGGCCACCTGCAACAGCAGCGCGAATCCCAGCGAGGCACCTCAGCCGAAGAGTCGCTGGAAACTGCGATAGAAGCATTAGCACCTCGTCTATTCCACAAAAACTCTTGCCACTGACAATTGGAGGAGCTTGTGATGGTCGACATCTACATACAAATTGACGGTATCAAAGGGGAGAGCACCGACAAGGACCACAAGGACTGGATCGAAGTACTCTCGGTGGGTCAGTCCATCTCGCAGTCGGCTTCGTCCACCGCTGGGGGCGGAGGCACGACGCGCAGTCAGCATGAACCATTCACCATTACCAAGCATATTGATCTAGCATCACCAAAGCTCTATGAGGCATGCTCGAGCCGAAAGCATATTAAGAATGTGACGATCGAGATGATGCGCACGTCCGGCGACAAAAGGGATAAGTATATGGTCGTAGGGCTGAAAGAGGTAATCATCTTGCGGGTTGCAACATCAGGCAGCGGCGAGAATCTCACCGACTCGGTCAGCTTCAACTACGGCACGATCAACTGGACTTACACGCAACCTGAACGCGCGGACGGGAGTAAGGGTGGTAACACTACAGGCGGCTGGAACCTGGCCGGGAATAAAGCGGCGTAACTAGCCAACGCCTGGAAGAACGGCGACTGGGGCAAAACAGTTACCTCATCGCGGTTCTCCGGAGGTGCCCCTGCTGGAGGATCACCGTGAAGTTCCGGTTTGACGTATCGCCGGGAGGCATGTTGCGAGCATTTAGGATCCTACCCAGATTCAGGTCGATGTGAGACTGGCCATCCGCACTTACTCGCTAGCGATTATCCGCTCGCGAACGCGCACGGTTCCACGCGCAGGCTGAGCGACCGCACGCCCTCGATTTCGCTCGCACTCCGCTCGGAGAAGCAGACATCACCGCGCGCGTTCGAGTTGGACGTCGCGTGTGCACGCCCTCAGCGCACACACAGCAGCAACCTGCAGGTTCTCTGCTCAAAGTGCAATCGCTCCAAGCGGCACCAAGGCGAAATCGACTTGCGCATCGTGGTACCGAAAGATCGCGTTGAAGGATGCTGGTTCTGTGAACCCTCTATTTTCAATCGCGCTCGATCGCGGAGAACGGTTCTGTGCGAAAGCAACAGAGGGTACAGATAAAGACATATCAAGGAACTGGGCCTGAGTTCACTACTATTGTAGATGATACGTTAGCGTAGATTCCCGCATCACTCTTGGCGACGTATCAAATCTGAGAATGGCATTCAACGGCTTTACCATGTAAGCTAGTCCATCCTTTTTGCATCCACCCGACCCGCAGCGCAATGCCTAACGTGTTTCGGGGGAGTACATGCCCACATCCAGTTCCGGCGCTTCACAAACGATTGGGCTTGTCTCGACGGTTAACGATGAGCGTTTGGTTAAGAGCGTCAACATTTACGGCATATGCATTCTTGTCTTTACTGGCTCTACTTGAGAGCATCTTCTGCCGTCATCGATGCAGTCTGATGGTATTTCCTATCTGGACATGGGCGATGCACTCGTCCGTGGGGATTGGTCGATGGGCATCAATGCACATTGGAGCCCGCTTTATCCACTCCTATTGGGACTTGCATTAAAGAGTGTTAGGCCCAGCCCTTATAGTCAGTTCACTTTGGTTCATGTCGTCAATTTTTTGATCTATCTGTTCACGCTCTTTAGTTTTCATGATCTTGTCAACACTCTTATTTCGTCTGTCCGCCAGCGGCTAGCAAACCAATATTTTGAACGGTTACGCGCCTTGGGCGATAAAAAGGGACCGGGGTGGGTCCGGTCCCGTTGTGCACAGCAAAACTCCTTGTTCTTTTTCAGTCGCGGTCACCCGAACCTCAAAGAAGTCTCCCGACTCCACTGCCTCCTTTTCTCAAAATTCATTCACCTATTTTTTGAGAGGTTCGTATAGTTCAAGCTCCTTTGCGACAAACGCTTTCTTTTTTGGCTTCGGAGCCTTGCTTGGAATGCTTTCCACAGGCATGAGGGCAGGGGCGTTGGACAATGACCCGGGCACTTTGAGCGGCATTGGTTACGGCTTCGACAGCTTGGCTGACCGCATCCACTCGCACTTCCCACCAGCTCTTGCCGCAAACATTCTGGGTCACGTCGATATTCGCGTGACCCATGTTGTCCCGCATAACCTCCGGCATTGCGTCTTCATGCAGCATATGGCTGAACTGCATGATGCGGAAGCTCCGAAAATACCCAATTATCGCTCGAATCGGCCGAGTCCGAATCTCGGCAAAAGCTGTTGGCCAGCATTCGCGGGCACAGTAATTTTCGGGTGTGTCCGTGCAACATCTGCGACCGACGTGCCCATGCTTTCATTTACAGGGGTTGCCAGAAAGGCGTGGATCTCCTTGCCCGCATTCGGCCCGCTGAGCACGAGTGCCATGCCCGAGATCTGACCGCGGTCGTTGATCTTGTTAGCCATGACTACGTACAGATTGGAACTTGCAGGAAACAGAGTGTTAAGGTCGGTCAGCACGCCGTCCTGCCAGATGAAGCCATGGGACCAGTTGAAGTCTGAGTCCCAGGCACTTCCCACCACCTGGCCCTGGTTGTTGAAACTGCAACGCCCTCTACATTTTTGACATCCAATTCACCCACGTTAGCGGCAGCCAACTTCGCCATTTCATCTTGTTCGGCAGAAATGGATTGGGAAGTACTGACGGCAGTCGTTTTAACACAACGAGGACCGCTCCCGTGAGCAGCTAAAAAAGGAGGCTGAATGCCTTTCCAAACGTTCGCCTTGCTCGACACATTGAACCACGTCGAAATCACTGGCCACCAGCAATGGGGTTCAGTGGAAATTTTTCATTTGCGCTGGCCCGCTGGTGACCCACTAACCTACAGCACGCTGGACGAAGCACTCGAGGCCCACTGGATTGAAGTGGTGGAATCTACAGAAGCCGGGCAGGTGTCCCGCATCAAGATCATCAATCGATCAACGCAAATGGTATTCCTGATGGCGGGTGAACAACTCGTCGGTTGCAAACAGAATAGGGTGATGAACTCTAGCATCATGGTTCCTCCTCGCGCTGAGATGGCGCTTCCGGTGACGTGCGTCGAACGTGGTCGTTGGGGGTACAGCAGCTCAGCATTTTCGAGCCCGCGCACCTCGTCGCACTATGCTCTTCGAGCCATGATGACGAGGCAGGCTTCACAAAGCTATCGCTTTGCAGGTGTACCGATGTCTGACCAGAAGAAAGTTTGGAACGAGGTATCGCGGAAGCTGGGCGCCATGAGTTCACCTTCTTCTTCAGATGCGATGCAGGATGTATATCGCAATTACGACCTGAAATTGAGAGAACTGGAAGAGAAGCTTCCGGCACCGTCTGACTGCAACGGTGCTGTTTTCATTATCGCAGGCAGTATTGTGGGTACTGACTTTTTTGACGATGCGGATACACTGCGCAAACTCTGGCCGAAGCTCATTAGAAGCTGCAGCATCGACGCGCTGGAGCGGCAAGCAAAGAATGAACGATCAACCTCGGTTCATGAGATTTCGAGTTGGCTGGAAGCTAGTGCGAGTGCTACACAAGAGTCATTCCCATCACCCGGAATGGGGCTGGACGTAAGAATTGAGGGTAAAGACGTACTCGGCGCCAGTTTGGTCATAGATGACCATCCGGTTCACATGGAACTGTTTCATCGCGCTTAGGTGCACGCGAGCGCCCGCACGCCGATGCCGCTTACGTTCCCACGCCTGTTACCGCTAACGCTCCCGTCCTCGATCACTTGAGCTACTCCGATACCGAATTGCGCTCAAGCATCCGTCAAGGTCTACGTTTGGGTTAGCGACACGGCCCAACCAATGTGTACCAAACAGTTACTAGGGCAGTTTTGGAATTCCCGTCTCCTATCCCGGATGCCTCTTGACAGGGATATGCTTCCGCGGTATCTTGGGCGAACAAAAAGCGAAAGCTAGGTGGTGCAATGTCCGCCTTACTGATCCACATCGAAGAATCCTCACTCCTCGAAGCGCAACCGCAGCGTTTTGCCGGGGGCCCGCCAGCGGCCCCCTCACTAAGCGGCATCGCAAGGCTGGCAGCGGAGGGGGAGTCGCTTCGCCAGGGACATGATGTCGAGTACTTCACACTGCCGGCGCGAAGCCTTCTGAACCGCTGCGTCTCAAAGCGCAAGCTACCGTTTACATGGACGATCAATCCGTATCGTGGTTGCGAGTTTGCCTGCAAATACTGTTATGCGCGCTACACGCACGAGTTCATGGAGATGCGCGATGGCGTGGATTTTGAGCGCAAGATCTATGTGAAGCAGCAGACCGCATGGCTCTTGCGGCAGGAATTGGGCAAGGTCAAGCCCGGCGAGGAAATCGCGATAGGAACAGCAACCGATCCGTATCAGCCGGCGGAGCGGCGTTTCGAGATTACGCGCAGCATTTTGCGGGAGATGGCGCAACATCGCGGGCTGGACGTTGGCATTGTCACCAAGTCCGACATGGTGGTGCGCGACATCGATATGCTGCGCGAGGTGGCGAAGCACAATTCCCTGTTGGTAAACCTGACTATCACAACGTTGAACGCGAAACTGGCGCGAATTCTGGAGCCGCGTGCGCCACGGCCGGACCTGCGACTGAAAGCGGTAACGACGCTAACCCAGGCGGGGCTAAATGCCGGCGTGATATGCGCTCCCGTGCTGCCAGGGATTACCGATTCGCCGGCGGCTTTGGAGAAGCTGGTGAGGGCGACGAAGGAAGCAGGGGGGAAATATATCTATGCCAATGCGCTATTTTTGAAGCCGTGTTCGGCGAGTGTGTTTCTACCGTTTCTGGAAAAGGAGTTTCCGCACTTGGTGCCCGAATATCGTAAACGATTCGCCGAGCGGGCATTTGTGAGCAAGGCGTATGCGAAGCGGTTGTCGGAGTTAATGGCGGCGCTTCGTAAGAAACATGGGATCAAGAGAGACGTAGTGGACCGGAAGGCGGTTTCCTCAGAGTATCGGGCCGAGGATGTGCAGATGGCGCTGTTCGGGTGAGAAACGCCGTCTTCGCTCCCGGCTTGTTGTAACAAGGGATTCACCGTAGCGAACACTGAGAACACAGAGGGAAAGGTAATTAGTAATTTGATTGTGTGGGGTGCGGAGGTCAGCAGTGCTTATCCGAAGAACCGCATGAGGCCACGGGCGGGAAGGTCGGGGACGAGGAACTTCGACGCTGCACCTTTCGCTGCGGCAAGGGCTTCGGCGGCAGCGTAGCCACTGCGGACGGCACCTTCCATGGTGGCGGGCCAGCCGGTTGAGGTCCAGTCTCCAGCGAGAAGGAGGCGGGGCCAAGGTGTGGTATGACCGGCGCGGTAAATGTCGCTGCCAGGTGCAGGGGAAAACGTCGCGTGGACTTCTTTCACGACGGTAGCCTTCTTTAGTTTCGCCTGGCGGACGGCGGGAAAGAATTCGGCGAGTTCGCGGACGGCAAGGTCGATGATCTCCTGACGCGGTTTGTCCATCAGAGCTTTCGAGGCGCTCACGACGAGTTCCAAATAGCTGCCGTTGTCGGCGGGGCGACGGGTGCGCAGGATTTTTGATTTCTGGAACATCCACTGGATAGAGCGCTCGAGGAGCACGGCATGCTCCAGAGGCGTGATTTCGCGGTCGAACCAGAGGTGGATACCAGTGATCGGCACCGGGTTGAAGTGCGCCGCTTGGCGGTGCAAGGGACCGAATTCAGCCGTGTCGGGCAGGAGCTTTTCGATGGTGGAGAATGACGTGGCCAAGACGACGAAGTCGAAGTGGAATTGCTCGCCGCCGGCGGAAAGCTGAATGCCTGCTTCTGCACCGCTAATCGAGTCCACCGAGGCGCGGTAGTACACCTTGCCGCCACGCGCCTCAATGTAGGAGGCGGCAACTCCATAGAGCTGCGACAACGGGACGGAGGGAAGGCCCATGCGACCGGCCTCTGCGGATTTTAGGAACGAGTCGCGGAAGACGAGCGCGGCGTAGCGTAGCGAGACGCAGTCGAGATCGTCATTGAGGGCGCTGATGAGCACCGGAGCCCAGAAGCGCTCGATGGCTTGCTTGGTTTGGCCATGGCGTCGCAGCCAGGAGAGAAAATCTTCGTGGCTGTCGGGCGGAAGCGTGGGCATGAGCGCGAGAAGGGCGCGTGAGATTGCAAGCTTGTCTTTCAGATCGAGCACCGACGATGTCAGGAATGAAGCGGTGGAGTGAAACGGAGCCGGAAACGTGCCCGGTTTGAGGACTGAGGATTTGCCGCCCGGCAGGATGAATGTGATCTCTTCGTACCAGCGGATCTGGCTTTCCACGCCGAGGCGCTTGTAGAAGTCGATGAGGTTAGTGCAGCAGCCGAGCAGGACATGCTGGCAGTTGTCCACGACTTCGCCGGTGGCGGGGAGTTCGTAGGAAGAGGCTCGGCCTCCGAGATAGGGACGCCGCTCAAACAGTTCGACGTGGTAGCCGGCGTCGGCCAGGGCGCAAGCGGCGGAAAGGCCGGCGAGGCCGCCGCCGATGATGGCGACGGTGGGGCTCTGTTGGGGAACGACGATCATGTGAGGCGGCGAAGAAATCCTTTTGCCAGGATGCTTAGCTTTTCCGCCGTGCTGAGTTGCACGCGTGAGGAGAAGACATCATAGCCGCGCTGCGCGATGCGGTCGAGGAGGCGGCGGTACACGGTGACCATGGTCCACAGGGCAGGCTGGCTGTCGTCGTCGATCAGCGGCAGCAGCTCGTCGGCGGCGCCGTAGAGCTCACGCGCGCGCGCGGCTTCGAACTCCAGCACGGGACGACACAGTGCAGCTGCATTTCCGTTCGTCAGAGCTTTCACCTCGACACCGAAACGGTTGAGGTCCTCGGTCGGTAGGTAGACCCGTCCGAGATCGCTGTCTTCCTTCACATCGCGAATGATATTAGTGAGCTGAAAGGCTACGCCGGTCTGTTCGGCGAGTTTTTCGGCGCGGGGATCACGATAGCCGAAGATGCGAATGCAGACCAGCCCGACGACCGCTGCGACGTGGTAACAGTAATCATAAAGCTGCTCGAAGGTGTCGTAGTGCAGGCGGATGCCCTTTTCGCAGGCGGCCGAATCGGGCAAGTCCATAGCGGTGCCGCGGACAAGCTTTTCCAGCAGCTCGATCGGGATGTTGAAGTTCTTCTGGGTATCGGCAAGGGCCATGAAGACGGGATCGTCGGTGCGCTCGCCGGTGACGACGCGGCGAAGGCCTTGCATCCAAGCTGCCAGTTTTTCGCGACGCTGGTCGGCGGGTATCGAGGGGTCATCGGAGATGTCATCGGCTTGACGCATGAAGGCGTAGACGGCCGAGAGCGCATTACGCTTGCGTGCGGGGAGAACCAGGAAACCGTAGTAGAAGTTCTTGGCCGCGCTTCGCGCAATGTGTCGGCAGACGCCGTAGGCAGCCCGCAATTGCAGCGGGTGCTCGCTCACAGTAGGCGTCCCAGGGCGGCGCGGGCCAGCAGCAGGACTTTACGCCGCTTGGAGATGACGGGTCTGGATTTCAGCACGTCGAAGTTCTGCCGTTCGATGGCCTGCAAGATGGCGAGGCCGCCGCGGCTGAAAAGTTCGATGTCGAGTGCGAGGCGGTGATCGACCTTTTTGGCCAGAGGCAGGCCGCGATGGAACCACTCGCGCGCTCGCTCCACTTCGAATTTCATCATGGCCAGGAACTGCGGAGTGGCGCGCTTGTCAGCCAGGTTCTGCTCGTTGACGCCGAAGCGGGCGAAGTCTTCGAGCGGCAGGTAGATGCGGCCCTTGTCGAAGTCGACGGCGACGTCCTGCCAGAAATTCGCGAGCTGGAGTGCCGTGCAGGTGAAGTCCGATAGCTTCTGGCGCTCGGCGTCGTTGTAGCCGCAAAGGTGCAGCACGAGGTGTCCTACGGGATTTGCGGAGTATTGGCAGTAGCCCAGCAGGTCGGAGAATCGCGGATAACGGGTGACGATCTGGTCCTGACGAAAGGCCCGCAACAGATCGGAGAATTCGTGGCGCGGGATGCCGAATTGCTGCACGGTTTCACGCAGAGCCACGAACACAGGATGACGAGGCTCGCCCTCGTAGCAGCGTGTGAGTTCTGATGCCCACTGATCGAGCAGCAAAAGCGACTGTTGTTTGTCGCCGACTTCATCACCGAGGTCGTCGGAGATGCGGCAGTAGGCGTACACGTTGTAGAAGTGCTGGTGGAGCCGCTTGGGGAGAAACCAGGTGACGACGGGAAAGTTTTCGTAATGCGCAGTCGCCAGCTTTTCGCAATACTTCTGAGCTTCAGCGAGCGGCGGAGCAGCGGGCGGAATCGCGTACTCCGGCGGAAGCATGCTCCAGCCGGGTCTGGTAGCGCCCGGCTGCGAGGCAAGTGTGCGGTTGTCGGCGGAAGTGGATGACATGCAGGTCAGGGTGGCGGGTTTCCTCGGGGACTAAAGCCCGCCGTTTAAAAATAAGCGACTTGGACGCTGGCCTAAAAGCCAGCTCTACCTCACTGCCCCGGAATAATTGCGGTCTTGATATCGCCGTTGCGATTCAACATGTGCCGCAGCACCTGCTGCAGGCGCGACAGCGGCGCCTCTCCGGTGATGTAATCGGTGGCCTTGATTTTCTTCTCGGCAATCAGGGCAAAGGCCTTACGGACGGTTTCCGGAGTGTGATGGAACGTCGCCTTGAGTGTGAGTTCGTTGTAATGCAGGCGTTGGGTGTCGAGAGAGACCTTGGTCCCGCTGGCACATCCGCCAAAAAAATTGACGACCCCGCCCTTGCGCACCATGTCGATGGACCATTCCCATGCCTGCGGACGACCGACCGCTTCGATGACGATATCGCAACCGCGTGCGTCCATTGTGAGCTTGCGGACGGCCTTCACCGGATCGTCGACTTTGTCGATTAGGATGGCGTGATCAGCTCCTGCGCGCAAGGCCGCTTGCACCTGCGAGTCACGCTTGACAACAGCAATAACGTTGCATCCGGAGAGCTTGGCTACCTGGATAAACATGAGTCCAATGGGGCCGGCACCGATGACGGCGACAGAATCACCAATCTCCATTTTGGTTTCATGAAGGCCGCGGAGCACGCAGGCAAGTGGCTCGGTCATGGCCGCTTCCTCATAGCTCACATGCTTGGGGATGGCCAGCAGGTTGGTCTCAACGATGCGCCGAGGAACATGGATATATTCGGCATACGCCCCGTTATTGAAGAGCAAATCTTCGCACAGGTTTTCCTGGTGCTTGGAACAGTAGAAACACATGCCGCAGGGCGCTGAGTTCAGCGCCACGACGCGCATTCCTTTCTTGAATCCCTTAGTATTTGGGCCCACCTCTTCGATAACACCTGCCAATTCGTGGCCAAACAGGGCAGGAGGCACGATCATACGTGCATGATATCCGCGCTGGTACACCTTTAAATCCGTGCCGCAGGTCAGCGCTACCTGCACTTTGACAAGCACTTCCCCTTCGTCGAGCGTGGGGATGGGAACTTGCTCGATCTTGACGTCCTCCTTGCCATAGAGGACCGCCGCTGTCATATGTCCGTTCACTCTACGAATCCTTCCATACGCTGCCCGGCTGAATAACCACCTTCATCGAGTCGGGCTTGGGATGAGCAGCTAACTGCAACGCCTCAATGGAATCATGTAGCGCGAAGCGATGACTGATAAGCCGTTCCAAATCCATTTCACGGCCCAGTACGAATCGCGCTGACTCCTCCTGCAAATCAAGCGAGGCGCTGTATGAACCCAAGAGACTCTTTTCGTCCACACAAATGCTGGCCGGATCGATGGTTGCCTCTCCATGCTGCGTCTGCGCAAAAAGCAGGATGCGACCGCCCGGACGGGTTGCTTCCATGGCGGGACGAATCAGGCCGTTGCCAGCGACGGCCAGAATGACGGCGTCTGCCCCACGGCCTGCCGTCAGATGCTGAATTGTGGCGACGGTGTCGGAGGTCGAAGCGTCGATGTTCTCGCTTAATCCAAACGTCTTGGCAATTGTAAGCCTTTGGGGAAACAAATCGGAAGTAATAACCCTTACCCCACACCTTCGCGCCAGTACCGACAAGATAATCCCAATCGGACCCTGTCCGATGACCAGGACGGTCTCGCCCGGAGCCAGGCGCAATGTCTCGATGCCTTTCATGCAGGTGTTCACCGGTTCGATGAATGATGCCTGCTCGAACGAAACGCCGTCAGGAATTTGGACCACGCCGCGGCGGCTGACGATCCAGTCCATGACACGAACGTACTCGGCGAAACCGCCGCCGCTGGGCTCATAGCCTGCGGTCGCTCCGACTTTTTTGTAGGTTGGGCACTGCGCGAAAACCTTGTGCCGGCAGTAGTAACACTGGCCGCAAGGGATATGGTGAAACACCATAACCCGATCGCCGGGCTTAAATTGCGTAACCTCTCTGCCAGTTGCGACAACGACGCCAGTGGTCTCATGGCCGAAGATGCGCGGGGCGGAATGAGAGCCGGTGGCGATCTTTTTGAGATCGGTCCCGCAGATGCCGCAGGTGTGAACACGGACGAGAAGCTCGCTCGAGCCGATTTCCGGAACGGGGACTTCTTCCAATCGAACGTCATTGACGCCGCGATAGACGGCAGCCCGCATGGTCAATGGCAAGGCGCCTTCGCCCAGAGTCCCACTGTATTGTGTAGCTATCGACATTCAGGATTCGTTGTCTGCGTTCAGGGTTAAAGCCCCTTCTTTGTAGAACACCTTTTCACCGGCTCAAGGCCGGTGCTTTCACCTCAACAGAGATCGACCCCTAACCAATTAGATGTCCTAGCGCTGAACACAGGTTCGCTGTCGCCTTGCGGCTGTTCGCGCTCAGCTCACGCACATCCTTCCACCATTTCGGCCGAACCGCCACGTAGGCCAAAAAACGCAGCGTCTCAAACCTGCCTTCATCGTTCACGAACTTGCCGAGCGGAGGCATGACAAAATCCAATTCATCGGACACGGCTTTCACCGCCGAAAATGCAATCCCGCTGCGTTGCGCTTGCGCGGCAACTGCGGCACCCTCCATGTCGAGAACGTCGGCGTTCCAGCGTTGCGCCAGCCTGCGTTTCTCAGCCGGCCCGCTAACCGACGACGCGGTCACGAGTACGCCGTCGCCCGCAGCTTCAGCCGAGATGAAGCGCCTTCCAGAATCGGCGTCGATGACTTCCCGTGCGTGCACGACGTCACCGACCTTCAGCTTCTCAGTCACCGCGCCAACCAGCCCGGCTGAAACAATTCTCGCGGGCTCAAATTTCGCTATGACTGTTTCCGTTGCTCGTGTGGCCGCTGCGCGTCCGACTCCTCCAACTGCAACCACTGCGTCATCCATTTCAAAGAACTCAATTCCGTCCGCCCGCTGCGGGCGGAACCCCCTGAACAAGGGAGCCAACTCCATGCGCATCGCCGCCACGATGGCGACGCTCTTACGGGGCATAGCCGTTCGCTCGAAACCATTCCACGGCGCGGCGCAAAGCTCCATCGACGGGGCCAGCATTCCATCCCAGATCGCGTTCGGCCTTGGCGCTGGTGACAAACATCTTCTTGCGCCCCATCTTCACCGAATCCAAGGTCACACGCGGTTCGCGCTTGCGAATCGCACCGGTAATCAGAGTATCGACCACGCCGGTGGCGTACGCGACTGCGTACGGCAACCGGATATTCGGTGAGGGCAAACCGGTAATCGCCGCCAGCTTGTCGAGAATCTGCTTGAGCGTCAAGTTCTCTCCACCGAGAATGTAGCGCTCACCCGGTAGTGCTTTCTCCATCGCCACCAGATGCCCAGCAGCACAGTCACGAACATCGACCAGATTGAGCCCGGTGTCGACGTAGGCAGGAAACTTGCGGTTCAGGAAATCCACAACGATGCGGCCGGTCGGAGTCGGCTTGATATCACGCTCTCCAATTGGCGTTGTGGGATTCACGACCACCACATCTTGACCGCCTCTGGCGGCGGCGATGACCAGCTGCTCGGCGAGGAACTTGCTGCGTTTGTAATCCCCGATCATGTCGCCTAACGCAACCGGCGTGTTTTCGTCCGTCACCTTGCCATTGTTGCCGAAGCCCATGGTGGCAACGCTGCTGGTATAGACAACCCTGCCAACACCCGATTCTCTCGCGGCCTGCAAGATATTGCGGGTCCCATCGACATTCGAATCGTACAGTTCCTTTCCGTTGACCGCCCACAGACGGTAGTCGGCGGCGACATGGAAGGCTGCTTCGCAGCCCGCCATGCCGCGCTTCAGCGATTCCAGGTCGCGCAGATCGCCTACAACGCGCTCTGCCGGTAAGTCGGCGACATTTTCCAGGCGGCTGCCGGCGCGAACCAGAAGGCGCAATTCCGCGCCCTGCGCAAGCAGTAGCCGTGCCACATGGCTTCCCAGGAAGCCGGTGGCGCCTGTGACAAAGCATCTCATTCCATTCACGAATTACGGCAAGCTTCGGGCCGAACTAATGGCTACGCCGTTCGACGCGCGCGGCCCGCAGCTGCTCTTCCTGCGACGCCGCCGAGGCTTTGGCGTAGGCCGTAAGCGCGATCAGTGGGAAGTACTGGCGGTACATGTAGTACATCAGGTAGAACACCCGTGGGAAGCCGGTGCCGGTGTACCACTGTTCATCCCAGGAACCATCGCGGCGCTGCGTCTTCAGCAGGTAGGCGATGCCGCGTTGCAGCGAGTCGCTGCGCGTGTCATTCGCTGCCAAGAGTCCCATCACGGCCCATGCGGTTTGCGATGCCGTGCTCGGACCGACGCCCTTCGTGTTCGGGTCGTCGTAGGAGCCACAAGTCTCGCCCCATCCTCCGTCGGGATTCTGCATCATGCGCAGCCACTCGGCAGCTTGCTGAATGCAAGGCTCATGATGGTCCATGCCAGTCGCTTCCAGTCCCCGCAAGACAAGCATAGTGCCGTAAATATAGTTGACACCCCAGCGGCCAAACCAAGAACCATCCGGTTCCTGCTCGCGCTTGAGGAACTCGACGGCGCGACGCACCGGCTCGTCCTTCATGGAGTAGCCGTACATCGCCAGGCACTCCAGCACACGGCCGGTAATGTCGACGGTCGCCGGATCAAGCATGGCGTTGTGATCGGCGAAGGGGATGTACTGGAAGACCATGCGGTCGTTGTCTTTGTCGAAAGAGGCCCACCCACCGTTCTTGCATTGCATCGAGAGGATCCAGTCGATGGCGCGCTGCACAGATTTGTCGTGATAGCTCTCGTTGGAGGTTTTGACCTTGCTCAACGCGAGCAGAACCATCGCAGAATCATCAACATCGGGGTAGAACTCATTGTTGAACTCGAAGTACCAACCAGCCGGTGCAGCCTTCCGGTTCTTTACGCACCAGTCGCCTCGGCGCGTGACCTGCTTACGCAGCATCCACTCCGCAGGTTGCACCAGGCGCTGGTCGGTTGCGGCCACGCCGCTCTCGGCCAAGGCGAAGATGGCGTAGGCGGTGTCCCAAACCGGAGACATGCAAGGCTGCATACGGAACGTAGTCTCTTCCTCGATGCCGAGCTTTTCGAACTCGTCCATGGCGCGGATGACCTGTGGGTCATCGAGCGAGTAGCCGAGACAGCGCAGCGCGATGATTGAGTTCATGATGCCGGGATAGATGGCGCCCAGGCCGTCGCTCATTTCCAGGCGCTCGAGCATCCACTGCTCGGCTTTCTTAATGGCTCGCGAACGCAGCGGCCGAATGTGGACTTTCTCGGCCAAGTGCACCATGCGATCGAGAACCAGGAAGAAGTTCCGCCAGCTGATCAGCTTCTTGGCCCACTTCAGGCGGAGGTTAGCTTTGCTGCGGCCGCCAACGAACAACTCGTCAATTCCTTGCCCGTCGGGAATCTTCTTAAACGGCTTTTTGGCGTAAGCAATCGAAAGCGGCACCAAGATAGCGCGTGACCACGAAGAAATCTCGTAGATGTTGAACCAGAACCAGTTGGGAAACAGCACCAACTCGGGCGGAATTGCGGGAACGGAATCGTAATCGTATTGACCAAGGAAGCAGAGATAAATTTTGGTGAAGGTGTTGACTTCGGTAACCCCGCCCATGGCGAGAATGCGCTCGCGGGCCTTGGCAAGCGCCCCATGATCGGGGCTGTAGCCTGCCATTTTCAACGCGAAATAAGCCTTCACCGAGGCGCTAATGTTCGACGGGCCGCCGTTAAAGATGGGCCAGCCGCCGTCCGCGTTCTGATGCGAGAGGATTTCGTTGGCGCACTTCTGGGTGCGCATGGGGTCTTCGGTACCCAAAAGCCGATGCAGCAGAATGTAGTCGGATTCCAGGGTGGTGTCTGCGCCGAGTTCGCCAGACCAATAGCCATCCTCGGGAGACTGCAACGAGAACAGGTATTTGCGAGAGGCGTCGACCGCGGCTGCGACCCGGGCTTTTACGTCGTCAAGCTTGCCGAATCGCATATCTCCAGCGTTGGGGGTAAACGCTTCTGCCATTCTTTTGTATCTACTCCGCCAGGGCCGGCGCGGCCCCGATTGCTTCTACGATTTCCGGAGGCAGGCCGAAACGGACGTTCTCCGGCATCACCTCAATTTCCTGAAGATGGGTGAATCCTTGCGCTTCGAGGTAGGTCGCCGCTTCCTGCACCAGGATCTCAGGCGCGGACGCGCCCGCTGTCAGGGCAACCGTCT
>Ga0306923_10000063_pt1 | contig 63535 bp, 63 predicted proteins | sample sta12Can44000108_FD_203841 | JGI IMG/M metagenome (GOLD analysis project Ga0306923, IMG submission 203841) | Lab enrichment of tropical soil microbial communities from Luquillo Experimental Forest, Puerto Rico - statanox.12C.anox.44.000.108 (v2)... | ecosystem: Environmental > Terrestrial >... | reverse complement strand
CTCCGGTTGTGTTTCCGCCGATTCCCCCCGTGCCGGAAGTTGATGTGCACATCATGACGCCAATGGCGGTGCGGAGCGGCATTATCGTCGAGCCGCTGAGCTCGCAATTGGGCGAATATTTCGGGGTCCCACCGAATCGCGGAGTGCTGGTGCGCACAGTGGAAAAAGGCAGTCCAGGAGCAAACGCCGGATTGAAGGCCGGCGACGTGATCGTGCGGGTGAACAACGAACAGATCCATGACATGGCGGATTGGAAGCGGGCGCTGAAGGCGCAGAGCGGCAAGGTCGCAGTGGTGGTGATTCGCGACAAGAAAGAACAGTCGCTGCAGATGAGCCTGCCAGGGAATACGTCGAAGCTGGACAGTGAAGAGTGGAAAGCGTTCGAGCAACAGATGGAGGAGTTTTCGGCGCAGATGAACCGGCTTGGGCCGCAGTTCGAGCAGCAAGCGAGAGAGATGGCGAAGCTCGATCCGAAACAGCTGGAGGCGATCCACAAGCAGGTGGAAGAAAGCCTCAAGGCCGCGCAGCCCGAGATGAAGCGGCAGGCGGAGGAACTGGCGAAGCAGTCGAAGGAAATTCAGAAGCAAGCCGAGCAAATCAGCAAAGACTGGGCGAAGATGGCTCCGGAGTGGGAGCAACAGGCGCGGGAGATGGCGGAACAGATGAAGCCCTCGGCCGAAGAAATCAAGAAGATGACGCAAGAATGGGAACGGCAGTGGAAGGAGCAGCAGCCCGTTTTCCAAAAGCAGATGGATGAGCTCAAGAAACAGCTCGACGAACAGATGAAGGAATGGCAGAAGAGTTGGCAGCAGAGCCATCCCAACCAGTTGTAAGCAGGACGTAAGACAAGAACCCTGGGGGGCGAAAGGATCCCCGATTTTTTTTGCGGTAACTGTGACTGGCAGCTGGTAACTCGTATTAACGTCTGTGGCGGACGGCGAGTTCGATGAGAGCCCAGAAAACAAGACAAATCCAGGCGAGGACGACGATGCCCCAATCGAGGCGGAAGGGCTGGTGCCGGGCGGCGGGCGGAAGATGGGGCATTAGCACAAAGAAGTAGAGCAGTGAGCCGAGGAGCACGGCGGCGAACTGCTTAAGGAAGCGGGAGAGCATGTTTTCTTCCCACCCTTTTGCCGAAAGAGGGCGAAAGGATGGGGCACCCACAGTTAGTTTCAGGTTTCGAGTTTCAGGTTTCAAGAAAAAGGCGAAAGCGGCCGTGGATTGGCACCAATGAGCATTGGCAAAGGCCGTGCTCCGCGGCCGATGTCCTATTCGGCGCACCTAGCGCGGGCTCGCGCCCAGACCTAAAAACACCTCACGGCTCCGCCGTTTCCGGTCGAGCAAATACCTCCCTAGTCCCAAGCACAAACAGGTTGTTCGACCGCGCGCGCGCCTAACCCTCGAGAGGCTCAGAGCAGGCTCCGCAAAAAAAGCGGGTCAGAAAAACAGTGCGAGCGTTGCGCTCAGGATGACGCCGCATAAGGGTGCATGCGTGGAAGTTGGTGGGCCAAACGACAGGTTCCCATTCGACCGCTGCGCTCGCTCAGGGTCGCGCCTCTTGGCTCTCCCCTTCGACTACGCTCAGGGTCACGCCAGCAGGGCGGCTCGACTTTGACACGGACGCGCATCGTTCGGCGAGTCCTCGCTCAGGATGAGGCCGCGAGACTAGGACGTTTTGAGAACAAACTTACTGCTGGGGCTAAAGCCCCAAGGTATTCTTCGGCGTCATACAGCACAACAGAAGTGGTGCCCTGATACAAAACGGCTGCCAACGTGAGCGAGTTGGACGCCCAAGCCGTCGTGGCCTGCAAAGAGGTCCTTCGACTCCACTCGTCGCCAGGCGGCTCGCTTCGCTCAGCATGACACGCCTCTTGAACTAATGGAGATCAACTGACAACTGGCTGCTGGCAACTGACCACTGGTTTACCATCGCAGTCGTGCTCGATCTCTCTACCAATGTGATGTACGTGAAGGGTGTGGGCCCGAAGATTGCCGACATCCTGGCGGAGAAGGGCATCATGACAGTCGAGGACTTGCTGTATCACCTGCCGTTTCGGTATGAAGATCGGCTGAATCCGAGGGGGATTAACGAGCTGAGGGCGGGTGAGATGGCGAGCGTCATCGCGGAGGTGCGCGGTTCAGGGCTGTTTCGCACGCGGCGCATGCCCATCTTTGAGATGACGGTTGGGCAGGGCGGTTCGACGCTGAAGTGTATCTGGTTCAACGCGACTTATCTGAAGGACAAGTTTCGCGCGGGGCAGATTGTTTCCTTGTACGGGAAAGTTGAGAGGTCATCGCGCGGTGAGACGCGGCTGGAGATTCTGCAGCCGCAGTTCGAAATCCTGCACGATCCGATTGAAGATGGCAGGGCGGGCAGCGACGACGAGCGAAAGTGGCGGACGCTGGAGACGGGACGCATCGTTCCGATTTACGAGGCAGTTGGCAAGGGACGGCTGACGGCGCGATGGTTTCGACGGGTGATTCACGGAATGCTGGAGCGGCTCGAAGGTGATTTGCCGGACGCGATTCCGCCGGTGGTGCGCGGGCAAGTGGGGCTGATCGATCGCAAGAGCGCGTTCTGGCAAGCCCATTGGCCGGAAGTGGGCGAGAGCCTGGCGAAGCTGCAGGCGGCAAGGACGCCGGCGATTTTTCGGCTCATATTCGAGGAGCTGTTTTTTCTGGAACTGGGGCTGGAGCTGAAGCGGCGCAAGGTGCGCGCGCAGACGGGAGTGAGCTTTCAGATCAACAAGGGAGTTCGCGAGGCGGTGAAGCGGATTCTGCCGTTTCATCCGACGGCGGCGCAGAAGCGCGTGTTGAAGGAAATTGTTGACGACATGCGCGAGGCGGCGCCGATGCGCCGGTTGCTGCAGGGGGATGTGGGGTCGGGGAAGACGATTGTCGCGTTTGAGGCGGCGGTGATTGCCATCGAGAACGGGTATCAGGCGGCGCTGATGGCTCCGACGGAGATTCTGGCGACGCAACATTATTTGTCCGCACGAAGAATTCTGGAACAAGCGGGATATCGCATTCTGCTGCTGACCGGGTCGCAAGAGGTGAGCCGGAAGAAGCAAATCCGGCGGCACATCGCGCAGGGAAATGCGCAGCTGGTGATTGGGACGCACGCGCTGATCCAGGAGTCGGTGGAGTTCGACAAGCTGGGCCTGGTGATTGTGGATGAGCAGCACCGGTTCGGCGTGATGCAGCGGTTCAAGTTGATGAAGAAGACAGGGGCTGCTGAGCCGGATGTGCTGGTGATGACGGCGACACCCATTCCACGAACGCTGGCGCTGACGCTATATGGCGATCTGGAGACAAGCCTGTTGGACGAGTTGCCGCCGGGAAGGACTCCGATTAAGACGAGGCGTGTGGGCGATGAGCGCGCGCATGAGGTGTGGGAGTTCGTGCGCAAGCAGGTGAAAGCGGGGCGGCAGGCGTATGTGGTGTATCCGGTGATTGAAGAGGCAGCGCAAGAAGGTGAGCTCAAAGCGGCGGTGAAAATGTATGAGCAGCTGCCTAGTAAGGACCTGGCCGGCCTCCATGTGGGTCTGCTACATGGGCGGATGAGCGCGGACGAAAAAGCCGCCACCATGGCGGCGTTTCAGCGTGGCGAGATTGATGTACTGGTGTCGACGACGGTGATTGAGGTCGGAGTGGATGTGCCGAACGCGAGCGTAATGGTGATTGAGCACGCGGAGCGGTTTGGGTTGTCGCAAATGCATCAGTTACGCGGACGGATTGGGCGCAGCGCAGCGCAGTCATATTGCGTACTGATGACGGGCGGGAAGGTTTCTCCAGAAGCGGAAGAGCGGCTGGATGCGATGGTGCGCACGCAGAACGGCTTCGAGATTGCAGAGCTGGATTTGCAGCAGCGCGGGCCGGGAGAGTTCTTCGGGACGAGGCAGGCGGGCATGCCGGATTTTCGTGTAGCGAATCTGCTGCGCGATCGTGATGTGCTGGAGCTAACGCGCAAGCAGGCGAAGATGGTGCTGGAGGGCCCGAGTGAGCACATCACGCAGCAGGAGATCGCCAATGCGGTGATGCACTTGCGGGGGCATTGGAATCGAAGGTATGGGTTGGTGGAGGTGGGATAGCCGGTGACTGGTCTGGTAATTGGTAATTAGTAATTAGCTTTCCCACGCTTTCCGGAGAAGGGGCTACGGCGCATTCGCAAACTCCCACATTTTTGTTCCGCTGGCCGGCGCGGGTGAAGTCGTGCCCTAATTTAGCTCCTTGTTGACGCAGAAGAGAACCTTCCTGAGTCGACCCAGGTTAAAGCCGGAGAGCAAGCCACCTCTGGGGTGCGCCGAGTGTCAAACCTCTCGGAGCATTGCATGAATCCAGTACAAGAGATCCTACAGTCATTGTCGGAGCGTTTTGCCACTACCGCGAATGTGAAGCAAGTGTTCGGTGAACCGGTCCACTCCAATGGTCGAACTGTCGTCCCCGTCGCTCGTGTGCAGTATCGACTTGGCGGCGGGTGGGGAGGCGGCGAGCGGGAGAACGAAGGGAGCGGCGGTCCGCGGTCGGGCGGCGGCGGCGGGTGGCATGGTCAGCGCATGTCCGGCGGGGGCCCTGGAGATAACGGACCATGACGTGCACTTCATTCATTTTGCCAATCTGGTGGACATTGCCAAGTTGTTCGTCATTGGCGGAGTGGGGTTACTGGTCCTGGCGAGTTTGGCAGGGCGTAAGTAAACAGCCCATTACCCTTGCCACCGGAGGGGCGAGTCTCGCAGACTAGTCAGTGGTGAGCGTCCCTTCGCAATCCGAATTGTTTCGGTTACTGCCGAGCGTGGATGAGTTGCTGCGCGAGGCGCAGCCTGTTGCCACGAAGTTTGGACACGCGGTTGCGGTTGAAGCGTCGCGCACGCTGCTGGAAGAGTTGCGTTCGCGAATTGCACGGGGGGAGATGAGCGAGCAAGAGGTCACGGCGGCGGTGGAGGGCGCTCCGGCGGAGATTGAGCGGCGACTGGGGCAGGCGATGGCGTACTCGCTGCGGCCGGTCATCAATGCGACAGGCGTGATTCTGCATACGAATCTGGGGAGGGCTCCGCTGAGCGAAGAGGCTCTAAGGCATGTGGTGGAGGTGGCGCGGGGGTACTCAAGCATTGAGATGGATTTGGAGAGCGGGGAGCGCGGCGAGCGGGATGTGCATGTGAGTGGGTTGTTCGAGAAGTTACTCGGCGGTGCAGGAGTTTCTACTCCACCCTTTCCCAAAAGAAGAGAAATGATGGGGCACCCAGATTCCGTCTTACCTACCCCGCCAAAAGAATGCGAAGTGGGGCACCCAGGCTTTTCGTTGGGTGAGATTGCGACGATTGTTGTCAACAACAATGCGGCGGCGGTGTTGATCACGCTCAACACACTGGCGCAAGGCGGCGAGGTCATCGTGTCACGCGGCGAGCTGGTGGAGATTGGCGGGTCGTTTCGCATTCCCGATGTGATGGCGAAGTCGGGGGCGGTGTTGCGCGAGGTGGGGACGACGAACCGCACGCGAATTGCGGATTACGAGCGGGCGATCAACGAGAAGACGAGGCTGCTGCTGCGAGTGCATCGGTCGAATTTCGAGATCAGGGGGTTTACCGAGCAGCCGTTGTTGGAGGAGTTGTCGGCGTTGGCGCGGAAGCGTGGGATTCCGCTGATGGAGGATTTGGGTAGCGGAGACATTTTCGATTTGCGGACGGTAGGCGTGCATGGCGAGCCGACGATTGCGGCGAGTCTGCAGAAGGGCGTGGACGTGGTGACGTTCAGCGGCGACAAGCTGCTGGGCGGTCCGCAGGCGGGGCTGATCAGCGGGACGCCGGAGCTGGTGGCGAAGGTGAGGAAGAATCCGCTGTTTCGCGCGCTGCGGGCGGACAAGATGTTTTATGCGGCGCTGGAGGCGACTATGCTGGCGTATCTGCGGAGGGATTACGATGCGATTCCGGCGTTACGGATGATGAGGCTGACGGAAGAGCAGATCGACGAGCGCGCGGAGCACATGATGCGCAAACTGCGTATCAGCTCGCCGAAGCTGAGGGTGCAGGTTGTGCAGGTGCAGTCGGTGATTGGGGGAGGGTCGGCTCCGGGGGCGACGCTGGCCAGCCGGGCGGTGGCGGTGTCGTCAGCGGAGATGGGAGCCGATGAGATTGCGCGAAAGTTGCGCGAGTGGGAAACGCCGGTGATTGCGAGGGTAGAAGAGGGGCAGGTGTTGCTGGATCTGCGGACGGTGGAGCCGGACAAGGATGAGGCGGTGTTGAGGGCGGTGGAGAGCATAATTGATTAGTAATTAGTAATTGTAGCGTTTGTTTTCTGCACCTCCTCCAAAAGCGGGCAAAGGCTTGGATCCTATCTCTTAAGTTCGTTGTGGCCGTCATTTACACCATTGGACATTCGACGCGAACGTTCGACGAGTTAGTTGCGGCGTTGCGGAAGCATGGGATTGTGACGCTGGGGGATATACGGGCGTTTCCCATGTCGCGGAGGCTGCCGCATTTCAATCGAGAGTCGCTGGAAGTGGAGCTCCCACGATGTGGAATTCGGTACCTGTGGATGCGAGAGCTGGGTGGGCGACGGAAGAAGGTGCTGCAGGAGTCGCCGAATACAGGGTTGCGGAATGAGTCGTTTCGCAATTATGCGGATTACATGATGACGGAGGAGTTTGCGGAGGGGATTGGTAGATTGCTGGAGATCGCTTCGCGCAGTGATCTGATTTTACCGTCGCCCAGAGCCGACGATAAGGGTGGGGCACCCAGGAGTGGGACGGCGATCATGTGTGCAGAACGGGTGTACTTTCAGTGTCATCGCATGCTGGTGAGCGACTACCTGGTGGCGCATGGGCATAGTGTGCTGCACATCGATGACGAGAAGCAGACGCCGAGGAAACATACGTTGATGGCGGAGGCGCGGCTGGTGGAGGGGAAGCTGGTGTACGACGGAGGAAGGTTGTTGTGAGCAACTAGCTGCCAGCGTCCGTCCTGTCATAAGGGAGACACTTCGCTCAAAAGGGGTCCTTCGACTCCGCTCGTCCGCTGCGCAGCCTCGCTTCTCTCAGGATGACACACTCAACCGAGGTGTTCACGGTGAACGAAGGTTTGCGCTGGGTCCGGCGCAATCGCTATCCTCAAAGTTCACGTATGAAGCAGGCTGTTTTTCGGGAAAAGAACAAGGGATATTACCGCGTGCTGCACACCCCCATCTGGATATGGGTGTTTTGGGTGCTGCCAGGGTGGCCGCTCACCTACGACCTGTACACACATGGGCCGGACCGGCGGCACTGGATTTGGCTGGGGATTGTGGCAGCGGTAGTGTTCTGGCGAGGGTGGCTGGGGCGGGTGCCGGGGTGCGAGCAGCGTCCTTACATTCACTACTACGGTGTGCATCAGCCGAACTTGTGGTATCGCGTAGTGTGCTACACGGCGGCCTGGATCGACATTATTGTGCCGTTTGCGCTGAATGTTATTGGTTTATGCATTGCGCCGGTGACCGGGCAGTGGATGCTGAAGGAGCTGTATCAGTACGCATATTATCCGCTGGCGCTGTTGGTGGTGCTGGGAACGGCGATGAACCTCACTCCGCGTGCGAAGCAAGATACGTTCGGCGAAGGAGCCGAGCGAGCGTGGTTTTATGTGGCGATCTGGACGGTGGTGCCGACACAGGTGGTGAATTGGGCCGCGTGGCGGTTGGGGAAGTTTATGAATCTGGATCCGCTGCCGCTGGCGCGGACTCGGCTGGTGATTTGTTTGTTATCGACCGCGTTCTTCTTTTTGTTGGGATATGCCGCGAAGTTGCCGAGGACTCAGAGGTATTACTCGGGGGTGGCAGCGGCGGGAGTTTAAAGGCAGTTGTCAGTGGTGAGTATCGGGCGTAAGGTTTCAGGCTTCAATCGTCATTCCAAGCTGATGGCCGGGAACCTGAGACCTGACACCTGAAAACTCATTTCAGTGCTCGATACGGACACTGGCGGCGACGTTTGGATCGGCGTCAGCGGAGTTGTTTGCCGGGGCACGGTGAGCGTCGATCAGTCCGGCCAACTTACGCGATTCGTCGCTGTAGATGCCGTGCGGCGATTTCTCGAGAATTCCGGCCAGTTCTGCGCGGGCCCCATCATAGTCTTGCAGTCCCAATAGAGCGTGGGCCTTCCCCAGCCGAACCACCATGTTGCCGTCGGTGGTGAGCTGCTGGGCTGTGTCGAATTCGGTGACGGCTGACTGGAACCGTCCCTCCCCCAGATAGGCGCGGCCGGTTTCATAGTGTAGCTGCCAACTGCCAGTCAGCAGTTTCGAGGCGATGGAAAGGGCGTCCAAGGCCTCGGCATTGCGGTGCTGCTGGTTGTAAGCCGACGCTAAAACCAGATAGGTGCGGGGCGCGATTGCACATTGACGGAGGGACTGCAGGAGATTGCTGATCGCTTCATCGGCGTGGCCTTCCTGCAGGTCAATCATGCCGAGAAGTGTGAGTGCAAGGGCATAGTCCGGCTGCTGATGTAGCGCCTCCAGGGCAAGGGCTCGGCTCAGATGCCTATCGTTGTGGGTCCAGGCCTCGGTGGCTTTCAGTAACGTTTGCTGCGCCTTCGTGGGCGGGCGCAACTGTTGAACGGAGACGAGGTCGGCGGTGTGACTCGGTACTGCGGGGAGCTCGATGGGCAGGCGCAGCGAGAGCGTGGCGTGTTCGCTATGAATCTGTAGGTGCTGAGGCTGGGAGAGAAGGCCTCCCGCCGCAGTCACGATGTACTCGCCTTCACGCAGACCCCCGAATGTGTAGGAGCCATCGGACTCAGTTAGGGCGCGGATTCTTTCTAGCGGCGGCGAGGCGGAGCGCAGTTCAATTGCAATCGCGGAGAGGGGATGTCCGTTATGATCGCGGAGAACGAAGGTAAGGGCGTGATCCGTTGTATCGGATGACCGTGAGTTCGGCGGATCCTGGGCGAGACAGGCGGGAAGCAGCAGGGCACTCGCAAAGGCCAGCCCGATTGCGAGACGAAGCGCACAATTCCTAACGCCAAAGCCGCGTGAAGCGTGGCGCATGATAGGCCCCTGAGTGTAGAGAAGTTCGAGTGCAGGATTTATACGCCAGAAGCGAGTCCGGGCCTATAGCGCAAAAGTTGCAATTTGCACCCGAGAGGTAGCGGTTCGGGGATGAGGGAGAGCGGCTTGTCCCAGGGGGTGGTTGTCAGGCGCCGGGCATCAGGCATCAGCTTTGCGGTGGCGGGAGCCCAGCCTTTGTCAGAGAAGGGCGAAAGGATAGGCATCTGGCGCCAAAGACGCCGCTCCGCGGCTGGGATGTAATTGGACATTTTTAAGCGGCCGAAGCCTACGCCCAGAAGCGCGTAGTGGCTCCGCGGTTAAGCACGATCCGGGCTAATTTTTTTGGGTCGCAGAAAGCGAAAGGCGGTCCGGAGGAGGACCGCCTTAGCTATTAATTTGTGCTCGGGACGTTAGACGATCTGGACGTTTTCCGCCTGCCAACCCTTGGGGCCCTTGACAACGTTGAACTGAACGGTCTGGCCTTCCTGGAGGCTGCGGAAGCCGCCGGCCTGGATGGCAGAGTAGTGAACGAAAACGTCTTCACCGTTCTGACGGCTGATGAAGCCGTAGCCCTTCGCGTCATTGAACCACTTAACTGTTCCTTGTTCCATTGTGTTACTTGTTCCTTCGAAATTGATATAGCTGCGATTCGAACGGATTGTGAAGCAGGCAGGGATGCTGCAAGGCAGGAACTGCTGCGTACAACGTCGATCAATCGAGCGATTTTATGATAGCAGTGGAACGACAATTCCCCAAGCAAATTTGCACAGGAATGAGGCAGGAGGGGGCCTACTGCCGGCCAAGCCCTTTTATTTGTGGAAGTTAAGACGTCGTGCTTTAATAGTAGTGCAATGGCTCAAGTTGCCGTTGGCTTTTCGCTCCTCGCTCTTTGCCCTTAGCCTTTCTGACTGTTGCTGATAAGAGACCGATTATTGGCCTCTGTTCTCCAAGATGACCACTGCCATCGCCATTCCTTTTGTGTGGGTCAAGGAAAGGTGGGCTTGCGTTGCGCCGAGGTGGGAGAAGAATTCGCCAGCTTTGCCATGGAACGCCAGGGTCGGCCTGCCGCCGGGAAGACGCTGCACCTCGATGTCGCGCCAACGCACTCCCCGGCTCCATCCGGTCCCGATGGCCTTCATGCCGGCTTCCTTGGCAGCAAACCTTGCCGCGTAGCGCTCGACCCTATTTGCCTTCGATTCGCAGTAGCGGATTTCTTCGGCTGTAAAGACACGCTCCGTGAAGCGGGCTCCGAACCGCTCAATACTTTGGGCGATCCGCTCCACCTCGGCGCTGTCGATTCCTGTTCCTACGATCATGTGTGTAAATGTAAATGGAAGGCGAGGAATCGTCGCAAATTCATGGGAAACCCGGAATAGGCGTCAGTCATCGGCTATCAGCTAAAGCGCAACGGAACTTTAGTTGGTTGTTCACGAGAAGGTTTCGCTTGCGGAAATTTCCGGTCCCACCCTTTTCGCCAAAAGACAGCGAAAAGATGGGCACCCACTCTCTATCGATATCGATTCATGCGGTTGTGAGTCACAACGGAATGTGCACTGCCAGTGATGCAATTGGCGCACGGAGAAAACAGTCACGATGCTGCGCAAAATGTCTGCTTGCACAGCAGTGAAGCCGACTTGTTATAATCACTCGCTTGGGTGATACGCATCACACCCCTACAGTTCGCAGGCTTACAACCGCGTGAAATCGAGCGTTGATGGGGTTCAGCGCCGTACCCGCAAAACTGGATAGCTTCGTACATGGCACAAATTTTTCATCGTAGTGCGAATAGCGGTTCGCGTCTGTCGATGCTTGCGGTAATCGTGGTGATTACCGTGCTGCTGACGGTGGCGTGGGAGATGCAGCGCGCCCCGTATGTGACTTACCAGGGCGTGCGGATGGCGCAGCCGGTTCCGTTCAGTCATCAGCATCACAATGCCGGACTGGGGATCGATTGCCGGTACTGCCATACGTCGGTGGAGCAGTCGAGTTATGCGGGGATTCCTCCGACCAAGACGTGCATGAATTGCCATTCGCAGATCTGGACCAACGCCGCGATGCTGGAGCCGGTGCGGGAGAGCTACCGGACCGGGCAGTCGCTGATGTGGACAAAGGTCAATTACCTGCCCGACTACGTGTACTTCAATCACAGTATTCATGTCAACAAGGGTGTGGGCTGCGCGACCTGTCACGGGCCGGTGAACAAAATGCCGTTTATGTACCAGGAGTCATCCATGCGGATGGAGTGGTGCCTGGAGTGCCACCGTGCGACGGAGAAGTATCTGCGGCCACGTGACCAGGTGTTCAACATGAATTATGAGCAGCCGTCTTCGGCGCATCCGGTTTTGGTGGCGGGGACGCAGTACACGGACCAGGTTGAGCTGGGGACGGCGCTGAAGTCGCAATACAAAGTGAGGACGGTGGAGGGTATAACGAGTTGCAATACGTGCCATCGGTAAGCGACTCGCAGCTAGCAACTAGCAATTGGCTTTTAGCGATTGACCTCAGCGGCTAACCGCGCGGTGAAAGAGGAGTTGAGGAATGCACCGCTGAGGCGGTGCTTCACCGGGGAGGGAAAGAAGCGGTGCTCCACCCCGGTAAAGCCAGACCAAGCGTATGGAGTGGTGGAAGGATTTTAAGCAGGGTTGGGGTTCTTCGACTCCGGCATCGTCCGCCGCGGGCGGACGACGCCTCAGCTCGGAATGACAAGCGAGAAGTTTGGTGCGAAAGTTTCTTGAACATCGGATAGCAAGTGAGTACCGGAACCGACGAGAAGATGGATAAACAAAAGGAACGGATGTCTGAGGCGGTTTGTCCCAGCAAGCTGGAGCTGGCGGAGGTGCGGGAGAGGCTGTCGCGCGCCAACAGCGGTCCGCAGTATTGGCGAAGCCTGGAAGAGCTGGCCCAGACCGATGGGTTTTTCGAGATGGTGCATCGCGAGTTTCCGCAGCTGGCCTCGGTGTGGCCGGAGGGAGCTTCGCGGCGCGATTTCATGAAGCTGATGACGGCGTCGATGGCGCTGGCGGGACTGTCTGCGTGCGTGAAGCAGCCCATTGAGCCCATCGTTCCTTATGTACGGCAGCCCGAGCCCATCACGTTGGGAATTCCGCTGTATTTCGCCAGCGCCATGCCGCTGGCGGGATATGCCACGCCCGTGCTGGTCGAGAGCCACGAAGGGCGTCCGACGAAGGTGGAGGGAAGCCCGGATCACCCGGCGGGTGTGGGAAGTGATGTGTTCGCGCAGGCGTCGATCCTGGATATGTACGATCCGGACCGCTCGCAGTCGGTGACGTACACGGGGTTCATTCGGGCGTGGAGCGACTTTACGAACGCGCTACAGGGGCCGATGAATTCTCAAAAGGCCGTGCAGGGTTCGGGGCTGCGGATTCTTACGAGAACGGTCAGTTCGCCGACGCTGGCGGAGCAATTGGACACCCTGCTGAAGCAGTATCCGCAGGCGAAGTGGGTACAGTACGACGCGGTGGGCCGGGACAATGTTCGGGCGGGCTCGCAGCTGGCGTTCGGCCAGTACGTGGAAACGCACTACAACTTTGATAAAGCGGATGTGATTCTGTCGCTAGATGGAGATTTCCTGTCGAGCGGGTATCCGGGATTCGTCCTGTACACGAGGCAGTTTGCGTCGCGGCGGAATCCCGAGCTGAAGGAGAAGATGTCCCGCTTCTACATGGTGGAGAGCTCTCCAACCAATACGGGCGGAAAAGCTGATCATCGCTTGCCGGCAAGGGCTTCGGAAGTGGAAGGGGTAGCGCGGGCGATTGCGGCGGGATTGGGTGTAGGCAGTGGATCGGCAAAGCCGGAGCAGCAAGCTTTTGTTGCGGCGCTGGTGAGGGATCTTCAGGCGCACAAAGGTGGGGCGCTGGTGATTGCCGGGGACAACCAGCCTGCGGCAGTGCATGCGCTGGCGCACGCCATGAACCAGGCGCTAGGCGCCGTGGGTTCGACCGTGTACTACACCAATCCGGTGGAGGCGAAGCCGCAAGACCAGACCGCAGCGCTGAAGGAACTCGTCGGCGATATGAGCGCGGGCAAGGTGGACTTGCTGGTGATTATCGGCGGCAACCCAGTGTATGACGCTCCGGCCGATTTGAAGTTCGGCGATGCGATGGGGAAGGTGCAGCTGCGGGTGCAGCACAGCCTCTTCCAGAATGAGACGACCGATTTCGTTCACTGGCACATCAACGCTGCACATTATCTTGAGCAGTGGGGTGATGTGCGGACCATCGATGGCACGGCGACGCTGATCCAGCCGCTGATTGCTCCGCTGTACGATGGCAAGAGCGAGTATGAGTTGGTCGAGGCGCTGAATGGGTCGCCGACAACCACAGGTTACGAGATTGTCCGTCGGTACTGGGAACAAAAGATGACAGGCGACTTCGAAGCCGCGTGGCGGAAGGCGCTGAACGACGGATTTGTTGCGGGAACGGCACTGCCGGCGAAGACGGTTGCGGCGAAGGGCAGCGTGCCGGCGGCGAGCGCGCCCAACCAAGGCGCCATAGAAGTCATGTTCCGGCGTGATCCCACCATTTACGACGGGACGTTCTCCAACAACGCCTGGCTGCAAGAGACGCCCAAGGCGATGACGCAGATCTGCTGGGACAACGCGGTGCAGGTCAGCGTCAAGACTGCGGAGAAGTTGGGCCTGCAGACTGAAGATGTCGTCGAGATCGATGTCAATGGTCGCAGGGTGACGGGGCCGGTGTGGAGGACGCCTGGGCATCCGGATGATGCGGTGACATTGTTTTTTGGATACGGGCGCACGAAGAGCGGACGAGTAGGAACGGGCGTCGGGTTCAACGCTTATGATCTGCGCACCAGCGATGCGATGTACTTTGCGGGCGGCAAGGTGACGAAGGTCGGCAGTGGGTATGGCTTTGCCAATCCGCAGGGCTGGCAGTACATCGACCAGTCGGGGATTCCGGGCGCGGACAATATGAGCGACCGCCACATCGTTCGCAAGGCGACGCTGGATGACTTTCTGAAGCACCCGGAATTTGCCAAGGAACTCGGTGAGGCTCCGTCGCCGGAGTTCTCGCTCTATACGACATCGAAGGGATTGCCGCTGTACGAGTACACAGAAGCGAAGTGGGGCATGGCCATCGACATGAACTCATGCGTCGGATGCAAGACCTGCGTGGTGGCTTGCCAGGCGGAAAACAATATTCCGGTGGTTGGTAAAGAGCAGGTGATGCGCGGCCGGCATATGAACTGGCTGCGCGTGGATGTGTACTACGAGGGCGGAACAGAGAATCCGTCGGCGTATTATCAGCCAATTCCTTGCCAGCAGTGCGAAAACGCTCCCTGCGAAACGGTGTGCCCGGTGGGTGCGACGGTGCACTCAACCGAAGGCCTGAACGACATGGTGTACAACCGCTGCGTGGGAACGCGCTACTGCTCGAATAACTGCCCTTACAAAGTACGCCGGTTTAACTTCCTGCTGTGGCAGGACTGGACGACGCCGCAGTACAAGATGATGCGCAATCCGGAGGTGAGCGTCCGGAGCCGCGGGGTCATGGAGAAGTGCACGTATTGCATACAGCGCATTGCAGCAGGCCGAATCACCGCCGAGAGAGAGAGGCGTTCGATCAAAGACGGCGAGATCCAGACGGCTTGTCAGCAGGCGTGTCCGGCGGGTGCGATTGTGTTCGGCGACTTGAATGACAAGAACAGCAAGGTTTCGAAGCTGCGAGCCGATGGCCGCAATTACGGTTTGCTGGAAGATTTGAATACGCGTCCTCGCACCACCTATATGGCGGTGGTGACCAACCCGAATCCAGAAGTAAAGAAGCCGGAGCGGAGCTAGATGGCGGGAGTAGAGGAAAACAACGTAACACTGCTGGAGGAGCCACCGGTAATCGGTCCGGGGCAGACGTTTGATTCTGTTACCGACACCATCGCCGATGCCGTACTGAAGCGGCCGATTGGACTGGGATGGCTGGCGGGCCTCGGCGTCGGCATGTTGCTGCTCGGCTCGCTTCTGACGGCAGTAACGTACCTGTTCCTGGTAGGCGTGGGCATCTGGGGCATCGAGGTGCCGGTGGCCTGGGGCTTCGCCATCATCAATTTTGTGTGGTGGATCGGTATCGGCCATGCAGGCACTCTGATTTCGGCTATTCTCCTGCTGTTCAAACAGACGTGGCGTAACTCGATCAACCGCTTTGCGGAGGCGATGACGCTGTTTGCTGTGGCGTGCGCGGGCATGTTCCCGCTGCTACACATGGGCCGTCCCTGGCTTTTCTACTGGATGTTTCCCTATCCCAGCAGCATGGGTGTATGGCCGCAGTTCCGCAGCCCGCTGGTGTGGGACGTGTTCGCGGTATCGACGTACGCGACGATCTCGGCAGTGTTTTGGTTCGTGGGGCTGGTGCCGGACTTCGCGACCATGCGGGAAGAGGCGCAGTCACTCTGGGCGAAGAGAGTCTATGGAATTCTGTCGCTGGGATGGAGGGGGTCGGCACGGCATTGGACACGTTACGAATCGGTGTACATTCTGCTAGCCGGTATCTCAACCCCGCTGGTGCTCTCCGTGCACACGGTGGTGAGCTTCGACTTTGCGATTTCTGTTCTACCGGGATGGCACACGACGATCTTCCCGCCCTATTTCGTTGCCGGCGCCATTTACTCCGGATTTGCGATGGTGTTGGTGCTGGCGATTCCGATCCGAAAGTACTACGGGCTGGAACACATGATTACGATGCGGCACCTGCAGAATTCAGCAAAAATCATGCTGGCAACCGGCCTGATCGTGGGCTATGGGTACTTCTTCGAGACATTCATCGGGCTGTACAGCGGGTCGACCTACGAGCGGTTTATGATCCACAACCGCTGGTTCGGGCCATACGCTCTGTTCTACTGGTCGCTTATCCTGTTTAACATTTTGACTCCGCAGGTCCTGTGGTGGCCGAAGGTCCGTTCGAGCACCAGCTGGCTGTTTGGAGTTTCGCTGATCGTGCTGCTAGGAATGTGGCTGGAGCGCTTCGTCATCATTATCACCAGCCTGCATCGCGACTTCCTGCCATCGTCTTGGGGGCATTACGTGGCAACGCGCTGGGACTTTGCGACGTATTTCGGCACAATCGGGTTCTTCACCGTGGCGATTTACATCTTCATCCGCGTGGTACCGGCGATTTCGATCTTTGAAATGCGCATGCTGCTGCCGCAGGCGGAGGTGAAGGAATGAGTCACGGCCATGCGGTAACGGCACCGAGCATTTATGGACTGCTGGCGGAATTCGAGACCCCAACCGATCTGGTGACGGCCTGCAAGGCGGCGTATGCAGAAGGCTATCGGGAAATGGACGCTTATAGCCCATTCCCGATTGAAGAGGCGAGCGAGGCGATCGGCTTCCACAAGACCGCAGTGCCGCTGGTGACGCTGATCGGCGGGATTCTGGGTGGGACGTCGGGTTTCGCGCTGCAGTACTGGATCAACGTGATTGCCTATCCGCTGAACATCGGCGGAAAACCGTATAACTCCTGGCCCGCCTTCATCGTACCGACGTTTGAGATGACCATCCTGTTCGCGGGAGTGATTGGGATGATCGGAATGTTCGCCCTGAATGGATTGCCGCAGCCGTATCATCCACTGTTTCACGTGGACCGGTTCTCGAAGGTGACGCGCAACCGGTTCTTCCTGTGCGTGGAAGCGATCGATCCCAAGTTTGATCTGGTAGGCACCCAACAATTTATGGAACGACTGAAGCCGCTCTCGATTTCGGAGGTGCCGCATTAATCGGACATCCCAAAACGTGGTGGGGTTGCTGCTCGTGGCGGCGGCATTACTGCTGCTGGCAGGGTGTCGCGCCGACATGCAAAACCAGCCGTATCAGCGTCCGTTGGTCCAAAGCGATTTTTATGCCGACAAGCGCGCGGCGCGTCCGCTGGTGGAGGGCGCGGTGGCACGCGGACACGAGCGCGCGGACACCTATTTCTATACCGGCAAGATCGGGAGTGAGGACGGCAACTATATGCCGTTCCTCGTGACGGCCGAGGTTATGCAGCGCGGACAGCAGCGCTTCAACATATATTGCTCGCCGTGCCATGGTGAAACCGGCGACGGCAACGGCATGATCGTGCAGCGTGGGTTGAAGCATCCGCCTTCGTATCACACGGATCGTTTGCGCAACGCTCCCATCGGATACTTTTTCGACGTGATGACAAACGGGTTCGGCGTGATGCTGGATTATTCGCAACAGGTGAAGCCCGAGGACCGCTGGGCGATTGCGGCCTACATCAAGGCATTGCAATTGAGCCAGGGTGCGACGCGGGCAGATGTTCCTCCGGGACAGCAGATCGCAAGCGAACCACCTAAGGGCGTGGTGATTTCCGCGCCGTATGACACGCAGAGCGCGGCCCCGCAGCCAGCGCCGGTGGCGCTGCCGAGCAGCGAAAGCGCAACGCCGAAACAAGGGACGAGACCATGAGCCAACCGCATCCACAGGTTCAGCCTGCGAACTACGCCGTTCCCCCCGAGGCGGCAGGCTGGCAGAAGAGGTATCTCACTATCGGTGTGCTAGCTGCGGTAGCGACCATCGTCGGGCTGTTTATGCAGTCGGAGCAGACGATGCGCGGCTACCTCATCGGCTACATGCTTTGGTTGGGCTTGAGCCTGGGATGCCTGACGCTTCTGATGGTGCAACACCTATCAGGTGGTTTGTGGGGGCTGTCCATCCGAAGAGTCATGGAAGCCGGGAGCCGCGTTCTTCCGCTGATGCTGGTGCTGTGGATTCCGCTGTTTTTAGGCCGCCACTACTTGTACCACTGGATGACTGGTGAGGGAGTAACCGAGAATAACTCTTGGTACCTGAACATGCCGTTCTGGTGGATCCGGCAGGTGATCTACTTCACGGTGTGGCTGGGCTTGACGTATGTGCTCAACAAGCGGTCGGCGTTACAGGATGAAGCGTCGGCGACAGGACATCAGCCACGTTTCCAACTGCTGAGCGGCATTGGCATTTTTTTGTATGCACTGACGATTTCGTTCGCGGCGGTGGATTGGGTGATGTCGCTCGATCCGCACTGGGGATCGACGATCTACGGAATGATCTTCATGGTAGGCCAGGGTTTGTCGGCGCTGTCGTTCTGCATCATTATGCTGGCGGTGTTGACCCGCTATTCGCCGATGCGCGAGATCATCATGGCGGAGCAGTTTCACGATATTGCCAAGTTGATGCTGGCGTTCGTGATGCTGTTTGCCTACTTCTCCTTCTCGCAGTGGCTGATTATCTGGGCAGGGAATCTGCCTGATGAAATCGGCTTTTATCTGGCGCGCATTCGCGGCGGCTGGGGGCTGATCGCGCTGGTCATCATTATGTTTCACTTCGCGCTGCCGTTTGCGCTGCTGTTGTCGCGCAATTTGAAGCGTGACGGACAGAAGATGATCGGGCTGGCGCTACTGTTGATGTTCATGCGACTGGTGGACATCTACTGGTACGTGGTGCCGAACTTCGCCCACGCGCGCGGACATTTCTATTTCAGCACCTGGTACCTGGTTGCACCGATAGCGCTGGGCGGACTGTGGCTGGGGTATTTCTTCTACAACCTGCAGCAGCGTCCGATTTTACCGGCCTACGAACCGCAGATGCCGAGCTTGCTGCATCAGGGGTCACATGGCCACTAATCGCGACGAATACGATCTGCTAAGAAATCCAGCAGTGGATTACGACCGTACTGACCTGAGTCCGCAAGGAATTCTTCTATTCCTGGCCGGGTTGCTGGTGGCGGGTATCTTTATCGAGCTGGTGTTGTGGGGAATGTTCCACTTTCTGGCGCGGAGTCCGTTTTTCGCCAAGGGTAATCCCAGCCCGATGATGCAAGTTCAGAAAGCCCAGCCGCTGTCGGCGGAAGGCAAGGATTTCGAAAACACGACGAACGTAAATCCGGGGCTGTTTCCCCAGCCGCGATTGCAGACGAAGGACGTGCTGGACATGAGTGATCTGCTGGCGTCGGAGCACAAGATTTTGTACGCACCGCAGCCTTTCCTGGATGCGAACGGGACGGTACATCTGCCGATTCAAGATGCAATGAACATCATCGTGCAGAAGGGATTGCCGGTGAGGCCGGAGGGGACGGCGGCGGGAGCGACTGGGAGGCCTGCCGCTTCGGCAAGCAAGGCGCCGGGAGCAGAGTAGGTGGGACATTTCAGATTTCCCTTCGCCTCGCGGGCCAAAGCCCGCTCGGCGAATTAAAGGATAAGACGCTTGTCGGCACGACTAAAGTCGTGCCCTGATACAAAGCAGTTCGAAAGGAAATCTTTCGGCAGCTTGTAGAGCCGACCTTGTTTTCGTTTCGGAACGGTACCCTTCGTCAGGCTCAGGGCGGGCGACAAAGCCGTGCCCCTTCCAGGCAGGTGCGTGAGAGTGGTAAGAGCGAGTGTATGAGAGCAGTATTGGTACAAAAGCTACTTTTGGCAGCGATGGTGGTCAGCGGTGTGTTCGCCGTGGCGCAGCCGCCATCTGCGTTTATGCGGGATGCGAGCAAGCCTGCAGCGCAGGTCACGCCGGACGATCTGAAGAATGTGAGGATCGATCAGCGGCTCGACCAGATGCTGCCCCTGGATTTGCAGTTTAGGGATGAGTCAGCAAAGACGGTGAAGCTGGGTGATTACTTTCACGCTGGCAGGCCGATCATCCTGAACCTGGTGTATTACACCTGTCCGATGTTGTGCGGAGAAGAGCTGGCAGGATTGTCCAGCGCGCTCGGTGTGCTGCGCTTCACGCCGGGCAAAGAATACGAAGTGGTGACGGTGAGCTTTAATCCGGACGACACTCCGGAAACGGCATCGGCTAAAAAGAAGATCTATATCGATCGGATGAACGAGCGGCTGGAGAAGAAGACGGATGGCGCAGGCTGGCATTTCCTGACGGGTAAGCCAGAAGAGATCAAGCAGCTGGCAGATACGGTGGGATTTCATTACAAGCGTGACGCAGCCACTGGCCAATACATTCATGCAACCGCGGTCATGATTGCGACGCCGCAGGGCAAGCTGGCCCAGTATTACTACGGGGTGGAGTATTCGCCCAAGGATTTGCGTCTCGGATTGATCGAGGCGTCGCGCAACAAGATCGGTAACCTGGTGGACCAGATCACGCTGTACTGCTACCACTACGACCCGACTACCGGGCGCTACGGCGCGACGATTACCAACATCCTGCGATTGGGGGGAGCGACCACGATGCTGTTACTGGGCGGATTCCTGATCGTATTGTATCGACGTGAACCTCACGATCCCCGGAAGGGAGCAGGGCGGGCCTGAACGATATGTGGAAGAACTTGCCACTATTTCCTGACCAAGCATCATCGATTGCGATCCAGGTGGATGGGCTGTACGCCTTTCTGATTGCGGTGTCGGCGTTCTTTACGTTGCTCATTTTTGCACTGATCTTTGTGTTCGCGGTCAAGTTCCGTAAGGCTGCCCACCCCAAGGCCGAGCAGATTGAAGGCTCGCTACCACTGGAGCTGACCTGGACGCTTATACCGCTGGGAATCTCGATGATTTTCTTCGCCTGGGGAGCGCTGATTTACTTCCAGCAAGCCAGACCGCCGCGCGGCGCGATGGAGGTGTATGGCGTCGGCAAGCAGTGGATGTGGAAGTTCGAGCATGAGACGGGACAGCGTGAGATCAACTCGCTGCATGTGCCCTTGGGACGCGATGTCCGGGTGATCTTGAGTTCGCAAGATGTAATCCACAGCTTTTACGTGCCAGCGTTCCGAGTGAAAACGGATGCCCTACCGGGTCGCTATACGTCGACCTGGTTCCGTCCGACCAAAGTAGGTACGTATCACCTGTTCTGCGCGGAGTATTGCGGAACCGAACACTCGGGCATGATCGGCGAGGTGGTGGTGATGGAGCCGGTGGCATACCAGGCATGGCTGGCGGCTGGCGGCGCTTCGGCGAGCCTGGCTTCGAACGGCAAGGAGCTTTTCACACAGTTGGGCTGCGCGACGTGCCATCGGACAGATACCCAGGGCCGCGGACCCAATCTGGTTGGAGTGTACGGAAAGCCAGTACAGCTGAACGATGGTCGCACGGTGATGGCGGATGAGAACTATATCCGCGAATCGATTACCAATCCGCAGGCGAAGATCGTGGCGGGCTTCCAACCGATCATGCCAACGTTTCAAGGCCAGGTGACGGAAGAGAGCCTCGGCGCCCTGGTGAGTTATGTGAAATCGTTATCGCAACCGCAGCAGAAGGCCGAAGGCGGAGCTCCGGCGGTAGCGACGAGCACGAGCAATTAGGTTTCAACTCGGAAGGTGCGAGAAATGGCAACTGCAGTACAAACAGTCGAGCGCGAGACCTACCTGAACAATGGCTACAGCCTGCAGTCGTGGCTGTTAACCAGGGACCACAAGCGCATCGCGATCCTGTACCTGATTTCGATTACGGCGATGTTTTTCGTGGGTGGCTTTTTCGCCATGTTGATCCGGCTGGAGCTGCTGACGCCAGCGGGCGACCTGGTTACATCCGACACGTACAACAAGCTGTTCACCATGCACGGCATCGTGATGGTGTTTTTCTTCCTGATTCCGTCGGTGCCGGCAGTTCTGGGAAACTTCTGCATTCCACTGATGGTGGGGGCTAAGGACCTGGCGTTTCCGCGAATCAATCTGCTCAGCTGGTACCTCTACATCATCGGCGCAATCTTTGCTCTAGTATCGATGACGCTGGGCGGAGTCGACACCGGGTGGACGTTCTACACCCCGTTCAGCACCCACTACTCCAACACGCACGTGGTGGGTGTGGCGTTAGGCATTTTTATCGCGGGCTTCTCGTCGATACTCACCGGGTTGAACTTCATTGTCACCATCCACCGCATGCGTGCGCCCGGCCTGACGTGGACCAGGCTGCCGCTGTTCTGCTGGTCGCACTATGCCACCAGCATCATCATGATCCTGGGTACGCCAGTGATTGCCATTACGCTGCTGCTGGTAGCGCTGGAGCGACTCCTTCACATCGGAGTATTCAATCCTGCTCTGGGGGGTGACCCGGTGCTGTTTCAGCACCTGTTCTGGTTCTACTCGCACCCGGCGGTGTATATCATGATCCTGCCGGGCATGGGGGTAATCAGCGAGGTCGTGACCTGCTTCTCGCATAAGCGTGTGTTTGGCTACGAATTCGTAGCGTTGGCGTCCATAGCGATTGCGGTGCTGGGCTTCCTGGTGTGGGCACACCACATGTTCGTCGCCGGAATTTCCGTTTACGCCGCGCTGGTGTTCTCACTGCTGAGCTATTTTGTGGCGATCCCGTCGGCGGTGAAGGTCTTCAACTGGACGGCGACCCTCTACAAAGGTTCGGTGCGATACGACACGCCCATGCTCTACGCGTTCGGCTTTATCGGCTTGTTTACGATGGGCGGCCTTACCGGAGTATTTCTCGCTTCCCTGGGTATCGATGTGCACGTGACGGACACTTATTTTGTCGTGGCCCACTTTCACTATGTGATGGTGGGCGGTATGGTGATGGCCTACATGGCCGGGCTGCACTTCTGGTGGCCCAAGATGACCGGCAAATTGTATCCGGAAGGATGGGCGAAGCTCTCGGCACTTCTGGTGTTCGTCGGATTCAACCTGACGTTCTTCCCGCAATTTGTGCTTGGCTACATGGGCATGCCGCGGCGCTATCACGCTTATCCGCCGGAGTTCCAGGTGCTCAACGTGATGTCAACAGCAGGCGCTTCGGTTCTGGCAGTGGGCTATGTTTTGCCGATGATTTACTTCGTCTGGTCGATGCGGTACGGAGAGGATGCGGGGCCGAACCCGTGGAATGCGGTTGGGCTGGAGTGGATGACGCCTTCTCCGCCGCCGACCTACAACTTCGAAGAAACGCCGATTGTGACCTGGGAAGCTTACGACTACGAGCACTTGCCTGAGCATGACGAGGAGGTAGCCGTTGGCCACTAGCGATATCGAAATCGCTGAACACGCACTGCAGCACCACTTCGCCGACATGGATCAGCAGCGGGAAACGACCACATTCGGCATGTGGCTGTTCCTGCTGACAGAAATCATGTTCTTCGGCGGCCTGTTCTGCGCCTATCTCGTTTATCGCGCGACTTACTATCAGGCTTTTGTCGAAGGCAGCCAGGCGATGAACATCTGGCTGGGCGCAACGAATACGGCAGTGCTGATTTGCAGTTCGCTGACCATGGCACTGGGGGTGCGCTGTGCCCAGACTGACCAGCGCAAATTGATGGTCATTCTGCTGGTGATCACCATGCTCTTCGGACTAGCCTTCCTGGGAATCAAGGCGATCGAATACCACGAGCACTGGACGCATCATCAGTTTCCTGGACCGAATTTCTCCTTTCCTGAAGCAGAACAGAACGGAGTTAACCCGCAGAACGTGGAGATTTACTTCTCGTTGTATTGGGCCATGACGGGTCTGCACGCGTTACACATGGTCATCGGCGTGGGGTTGGTGTTGTGGATCACGATTGTGGGAGCGCGCGGACTGTTCAGCGCGGATTACTATGCCCCAGTTGAGAATGTCGGCCTTTACTGGCACTTCGTGGATTTGGTCTGGATTTACCTTTTCCCACTGCTCTACCTGATCAGCAAGAAGCACGGCGGTTAAGCGAGGAAGCATGGCATCGGAAGAACATCGGCAACACGTGATCGCACCTAGCGTATATGTGGGAATCTGGGCCATCCTGATGGTGCTGACGGGTCTTACCGTCTTCGCCTCCTATGTCGACATGGGAGACTTTAATATCATTGTGGCGCTGACCATAGCGACCATCAAGGGCACCCTTGTCGTACTGTTCTTCATGCACCTGTACTACAGTTCGAAGCTCACTAAGGTGACGGTGATCGCAGCGATGTTCTTCCTCTTCCTGCTGCTAGCGTTGAGTCTGACCGATTATCTGACGCGGAGCTGGATGACGAACCCGATGTGGTAGGACATTCCCACAGGGCCTAAGACCCGAAGAATTTGTCAGCGCCTACGGCACGACTGAACTCGTGCTCTGACGCAAGAACATCGCAGAAAGAAGCCTGTCGGCAGTTGTCAAGCCGCCACCCTTCAGACTATTTAGAGAAGCTCTTATCCTAGCGGCTAGCTAGAGCCGGACTTGTATGAGCCTACTCTCCCGCACTCATGAAGGCGTGCTCCATCCGTAACCGCGAGCGAAATTTGCTCTATGGCGTGCCCAAGACGTAGCTTTGGCGGGCGTGGACGCGCAGTTCCGAATCGCCCAGCGGGCGGATCTGTACTGCATGAAATCCCGTTGTCGGCTCGGCGGGCTGGAATGAGACGGCGAATTGTGTGCGCATTTGCTGCTCCATCGACATGGAGATGGAGGAGAAATCCTTGTCGCTACTGACGACGAAGAATGCTCCGCCGGTCGCATCGGCCAGGCGCTTGAGGATTTTGTCACCGGGCGGAGTCAGACGCGGAGGATGCAAGGACATCGTGAATATCTCGATGCCGCGACGCTGTGCAACAGCAACTGCGTCTTCGAGGGAGTGAATGCTGCCGGTGTCTTCGCCGTCGCTGATCAGGACGAGAATGCGTTGCGAAATTTCTCCCGTCTGGTCGGGCGAAAACTGCTGAAGGCAGATGCGGTAGAGGGTGTCGTAGAGGTAGGTGACGTAACCCGTCTGCTGGACGATGGAAAGGGCCTGGCGCAGCGCGCTCGGATCAGACGTATAGCCTTGCCAGAGCTTTGCGTCCTTGCTGAAGCTGGCCAGGAAAGCGCGATCGTTTTGCCAGCGCAGCAGATGGGTAATCATATATTGGACGGCCTGCCGTTGGCCCAAAAGGCTGTTCTGCACTGAGTCGCTCACGTCCAGCAACAGGCCCAGTTGCACGGGAAGGTCGTCTGAGCGCGAGAAGTCGCGAACCTTGGTGACCGCCCGCTGATTATCGAGGATCTGGAAGTCGCGAAGGGACAGATCGGTCAAAGGGCGTCCCTGATCGTCAGACACTGAAAACTGGAGCCGTACCTCGGCTACTTGGTGGTGGATAGTGAAGCCGGGAAGCACGGCCTTCGCCAGAGTCCAGTTTGCTGCGGGCAAAGCGATATTGTCAGGTAGGGCTTCGCTTGTCCTTTCGGCGAAGCCGGGTGCAGGAGACGGAGGAGTAGAAGCACATGCGTCGCCCGGGCACAATGCGAGAAATAACGATAGGAAAGGAGCAAGGAGCATGTTGCCAGTCACACCGGGTTCATCGGCACGCGCCAGCGTGGCTTAGGCTGTATAAGATAGCCCAATTTGCTATTGAGTTGTATAGCCTTCTGGTGGAGGCTCAACGGAAAACGTTACCGCGTTACGAAAGCGTTCATCGTACTTTCATCATGTTGTAACAAAGAGAGTTGTAACGTTGAAGCTGTCATGCTTGGACAAGAGACTTCCAAACCCGTCGGATACAATACGCCCGTGAAACAAACCATTTTTGCCGTGGAAGATGATTCGGACATCTCCCGGCTAGTCCGCCATCACCTCGAGGCTGCAGGATATGGGGTGCGTTCCTTTCCCACCGCCTCTGGTGTGATCGCCGAGGCGGAAAAACAGGCTCCGGCGCTGTTTCTCCTCGACATCATGCTACCCGGTGGAGACGGACTGGAGCTGTGCCGGCGAATTCGACAGACCCCGGCGCTGGCCATGATCCCGGTTATATTTTTGACTGCCAAGACCACGGAATCGGATCGTGTGATTGGGCTGGAGCTGGGAGCCGACGATTACATTCCAAAGCCATTCAGCCCGCGCGAACTTGTGGCGCGTGTGCGAGCGGTGCTGCGCCGTTTTGAACGCCCGCTGGCTCCGGCGGTTGTAAAGGCCGGGGACATCGAAATTGATAGTGGCGGCATGACACTGACAGTTCGCGGTGCCTTGACGCAGACGACGGCAACCGAATTTCGACTGCTGGAGTACCTGGCGCGGCATCCGGGCCGCGTATTCACACGCGATCAACTGCTTGATGCGGTTTGGCGCGACACCCACTACGTTACCCCGCGCTCGGTGGACGTTTACGTCCGCCGCATTCGTGAGAAGATCGAAGCCAATCCTGACGAGCCGCGCTATTTGAAGACAGTGCGCGGAGCGGGATACCGCTTCGAGGTCCCGAAACCGTGAAGAGTCGCATTTTTCTTAAGCTGTTCGCTGCAGCCCTGGTACTGATTGCAGCTTGCATGCTTACGATGAATGTGTTGATTCAACGGGCCTGGGAAGGAATGCTGAGCAAAGAGATCGAAAGCTCCATGCGCGACAAGACGTTGATGCTGGCCACTCGCCTTGCCAGCACCCCGCCTGAGCAAAGAATTCAAGTGCTGCGGCAAGTTGCGGCCGAGGCAGACGCGCGGGCAACCCTGATGGACCAGAGCGGCAAAGTCCTCTTCGACTCAGAGGCCGATGCCTCGAAGATGGAAAATCACGCCGACCGCCCCGAAGTACAGGAAGCGATGAAGGGCCACATGGCTTCATCCACGCGGTTGAGTCGATCGCTCCACATTTCTTTCCTCTATGAAGCCGCACCCGTACCCGGTGGGGTGGTCCGTTTGGCTTATCGATTGTCAGTGATTGACGACATCAACCGGCAGGTCCGTAATAATCTTCTGAAGAGCAGTGCTGTGGCAGCTCTGCTTGCGCTGGCCCTGGCGTTTATAGCCGCCCAGTCGATTGGACGCCGCCTGGTGCGAATCACGGCGTTTGCTGAGCGAGTGGCGGCGGGCGATCTGTCGGCGCGCATTCAGGAGGAGTCGAGCGACGAAATCGCCCATGTGGCTTCGGCTCTCGACAAGACCGCCCGGAAGCTGGAAGAAAGCTTCCGCGTCGTGGAGTCGAGCCGGCAAACACTGGAGGCGCTGCTGAACTCGATGCAGGAGCCAGTAATAGCGGTGGCTGAACATGGTCGGGTGTTGTGGGCGAACCAGCGCATGGAGCGGCTGCTGCCCAGCGGAATTCGGTTAGGGGAGCCGCTGGTGCAATCGGCACGAGATCCAGAGATCCTCCGCGCGGTCCAGACCGCGCTAGAGTCTCGCGACATCGTCGTGGCCCGCGCGGCGAAGATCTTCTCGGGCCGCATATTCGATCTCACGGCAACTCCCATGCCGGGCGGAGGGGTGGTGGCGGTGATGCACGACCAGACGGAGATTGAACGGGTCGAGAAGACGAGGCGCGATTTCATCGCCAACGTTTCGCATGAACTGCGGACGCCATTGACCTCAATTCAGGGTTATGCCGAGACCGTGCTGGACCACGAAAAGTTGAGTGACAATGCGCACGAGTTTCTGGAGATCATTCGCAAGAACGCCTTGCGCATGTCGCGTTTGACGGAAGACCTGCTGGTGCTGGCGCGTGTCGAATCGGGTGAGCGCAGCTTCAAGCTGGATCCGGCAACGCCGCAAGAATTGCTCGACGAGGCGGTGCAGACTTTCCAGGAAATTGCCGATAGCCACGACATCGAGCTGACGGTGATGAACACGGCCAGTTCCATGGTCTCGGTGGACCGGGACGCAATTCACCAGGTGTTCAGCAACCTGATCGATAATGCGATGAAATATGGCGAAGAGGGACATAAGATTCTGATCGGGGCCTGCGAGCGCGAGGATAGCGTACAGTTCTTCGTGCGCGACTTTGGCGCAGGCATACCCAGTGAGCACCTGCCCCGATTATTCGAACGCTTCTATCGGGTGGACAAGGCGCGGTCGAGGGAATCGGGCGGGACGGGACTGGGGCTGGCCATTGCGAAACACGTTGTTCGGGCGCACGGCGGGACCATCAAAGCAGAGAGCGAACTGAACCACGGCGCGACTTTCTATTTTACGTTGCCTCGGGAAGAAGTCGCCGTAAGAGCCTGAAAGCGGCTTAATGGTGGGCTACTCAATGAGAATTTGACAGCCGCGTAATCAAAGATAGAGCGCAAGAGCGTAAATTAGTGGTAATTAGTGGTAAAAAAGCGCTGTAATGACAGCGGGGGCGAAGTGTCTCCATCGAGACTACCGGCGGGGTGCGTATGGCGATGGGAGAAAATAACATGAACCAGGCTGGCTCCCACACGAATCCGGAAGAAATGTGTGCCCAGCTAGAAGAGCAAACGCTCGAGGCTTGCCAGGTGGCGAGAATTGCGGCTGGCATCGTAGCCGAGGGGATAGCGACCGGCGTGTCATCGTTATTGGATGGAGTCCGCCAGAGAGAAAAAGAGCTTGATACGCTAGATCGTGAGATTGACCAGGGCGTGACCTCCGTCATCACCAGGGTCAACGAGGAACGAGCGCGGGGATTGCTGGCGTGTTTGAAATTCATGATTGGCTTAGAGCGCGTTGGCGACTTGCTGCTGAATTGCAGCAACCGTGCCGCCGCCGTCGGTAACCGGATCGAGCTACAGGACATTCGAGACCTCACCCTCATGGCATCTCGGCTGGAAAGGATGCTGAGTGACGTACATGACGCATTCCGGCAGCGCGACCTGAATCGGGCCCTGGCGGTGTTACGGGCTGACGCCGAGATGGACAGGTTGCGAAATCTTGTATTCATACGCCATCTGGAGCATCACGACAATACGCCACGGGCCGAGTCGTTCCATGTGCTGTTTATGACCCAGTCGCTGGAGCGCGCCGGGGACCACGCCAAGAATTTAGCCGAAGAGGTGTGCCATCTGGTGAGCGGGCACACGGTAAGGCATGTGCTACGTTCGTACGACAAGCCAGTAGAACAAATGTTCATCGACGATCTCAAGCGCAAGCACAAGGCGCAGTAAACCCGTCCAAGATGAACGATTTTGTGAGACTGCGGAATCCTCCCTTGCTCTCGCTAAGCAGCTATTTCTCAATAAGTTGCGCGCTAACTCGTCACCTTGGTGGACTTTATGGTCTTTTCACTGCCCTGTAACACAATCGTAATAATCGCAGAGTAAAAACGGAATGCTGTTATCAGGAGGAAACCACGTGAATCGTGCCCTCAGGGTTTTGTTTTGTATTTTTACGCTAAGTGCCGGGGTCATGGCGCAGACTACCCTCAATGGCGCTGGAGCCTCGTTTCCCAATCCCATCTATCAAAAGTGGTTTAGCGAATACCACAATTTACATCCGGACGTTCAGGTCAACTATCAGTCGGTCGGCAGTGGCGCAGGCATCCGTCAGGTGCAAGCGGGTACGGTGGATTTTGGCGCTAGCGACGGTCCTATGACGGACGAGCAAATCGCTTCGTCAAAAGTCAAGGTTCTGCACGTTCCCACCGTGCTGGGAGCAGTTGTGCCGGCATATAACATTCCGGGAGTTTCTCAGGAAGTGAAGTTCACAGGGGAGATTCTGGCTGGTATCTTCCTCGGAAAGATCACCAACTGGAGTGACGGGACGATCGCGAAAGCAAACCCGGACATCAAGTTCCCGAACCAGAACATTACGGTGGTTCACCGCTCCGATGGCAGCGGTACTTCCTACATTTTCACCGACTATCTTTCGAAGATCAGTTCGGACTGGGCGAACACCACCGGCAAAGGTACGTCGGTTAAGTGGCCGGTGGGCGTAGGAGGCAAGGGCAACGAGGGTGTGGCGGGAACGATTCGCACATTGCCAGGTGCTGTCGGCTATATCGAGTTGATCTATGCGCTGCAAAACAAGATCAACTATGGCAGCGTAAAGAATGCGTCAGGTCAGTTCATAAAGGCGAGCCTGGAGAGTACTACAGCAGCGGCTTCCGGCGTGAAGATGCCGGCGGACTTCCGTGTGTCGATTACCAATCCACCGGGGAAGACAGCGTATCCAATCGCCAGCTTTACGTGGCTGCTCATTCCCACAAATCCGGCCGACAAGAACAAGGGGAAGTTGCTGAAGGACCTTGTGCTATGGTGCCTGGACAGCGGCGAAGCAATGGTGAGCGCCCTGTCCTATGCGCCTCTGCCCAAAGAAGTGGCTGATAAGGCCAAAGACGCCGTCAAACAGCAGGTAAAGTAGGGCTCTTGGGAAGGTTCGTGACGCCAACTCCCCCGGACTGCTGACTGGGGAGTTGGCTTAGTTTTGAGATGAGTCTTAATCTCGAGTTTTCGACAATGCCAGAGAGTCCCAATCCGGCGAATTCTCCCGGTCCAGTGGAACCCGCACAGAAGCCGGTGACGGCGATTCCTACACTGGCGCAAACCGCAACGGAGCGAAAAACAGTTGCTGTCTCCTCGGCACTGGAGCGAATCCGCAGAACACACCCCCGTAGCAGCCGCATACCCGACAAGACCTTTGCACTGCTCATCCTGCTTACCGGCCTGTCGGTGTTTGCCATCGTGGTGTTCGTGGCTTGGGAACTCGTGGATAAATCCAAGCTTTCGCTCCACCAGTTCGGATTCAGCTTTTTCTGGGGGCGTGACTGGGACCCGGTCAATGATCAGTATGGAGCGTTGCCCTTCATTTACGGCACGCTGGTTTCGTCTTTTCTGGCGCTGTTGATTGCCGTGCCGCTTTCGATCGGTGTCGCGGTTTTTATCACCGAGATGTGTCCGATTCGGTTGCGGCCGATTATTTCTTTTCTAGTGGAGTTGCTGGCGGCTATCCCCAGCGTGATTTACGGACTTTGGGGTGTGTTCGCGCTCGCGCCGCTGTTACGCGAGTACGTAGAGCCATTCCTGGCTAAGACCCTGGGCTGGACGGGATTTTTCAACGGTCCAATGTACGGCATCGGTATGCTTGCTGCCGGGATAATCATGTCCATCATGGTGATTCCGATTATCTCGTCGATCACCCGCGAGGTATTGACTGCCGTACCGCAGAGCCAACGCGAAGCCGTGCTGGCTCTGGGAGCGACTCGCTGGGAGATGATCCGCATGGGAGTGCTGCGTAACGCACGCATTGGCATTGTAGGTGGGATCATTTTGGGACTGGGCCGCGCGCTGGGCGAAACCATGGCCGTCACCATGGTGATCGGAAACCGGGCGGAAATATCCAGATCGCTGTTTGCCCCGGGTTACACCATGGCCAGTGTTATCGCCAATGAATTTACCGAGGCCACCGGCGATCTCTACTTGAGCGCACTGGTAGAGATCGGACTGGCGTTGTTCCTGGTGACGCTGATCGTCAACGCCCTGGCGCGGCTGCTGGTTTGGACGATTACGCGGGGCCAAACGGGGAGGGCAAGTGCATAAGCCGCCGGAAAGCCCACAAACTCTGAGTATTTGGCGCCGCCTTACCAATCACACTGCGACTGGCTTCGCAATGGTCGCCGCAGTCCTTGTAATTGTTCCGCTTTTGGCGATCTTCGTTGATCTGGTCATGAAAGGGGCGAGCTCCTTCAATCTGGCCTTCCTGACCCAAACGCCGAAACCGCCCGGCGAGGTGGGCGGAGGGATGGCCAACGCCATTGTAGGCACTGGATTGATTCTCGTAGTTGCAAGCGTTCTAGGGCTTCCACTGGGGATCGGCTGCGGAATCTACTTGGCAGAGTACGGACGTGGGCGATCGGGTGATCTGATCCGATTCACGGCGGATGTGCTCAACGGTATACCTTCCATTGTGATCGGCATGGCCGTGTACGGGCTGATTGTTCTCCGGCAAAAACACTTCTCCGCCTTTTCCGGCGGAGTGGCACTAGGAATCATGATGATTCCTACCATTGCCCGAGCGACGGAAGAAATGCTGCTCATGGTTCCTAACGTGGTACGTGAGGCTGCCCTGGGCTTAGGGATTCCCAAGTGGCGCACTGCGTTGTCGATCACCTTACGCACCGCATCGGCGGGCGTCATTACGGGGTGCATGCTGGCATTCGCGCGTGTGGCGGGCGAGACCGCTCCGTTGCTGTTTACCGCCTTCGGCAACCAATTCTGGAATTTGAAGCTGAATCAACCTACGGCTGCCTTGGCGCTCCAGGTTTATACCTACGGCCTTTCGCCTTATGACGATTGGCATAAGCAGGCATGGACCGGTGCCCTCATTTTGATTGTCATGATCGTAGGAGCGGTGGCGGCGGTCCGCATCGTAACCAGCCGTGGAAAATTGAAGGGAGCATCCTGATCGCATGGGTGTAGGAATTGAAGTACGTGGGCTCAATGCTTATTACGGCAAGCACCTTGCGCTGAAGTCCATCGACATGACAGTGCCGGCGAATCACGTTACGGCGGTCATTGGTCCCTCGGGCTGTGGCAAGAGCACGTTCGTGCGCTGCCTGAATCGCATGCACGAAACGATTCCAGAGGCAAGCGCGGAAGGCGATGTCAAAGTGGGGGGCATCTCGGTGTACGGCGAGGGTACCGATCCGGTGGAGGTTCGACGGCGAATCGGTATGGTGTTTCAGAAGCCCAACCCCTTTCCCACCATGTCGATTTACGACAACGTCGCTGCCGGACTCAGACTGAACGGCTTTCGCAACCGAAGACAGATGGATGAGTTGGTGGAGCGATCGCTTAAGCTCTCGGCACTTTGGGATGAGGTCAAAGACACGCTGCACAAAAAGTCCGGAGCGAGTCTGTCGGGCGGACAGCAGCAAAGGTTGTGCATCGCGAGATCGCTGGCGGTAGAACCGGAAGTACTTCTGATGGACGAGCCGGCGTCCGCACTGGATCCGATTTCGACCAGCAAGATTGAAGAGCTGATTTTCCAACTGAAGCAGCACTACACGGTAGTAATTGTCACGCATAACATGCAGCAGGCGGCACGAGTGGCCGAGTTGACAGGCTTCTTCCTCATGGGCAGTCTGATCGAATACGACAAAACGGAGAAGATCTTCACGGCACCTGCGGACAAACGGACGGAAGATTACATTACAGGCAGGTTCGGATGACACGAAGCCGATTTCAAAACGGATTGGATGAGCTCAAAGAGAAGCTCTTGCGAATGGGTGGGCTGGCGGAACAGGCAATCGATCAGGCGATCGAGGCCTATCGCACCCGGGATGCCAAATACTGTCAAAAGGTCTTAATCAACGAGAATGACATTAACCAGGCGGAGCGCGAGATCGATGAGCTTGCGCTGGACCTGCTGGCGATGCAACAGCCGATGGCCATCGACCTACGGTTCATCATAGCCGTAGTGAAGATTAACGCCGACCTGGAGCGGGTTGGGGACCAGGCGGTCAATATTGGCCAGCGCGTGCTCGACTTGATCAGCGAGCCGGAAGTGCAACTGCCCGTGGACATTCCTCGCATGGGAGCAAGTGTGACGGCGATGGTGCAACGGTCGCTGGAGTCGTTCCTCGACGGCAAGGCGGAAGTCGCCGAGGCCGTGCTGCAGATGGACAACGTGGTGGATCGGATGAAAGACGAAGCCTTTGTGGTGCTGGTGCAGAAGATGATCGCCGAGCCACAGACCACACGGGCGGCGCTCAATGTCCTGCTGATCGCGCGCAACCTGGAACGAATTGCAGACCATGCCACCAATATCGCCGAAGATGTGATCTTCTGGGTCCGTGGAGCGGATGTGCGTCACGGAGGAGCACACTTCCGGGCCTGAGACTTAAGTTTTGCAGCTTTCACGCCGCCGGCTCTCGGTGGCGTTCTTGTTTTTTGCGCGAAAAAATCCTAGCCTGCCGCAGCTGACATGGGTCTGAGCAAAGGAAGGTCTAGGAGACCGTCTTAGGCATATCATTGGCAGGACGGGTCGAGAGTATTAGTGCCATCCGGCGTTTATCCCATCTCACTGGCTGCTTTGTTCTTCGCAGGATAGCTCGCTCGCGATACACTCGATTGCCATGATGCCATTTTCGCGTCGTCGATTCTTGCAATTAGGAACTACTGGCGCCGTTGCGGCTGCTGTCACCCCGCTATCTGCCGCCCTGGAGTGCGATTCCAATTTGCCGGCCTCGATTGCCAGTTTGAAGTCGATGAAGGACCAAGCCGTCCCTATAACGGTGGAGGAGCGTAAGGCCCGCGTCGAGCGGGCGCAGGAGTTGATGGCCCAGAACAAGTTACAGGCAATCGGGATCACTACCGGAAGTTCGCTGACGTACTACAGTGCCGTGCGCTGGTGGACCAGCGAGCGTTTCTTTGGGCTCATTCTGCCCGCCAAGGGACAGGGGTTTTTTGTGTGTCCGGCTTTTGAAGAAGGTCGCGCCCGGGAGCAGATCTCCACCGGGCCTTTCGGGGCGAACGCGCAAGTTCGAATGTGGCAGGAGAATGAGGACCCCTACCAGCTTGTAGCCGATGGACTGCGCGAGAGAGGGATAACGACGGGCGTGCTGGGGATTGAGGAGAAGACACAGTTCGTCTTCAGCGACGGCATTGCAAGACATCTTCCCGCGATGCAAATGGCCAGCGCGACACCGGTGACGGCGGGATGCCGCATGATCAAGAGTGAACACGAGCTTGCGCTGATGCGTTTAGCTTCCAAAGTATCTATCACCGCCTATGAGGCTGCTTACAATGCCATGCACGATGGCATGACACAGGACGAGTTTTCGTCTTTGGTGGAGACCGCGCACGGCAGGTTGGGCTTTAAAGGTGGAGCCGACATTCAGGTTGGTGCTTATTCCGCAGCGCCCCACGGCTCAATCGCCCCGCAGAAGATCACGCAAGGACAGATTGTGCTCATGGATGGCGGCTGCACCGTGGATGGATATGCCTCGGACATTAGCCGGACGTTCGTCCTGGGTAAAGCTAGCGACAAGATGAAGCAGATCTTCGACATTGTTTATCGGGCGCAGAGCGCGGCCTTAAGTACTGCGCGTCCCGGGCTGCCCTGTGAGGGGGTCGATACCGCCGCGCGCAACGTCATTATTGGTGCAGGTTACGGGCCGGGTTTCAAGTACTTTACCCATCGCCTCGGGCATGGCATGGGGCTCGATGGCCACGAGTGGCCATACCTGGTTCCGGGTAACACGCTTCCGCTACAGGCGAACATGACGTTTAGTGACGAGCCGGGCATCTACTTGCCGGGCGAATTTGGAGTGCGCATTGAGGACGACATGCACATCACCTCGAATGGCGCCGAACTTTTGACTCCTCGTAGTCCTTCGCTGGAACATCCGTTTGGAAATGCCTGAGCGAGGTTCGAAATTCAAAACGGGAATCTTTCGGGAAAAACTGGAAACTCATATCGACATCAGTTGCTGGTGGCGGTAGCTTAAAAATCGAGAGCAATGTTTCGAAAGCGAGAGACATTGTGAGTCCTCGAAGGGCGGCATTTGGGGGATCCCGTGGGAACCAAGCGTAAATCCGATGGAGACCGGGAGTTTTTTGAACGTCAGGCCATGATCTGTAAAGCTTTTGCCAATCCTACGCGCTTACACTTGATGGAGATGCTGATGCGGGGTGAGCGCTGGGCGGCAGAATTGCAACAGGGCTTGGGCATTTCGAAAGCGAACCTTTCACAGCACCTCGCAGTCCTAAAATCGGCGGGTGTCGTGTTAACCCGGCGAGAAGGCAAGCAGCTGCATTGCGGACTGGCCGTGCCTGAGGTCCGCGAGGTCATTGATGTTTTTCGCGACCTCCTCAAGGCGCAGAGTAAGGAAATTCGTCGCTGGTCGTAAACGTTGCGATTCTGCCTGGGTGCCCGCGGTTCTCCCCAGGGCCATGCGCCTGGTCGGAACTCGATGGTCATTGCTACAGTTAAACTGTTGGAGCGATGACACGCGCCAGCATCCTGGAATACCTCGATAACTTTCATCGCCACGGCAGTGAAACGGCGTATGTATTTCGCCGCGGCTATCGCGTGCAGCGCTGGAGCTACGGGGACGTCGTTTCGAACGCTTACCGCTTCGCTCGCTTAGTGGAAAGCAAGGGCATCGGGAAGGATGACAAAGTCCTCATCTGGGGAGAGAACTGCGCCGAATGGGTCGTTGCTTTCTTTGGATGCCTGCTGCGTGGCGCCATTGTCGTACCGATCGACAAGATCTCTGCCCCAGATTTCGCAGCGCGTGTAGTCGAGCAGGTGGATGCAAAACTGTGCGTGGGTTCTCTCCACCATCTAGTTCCCGGTGTTCCATTTGCGGAGCTCGACGCTCTGCGCGACGAACTCACGCAATACTCCGCCGCGCCGTTCGTCCCCAACGTATCGCACGACGATGTCGTAGAGATCGTCTTCACGTCTGGTACGACGGCTGAGCCACGCGGTGTCGTCATTACCCACCGCAACATTCTTGCCAATCTCGAGCCGCTTGAACGCGAAATCGCCGGATATCTGAAGTATGAGCGCATCTTTCACCCACTGCGCTTTCTCAATCTACTGCCACTGAGTCACGTCTTTGGGCAGTTCCTCGGGATGTTCCTTCCCCAACTGTTGGCCGGCACTGTGCTGTTTCACGACACTTTGAATCCCAGCGACGTGATGCGCACCGTCAAGAAGGAGCGCGTCTCTGTGGTTGTGGCTGTGCCCCGCCTCATGCAATCGCTCAAGGACAAGATCGAGCGCAACATGGAGGCGGCGGGTAAAAACAAATGGTTCCGCCAGATCGAGGCTGCGAAAAACGAGCACTTCACCAAGCGCTGGTGGCGCTTCCGGAAGATTCACAACCAGTTTGGCTGGAAGTTCTGGGCCTTCATTTCCGGCGGGGCGGCGCTGGACGCCGACACGGAGGAGTTCTGGCGTAGGTTGAGCTTCGTTGTGATCCAAGGTTATGGCTTGACAGAGACCACCTCGCTGATTTCCCTCAACCACCCGTTCAAAACCGGAAAGCGCTCAATCGGAAAGGTGCTAGAGGGGCGTGAGATGAGACTGGATGAGAACGGGGAAATCCTCGTGCGCGGGGCCAATGTTGCGGCCGGGTACTGGCAGGGCAAGGAGCTGAAACCGGTGCTTGGTCAGGATGGCTGGTTTCGTACCGGAGACCTGGGAGCTCTCGACACCGAAGGCAACCTCTATTTCAAGGGACGCAAGAAGAACGTCATCGTCAATCGCGAAGGGATGAACATTTATCCCGACGACCTCGAAGCCGTTCTGCGGCAGCAACCCGAGGTGCGCGATTGCCTGGTCGTCGGCCTTGAAGAAGGCGGAAATGCCGAGCCTGTTGCCGTATTTTTGCTGGACCATGCTGCAGCAAATCCCGCGGCAGTTGTTGCGCGCGCCAACCAGCATTTGGCCGAATTCCAGCAGATGCGGCGCTGGGTGGTGTGGCCCGATCAGGACTTTCCGCGAACGCCTACGCAGAAGCCAAAGATCGACTTAATTCAGCGCTCCGTGCAGCAAAGATTTGGAGCATCGCCTGCAGGGCTTGCCCAACCGGGTAGCCTGGCGGATCTGATTAGCCGAATCACGGGTCGAAGCCTGGGTGCACTGGCCGGCGATGTCAAACTGGAAGACGACCTCAACCTTAGCTCGATGGACCGCGTCGAACTCATGAGCGCCCTGGAAGACCGCTACCAGGTCGACCTGAGCGAGGCCAACTTCGCGCGAGTCGGCACGATTGGCGAACTGGAACGTCTTCTGCATGAACCCCAGCGCACCCAGCAGAGTGGATACCGCTATGCCCGCTGGGCCCAGCGCTGGCCGATTACGTGGATCCGAGTCTTTATCTATTACCTGCTTTCCCTACCGGCCACGCTCATCATGGCGCATCCAAAAATCATCGGACGCGAAAACCTTCATGACGTGAAAGGCCCGCTGCTCATTACCTGTAACCATGTCACCTACATCGATGTCGGTTTCGTCCTGATTGCCCTGCCGGCACACATTCGTCATAGGCTTGCTGTCGGCATGCTGGGTGAGCGCCTCTGGGGAATGTGGCGTCCGCCAGACGGCATGAGCATCTTTGCCCGCTTATGGCAGCAGGCCGGCTACTACCTTGTGGTCGCCCTTTTCAACGTCTTCCCGTTGCCGCAGCAGTCGGGCGTGCGCGAGAGCTTCGCCTTCGCTGGCGAGTCGGTGGACCGCGGCTACAGTGTTGTCGTCTTCCCTGAGGGGCGCCGCACGCAGGATGGCAAGCCGTCGCCTTTTCGTTCCGGAGTCGGCCTGCTGGCACAAAAGCTGGATATCCCTGTGGTTCCTTTGCGCATTGATGGTCTTTTTGAAATGAAGACCTCGGGCCGCAAGATCGCACACTGGGGCGAGCTTAAGGTTATTATTGGCAAGCCTTTACGCTTTTCTCCCGAAACTCCCGCGCAGCAAATTACCCGCCAACTGGAGAGCGTCACCTGGAGTTTGTGACGCGCCTCATAGCAAGCCACTCTTGCCAAGTGATAGGAATGTCAGTTTGGCTAAATCGCGGAAACCTGCCTGCCTAGCTTAGCCACGAATTGCCTTGATTTGGCGTGGAGGAATTCCAGTGCGCGAAGCCGTAAAGAAGCTATGGCCCCTGGAAATGGATTCACCGCCCCGATCTACGATGGAAAGTCGCCAGAACATGGGAGTTGGCGCTGGAGCGCAGCCCGTTAACGGCAGACGATCTGAACCGCATCCCCTTCACGCTGCTTGTCCCAAACTGCCCCACGACCTTCATGCCGCACAAGAAAAAAGGTCTCAAAGGTAACGTTCTCGATCCCTACGCTGGTTGCTGGTGGCGAGTAGGCGAATCCTGAAGCCGGTTACCTCTTCGTAGGTGCGGTCGCGGTCTCGCGCTTCTGCGGTGGCACCAAGATCGGCCTATAGCCTTGGGTGCGCCGCGATTGCGGTATCTTTGGACCGCATGTGGTTTCCCGCAGGAATTTTGGATATGCATCTTGGGAAAAGACAAACGCTCGAATTTTGTAGCAGATATCCGAGCTCGGGTGCAGCTCCATCTTATCGAACGACTGCGCGGGTGTTTCCGTGATCTCAAAACCAGGTGGCAGTGAGTGACCGGGTTCCGCCAGAGTGGCGGGCGAACTCTGATCCAAGGCAGCCGCTGATCCGGCAAATGCCAGCGAGAGAAGAAGAAGGCCAAGCATAAGCGCCTCCTGTCGGCGAATGTTAGCACCATAAGACGGCAATGGCGCGGTTTTTGGGACGAAGTGCCGCTCCTCCAAGAGGGCACGGAACGCGGCTGCAACAACCTCATCACAGAGCTGCCACATACGAGTATGGTGTAATGGGGCTGCGCCTTCGTTGCCTTGCGGCAGGCGATGTGCGCGGAGGCCTCATGGAAGAGCGCGATTTTTTCGACGAGCGGCAGGAGACCCGGAAAGCCAGTCTGACCTGTCCCCACTGCCGCCAATCTGCAGAGTACGATATCGGTTGGTCGATCCGCATAAAGAAGAAGCAGCTACCCGGCCGGGCTGACGAGCGCGACCGGGCACGCTTTGCCAAGGCACGTTCCTACATGGTCCGCCGCGATGATCTCGTCGCCTGCAAGAACCTGCGCTGCCGCAAACGCTTCGAGGTCAGTGGAGTCCAGTCGGTCGCGTTTCTTGATTGAGCCATTCGAAGGCACCTCACACCAATCTGTTAAGGCCTGCGCAGTAGGGGGCGCACGTTGCGAGAAGCTGTCTGCTCATAAGACATCTTGGCCATATGCACGGTGTACTCGGCTTTGGGCAAGAGCGAGCTCAGCGTAAATACCTTGTAGCCGTCGCCGGAAATTTCGGTGCGGCGGAAGACTCCGGGTTCGGTCTCGGTCACTTCGCGGGTTCCCTGTAGCAGGTCGAGGAACGCCTGCGCCTGTTTCTGATCGACGTCGCCGCTCGAGCCAGCGTTCGTCAGCGACTCGGCCGCGTAGGAGCGGATCAGCTTCTGCCAGTATTTCTCCAGCAAGCTCGTGCTGGCGAAGACGTCCGCCCAGGTGATCTGGCCATTAATGGCGACTACGACTCCCTTGGCACCAACCTTCCGCAATTCACGTAACAGGCCGTCGTAATCGGCGGCGACAAAAGCGACCCTCTTCTCGACCTCCGGATTCTGCATGACCGTGGCATAGGAGGAGGTGCCTGCGAGAGCAGCGGAGGCAGCCGGGGCCGCGGCTGCGAACTCACGTGAAGCCAAACGAACGCCGTTCCATACCTGCTGTTGATCGCGCGCGGCCATGGCTGGTCGGCGCACGCTGGGCTGCGCCATGGCCGACCCCAAACTGGCGAAGCGCTGGGAGGAAGCGACCCAGCGGCCGGGTTCAACACAGAAGACGGACAGGTCGACAGGTTCTGATTTTGGCGGAACGATGCCGTCGACGCCGATGACACGATCCTGCTTCCCGCCGGTCACGACCTCGCCGGCAAGCAGCAGCAGGGGGCGATCGGAGTTGTTGAGCAAGGCTAGCCGATTTACTTGACCGGAAGGATTCGGCAGAGGGTAATGCGGACTGGGGCGAACGAGGGGGGTGGTGGTGGTTCCCGTCTCGGTAATGACAACCTGTCCGGAGCGAAGTCCTTCGTCGAGCGTCAGGAATGCGGCGGTGTTGAGCTCGGCGCCTCCAACGATAGGGAAGAGACTGAGATTGCTCTTAGTGATGGCCGGCAGGACTTTGTAATCGTGGGCTGATGTACCCGCAGTGGCAATAGTCGCAGACAAAAGCGCGAAAGCAAACGGCGCCAGCAACAGATAGTTCATCTTCACCTCCCGAGATACGCCGCCGGCCGAGACGGCGATTTCGGCTCACACTGGACTCGCCAGTGCGTCTCTGAGGGTAGAACGCGGCGCGGTGTTATTCTTGCGCGCAAATTGATACGATTTCGCACACATGGCCCTGACCTCACCTGCCGGAACCCTTGGGGAACAGCCTTCGGCTGCACTACGAGAGTTCGTTGCCGAACATTACGGCGCCTGTGGTGCGGCGGAAGTCGGGCTCGACCGAATGGCGCTGGCGGCTATGCTGGCGCAGATTGCGGCACAGGCAGGGCCGTTTGACGACGCTGCTTCTGAGCTCAGCTTCCTGCAATCGTTGCGCCTGGAAGAACTGGTCCTGGCCCGTGCCTGCGCGCTAGGGAGTGAGCACGCCTGGGAGGTGTTTCTCAACCGGTATCGCAACATCCTATACGAGTCGGCGTACAAGATCGCGCCTGTGGAGAGTGAGGCGCGCATTCTTGCTGATTCGCTGTACGCGGAGCTGTACGGAGTGGATGCCAAAGGCCAGCAACGAACTTCGAAGCTGCTTTATTACCAGGGGCGAGGCTCGTTGCAAGGCTGGCTCCGAGTTGTTGTCGCCCAGGAGTACATCAATCGGTATCGCGGTACGCGACGTGAAACCAGTCTGGACGCCGCAGTGGAGGGTGGCGCGCAATTTGCTATCGCGCAGGCGGAGTGTGTGGCTATCGATCCCCGAGTTGAAGCAGCTGTTTCGGCAGAGTTGGCCGCCCTCGATGGCAATGAGCGACTCCTTTTGGCCGCGTATTATCTCGACCACAGGACGCTGGCGGAAATTGCCAAGCTGCTGGGAGTACATGAATCGACCATCAGCCGCAAGCTGGTACGCATCACCAGCGCGGCGCGAAAGAGGATACGGAAGCGGCTGATGCAGTCGGGCATGACAGGGCGCCAGGCCGACGAGGTGATGGAGGATGTCGAGGTGCGTGACCTTCGGGTGAAGGTGCGTGAAACTCTAGAGCAAGGTCCGCCGGATTCGACGTTCTATCAAAAGAAGGGTGAATCCCAGGGATGAACGACAAGCTTCCCAAGCCGATGCTCGATGCACTTGCCAGTGCGGCAAAGCCGGCGGAGCATCCTTCTTCGGATCTGCTGACAGCCTTTGCCGAGCAGTCGCTGACAGCGCCGGACAAGGAACTTGTCGCCGATCATCTAGGGCGTTGCGCTGAATGCCGGGAAGTAGTGTTCCTAGCAAATACAGCTCCGGAGGCCTCTGAGCCAGAGGATGAATTGGTAGCGGCAGAATTTCGAGATGCACCCAGCAGACCGGTAGCGCCGTATGCTGTAGCGGCGATGACGAGTCCGGCAGTGGTTGCGAAGCCGAGGTGGTGGGCGTCACGATGGGTCTGGGCGACTTCTGCTGCTGCAGTCTGCTTGGTAGTTGGTGGATTGTTTGTTGGGCAGCGTTTCACGGCGGTTCCTAGAGCGCGCCAAGTGGCTTTGCAGAGCGAACCAGCGCTTGGGAACCGCTATCCAGAAAAGGCAGAGCCTGAGAAACCCAGCCAAAACGCAGCACCTGAGGCTGCTCCAGCGGCACCGAAGATGAAAACTCAAGCGGCGGCGCAGCAAGCCTCTGTTCCGCGTGCAGGGAGGATCACACCGACACCCGGCGAAGTGATCGGGCTCAGCGACCAGGCGCCGGCGCCGCGGCCGAGTAAGGAACAGCGCGCGAGTGCCCAACCTGCAACACCCGCTGCTGATTCGCACACGATCGCGATTAACGGTGCACTCGCCCGCCCCATCTTGACGGCTCCCAAGGCCAGCGGTTTCGCGCCAAGCTCCGGCCAACCGCAGATAGACTCGTTGAACATGTCGATGAATCGACTCGTGACGAGCGCTGCGCGCACACAACATTCCACCTGGCGCATTAGCTCGCAGGGACAGCTGGAGCATCTCACTGCTGACGGATGGACAAGGGTACTGGCAGATCAGACCGCCGGGTTTCGCGTGGTGTCGGTCGTGGGCAGCGAAGTGTGGGCAGGAGGAAATGATGGCATGTTGTTCCATTCGAGCGACAACGGACTGCAGTGGGACAGGGTCGCGCTCGCGAATGCCGGCGCTGTGGAGACGGGAGCGATTGTGTCGATTCGCTTCAGCGATGCCCAGAACGGCGAAGTGGAGACAAATAGCGGAGGAAACTATTCCACCAGCAATGGCGGGGTGACTTGGACGAAGCAGTAAACTATTTTCTGCAAGGTGTCGCAATGGGAACGTTCTTTGGGTAAGGCCTAGCCTTGTCTTCTTGAGGGTTGTCTTCCCAGCTTGGTGCCAAAGGAAGGCGTTACCCCGCCGCGGCGGGCTTAATGAGGCACGGATAAGGGGTTGGCGGGTTTAGATTCTATGCACAACGGAGTTACCGCAGATGCATTGTCCTGATTTGAAACGAGTTCCCTTCGCTTTGGCCTTCTTGTTGATGGTTACTGGGTTCTGTTTTGCACAAGGCCCGATGAGTCGTCCGCTGACGAATTCCGATATCGTGAAGATGGCCGACGCCGGAATTCCAGAGAACGTGATTGTGCGTGACATCGAAGTCTCCGGAGCGAACTTCGTTACCACCCCCGATGCCTTGATCGGCCTGAAACAGCATCACGTGCCAGATGGAGTATTGGCGGCTATGGTGGACAGCCAGGCGGCGCGCATGGTCCCGATTGGGCCGCCGCCAGGTATGGTTTTTGTGCCAGGACCACCACCGACATCTCATCCTCATCAGTTGCCCAACCTGGATGCCAGTCTCCGACTGGCTGACAAGACCACCGGCAAAGTGCAGGTGCGGAAGAACCAGATCAAGGTGGAAAAAGCCGGCGTGCCGCTGCTCAGTGTGAAGTGGAGCGAGAACGCGAAGTAAGTCTGACGTGCGGGTGAGTTGCAGCTGCATGTGACAGTTACCAGTAGCCCGTCGCCAGTTTCGCTGTCAGCTAACACCTTTCACCCGTAAGTTTGCAGGGAGTGCGACAGATCCCACATTTGCCAAAAGAGAAGGCAAATGTGGGGCATGCTCCGAGCCTACCCGATGTACTCGTTTTCTTCGGCTCGGTTCTCAAAGCGGGTGCAGGAGTGGAGAAACGCCAGTTTGATGACGCCGGTGGGGCCGTTACGCTGCTTGGCGATGATGATCTCAGCGAGACCTTCGAGCTCGGGATCGTCCTTCTTGTAGACCTCTTCGCGGAAGATGAAGGCGACGAGGTCGGCGTCCTGCTCAATGGAACCTGATTCGCGCAGGTCAGAGAGTTGCGGACGATGGTCTCCGCCGCGGCTTTCGGGAGCGCGGCTGAGCTGTGAGAGCGCAATGACTGGCACCTTGAGTTCCTTGGCGATGGCCTTGAGGCCGCGCGAGATGGCCGAGACTTCCTGGGTGCGGTTCTCAAAACGCTTGCCGCCGATAGGCACGGCCGACATGAGCTGAAGGTAGTCGACGATCAGCAGATCAAGACCTTCCTGCTGCTGCAGGCGGCGCGCTTTGGAGCGCATCTCCGTGATCGAGATTCCGGGCGTGTCGTCGATGTAGAGCTTGGCTTGCATCAGGCTCTCAGTGGCGCCGGTGAGTTTCTCCTTGTCCTCGCGGGTGATGAATCCGGTGCGCAAGCGGTGGGAATCCACGCCGGAGTGCGAGGCGAGCATGCGCATCAGCAGCGCTTCCTTCGACATTTCCAGCGAGAATACGCCGACCACTTTGCCACCCTCCACTGCGGCATTCTCGGCGATGTTCATGGCCAGCGAGGTTTTGCCCATGGACGGGCGCGCGGCGATGATGATCAGGTCTGACTTCTGAAGTCCGCTGGTGATCTTGTCGAGCAAGGTGTAATACGTGCGGAGGCCAGTGACTTCCTGCCCGCGAGCGTAGAGGGCGTCGAGCGAGCCGAAGGAGTTGCGGATAATGGTGGGAATGTTGGAGAAGCCTTCGCCGAGGCGGTTGTCCGACAACTCGAAGATCTTTTGCTCGGCCCGGTTGATGACCTCTTCCGCTTCGTCGGAGTCGTCGATGGCCTCGGCAATGGCGTTCTGGGCGATATTGATGAGCCCGCGCAGGAGCGCCTTGTTACGCACGATACGAACGTAGTGCTCGACGCTGGGACGCTCGGGTACACCGTCGATGAGCGAAGAGAGATAGGCGATGCCCCCGACTGCTTCAACCTCTTTTCGTCGATCGAGCTCTTCAGCCAGCGTGATCATGTCAACCGGACGGCCGGTGTCCTGCAGGTCGCGCATGCGCGCAAAGATGCGGCGGTGAGCGTCCAGGGAAAAATCGTCGGACTTGAGTTCAGCCGCCTGATCGAAGAGCAGATTGTCGAGCAGGATCGCGGCGAGGATAGAGCGCTCGGCGTCGATGCTGGCAGGCAGTCCGCGTGCGAGACTGTAGTCGGTGGTGGCCATTGCGAGACCTAGAAAGCGTAGCGAGTTAATTGGCCGTCGTGCAATGACCAGATTGACGCTCGGTGACACGGAACCGAAGATTTCTTCCGAAATGCTGTGAGCGCGCTGTGCATAAACCTCGTTTCCCAAAAAATGGGGAAAAGAACGGCACCCGAATCAGGTTTTGCTAATGCGAACAGCAGGTCTCCATTCGACTCGCTTGGCTCGCTCGGGATTTCGGCGCCCGGCTCACATTCACCTCAGCACGTGCATACACAGCACCCGCTGGGGACCCTGGGCACGCCTAGCATACGCCTCAACTCGACTCCGACGCACTAGGCAGCCCCCGGAGGCGCAACTGCACGCTTCGCCGGGACCCTGGTGCCCGTCTTCGCTCACGATGAAGCGCTAGTTATGAACTGAGCGGTTTGCCGATTTCCCAGTGGTGTCCGAAGGGATCGACGACTCGACCGACGCGCCATCCGTAGGGTTGGTCGGTTAGGGGCACAACTTCGGTTGCGCCGGCGGTGATGGCGCGGGCAAATGCGGCGTCGGGATCGTCCACCACCAGCACCATGCGTGTGGTTGCACCGCCGAGAGTTTCGGGGCTGAAGTTCTTGTGCCCGGGAGATTCGTCGGCAATCCAGAATTGCGATTTGCCGAGAGAAAACTGCGCGACTAGGCTGCCATCCTCGCCGTCGAGGCGAAATAAGACTCTGGCGTCAAAGGCCGCTTCGTAGAACGCGACTGCGTCCTTGCCGCGGCGCACAGAGAGCATGGGAGAAAGAGTGGTGTTCAAGAGCACCTCGCCGGGAGCTTATCCGAATCTCGCCGCAGAAACGAAGTGCGACCGGCGAGCCAGCCACTCGCGGGTCGCACTCTGAGGCGCGGCTGAACCACCCAACGAAGTGCAACAAGGGCACTTCGTGGGACCCGGGCGTCGTGAACGCCGGTCCCCCATTTCCCGCTGCCAGAGCGGTCATCAATCCGAGTCTGCTTCGCGAGGCGCGGTGTGCGTTGTTGCCGTGCGGGCGGGGGAGATGGGTGGCGATCAGTCGCCACCGAGTGGGCCCACACAAAAACGCACACAGAACTCGAACTGATTTCGGGTGGATGGCGCCAGATCCTTGAGGTGCCCGCGGGGTTCACAGAGGTGTGAACCCCGCAGGCGATGACATCGTTCGGGGCTGCCGGCACCCGAACGAATGTCGTCCTGCGATCGAGACTGCCCGCCACCCATGCGGGGTTTAAACAGCCGTGCCAGATGCGGGTCAAGATAGTCCAGCCGCCGGAGAGTCTCAAGCAGAAAACATTGGTGGACTGTGTATAAGGTGTGCAGGAAGTGTAATAGTTGTGCAAAACTGGGACACCCATATTCCCCGCATACCATCGCGTTACCAGATGGTCACTACCTTTTCAGTGAAGTTCCAGTTATTCTCCACTTCATGGCAGTCTCTGTAACGGTGCTGGCGAGCGGCAGCCGAGGCAATTGCACGCTGGTTGCCAGCAGCGGGAGCCGCCTGCTGGTGGATACAGGACTGTCGTGCCGCGAGTTGCTGCGGCGCCTGGCGCGATGCGGCGAGGATGCCAGGTTGATCGACGCCATCTTGATCACCCACGAACATACCGACCACGTAAGCGGTCTGCACGTGCTCGCCAAGAAGCTGAAGATTCCCGTGTACATGACCGCAGCTACGCATGACGCGTATTGCCGCTACTCGCGCGATGGCGCAGGTAATCGGATCCACCTGGAGAGGCTGGCAACTTTTCAGGCGGGCTGCGCGTTTCAGGTTGGGGACATGACGGTCATGCCGTTCACGATACCGCATGATGCGGTCGATCCCGTGGGCTTTACGTTTTGCAGTGAAGGCATCAAAGTTGGTGTGTGCACCGATCTTGGTTATATGCCGGCCAGCGTAAAGCATCACATCCGCGGCTGCCAGGTACTGATGATCGAGTCCAACCACGATGTAGAGATGTTGCGCGTAGGCCCGTATCCCTGGGCGGTGAAGCAGCGGGTCATGAGCCGCGTGGGACACCTTTCCAATGACGCTCTCGCGGATTTTCTGACAAAAGATTATGATGGAGGTGCGGAATTCCTCATTCTGGCGCACCTGTCGGAACAGAACAACCATCCTGCGGTAGCGCGAATGACGGCTGAGCGTGCGTTGGGCGACCAGCGGAGTTTTGTAGGAAATCAACTGGTGCTCGCGACACAACATGAACCGCTACCGGCAATACGCTTATAGGCTTCGTCGTACCGATCATGGCGGAGATTTGTGCCCGGGGCAGGACCTCCAACATGGCAGAATGCAGTGACCGCGTCGTGGGCAAGATTCTTGCCGGATGGCGCTATGACATTTCGGGAATTGCGCCGGAGATGCGCGGCGATTACGAGGCGCACTTGACGCAGTGCGAGTATTGCCACTCGCGGCAGCGGTTGCATCGCGCGATCGACATTGGACTGATGGCGTTGGCTTCGGCATCGATGTTGCTTTTTCTGCTGGCCTACGGTGTGATCCGGCATTATCGCCCAAACCATGCTTTCTGGCTGGAGATTGGCGCAGCGGCAGGATTCGTGCTCTCGATGCTGTTGTGGCTGCTGGTGGCCATTGCCACGCCCGCACCGGTAGTCATGAAGGATGCAGCCATCACCGGCGCCCGCAAGGGGCTCGACAAACTGCCTGAGGAAATTCGGGAGAAGATTCCCGAAGACCTGCGGGAAAAGATTATCAAGCAATAAGCCGCCTCGGACCTCTGAATTTACGACAACTACTTTTAGTTCTTTGCGGAAGGAGTTCTTATGCCGCCGACGCTGATCTCTGAACCCACTCGCATTCAAGCTGCGGGGAACAAGCCCAAGCTCATTGATGAATACATCGGGCGCGTGAATTCGAAGACGGACGCGGTAAGTGTGGCGCACATGCGAGGTCCTTCGGGCTGGATTGAGCCGGGATAGACGCCGGAGTTTGATGAGTTCACGATTGTGCTGAGGGGATCGTTGCATGTCGAGCATAAGGGCGGCGGGGCTGGATGTGCAGGCTGGGCAGGCGGTGATTGCGCATGCCGGCGAATGGGTGAGATATTCGACGCCTCATGCTGACGGAGCGGAATATATCGCGGTTTGTCTACCGGCGTTCTCGATCGAGACAGTGCATCACGATGAGTAACACAGATCAAGCAAGCCGATTTCCGCGTGCGGTGAGATTTGCCAGAACTGTGTACCTGGCTGCGGGAATTATTGGCCTCGTGGAGATTATTCCGCTGTACTTCGCCGAAGCTTTAATCAACCAGAGGCAGCCGCCGGCGATTACACATGCGGAGTTTTATTATGGATTTCTTGGGGTGACGCTTGCGTGGCAAGTCGTGTTTCTGGTGATTGCCATCGACCCGGTGCGCTTTCGTCCGCTGATGCCAGTGAGCTGGATCGAGAAGGGTCTATACCCGATAGCTGTCGGCAGGCTCGTTTCAACAGGACGAACAAGCGCGCAGATTTTGCCGGCGGCGGCGCTGGATGTCGTCTGGCTGGTGCTGTTCGTGATCTCCTGGATCAGGACGCAGGATCGCCGCTAAGTCAGCGGGCGCGGCGTGATCCGGTCCGCACCGACGTAGGGCCGAAGCACTTCAGGAATGACTACACTCCCGTCGGCCTGCTGGTAATTCTCCAAAATCGCAACCCAGGTACGGCCAATCGCCAAGCCGCTGCCGTTGAGCGTGTGCACGAATTCGCTTTTTTTTGCTCCCTCAGGGCGATAACGAATATTGGCGCGGCGCGCCTGGAAGGCTTCGAAATTCGAGCAGGAAGAGATCTCGCGGTAGAGGCCCTGTCCGGGCAACCAGACCTCGATGTCGTAGGTCTTGGCAGGAGAGAATCCCAAGTCACCAGTGCATAAGACTACCGTCCGGTAGTGCAGTCCGAGCTTCTGTAGCACTTGTTCCGCATCGCGCGTGAGCCTTTCGTGCTCTTCGTATGACTGCTCCGGTTTGGTGAACTTCACCAGCTCGACTTTCTGGAACTGGTGCTGGCGAATGATGCCGCGGACATCCTTGCCGTACGAGCCGGCTTCGCTTCGGAAGCAGGGCGTAAAAGCGGTGAGTGAGATGGGCAGCCGGGCGGCGTCGAGGGTCTCGTTGCGATAGAGATTGGTGACCGGGACTTCGGCAGTGGGAATCAGGTACAGATTCGTTTCGCCGTGTGGCACTTTGAACAGGTCGGCCTCGAACTTGGGCAGGTTCCCGGTGCCGTACAGGGAGTCGGCATTCACCATGAATGGCGGCAAAACTTCGGTGTAGCCGTGCTCGCGGGCGTGCAGCTCGAGCATGAAATTCATCAGGGCGCGTTCGAGACGGGCGCCGAGGTCCCAGTAGACAGCGAAACGGGCACCGGTGATTTTGGCGGCGCGTTCGAGGTCAAGGATGCCGAGGGATTCTCCGAGCTCCCAATGCGGTTTCGGCGTGAAGTCGAACTGTGGCGGCGCACCCCAGCGGCGGAGTTCGACGTTATCGTCGGCAGAGTGACCGACGGGAACGCTGGCGGCGGGAAGGTTGGGAAGACCGGTGAGAATGTCGCGGAGCTGGGCATCGAGTTCGCTGGAGCGCGTCTCGGCTCGTGCGATCTTCGCCTTCAGTTCTTTTTGCTCCTGGAGATTGGCGGTGGTGTCCTGTCCGGATCTCTTCAGCTGCTGAAACTCTTCTGTGAGCTTATTACGTCGAGCCTTGGCGGTTTCCGTTTCGGTGATGGCGAACCGGCGCTGGGCGTCGATAGCGCCAAAATCCTTGAGTACCGCGGCGGAATCCATGCCGCGCTGGCGGAGTTTTTCTTCAACGAGGGGAAGATTCTCACGGACGAAGGCCAAATCAAGCATAAGAGAACAGGGTAATTGATTGAGTCGTCGGTGACCAACCGTAGGGAGCGCAAGACCCGCTCAACCCTTCGGCTTCGCGCAGGGTGGAGCGGGACACCCCTTGCTTGGAATGTGGTTAGTGCTTGCCGGAGACAGACTCAAAATCCTTCTGCTTCGCCGCGAGCTTTTGGTGCCATTCTGTAGCAGCATGGATGAAGGCCTGGAACAGTGCACGCGACGCAGCATCGGTGTCATAGGTGCGCTCGGGATGCCATTGGACAGCGAGCACGAAATGACCTGGATCGGTGCCTTCCATCGCTTCTTTCACATGGTCGTCGGGACAGGTGGCGACAAGCCGCAGGCCATCGCCAAGAACGTCGGTCGACTGATGATGGCTGGAGTTGACGGCGAGTTGCGGTAGATTCTCGGCAGGCAGGACCGCGGCATTACGGAATAACGTTACCAGCGTGGATTGCCGATCAATGTCGATGGGGTGTGCTTCAGCGACCTGCCTTCCGGCATCGTGGTTCACGGCGGTTTCCAGGTGCTGCACCAGCGTTCCGCCGCGCCAGACATTCAGCGACTGCATGCCGTAGCAAATGCCGAAGATAGGCTTGCGCATGTTATAGGCATCTTGCAGAAGAAGCTCGTCGGTGTTGTCGCGAAGAACGTCAGCATCGGCCGTCTTCGGATGGCGAGCGGCTCCGTACTTCTCGGGATCAACGTCTGCAGGGCTGCCTGGCAGGAGCACGCCGTCGCAGGTCTTGGCCTTGTGCGCAATTTCTTTCGAGGTGGAAGCTAGTTCGATAATCACGGGCTCCCCACCGGCTTCGCGCACCGCGCGCTCGTACTGTGGCAGCGCACGCAGCACGTACTTCGAATCCCTCGAGTTGGGAACCGGAAGGGCAATGCGGGGGATCATCGTGCCACCGGTCCATTCGCGCTGACGTCGACAGCAAGCTCGGGAATAGGCAGTTTTCCGCGCGAGGAATATGTGTCGGCCATAACCTTACGCACTTTGGCGGACAGTTCGTCCATCTGGCGCGGCACCATTCCTTCGGTCGAGATGGGTTCGCCGATGATCATTTGAACCTTCCCGGGCCGCAAATGGAAGCTGTTCATGGGCAGTAGTTGGTTAGTACCGACGATCACAATCGGGACGACCGGTGCCTGCGCTTTGATCGCCATATAAAAAGCGCCACCCATGAAGTCGCGCATCTGGCCACTGGGCGAGCGCCCGCCCTCGGGGAAAATCGTTAGCGGCATGCCTTTCCGCAGCGATTCACTCGCGCGATTGAGGCTACGCAGCGAAGTCCGTGGGTTGCCCTGGTCAATGGGAATTTGGCCGGAGCGCGTGAGGTGCCATCCCATGAAGGGATAGCTGAAGAGTTCGCGCTTGGCCATGATACGGAACTGCCCCGGAATGCACGAATACAGTACCGGAATGTCGAGCGCGGAGAGATGGTTCGCCGCGTAAACAGCGGCCTGCGCAGGATCGATATGCTCCGCGCCTTCGACGTGCACACAGACTCGAGCCGTGGCCAATATCATGCGTGCCCAGTGGACGGCAAACCAGTGCTGTATGCGGCCGTCGCGATCGAAGAACGACGCTAGCAGCGACAGGCTGCCCATGATCGCGGTGTACAGATAGATCAGTGGCAAGAAGACGCAATACGAGCGCAGGCGGCTGAGGAAGCCGCTATTCGGTGTTCGCTCTTCGGTATTTTGCGTGATGGCCATCGATTACGCGGAAATTCCCAACTGTTTGATGGTATCGCCAACCAGGAAGATGGAGCCGGTAACGATGATGATACCGTCTTGCGGAGTTTGCTCGAAGGCGCGACCGAGCGAGGCGGAGACGTTGGGCTCGGCAACGACGTCTGCGCCCGTGCGCGACGCGGCCTGCTGTAACTCCTCTGGGGTAGCCGCGCGAGGATTGTCTACATGCGTCACGATTACGCGCTGGGCCAGAGGAAATAGGATTTCCGCCATCTCCTGGACCGCCTTATCGCGCATGGCGGCAAAGACAAGCGTGAATTCCCTGTCGGGGTATGACTCGGACAGGGTTGAGCGTAGCGCCCAAACGCCGGCTGGGTTGTGCGCGATGTCTAGAACAACTGTGTGGTTGAAGGTTATGGGTGAGGGCGGCAAAATCTGAAAGCGTCCGGGCCAGTGAGTCTCCCGAATGCCCTGCTCGATTTGCGTAGGTGTGACCTTGAAGCCGAATTGCGCAAGTTCCACTGCGGTGGTGACGGCTAGCGCAATATTGCGGTACTGATGGCGGCCGACAAGCGGTGAGTCCACGAGGACCTGCTCGCCCATAACGGTAAGAAGGTAACGATTCCGGCCGAGTAGCGGCGCGACTTGCGCGGCCAGAAATTTGGCCGCACCCGGCGAGACAGGCGGCGTGTACTTCACCGCGCTGACGCCGGTCGCGTTCCGTTCGAGAATGGTGTTGCCAATGACATCGTTCGCTTCGGGGTGCTGCGGGAGTGTAACGACCAAGCCGTTTTCCCGGATGATGCCGGCCTTCTCGCGTGCGATCTCGCCGATGGTATTGCCGAGATACTTTTGGTGGTCGAGCGAGATGTCGGCGATCACAGAGATGAGCGGATCGACCACGTTTGTAGCATCAAGCCGTCCTCCCATGCCGACCTCGAGGACGGCGATATCAACCGCGACTGAGGCGAAGTACTCGAAGGCCATGACGGTGAGCATCTCGAAAAAGCTGGGATGCCAGGGGAGCTTGCCCGAATGCAGCAACTGCTGCGCGATGCGCTCGACGCGCTCGTAAATCTCGCTGAACTCGACGTCGGAGATGGCTTCGCCGTTCACGCGAATGCGCTCGTTGATCCGAACAAGATGCGGTGAACTGTAGAGCGCAGTTTTGTATCCGGCAGCGCGAAGGATGGACGACAGCGTCGCGCCTGTTGAGCCTTTTCCGTTGGTCCCGGCGATAAGCACGCTGGGAAATCGGCGCTCGGGGCGATCCATTGCAGCCAACATTTCCTGCACATAGGCGAGATCGAATTTGTGCGAGGGAGTCGAGGCCAGCTCGTGTCCCAGGGCGTAGAGCTGCGCGACGGTGGACTGGTAGGACATGGGGAACAGTTCAGGTTACAACATGGCCTGGCGGCAACGATTTGTCCTGAAATTCGGCTCCGCGTAAGGGGGCAATCGATCTGCGACCGCGGAAGGAGCGGTTCGCCATTGAACTCAACAAGTTTTTTGGCGTATTCGCGGGGCAGCAAGGCAGCATCGGCGGGCAGCAAAAGGCCCAGACATGCACAATGGAGGGTGCATGACAAGAAGAAAAACAGTCAGCACGCCCAAAAAAAGAGTTGCAAGAAGCCCCCGAAATTCACGATATCGGTTATCGGGCGGTGCGGCGATTTTGAAACTGGGTGCACGGCGGTTTCAGATTGCTCAGCAGAAGATGACCCGCACGTTGGCTGGGTTACTTGCTTCCCTTATCCTACAGAACCGTATGTAGCTGCAGGCGACTCGTTGGGTGCGAACAAGGCAAGTGCGGTAAAGAATGCCACGTCCCCGAAACCAGGTTGACGAGGAAGGGCACCATGACGAGGATCGACGCGCGAAGGCACAAAAAGACCCTTTTCATTTCCGGGTAGACGAAACGCAAAAAAGACCGTCACTTGCAGTGCAGGTACGAGGAAAATAAAGCGTAGAGTCGCTTACTTCCCTGTCAATTCTTCTTTTACCGTCTCGCTGACGAGTTTGCCGTCCACTCGGGCCCCGGCGAACTTCGCCATCACGCTCTTCATCACGGTGCCCATATCCTTCATTGTGGGAGAGCCCATTTCGGCGATGGTGGCTTTGACGGTGGCAATGACATCAGCCTCGCTGACAGCCTTCGGCATGTAGGCTTCGATGATGACGATTTCCTCAGCTTCTTTTTTGGCAAGCTCGGGACGGTTTCCTTTCTCAAACGCTTCGATCGAGTCTTTGCGCTGCTTGATGAGCGTGCTAAAGACCTGCAGCTCTTCTTTTTCGTCGAGGGCGCCGCGCTTTTCGATCTCCTTGTTCTTGAGGGCGGATTTCATCAGGCGCAAGGTGGAGAGGCGAAGCTCGTCTCTGGCGCGCATGGCAGCGACCATGTCTTGTTGCACTTGCTCGGTCTTGGTCATGGCGCAATTATAGTGGCTCCTCCACAGGCGAACACTATATGATGGATATCCGGCACGTCTTCCATCGCAGCCGGAGTCCCTACGAGCAAAGGTGGCAGCCATGCTACGTAAGACCCGTCTTTTTACTCCCGGACCTACTCCTCTTCTTCCAGCAGCGCAGCAGGCGATTGCCGCCGCGGACATGCATCACCGTACGGCGGAGTTTCGCGACATCTTCGCGCGTACGCTGGCCGACCTAAAGACTTTCATTGACACGCAGAATGACGTACTGATCCTCGCGGCGTCGGGCAGCGGTGCCATGGAAGCTTCGGTGTCGAACCTGACATCGCCCGGTGACAAGGTCATTGTGCTTACCGCCGGGAAGTTTGGCGAGCGCTGGCGCGATATCGCTAAAGCCTTCGCATGCCAGGTTGAGCTCTTGTCAGCTCCCTATGGGCAGACGTTTGACCTTGCGGAAGTGAAATCCAAGCTCGACGTTGCACGCGTGCTCTACATGCAGGCCACCGAGACTTCGACAGGAGCTCGACATGACGTGAAAGGCGTGGCTTCGCTGCTGAAGGGCAGCGACACGCTGCTGGTGGTGGACGCGATCACCGGCCTGGGCACGACGAAGTTCGACGTGGACGGCTGGGGCATCGACGTCATCATCGGCGGATCGCAGAAGGCGGTGATGATTCCTCCGGGGCTGGCATATCTGGCAGTGAGTGAGCGGGCGTGGCAGCGCATGGAATCAGCGAAGAATCCGCGGTACTACTTCGACCTGCGCAAGGAGCGGAAGTCGGCGGCGAAAGGCGAGTCGGCATACACTCCGGCGACGGCCCTGATCGCGGGCTTGCTGGCGGCGCTGGATTACATTCGCAAGTCGGGCAAGGGTGATTTGGCGGCCGGACGCGACGTGCTCATTCACAATGCCGAGACTTCCGCGGAGATGGTGCGGGCCGGCGCCAAGGCGCTGGGGTTGGAGCTGTTTGCTGCGACCTGTCCAGCGGCTGCGGTGACGGCGGTACTACCGCCCGCAGGTATCGATTCGAGCGCCTTGGTGAAAGAGTTCCGCGAGCGCTTCGCCATGGTCGTCGCCAACGGACAAGGCGAGATGAAGGGCAAGATGATCCGCATTGCGCACCTCGGCTACTACGACTACCTCGACGCCATCGGCGTGATTGGCGCGTTGGAGCAGGTATTGCTGGCAGTGGCACCTTCGCACCGATTCCAGTTGGGCGCGGGTGTCAAGGCAGTGCAGGAGACGTATGCCGAACAGTTCGCTGCAGTGAAAGCGTAGGTTTGGCTTGGCCGCGCGGACTGAAGTTCGCGCGGCAGAACCAAGTCGAAGAGCGGTGCCCACCAGCGTTGCTTGATGTGCAGGAATTCATACCCAGGGGCCTTATATGAAGATCGTGGTTGCTGAGAAGGTTGCAGCTTCCGCTCTGGCCGTATTCAAAGAGCAATCCGATTGGACGGTAGTCTCGCCCGAGAAAGACGTGCTGGCTACGGAATTAGCTGACGCCGATGCGCTGCTGGTGCGCTCGGCGGTATTGGTTGACGCGGCGATGATGGACAAGGCCCCGAAGCTGCGCGTGATTGGGCGTGCCGGCGTGGGTATAGACAACATCGACCTCGATTCCGCCACCAAACGTGGCATTTGCGTGATGAACACGCCCGGCGGCAACGCTATTGCGGTGGCCGAGCATACGCTGGCGCTGATGCTGGCGCTGGCGCGTCACCTCACGCGCGCTGATTCGACAACTCATGCCGGCAAATGGGAAAAGAAGTCGCTGCAAGGCACCGAGCTGCGCGGCAAGACCCTAGCCGTCGTGGGATTGGGCAAGATCGGCATCGAAGTGGCCAAGCGGGCGCAGGCCTTCGGAATGAGGGTCATCGCGCATGATCCCTATGTGGCGGCCAGCCTGGCGCTGCAGTTGCAGATCACGATGGTGCCGCTCGAAGAACTGTTCGCCACCGCGGACTACATCACGCTCCACGTCGGCCTGACGCCGCAAACGCAGGGAATGATCAACACGGCCAACATCGCCAGGATGAAAAGGGGCGTGCGACTCGTGAATTGCGCGCGTGGCGAGTTGCTGGACGATGCGTCGGTGACTGCGGCGCTGGAATCCGGACAGCTTGGCGGTGCTGCTCTGGATGTGTTTCGCGATGAGCCGCTGAAGCAGTCTGCGTATCACGGTAAGCCCAATGTAATCCTGACGCCGCACATTGCGGGCTCAACCAACGAGGCGCAGGACGCAGTGGGTGTGCAGATTGCGATGCAAGTGCGCGAGTACCTGCTGAAGGGCGTCATCCAGAACGCAGTCAATGTGCCCTCGGTGACTTTCGAGGAGTACACGACGATGCTGCCGTACATCGGGCTCGCCGAGCGGCTAGGAACGTTCCTCGCGCAGTCGGGAGAGAACGGCGTGGAGGAAATCAGCATCGCCTACGGTGGCGAGCTGACGGAGTGGAAAACCGACCTGATCCGCAACGCGGCTGTGGCAGGCGTGCTTAACCAGATGGCGCATGAGAAGGCCAACCTGGTGAATGCACGGTCGATTGCTGAAGAACGAGGCATTCGCGTACATGAGCAGAAGAGTGAGTCGGGACGAGGGGCGGCAATTAATGCACTGACGGTGACACTCAAGACACATCAGCAGGGACGTACCGTGTTAGGTACAGTGCTACACGGCAATTCGCCCCGGCTGCTGCGCATCGACGAGATCGACGTGGAAGCACCGCTGCAGGGAAACATCATCTACATACGCAATCGCGACGTGCCCGGCGTGATTGGACGCGTGGGAACCGTACTGGGAGAACACAACGTCAACATCGCGAGCTTTTCCCTAGGCCGTGCCGAGGACTCGAAAGAGCCGCGTGGCGCAGTTGCCGTGGTGCAGGTGGACAGCCAGGTCAGCGAGGCCGTGTTGCAAGACCTGCGGAAGATCGAAGCGGTGCAGGTGGCCAGGGCGATACGGTTCTAGCTACCCACGGGTTTCCGGGGGGGAGAAGAAGCAGCTCCTTCGACTCGGACCGCGATTTCACGCAGTCCTCGCTCACGATGACACTGGGGAAGTCGGCAGATTTGTGCACCGTCGAAGCGTTGCTCCGCAGCAAAACGCGCCGACGATCTCCGCTGCGTTGTTGTGTCTGCAACCCCGACTAGGTGTGCTGGATCGTCCCTTCCTGCGCATACAAAGCAACCTTGATGCGCACCTCGGCGCGCTTGATGGTATTTAGAGTCGCTTCATAATCGAGATCGGGAGTGGGGTTCTTCAGAGCTTCTTCGGCACGGGCCTTGGCAGCCTGGGCACGTGGGAGGTCGATTTCGCTGGCGCGCTCGGCGGTCTGGGCAAGAATGGTTACTTTGTCCGGAAGTACCTCGGCAAATCCCCACGCTACGGCGAGGTGGCTGGTATTGGCGCCGTGCTTATAGGCGATCTCGCCGATGGTCAGCTCGGTGATGAGAGGTGCGTGCCCGGGCAGTACGCCGAGGTCGCCGGCCTTGCCCGGAATTTGCACTTCGTCGACAGGCTCCTTCACCAGCAGCTTGTCGGGTGTAACGATTTCGAGTTCGAGCGTGTCGGCCATTGGATTACGCTGTGGCCTTCATCTTCTCGGCTGCTTCGACGACCTCTTCGATGCCGCCCTTGAGGAAAAACGCCTGTTCGGGAATGTCATCGTACTTGCCGTCGATAATTTCCTGGAAGCCGCGCACCGTATCTTCGACCTTCACGTACTTGCCTTTCAGGCCGGTGAACTGCTCGGCGACGTGGAAGGGCTGCGAGAAGAAGCGCTGAATCTTGCGGGCGCGCGCCACGGTGAGCTTCTGGTCTTCACTGAGTTCGTCGATGCCGAGAATGGCAATGATGTCCTGCAGGTCTTTGTAGCCCTGCAGAATCGCCTTCACCGACTGCGCGGTGTTGTAGTGCTTCTCTCCGACAACGCGCGGGTCGAGAATGCGTGAGGTCGAAGCCAGCGGGTCGACCGCCGGGTAGATACCCAGTTCGGCGATCTGGCGTGAGAGCACCGTGGTGGCGTCGAGGTGAGCGAATGTCGTGGCCGGAGCGGGGTCGGTCAAATCGTCGGCGGGCACGTAGACAGCCTGCACCGAGGTGACTGATCCCTTCTTGGTCGAGGTGATGCGCTCCTGCAATTCGCCCATTTCGCTGGCGAGGTTGGGCTGGTATCCCACGGCCGAGGGCATGCGGCCCAGCAGCGTGGATACTTCCGAACCCGCTTGTGTGAAGCGGAAGATGTTATCGATGAAGAGCAGAGTGTCGGCGCCTTCTTCATCGCGGAAATATTCGGCAACGGTGAGGCCGGTGAGGGCGACGCGAAGACGTGCTCCGGGCGGCTCGGTCATCTGGCCGTAGATCAGAGCGGCCTTAGACTTCTCCGGATCCTGAATGTTCACAACGCCCGATTCCTGCATTTCGAGCCAGAGGTCGTTGCCCTCGCGAGTGCGCTCACCCACGCCCGCGAACACGGAGAATCCGCCGTGCTGCAGCGCGACGTTGTTGATGAGCTCCATGATGACGACGGTCTTGCCCACGCCGGCGCCGCCAAACAGGCCGATCTTGCCGCCCCTCAAAAAGGGCTGAATAAGGTCGATAACTTTCACGCCGGTTTCGAACATTTCTGCCGTAGTGGACTGCTCTTCGAAAGACGGTGCCGGGCGATGGATCGGCAGGCGTTTGCTCCCGTCGACGGGACCGAGTTTGTCCACAGGCTCGCCGATGACGTTCAGCACGCGGCCCAGTGTCGCTTTGCCCACAGGAACGGTAATAGGGCCGCCCAGGTCGATGGCCTTCATGCCGCGCACCATGCCGTCGGTGGGCTCCATGGCGACGCAGCGCACCCGGCCTTCGCCGAGTTGCTGCTGCACTTCGAGGATAACGTTGACCGGCGCGGGGACTTTGAAGCCCTCGTCAATAACCCGCAGGGCGCTGTAAATGGGTGGAAGGGCGTTTTCGGCGAATTGGACGTCCACCGCAGGGCCGGTAATTTGGATAACGTGTCCGATGTTTTCTGGCATGATTTCACTCGTAAGTAATTTCCCGTAATTAGTAAGCTAGCAACCAGCAATGAGCTTCAGGATAATCATGTCCCGACTCTTGGGAGTCCAGCAAATCACTAATGCTGGTTGCGCCTACAGCGCTGCTGCGCCGCTGACAATCTCGATAATCTCCTTAGTGATCGCGGCCTGACGCACTCGGTTCAAATTGAGCGTCAAGGAATCAATCACCTCGTTTGCATTGTTGGTGGCCGAATCCATGGCCGTCATACGCGCGGCGTGTTCAGCAGCGACTGACTCCAACAAACTCGCATAAATCTGGATGGCCACATAACGCGGCAGAATGGCATTCAGTAGTTCGGCCGGCGGCTGTTCGTAAATGTAATCCACAGGAGCAGTAGCGAAGCTTACCGCTTCGCGATCGATCTCGCTCTCTTGCGGAGTCTTCAGACTGATGCCGGCGGATTTGGCTGCTTCGCCCATACGTTCGCGGGTCTCAACAGAAAGCTCCTCGACCTGGGTTACTTCGCGACGGCCGATTTCCTGTACTGGCAAAATCCTCTGCACAATGACGCGCTGCGCAATCACCGACTTGAACTCGTTGAAGACGAGATAGACACCATCGACTACTTCGCGCTCGTACTGCTTGATGATCCTTTCGGCAATCTCCTCGACGGTCTCGAACTCCACATTGCCGAGGATGTTCACGTACTCGCCAACAATCTGCACCCTTCCGGCCCGCTCCTCGGTCTCAGGATTCGCTACCGGGAAACGGCGGCGCAGAAAATCGCGACCTTTGCGACCAATCGCGACGACATCGATATTCCTGTCCGCAAGATATTCGGTGAAGCGGAGCGGCGCCTTGAGGACGTTGGTATTGAAAGCGCCCGCCAGACCGCGGTCGCCGGTGATGATGATGATCAACACCGTCTTCTCCGGGCGCGTTTCGCGCAGGAGTGGGTGCTGCAGCCGGCCAGTCTCCGCATTGTACAGTTCGGCGCGGCTTACTACTGACTGCAGGACGTTCGTCAGCATCTGCGCGAACGGACGCGACTGCAACGCACGCTCCTGCGCCCGGCGAAGCTTGGCCGCCGAAACCATCTTCATGGCCTTGGTGATCTGGCGCGTGTTCTTCACGCTGCGGATGCGTCGCCGTAAATCAAGTACGTTTGCCATGCCGTATTACGCGCTCACCTTGGCTGCCGCTGCGCGCTCCGTGGCGAAGCGCTCTTTATATTCCTTAATGGTCTTCGTCATGTCAGCCTTCAGCGCATCATCGAGAATCTTCTTCTCCTCAATGGCGCGCAGCACATGAGGATTGGCTGTGTCGACGTAGGCGTACAGGCCCTTCTCAAAATCGCGCAGGTCATCGACTGCCGTATCGTCGAGCAAGCCCTGAGTTCCGGCATAGATGATCAGAATCTGCTTGGAGAACGGCAGAGGAGCGTACTGAAACTGCTTCAGAATCTCCGTCAAGCGTTTTCCGCGCGCAAGCTGGTTCTGCGTAGCTTTGTCGAGATCGCTGCCGAACTGCGAGAACGCCGCCAGTTCGCGATACTGCGCGAGGTCGAGGCGCAGCGTTCCGGCTACCTGCCGCATGGCCTTAATCTGGGCATTGCCGCCCACGCGGCTTACCGACAATCCCACGTTCACGGCTGGACGGACGCCGCTGTTGAACAGGTCGGTTTCCAGGTAAATCTGGCCGTCGGTAATCGAGATGACGTTGGTTGGAATGTAGGCCGATACATCGCCGGCCTGTGTCTCGATGATGGGCAATGCTGTAAGTGAGCCGCCTCCCAATTCGTCATTCAGCTTTGAGGCGCGCTCCAGCAGACGAGAGTGGAGATAGAACACGTCACCGGGGTAGGCCTCGCGTCCCGGCGGACGGCGCAGCAGCAGCGAAATTTCACGATAGGCCACAGCGTGTTTCGAAAGATCGTCATAGATGCAAAGCGCGTGGCGCTTGCTGTCGCGAAAATACTCACCGATAGCGCACGCTGCGTACGGCGCGATGTATTGCATGGGCGTAGGATCGGAGGCCGAAGCCGAGACGACAATGGTGTACTCCATCGCTCCGTAGTCTTCGAGCGTCTTCACCACCTGCGCTACCGACGAGCGCTTCTGACCGATGGCGCAATAAATACAGATGAGGTCGCGTCCGCGGCTGTTGATGATCGTGTCGAGCGCCACGGCGGTCTTACCAGTTTGGCGGTCACCGATGATCAGCTCGCGTTGACCGCGGCCGATCGGAATCATCGAGTCGATGGCTTTAAGTCCGGTGGCCATCGGCTCCTTCACCGGCTGGCGGGAAACGACGCCTGGAGCAAGGCGCTCCAACTCGTTGAAACGGTCGGTGGCGATAGGGCCCTTGTCGTCGATGGGCTGGCCCAGCGAGTTCACCACCCGGCCAACCATGGCGTCGCCCACCGGCACGCTCATGATTTTGCCGGTACGCTTGACCTCGTCGCCTTCCTCGATCTCGGTGTAATCGCCGAGCAGCACGGTGCCGACCTGATCTTCTTCCAGGTTCATGGCTAGGCCTGAAACGCCGTGCGGGAAGGAGAGCAGTTCGCCGGCCATGACCTTCTCGAGCCCGTACACACGGGCAATACCGTCGCCGACAGACATTACCGTGCCGACTTCATCGACAGATATTTTGGTTTCGTAATTATCGATCTGCTCGCGAATGAGCTTGGTGATCTCGTCTGCCTTGATCTGAGCCATAGGAATCCAGTTGTCGCTGTCATCGGCAGTCGGTCAGTTACGACCGATCAGCCACTGGTTCGACTTGATGATTTTGGCTAAGAAGCCGTGATTTTGAAAAGAACCTATAACTGCAACTACGGAGAACTTGCCAGCTGCTCTCTCAACTTCTGCAACTGCCCGCGTACCGAGCCGTCGAAAATCGTGCTACTAACTCGAACGACGGCTCCCCCCAAGAGTTCGGGGTTGGTGTCGTATTTTGCGCGCACCGTCTTGCCGGTCAACTGCGCGACCCGCGACTCCAATCCGTGCTTTTCGTCTTGCGATAGCGGGCGCGAGCTTGTGATGTCTGCCTCGACAAACCCGAGTTCGTTATTAAGCTCAGTTTCGAATTGCCGAGCGATCTGCGCCACCATTGGGATGCGCCCGTGGTCGATGAGCACGGCAAAGAAATTCCGGATTGGCTTGATGAGTCTGGCCTGCTGGGCGATTGCATCCAGCAAAGCGCGCTTTCGCTCCGACGAGATACCCGGGGTCTCCCAAACCCTGCGCAAATCGGCGCTCTGCTCGATGGTCGCGACCATGTCATGCAGCTGTTGCAAGGCCATGGCGGGCTCAATGTTCTGCTCCATAACAACATCCATCAGAGCTTTGGCGTATCGGCTGGCAACAGCGGCCATCGCTACCGACCATCCTTCCCGAGCTGCCCGACGAATTCGCGCATCAGGGCCTGATCGGTGTTGTCGTCAACTTTGATCTTCTTCGCCGCCAGGTCCACTGCGAGTGATGCAGCAAAGCTTTTCAGCTCATGCCGTGCATTTCGCGCCATGGCGGCGATTTCGGCTTCGGCCGCATCCACCACCTTGCGCTTGTCATCTTCAGCCGCAACTTTGATTCGCTCTTCCTCGGCTGCGGCTTCGCGCTCGGCCTCGGCCTTGAGCTCATTTACTTCGGCATCGAGCTTGGTCAGTCGCGCCTCAATGTCGCTCAAGCGGCGGGATGCCTCCGCACTCGCAGCATGGGCTTCCTTCAGCGCCTTCTGAATAGTGTTGGTGCGCTCGCGAAACATCTGCGGCAGCCTGGCTTTGAGCAGCATCCAGAAAAACAGGCCAAGTATCAGAAAGTTGACGACCAGCGACAGCCAGTACATGCCGTGACCGTCCAGCCCGATCATGCGGCCCAGACGCTGGACCATGGAGGAATATTTGAATTCGGCGCCTTCTTCATGGGCCTCGCCCTCTTCGGCATGAAGGGCCTTCTCAGACGCCGTGCTGAGTTCCCGACCCACGGCAGTATCCGGGTTGGTCGGCTGTTGCTGTGTCTTCTGCTCTGCCGACTGCGCCGCCGATTGAGCGGGAGGCTGTGACTGCTCTTGTGCCGAAAGAAAAGCAATACAAAGACTTGCGAATAGCAGAAGGAACACGAACCGGCCAGAAAGGATACGTCTCATGGCTGGCCACCTGCGACGGCGACACCTGCGGGCTTTAAGATGGTGCGAATGATTTCCGAAGCCATGCTCTCAGATTCGGCCCGCAGATGCAGGCGTGCCTCAGCCATGTCTTGGTCGATGGCTGAGCGGGCCTCTCGAATCTGCTGCTGCGCGCGCTTCCGCGTCTCGGCTACCGCAGCGGCACGGGCCTTTTGCGCAGCCTGTCGGCGCAGTTCCTGCACCTTGAAGATCGCCAGCCGGGCCTCGCGCAGACTTTGCTCGTACTCCTGGGTCTTCGACTCGGCAGCGGCTACATCAGCCCGAGCTTTACGAACAGCCCCTTCCGTGCGCTCGCGCCGCTCATCCAGAAGTCTGCGAAGCGGTTTTCCGACCAGTTTCGAGTAAATGAAGTACAGCAGAAGGAATATGACCGCCGTGGGAACCGCGCCGAGCAGTAAATCGCCTACTTGTCTGAGGAGTGGGTCCATTTCTGTCTCTTGGCTGCAGACGTACAGGGGGCGCTAGGAAAACTCTGGAACTAAAAACGATAACAGGCGCTGGAATCCAAAGTCAACGAAGAGTCTTTTCCAATGCCAGATGAGCCTGAAGGAGGAGTCGGTTTCTAACACAAGATGAGCCTGAAGCAGGTGGCATGCTGAGGATTGACCACCAGCGTGCACGAAGCCGAGAAGCTGAGCCTGGAGCA
>Ga0306923_10000062_pt1 | contig 63874 bp, 59 predicted proteins | sample sta12Can44000108_FD_203841 | JGI IMG/M metagenome (GOLD analysis project Ga0306923, IMG submission 203841) | Lab enrichment of tropical soil microbial communities from Luquillo Experimental Forest, Puerto Rico - statanox.12C.anox.44.000.108 (v2)... | ecosystem: Environmental > Terrestrial >... | reverse complement strand
ACTGCAACGCATGGACCACATCACGAAGCGCGCCGTTCCGCGGTTTCGGCGTCCACTGCCCGTCCGCGCGGACACCCGCTGGACATCAACCGCCGAGTTGGCCTCGCTCCTTAGCCAACAAGCTCGCAGCCACCGTGGGGGCCGCGAGCATAAGATCGCCACGATGAGAACGACATCACGACTCCTCTCCCCAGGCGTGATGGCTGCCACAGCGGCCACACTCCTGGCTGCGTGTGCTCCGAGCCCGGGTTCGGTCAAGGAGAAGGCGGAACGAGTCCTTGCGCTCGAGCGCAACGACCGGCAGGTGTTCCAGCGGCGGGGCCCTGAGCTGTACGCGGCCCTGACGCCGGCGGAGCTGGCTCCCGCGCGTGTCAAGACGTACGACACGCGAACCCTGGAGCTGCTGTTCGAGGCGACTTTCGTGGCGGCCGATGCCTCGGATCGTGCGGACGCGACTCCGTTGATGGAAGCCATCCTCGACGAGCTCTACCGGCGAGCCTTCCTTCGCGAAGATCTCGTGGCGATGCTCGACGCGCGGTACGTGACGGATCGCGATTGGGAGAAGGCGCGGGCGCTCTATGCACGGTTCCCTTGGAAAGGTCTCGCGGTTCCCGAGATCCACGAGAGCACGGCCCGCATCGAAGGCCCCGCGGTCTACGACGTTTCGAACGACGGTCGCAGCCTGACGCTCGTTCCGGTCGACATCGTCTCCCGCCCGATCGTCGTCGCAATCGTCTCGGGGGACTGCCACTTCTCGAACGACGCCGACGCGGCCATCGCCGCGGCGCCGGATCTCGCCCGGGCGCTCGCGGCGCACACCCTTTACATCGATCCGTCCCTCCAGTCGATCCACCTCGAGGCGATCGCCGAGAGCAACCGCGCGAGTGACCGCAAGCTCCACGTTCTCTACCGCGCCCGGGGTTGGCCCGGGCTCGATTTCCGTCGCACGCCGCACTTCTACTTCCTGAAGGATGGGCGCATCGTGGACGAGATCGTCGGTAGTGATCCCCAGCTCGTGGCGCTGTTGAAGCAAGGCTTGAGGAAGATCGGGCTGCTCTGAGCCCGCCACGCGCGAGGCCTGAGGGCCTGAGGACATGGCGAGGTATGCGCCGGGGCTTCCGGACGAGCCGTTCTGGAATCGGAGCCGGGTGGCTTCTCTCGGCATCCTCGTGCTGTACGTGGTGCTCCGAATCGGCTCGCGGCCCGGCGAGCTCGACGGCCTCGCAATCGGCGGACTCGCGGCGGCGGTGATCTGGTTCCCGGAGTTCTTCGCGGACTACACCGGGCGATTGCTGTCGTCGGCGCCGGCGATCACGAAGCGGACGCCGGCCGGGTGTCTCCTCGTGATCGCCTGGTTCGTTCTGGCGCTTCCGCTCCTATGGGCGCTCGTCGCGCGCGGGAGGGGACACTGACCGGATGTCCCCAAAGGAAAAAGCGGCGAGGGCCGGAGCCCTCACCGCTCTAATCGAATCGGGGTGCTCTCGCGATTACTGCTGCTGGCCGGAGGGATACTTCGAGAACTGACCGTTCACGAAGCAGATGTCCTCGTTGAAGTTGTTGGTCGTCCCTGGGTTGCAGTTGTCGATGTTGCCGTCCTTGCCCATCGAGGAGATCGTGTAGTCGATGGCCGTCGATGTGACCTGGAGCGCGTTCTGCCAGCCGTCGACCTGGGGCATGTTCTTGATGTACGCCCCCGCCTGAAGAATGGTCGCCAAGGTTTGGGCGTTGGTGGCGATCGGGTACTTGCTGGTGTCGACCGCGTACGACTCGACCGCCGTTCCGACCGACCGCATGTCGGCCATCGTCCGTTTCTGCTTGCCGCGATCGATGGCGTTCAGCAAGTTCGGGATCGCGATCGCGGCGATGATTCCGATGATCGCGACGACGATCAACAGTTCGATGAGCGTGAATCCCTTGGACGAGTGTCTCTTCATGGCGCCGGTTCCCCCTTCAGTTGTCCCGAGTTGTTCGTTTTCTTCTCCCGTGCGGTGCCGAATTCTTGCAGAAACCGTGCCACAAAACGGTTCGAAGGGCCGAGAAACGCAAAGTCTCACAGAACGGGGACTTTGGCTGAAAGCGACGGCTCCGCAGCCCCGCTGATTTCAATTCCGGTGGTCATCTCATGACGTGAAGTTGCCGGGTTCGTAGGCCGCGGTGCCGCAGCGCGTCACATCGTCGCGGCAGCCGACCCGAGAATCACGCCCTTGAAATGAGAACGGCGAGGACCTCGGGCCCTCGCCGTCTCCATCGTGCGGATGCCTTACCGAGCTACTGCTGCGCCCCGGACGGGTAACGCGTGAACTGTCCGTTGTTGAAGCAGATCTCGTTGTTGAAGTTCGTGGTCGTCCCCGGCGTGCAATCGTTCCCGGTGCCGTCCTTGCCCATCGAGAAGACGGTGTAGTCGACGGTCGTCGAGGTGACCTGGAGCGTGTTCTGCCAGCCGTCATTCTGAGGCATGTTCTTGATGTACGCCCCGGCCTGAAGGATGGTCGCCAAGGTCGCCGCCGTTGTGGCGACCGGGTACCTGCTGTTGTCGACCGCGTACGACTCGATCGCCGTCCCGACCGAGCGCATGTCCGCCATCGTGCGCTTCTGCTTGCCGCGGTCGATCGCGTTCAGCAGGTTCGGGATCGCGATCGCGGCGATGATTCCGATGATCGCGACAACAATCAATAGCTCAATTAACGTGAATCCCTTCATGCTGCGTCGACTCATAAGGATGCCTCCCCCATTTCGCGTCTCTAGTTTTTCAGTCCCGTGCGCGATGCGGGGGTGCGTGGCAATCCACGTGCCACACGGGCGCAAACGGAGGCGTTCTCGCGAAGTGTTCCAAGGGAACACTTTTTTCGCGAGCACCCCGCGAAGCGCCGGCCTTTCTATTACAGACTCGACAAACAGCGTGACGTGGATTTACACCGGGCCGCCTCTCGGCTGTCCTTCCTCGTCACCGTCGATTTCAATTCCGACTTCGGCGTGCTCGAGCTCCATCGCCTCGTCCATCGGGCCGGACTCGCCGCCGACCGCGCCTTCTCCCTTGCTCAGCCCGTACTTCTTCGCGAAGTAGCGGAACGAGCGGAACGTCATGCCGAGGATCTCCGCGGCGCGGGTCTGCACGCCTCCAGACCGCTCCATTGCCTCGACCATGTAGCGCCGTCGCAGGTCCTCGAGATGCGCGTCCAGATCGATCCCCGACTCCGGAAGGACGACGTCGATCTGGCCCCGGCCCCTGCTCCCGCCCCGCAGCTCCCGCGGGAGGCTGTCCACCTGGATCGAGGACGTCGGCTCGAGGGCGACCGCCCGCTCGATGACGTTCTCGAGCTCGCGGACGTTTCCCGGCCAGCCGTAGGACTCCAGGGATTCCATGGCCTCGTCGGAGATCGAGCGGACCGACTTGTTCATCGCCTGCCGGTACTTCTCGAGGAAGTGCTCGGCGAGCGCGGGGATGTCCTCGGGCTTCTCGCGCAAGGCCGGCATGCGGATCGGGATCACGTTGATGCGGTAGTAGAGATCCTCCCGGAAGCGCTTCTCGCGCACCATCTTCTCGAGGTCCTGGTTCGTCGCCGTGATGATGCGGACGTCGACCGGTATCTCCTCCGTTCCGCCGACGCGCCGGATCGTCCGCTCCTGCAGGACGCGCAGGAGCTTGACCTGCATGGTCGGCGAGGTCTCGCCGATCTCGTCGAGGAAGATCGTGCCGCCGCTGGCGATCTCGAACAGCCCCTTCTTCGCCGCGACGGCACCGGTGAACGATCCCTTCATGTGCCCGAACAGCTCGCTCTCGAGGAGCTCGTCCGGAAGCGCGCCGCAGTTGATCGAGACGAACGCCGGACCGCCGCGGCCGCTGTTGTAGTGGATCGCGCGGGCGATGAGCTCCTTGCCGGTGCCGGACTCGCCGGAGATCATGATCGTGCTTCCGGTGCCCGCGACCCGCTCGATGAGCTGGAAGATCGCCCGCATCTTGGCGCTGCGGCCGATCAGCCCGTCGAACCGGTAGTGGTCCGTCAGCTCGGCCTTGAGCCCCCGGTTCTCGTTCTTGAGATCGGCGTTCTCGGTGACGAGTCGCTTCTGGTCGACCGTCTTGCGCGCGACGACCTTGATCTCGTCGAGGTCGAACGGCTTCTCGACGTAGTACGCCGCCCCCTCGTTGAGCGCCTCGATCGCCGTCTCCTTCGAGCCGTAGGCGGTCATCAGGATGACGGACGTGTCCGGCGAGACCCGCCGCGCGTGGCGCAGCAGCTCCAGCCCGGTCATCCCCGGCATCGAGACGTCGGTGATCATCAGGTCGTAGGCCGGGTCCTTCGCGAGACGGGACGCGCCCTGCGTGCCGCTGTCCGCCGTCTCGACCGCGTATCCTTCCTTGCGGAGCATCAGCGCCAGAAGATCGCGCATGCTCCGCTCGTCTTCCACGACGAGAACTCTGTTCACGCTCCCATCCCTCCTGCCATCCGGGCCGGTTCCCCGGTGGACGCGCCCCCGCCCCCCACGTCGTTCCGCGTGCGCGGCAGGGCGATGCGAACGGTGGATCCCCTTCCGGGCTCGCTCGCGACGTCGATCCGGCCGCCGTGCTCCTCGACGAGCCGGTAGACGATCGCCGCGCCCAGCCCCGTCCCCTCGTCGAACCGGGACCGGAAGGGCTGGAAGTACTCCTCCCGCGCGCGCTCGTCCATGCCGATCCCTTCGTCCGCGAACGCGACCTCGACCTCCTCGCCCGTGGGGTCCGTGCGGACCGCGATCGTCAGCGCGCCGCCTCGGGGCATCGCCTTGAGCGCGTTGATCGCGAGGTTCCAGAACACCTGCTTCATCCGGTTCGGGTCGACGTCGCAGAAGATCTCGTCGGCCCCGTACCGGGTCTCGATGCGGTGCGCCGCGGTGAGCTCGCGCGACTTGCGCAGGAGCTTGAGCTGGTCCTCGAGCAGGCGGACGAGATCGCACCGCTGCGGAGCAAACCGGCCGGGTCGCGCGAACGTCAGGAAGTCCTTGATCGCCTGGTCGAGGCGGTGCGATTCCCGGAGGATGATGTCCATGAGGTCGAGCGTCTCGCCCGACGCCTGCAGCGAGCCCTTGAGATACTGCACCGACCCCGAGATCGCAGCGAGCGGATTGCGCAGCTCGTGGGCCATGCCCGCCGCCATCTCGCCGAGCGCCGCCATGCGCTCCTTCAGCCGCTCCTGCTGCTCCGCGGCGTGCACCTCGGTCAGGTCCTGGAAGGTGAAGATGTAGCCCAGCGGCTCGCCGCGGCGATCCCGCAGCACCGACAGCGCGATCCCGAGGAAGCGGCGCTCGCCTTGCGGGGAGACGTAGTGGCGCTCGAACCGCAGGCGGCGGCGCGTCTCGAGCGACACCGCGAGCTTGGCGAACAGCCCCGGCTCGAACCCGAAGACCTCCTCGATCGGGCGCCCCTCCACCTCGATCTGCTGGTGCCCGGTGATCTCGGTCCCGCCCGGGTTCATGAAGTTCACGAGGCCTTGCAGATCGACCGTCACGAGCCCGGAGTGGATCGATTCGATGATGTTCTCGTTGAGCGCCTTGAGCCGGGCGACGTCCCCCGAGCGCATGGCCAGCTCGCGGTTCTGGGACCGCACCCGCTCCGACAAGTACGACGTGAGCAGGGCGACGACGACGAAGGAGAGGGCGTGCACGATCGCGAAGTAGCCGACCCGCCATTCCTCCGCCGCCGCCCCGGCGCGCAGCACGAGGCCCGCGTACAGCGCGAAGCACACCGCGGAGAGCGCCAGGCCGCCCGTGCGGTACAGCAGGATCGCCGCGACACCGACGGGCAGGAGGTAGAGGAACGACATCGGGCTGTCGATTCCGCCGGTGATGCGCACGAAGGCGGTGATGACGATCGCGTCCCCCACGAGCTGCACGTAGACGAACGCTTGCGTTCCCCGCATCCATCGGTCGAGCGCCGCGTAGACGAGGACCGTGCCGTACGCACCGGCCGCGAGCAGGAACAGGGGGCGCACCGTCTGTCCCGGGTTCAGGCCGAGCTCGATGGCGAAGGCCGAGAGGAGGAGCGTGGTGATGGTGACGATCCTGAGGATCATCAGCCACCTCAGCTGCTGCTCGTTCTCTGGGCGGTTCATCGGTCTCTCGACCCGCCGGGGGCGCGGCCGATTCCGCCGCGTCCCCCGGAACGCGATCAGTTGATCTTGTTGATCAGCTCGAACATCGGGAGGTACATGGACACCACGATGCCTCCGATGACCACTCCGAGAAAACAGATCATGATCGGCTCGAGGAGGGCGAGCAGATTGGCCGTCGCCTCGTCGACCTCGTCTTCGTAGAAATCCGCGATCTTGTTGAGCATGGTCTCGAGCGCGCCGGTCTGCTCGCCGACCGCGACCATCTGCACGACCATCGGGGGAAACACGTCGGTACTCTTGAGGGGCTCCGAGATCGTCTTGCCTTCCTCGATGCTCTTCCGGGTCAGCATGATCGCGTCCTCGACCACCGCGTTGCCGGCGGTGTGGGCGGTGATCTGGAGCCCCTCGAGGATCGGCACGCCCGAGGACACGAGCGTTCCCAGCGTCCGGCAGAACCGGGCGACCGCGATCTTCTTGAGCACGTTGCCGAGGACGGGGAGCTTGAGGAGCAGCCCGTCGATGACGCGCCGCCCCTGGTAGGTCTTGTGATACCGGTTGATTGCGAAGATCGTCAGGCCGATGAGGCCGAAGATCACCCACCACCAGCGCCCGATCATCTCGGACAAGAAGATCGTGATCCGGGTCGGCAGCGGCAGCTGGGCACCGAGGCCCGCGAACAGCGCGGCGAACGTCGGAATGACCTTCCAGAGGATGATCGTCACGACCCCGATGGCGATCACGACGACCGCGACCGGGTAGACCATCGCCGACCGCACCGCGGAGCGGAGCTTGACGATCTTCTCGATGTAGGTCGACAGACGCTGGAGGATGGTGTCGAGGATACCGCCGGCCTCCCCCGCGGCGACCATGTTCGCGTACAGGTCGTCGAACGCCTTCGGGTGCTTGCGGAGCGCATCCGCCAGCGTCGAGCCGGACTCGACGTCCTGCCTGACCTCGAACAGGACCTTCTGGAACACCCGGTTGTCCTGCTGCGATCCGAGGATCTCGAGACACTGCACGAGCGGGAGCCCAGCGTCGATCATGACGGAGAACTGCCGGGTGAAGATCGCGATCTCCTTGCGGGAGATGCCGCCCCCCATCTTGGGAAGCGCGAACTCCTTCCCCTTCTCCGTCACCGCGGTGACCGTGATCTGCTGCTTGCGCAGCATCGCGATGACCGCTTCCTTGCTGTCCGCGACGAGCACGCCTTCCTGAGCCTTCCCGGCCCGCGTGCGACCCTTCCAGGAATAGTTCGGCATCGGTTCTCCTTACGCGCTCGCGTTCTACCGGGATTCCACGGAGCGGCGTCCACCCGCCCCGGCCGCGGCCGGCGGACCGGCGGTGACCAAACCCGCACCCCGGTTGATCATGTCCTGCAGCTCATCCGGGTTCGACGACATCGACAGCGCCAGCTGCAGGCTGATCTGCTTGCGGAAGTGCAGGGTCGCCAGGGACTGGTTGAACGTCTGCATGCCGTACTGCGACTGCCCCGTCTGCATGGCGGAGTAGATCTGGTGGACCTTGTCCTCGCGAATCAGGTTCCGGATGGCCGAGTTCGGCACGAGGATCTCGAGTGCCAGCACCCGGCCCCCGCCCTGGGCTCGCGGGAGCAGCGACTGGCAGAGGATCCCCTCGAGAACCAGGGAGAGCTGCGCGCGGATCTGGGACTGCTGGTGCGCCGGGAACACGTCGATGATGCGGTTGATCGTCTGCGCGGCGGAATTCGTGTGCAGGGTCGCGAACGTGAGGTGCCCCGTCTCGGCGATGCGCAGGGCGGACTCGATCGTCTCGAGGTCGCGCATCTCGCCGATGAGGACGACGTCCGGGTCCTGGCGCAGCACGGCCCGGAGCGCGTTCGGGAACGAGTGCGTGTCGGAGTGCAGCTCGCGCTGGTTGACGAGACACTTCTTGTGGGAGTGCAGGTACTCGATCGGGTCCTCGATCGTGACCATGTGCTCGTGCCGCTCGCTGTTGATCTTGTCGAGCATCGCGGCCAGCGTCGTGGATTTCCCGGAGCCGGTCGGCCCCGTCACGAGGATCAGGCCGCGCGGCCTGTCGCACAGCTTCGCGACGACCTCCGGGAGGCCGAGATCCTTGAAGCTCCTCATCTCCCACGGAATGGTCCGGAACGCCCCCGCGATCGCGCCGCGCTGGTAGAAAACGTTGGCACGGAAGCGTGCCAGGCCCTTCACGCCGAACGAGAAGTCGACCTCGAGGGACTCCTCGAGGCGGTGCTTCTGATTGTCCGTCAGGACGGAGTACACGAGGTTCTTGGTCTCGGCCGCGGTCATCGGCGGGAGCTGCAGCGGGACCATCTTGCCGTCGATGCGGATCTGCGGCGGCGAGCTGGTCGTGATGTGCAGATCGGTGCCGCCCTGATCGACCAGGGTCTTCAGGAGCTGGTGCATGGTGACGGACATGGTCTCTCCCTCGCCTCGGGACGCTACAGGACCGTCTCGCGGACGACTTCCTCGACGCTCGTCTGGCCGTCGCGGAGCTTCTGCAGGCCCGACATGCGGAGGGTGATCATCCCCTCTTCCATCGCCTTCCGCCTCAGCTCCATCGCGGACGCGCCCGAGAGGATCAGCTCGCGCAAGTCGTCCGTGATCTCCATCACCTCGAAGAGCCCGACGCGGCCGCGGTACCCTGTGTTGTTGCAGTTGGGGCAGCCGCGCCCCTTGAACAGGCGGACCCGAGACGCTTCCTCGATCGGGAAGCCGACGTCCGCGAGCGCTTGCGCGGGGACCTGGATCTCCTCCTTGCAGTCCTTGCAGATCCGGCGCACGAGCCGCTGCGCGCAGATCAGGTTGACCGAGGTCGCCACGAGGAACGGCTCGATGCCCATGTTCATCAGACGGTTGATCGTCGAGGGCGCGTCGTTCGTGTGGAGCGTCGAGAGCACGAGGTGGCCCGTCAACGCGGCCTTGACCGCGATCTCCGCGGTCTCGAAGTCTCGGATCTCGCCGACGAGGATGATGTTCGGGTCCTGCCGCAGGAACGACCGCAGCGCGGTCGCGAAGTTCAGGCCGATCTGCTCCTTCATCTGCACCTGGTTGATGCCGTGCAGGTTGAACTCGACCGGGTCCTCGGCCGTCATGATGTTCGTCTCGGGCGTGTTCACGCGCGCGATGGACGAGTAGAGCGTGTTGGTCTTTCCGGATCCGGTCGGCCCCGTGACCAGCACCATCCCGTACGGCTTGAGGATCTGGCGCTCGAACTTCCCGAGGGATTCCGGCTCGAAACCGAGCCGGGTCATGTCGAGCACCAGGTTGTCCTTGTCGAGGAGACGCATGACGATCTTCTCGCCGAACAGCGTCGGGAGCACGGACACGCGGTAATCCATCTCCTTCGCGCGCCCCTGCAGCTTCATCTTGATCTTGATGCGGCCGTCCTGCGGGAGCCGCTTCTCGGAGATGTCGAGCTTCGCCATGATCTTGAGGCGGCTCGTGATCGCGTCCTTGAGCTTGCCCGGCGGGTGCATGATCTCGTAGAGCACGCCGTCCACGCGGAACCGGACCCGGAAATCCTTCTCGTACGGCTCGATGTGGATGTCGCTGGCGCCCTTCTTGATCGAGTCGGTGAGGATGATGTTGACGAGCCGGACGACCGGGGCCTCCTCGCTGACCTGCTCGAGCTTGTGGACGTCGAGCTCCTCCTCGTCGTCCATCAGCTCGAGGGCTTCGGTGTCCTGCTCGGCCATCTCGTCGATGACCTTCTTGAGCTCGAGGGCGTGCGAGGAGCCGTAGTACTTCTCGATCGCCTCGCGGATCGCGACCTCGCTCGCGACGACCGGCTCGACGTTGTACCCCGTCATGAACTTGATGTCGTCCATGGCGAACACGTTGGTGGGGTCCGCCATCGCGATGGTGAGCGTCGCGCCGGTCCGGTTCACAGGGAGGACGAGATACTTCTGCGCGACCTCCGACGGGATGAGGTTGATGACCGTCTCGTCGATCTCGAAGTGTCGGAGGTTGATCGACGGCACGCCGTACTGGTCGGACAGGAGCTGCGTGATGTCGTCTTCCTTGACGAAGCCCAGCTTGACGAGGTTGAAGCCGAGCTTGCCGCCGCCCTTCTTCTGAGCCTCGAGAGCTTCCGTCAGCTGGGCCTGAGTGACGAGACCCGCCTTGAGCAGCATTTCTCCGAGCTTGACCGCCATGGTTCGCCCTGGCCCTCCGAAGCCGGCGCGCCGCTGCGCTCCGCTTCTATCCGATCGACTCCGGTACCCCTATGAGCTTCCGCACTTTCTGCCTAGTCATATCGTGCGGAGACACCGCGTCGAATCTAGGTCCCGTGAAAAATATTGTCAAGAAAGGTCGGGCGGTGACGTTTTCGGTCAGCGAAAACGAAGGTGGAACACCTTTGGGCCGAAATCGGTGTCTATTCCTGGCCCTTTCGGACCGGGACGGGGAACCGGTCCATGAACCGCGTCGACAGCCGCCCCCGGACGAAGTCCTCGTCCGTCAGGATCCGCTGCTGCAGCTTCACGTTCGTCTTGATCCCTTCCACGACGAACGACTCGAGCCCTCGGCGCATCCGCAGGATCGCTTCGCCGCGGGTGTTCCCGTGGGCGATCACCTTGGCGATCATCGAGTCGTAGTACGGCGGGATGACCGCCTCGGCGTACGACGCGGTGTCGACGCGGATGCCCGGACCTCCCGGGACGTGGAACGTCCGGATCTTGCCGGGGCTCGGCACGAACGTGTCCGGGTCCTCGGCGTTGATGCGGCACTCGATCGCGTGCCCCTGGATCTTCAGGTCTTCCTGGCCGAACGAGATCGGCTCGCCCGCCGCGACGCGGATCTGTTCCTTGATGAGGTCGATGCCGGTCACCATCTCGGTCACGGGGTGCTCGACCTGGATGCGCGTGTTCATCTCGATGAAGTAGAACTCCCCGGTGACGTCCAGGAGGAACTCGACCGTTCCGGCGTTGACGTAGCCGACCGCGGCGGCCGAGGCGAGGGCCGCGCCGGTCATGCGCGCACGCAGCTCCGCATCGAGCGCGGTCGACGGGGATTCCTCGACGAGCTTCTGGTGGCGGCGCTGGATCGAGCATTCCCGCTCGAAGAGGTGGAGCAGGTTGCCGTGCGTGTCGCCGAGCACCTGGATCTCGATGTGCCGAGGCTGTCCGAGATACTTCTCCATGTACACGTCCGGGACTCCGAACGCGATCATCGCCTCGGAGGATGCCGCCTCGAGCTGGCGGGGCAGGTCGGCGGCGTCCTCGACCACCCGCATCCCGCGTCCGCCTCCCCCGGCCGCGGCCTTGATCAGGACCGGATATCCGATGCGCTCGGCGATTTGGCGGGACTGCTCCTCGTCCTCTAGGAGGCCTCCGCTTCCCGGGATCGTGGGGACGCCCGCGTGGCGGACGGTGCGGATCGCCTCCGCCTTGTCCCCCATCCGGCGAATGACCTCGGGCGGCGGACCGATGAACGTCAGGCCCACCTCCCTGCACACTTCCGCGAAATGCGCGTTCTCGCTCAGGAAACCGTAGCCCGGATGGATGGCCTCAGCACCCGTGATCTCCGCGGCCGAGAGAACGGCGGAGATGTTGAGGTACGACTCGCGGCTGGCGGGAGGGCCGATGCAGACGTCCTCGTCGGCGAACTTGACGTGAAGCGCGTCGGTGTCCGCCGTCGAGTGCACCGCGACGGTCCGGATACCGAGCTCCTTGCAGGCGAGGATCACCCTCAGCGCGATTTCGCCGCGGTTGGCGATCAGGATCTTGCGAAACACGGGGGGATCGACTCGCCGCCGGCGCGTTACGCGAGGGGCCGCAGGAGGAAGAGAGCCTCGCCGAACTCCACCGGCTGGCCGTTCGCGACGACGATCTCGACGACCTCGGCGTCGATCTCGGCCTCGATCTCGTTCATCAGCTTCATCGCCTCGATGATGCAGATCACCTGCCCCTTCCTGACGCGGCTGCCGACTTCCACGAACGGGGCCGCATCGGGGCTCGGCTGCCTGTAGAACGTCCCGACGATCGGCGAGGTCATCTGGACGAGCCCGGCGGCGGGTCCCTCCTGCGAAGCCGTGGGGGCGAGAGCAGATGGGGCGGGCGTGGCGGCGGCCTGCGCCGAGGCCGGGGCGAGCGCCGCGGGAGGCGCGGCGGCCGGAGCTCCCGCCGCCGGGGGCTGAGGCACCACCGAGACCGCGCCGGCGGTCGAGCCGGCGGCCGTTCCGACACCCTTCTCGAGACGCAGCTTGAACCCTTCCCGCTCGAGCTCGAAGCTGACGAAGTTCGACCTTCCGATCAGCTCGATCAGCTCGCGTAACTCTTTTGAGTCCAAGGACATCCTCCACCCGGGGCGTGGAAGGCTATCACAGGAGCTCCGGCGCCAAGCGGTCGGCGGCCCGGCGCAGCTCGAACCGGGCCTTGCCCGGCACGCTCGCGGGCCCGAGGACCGCGACGAGCAGGTAGCTCGAAGCCACCGCCCGCAGCAGAACGGTGCCGTGGCGGGAGCCGGCGCACATCTCGACGGGCGGGGCCAGACCGGAGTCCCCGTGCGCCGCGGCCACGCGCTTGTACAGGTCCGCGTAGCACGCCGCGAGCACGTCAATGGGCGGTGCTCCCGGACCCTCGTCGCGGGAAGCGGCGAGGACCATCCCATCGGCACCGGTCAGGACGACCGTGCGCGCTCCCTCGATCCGCTCCAGGACCGCCGACAGCGCCTCATCGAACACCGCGCGCCCCCCGGCGCTGCGTGACGCCGTCGAGCCAGGCACGCAGCCTCAGCGCCGATCGGGCCGAATCCCTCGGCGTGCGGGGTCCGAGCGACGCGCGGAATCCGGGAGCGAGCTCGGACGCACGCGCGCCGACCGGCTCGGCCGCGGCCGGGGCTTCCGGTTCCGCGTGCCCCGTCCCCTCGAGCCGCTCGAGGCGAAGGAGGAGCGACCGGGCCTCGAGATGATCCGGCTCGACGGTGAGGATCGCGGAGAGCAGGCGTCGCGCCCCCGCGACGTCCCCCTGCTGGGCGCGCAGACGGGCGTGCGTGAGGGTGGCGAACTCCCTCCTGGGAGGCTGGCTGCTCATTTCTCGCACAGCACGAATGGAAACGCCCCGCCGCGCAGCGCGCGACGGGGCGTAGGATACTTCAAACTCAGCAGCTTCGCGGTTTCCTAGCCGCCAGCGGCGCAGCTCCCGACGACGATCGTGCCGCCGGTCGTCACGGAAACCGGGGCGCCCTCGACCACCGATCCGAAGAACGTCATGACCAGGGCAGCGTTGTGGCCAAAGCGTCCGCCCGCCTGGCTGAGATCGGTTTGTGAGATGAAGGCGAACTGTGCGGTCGCGGTCCCGTTCGCGGGCACGGATCCCGCAACGCCGTACGTGACTGGTCCGGGGTTTCCCAGCCCGTCGTCCCACACATAGGTGATCGTGACCCCCTTCAGGACGATGTCGTTGAACGGCGAGGTGATCGCTTCCCCGTTCTTCGGCGAATCCACGACGGTCGCCGTCCCGTTCGTCAACGTGACGGTGCACAGGCCGGTGGTCGCGTCGAGCGACGCCGTGATCGGAGGGATCTGCACGTTCCTCACCTCCATCACGACCGGGGCGCTCTTCGGATCGTCGATATTCGTGTTGCATCCCGGCAGCGCCGCGAGAACGACGAGGGCCACGGCGAACACAAAACGGTACTTTCCGAGCATGGGAGCCTCCGTTACCCGATCTTGACAATCTTCGGCGTGATGAAGATCAGCAGCTCGCGGTTCTCGTTCGTGATGTTCCGGGTCTTGAACAGCCATCCGAGCCCCGGAATGTGACGGAACCACGGCACGCCCACCTCGCTCTGACCCTCGTTCACGGTGAAGATGCCGCCGATCACCGCCGTGCCGCCGTCGGCGACGAGGATCTTCGTCTGCGCCCGCTGGGTGTTGATCGGCGGGACGTCGCCCACGCGGTTGACGAAGTCGGGGGTGTTGTTCTCGACGATCACGTCCATCGCGACCGTCCCGTCCGCGGTGATCTGCGGCGTGACGGCGAGGCGCAGCGAGGCGGAGACGAACTGAACGTTGATCTCGGTCGCCGTCGTCGTGACGACCGGGATGCGGACGCCCTGCTCGATCTCGGCGCGCTCGTTGTTCTGCGTCGCGATCTTCGGGGACGAGAGGATCCGCCCGCGACCCTCGTTCTCGAGGTCCGACAGGGCGATGTCCAATGTGAACGAGTCGAGGATGTTCCCGAACTTGAACGCGAGGGTCGAGGCGGTCCCGGCACCCGGGACGTTCAGCCCGTACTTCACCGAGGCATTCTGCGGGAACGCGAGGTTCGTCTTCGTTCCGCGGCTGGCATCCGCGATCGCCGAGAATCCCCACACGACGCCGAGATCCTGCGAGAACGACTTGGAGGTCTCGACGATCCGCGCCTCGATCATGACCTGCGGCGTTTCCGAATCGAGGGTCGAGATGAGCTGGTCGAGCGGCGTAACCTTCTTCGGGATGTCGGAGATGATCAGCGCGTTGGTCCGCTTGTCGACGATCACCTTGCCGCGGGTGGAGAGCACGCCGCCGTCGCGGATGACCTTCTCGACCTCCTCGGCCTTCGCGTAGGAGAGGGTGCGCGTCACGGTGATCGGCTCGACCTCGAGGTCCTTCGCCTCCTTGAGCTGCTTGCGCGACGCGGCCTCGGCGGCGAGCTTCGCGGTCGGCGCGATCCGGATGACGTTGTTCTCGAGCGTCTTGTCGAGGCCGTTGTTCTTCAGGATGATGTCGAGCGCCTGGTCCCAGGGCACGTTGTCGAGGACGATCGTGACCTTGCCTTCGACCGCCGGGTCGAGCACGAAGTTCAGCCCCGAGATCTCGTGGAAGAGCCGGAAGATCTGCTTGATCTCCGTGTCCACGAGGTTCAACGAGATCTTCTTCCCGCTGTAGTTGGTCTTGTCGGTGACGATCGTCTGGGTGCCGTAGTTCGGCGCGGTCGGGGCCGGCGCGCTGCCTTGGGGCGGCGGCTCCTCGGCGGCGTAGGCGGGCTCCTTCAAGAGCTTGTCGATCGCCGCGGCGGACAGCGCCCGCGTCGGAGCCGGGGCGTCGGCGGGATGCGCGGCGGCTGCTGAAGCTGGCGCCTCGGTCGGCGCTGCCGTCGCCGCCGGACTGGAATCCGCGGCCGCGCTCTTGGTGTCGCTCGATGCGACCGGCTTGGTTTCCACCGGAGCCGGCTCCTCCGCCTTGGGGGCGGAGGTATCCGCCGCGGGAGCGGAAACAGCCACGGCCTCCGCGATCTTGGTTTCGGTGGCGGGCGGCTCGGCCGCAGCGGAGGCCGCGGGTGCGGGGACCGCTTCGGGCTTCGACTCGGCCACCGGCGTGTCGAACGCGACCGTCACCGCGTCGCCCAAGGCTTCCACGTGATACGCGATCGGTCCGTCGAGATCGACGACGACCCGGGAGACCGGCTCGGGCGAGCGCCGGAACTGTCCCGCGCGCACGCGCTGCACCCCCGCGCTACCGACCGGTACCTGGCCGACCGGAAGCTTGCTGACCGTGTCCTTGAGGTCGATCACGAGGCGCTGCGGGTTCTTCAACTCCATCGTCTCGTAGGCCATCGGCCCGGAGCCGGAGAGCACGATCGTCGGCCGGCCGGACGCGTCCCGATCGACGCGAACGTCGCGCAGCTCGCTCCGCGGCGCATCCGCCGCCTGCGGAGACGTCAGCGCCGCCGACTCCGGGCCCGGCGCGGGCTCGGCGGTTCTCGCCTGGATGGCGCCGCCGGCCAGGAGAACCGCGGTCAGCACCGCCAGGGACAACTTGCCGTACTTACTCATTGGCCTTCTCCTCCCCCTGCGGAACCAGCCTCTTCACCACGTCCCGGTAGGGTTTGATCAGTCTCGGATCGTCCACCTGCTGCCGGAACGTCACGGTCCCCGCGACGGGATCGATCGCGATCGTGCTGCCGTCGTAGACCTCGTCCCCCACGTGCAGGAAGTACCCCTTGTTGTCCGTTCCCATAACGACGGCGATGTTCCCCCCCGTCGTGTCGCGCACGATTCCGGTCAGCTCGAGCTCCGACACGAGCATGCCGCCCACCCCGCGCGGGCGCGGCCCCTTCTTCTTGAGCGCGACCTCTTCGAAGAGCGATCGGAACGGGTCGCGGCGGCCGGACGGGTCGTAGGAAAACTGCCGGCCCGCGAGCAAGTCCTCCTGCTGCCGCAGAATCGTTTCGACGGTCTGCTGGCCCTCCGCCTGCTTGGCGTCGGCTTCGGCCTTGGCGGGGTCCACCGGCTTCGCGGAACCCGAGGCCGCGGTGGGGGGCTCGGCAGCCTTCGAACCGGCCGCGGGAGCGGGCGCGGGTGCGGCAGCCGCTGGCGACGGCTTCGGCACGGGCTTCGGCGCGCTCTTGGCACCGGCCGCGTGTGCAATCGACGCCGCGGTGACGAGAGCGACGAGAGCCGTGGGCAGGACGCTCTTGGCCGCCCACGTGACGAGCGTTCGGCGGCTCACTGTTGCGTCCCCCCGGTCGCGGCCCGGTCGTCGTAGACGAACGTGGTCGCGGTGAAGCTCGCGTGGATCGTCTTGTCGCCCGGGCCCTGGTACGCGCCCATCCTGAGGTTGTCGACGTTGATGATCCGCGAGTACTTGCTGACGCGATCGAGGAAGATCCCCAGATCGTGGTACCGGCCGATGACGTCCATCTCGATGGGGAATTCCTTGTAGAAGTCCACGGGCTTGAGGCCGCCCGGCGCGAACGTCTTCAGCTCGAGGTTGGACTGGTCGCTCATGTTCTTGATCCAGCGCAGCAGGTCGCCGGTCTCGGTGTCGGTCGGGAGGATCTGCTGGATGTCCCCGAGCTTACGCTGCAGGTTGGCGACCTCTTGCTCGAACTCGGGCAGCTTCTGCTCGATCGCGCGGCCCTCGACGATCTTCGCGTTCATGTCCTCGAGCTGCTTCTGGATCTCCGCGATCTCCCGGTTCTTCTCCTGGATGTTCGGGTAGAAGTAGTAGGCAAGCCCCACGAGACCCGCGGCGAGCGCGAGCATCACGACGATCTGCCCCCAGAACGGCAATCTCTCCAGCATGGCTTCAGCTCCTTCGCTCTGACGACCTAGCTCTGGGGCGGCTGCGCGGCGGTATCGGTCCCGGCGGGAGCCGGGCCCGCCGCGCTGGGGGGTGCGTACTTGCACGTCAGGCTGAACGAGACGCCTTCCTGGATCTCGGCGGTCTTGCCGAGGACCACGTCCGAGAACTGGCCCGATGCGCGAAGGTTGTCGTAGAGGTTCGAGACGGCGTTGTAGGTCGTCGCCTTCCCGGAGATCGTGATCGCGTTCGAGGCCGCGGTCATCGACTCGAGCCACATGAAGTCCGGGAGGTTGCGGGACACCTGATCGAGGATGTGGACCGGGACCGCCTGCTTCTTCTTGAGATCGGTGATGAGGTTGATCTTGCGCTCGAGGAGCTCCTTCTGCTTCTTGAACGCCTCCGCCTTCTTGCGGACCTCTTCCAGCCGCTTTAGGTCCTCCTCGGCCTTGGCGAGCTCCTGATGCTTCCGCGTCAGCTCCGACATGCGCGCCCACGACCAGCCCGCGGCGACGACGATGCCGATGATCAGGATCCCGGCGAGCATCAGGTTCTGGTTGCCGCCGAACTCGAATTTGAGCTGCCGCTGCGTCTTGGCCTTGGTGGGCTTGCGCTCGGCGAGGAGGTTGATCTTGATCATGGGATCAGTCCCCCATCTTTCGGAGCGCGAGCCCGACCGCCACCGAGGCGGTCGGCGACATGTCGTTCAGGATCTCGGCGCCGACGTCGCGGCCGGCCGGCTGGATCTTGCGGAACGGGTTCAGGATCTCGACCTGCGTGTGGAGCCGCTCGCCCAGGGCCTCCTTCAGGTGGACGACCTGGGCGGAGCCTCCGGTCAGGTAGAGCCGGTCGAGCCCCTCGTCCGCGCCGGAGATGTTCTTGAAGAAGTCGAGCGTCTTCTGGATCTCGATGCCGACGTCCTCGGTGACGGAGGCGAGGATGGGAAGCACGCGCTCGTAGGGGATGCCGTCGATCTCCTCGCCGCGCTTCATCCGCTCCGCCTGGTCCGCGGAGAGGTTCAGCTCCTTCTGGATCGCGTCGGTGTACTGATTGCCGCCGACGTTGATGTCGCGCCAGTAGACGGACGTGCCTCCGTGCAGCACGGTGATCGAGCTCACCGCGGCGCCGATGTCGCACAGCGCGATCACCTGGTGCGGCTCGAACTCGTAGTTCGCCTCGAAGGCGTTCTGGAGTGCGAACGCCGCGATGTCCACCGCGATCGGCTGCAAGCCCGCCTGGTTGATCACTCCGGCGTAGTCGTTGATCTTGTCCTTCTTCGCGGCGGCGAGCAGGACGTCCATGTTCCCCTCGCCCGACAGCGACGAGCCCTCGAGGATCTGGTAGTCGAGGTTGACGTCGGCGATGTCGAACGGGATGTACTGCTCGGCCTCCCAGTGGATCGACTCCGACAGCTCGGACGCCGTCATGACCGGCAGGCTGATGCGCTTGACGATGACCGAGTGGCCCGAGAGGGCGGTGGCCACCTGCACGTTCTTGATCCGGAGCCGGGCGAACAGTCTCTTGATCGTCTCGATCACGAGATCGGAGTCCATGATCGCCCCGTCGACTATCGCCTCCGGGGAGAGCGGCTCGGCGCCGAGGGCGACGAGCTGGTGTCCCCGCCCCTTCCCGAGCTCCTTGAGCTCGGCGACCTTGATCGAGCTGTCGCCGATGTCCAAACCGACCAGGTTACGGCTTCGTCCGAAGAGCATGTCGGTCCTCTCGGTTGCGGCGCTACCCGAGCGGGCACAAATCCCCTCCGCCCAGGTGGAGCTTTAACCTAAGTCATTGATTCGCGACGAGTCAAGCAAAAACACCCGTGGGCGATTTGAACTCGATATGGACAGAAACGAACAACTCCCACGGCGTTCGGCCCCCACGTTTTCCCCGAACTCCTTCGGGGTCCGTCACCCTCGGCGCAACGGCGGCGTCGGGGTTGTCCGGACCTTCCGGTTCGGCGCGGAGCCTAATATAAAGTCCGGATTGCTGAAAGCAACACGAGGGAGATCGCCACTCCCGGACCTTGACGGGAGCACCCGGTTCGTCTAGGATTTCGCGTCTTTTCCGTGTGGTTCCGGGTCAGGAAGGTGAGTCCATGGCACGCATCTGCGAGATCTGCGGCAAGAAAACCATCTTCGGTCGCAACATCTCCCACGCTCACAACGTCAGTTCGCGGCGATTCCTGCCGAACCTCCAGGAAGTGCGCGTCCGGGCGTCGGGCGGAACCTCTCGACGCGTTCGGCTCTGCACGCGCTGCCTTCGCTCCGGCGCCGTCCTCAAAGCCGCCCGCTGACGGCCCCTTCAGCGGGAGCGGATCGCGGTCGCCTCGATCTCGACGATCGCGCCCACGGGAAGGCGCACGACCGCGACCGTCGAGCGCGCGGGGCGGTGCTCTCCGAAGAACTCCGCGTACACCGTGTTCATCGCCTGGAAGTCGTCCATGCTGGTGAGGAAGACGGTCGTCTTCACGACGTCCGCGGTTCCGCAATCCGCCGCCGCGAGGATCGCCTTCACGTTCTCGAGCGCCCGGCGCGTCTGGGCGCCGATCCCCCCGTCCACGAGGCGGCCGCTCGCGGGATCGAGTCCCACCTGCCCGGACGTGAAGACCAACTCTCCCGCGCGGATCGCATGAGCGTACGGCCCCACCGCCGCCGGCGCGCCTTCGGCCCGGATCACCGTTTTCGACATCTCGACTCCTCCGTTGTCAGCGCGGAACGCGCTGGACGTCCCGGACGCCCTCGGTCTTGCGGACGCGGGCGATGACCCGGTCCATCTGCGATCGGTCGGACACCGCCATCACGACGGTGACGCGCGCGTCCGAGCCCTCGTAGGTCTTCGCCTCCACGTTCCTGATGTTCGCCTTCTCGTCCGCGATCGCGGAGACGATCTTCGCCAGCAGCCCCTGCCGGTCCTGCACCTCGAGGACGAGCTTGACGTCGAACAGCGCCGCCGTGGCACCGTCGCCGTCCCACGCCACCTCGATCCGGCGCTCGGGGTCGAACATCAGGCTGCGCACGTTGGGGCAGTGCGTGGCGTGCACGGACACCCCCTTGCCGCGCGTGATGTAGCCGACGATCTCCTCGCCGCGCACCGGATTGCAGCACCGCGCGAGCGTGATCATCATCTCGTCCATCCCGAGAACCTTGACCCGGCGCTCGCCCAGGCCCAGGGCGCGCTTGACCACGCGGGCCACGACGCCGTCGGTCTTCGGCTGCAGCTTCTCGGGAGGCAGCGCCGCCGCGAGAAGGCTGTGCGGCGTGATCTTCCCGTACCCGACCGCCGCGAGGAAATCGTCGACCTGCGCGAACCCGAGCTTGCGCATCGCATCCGAGGCGTTCCCCTCGTCGAGCATCTCCTTCGGGGACAGCCGGTACTTGCGCAGCTCCTTCTCGACGAGCGCCCGGCCGAGCACGACCGCCTTCGCGCGCTCGTTCGCGTTCAGCCACGCCCGGATCTTGCTCCTGGCCCGGGAGGTCCTGGCGAGCGTGAGCCAGTCGCGGCTCGGGTGCGCGGCCGGCTGCGTGAGGATCTCGACGATGTCGCCGTTGCCCATCGGCGTGCGCAGCGGCACGAGCCTCCCGTTGATCTTCGCGCCTGAGAGCCTGTGCCCGACCTCCGTGTGGATCCCGTACGCGAAGTCGACCGGGGTGGCCCCGCGCGGGAACGAGAGGACCTTTCCCTTCGGCGTGAACGCGTAGACCTCGTCCGGGTAGAGGTCGACCTTGACCATCTCCAGGAATTCCCGGGGGTCCTTCGTCTCCTGCTGCCACTCCAGGATGTGACGGAGCCAGGCGACCTTCTCCGTCTCGTCGCCGCCGGTCTGCCCGCCCTCCTTGTAGTGCCAGTGCGCGGCCACGCCCTCCTCGGCGATCCGGTGCATCTCGTGCGTCCGGATCTGCACCTCGAACGGCTGCCCGTGCTCGCTCATCACCGAGGTGTGGAGCGACTGGTACATGTTCGGCTTCGGGATCGCGATGAAGTCCTTGATGCGGCCCGGCACGGGCCGCCAGATCGAGTGCACGATCCCGAGCGCGCCGTAGCAGTCCTTGACCGACGCCGTCAGGATCCGGAACGCGATCGTGTCGTAGACCTGCTCGACGTCGATCTTCTGGCGGCGGACCTTCCGGTAGATCGAGGAGACCGCCTTGATGCGGCCGTAGATGTCCGCCTTGATGCCGGCCTCGCTCAGGGCGGCGGTCAGGCGGGCGCGGATCTCCTCGATGAAGGCGTCCGACACCCGGCTCTTCGCCTCGAGCGTCTGGACGAGCGCGGCCCAGGCCTCCGGCTCGAGGTACTTCAGGGAGAGATCCTCGAGCTCGATCTTGATGCGGCCGATGCCGAGGCGGTTCGCGAGGGGGGCGTAGATCTCGGAGGTCTCGCGGGCGATGCGCTCCTGCTTGTCTCGCGCGAGGTGCTCGAGCGTGCGCATGTTGTGGAGGCGGTCGGCGAGCTTGACCAGGATCACTCGGATGTCGTCGACCATCGCGAGGATCATCTTGCGAAGGTTCTCGGCCTCGGCCTGCTCCGCCGAGGCGAACTGGAGCTTCGAGATCTTGGTCACCCCGGAGACGATGTGGGCCACGTCGGCGCCGAAGTAATCGGCGACCGTCTCGACGGTCGTCAGCGTGTCCTCGACGACGTCGTGCAGGAGCCCCGCGACGATGCTCGCGGTGTCGAGCTCGAGCTCCGCGAGGATGTAGGCGACCTCGATCGGGTGGACGAGGTACGGCTCGCCCGAGCGCCGGACCTGGCTCCGGTGCTCCCGTGCCGAGAAGATGTAGGCGCGGCGAAGCAGATCCAGGTCGGCGGCCGGGTTGTAGGCCTCGACCCGGTCCAGGATGTCCTCGAACCGCCTCACGTCGAATCCCCTTTTCGGGAAGGGGATTATAGGGCGCGCCGGCGGACCGCCGGGATCAGGCCTTGCCGGCGCGGACCTTCTTCGCCGTCTGGCGGACGGGTGCCGGCTCGGGCTTGGCCTTGTCCCTGGCGGCGAGATACTCCTGCCAGACGACGAGGATCGGCGAGGCGATGTAGATCGACGAGTACGTCCCGACGATGATCCCGATCACCATCACGAACGAGAAATCGCGCAGCGCCGGCCCGCCGAAGGCGAACAGGAAGACGCAGACGAGCCACGTCAGGAACGACGTGAGCAGCGTTCGCGACAGGGTCTGGTTCATCGAGACGTTGATCAGGCCCGGCAGATCCGACGCCGCGCCGCCCTGTCCGCGGAGGTTCTCGCGGATCCGGTCGAAGATCACGACCGTGTCGTTGACCGAGTAGCCGACCAGCGTGAGGAAGGCGGCCACGACGGGAAGGCTCATCTCGTACCCGAACACCGAGAAGAGCCCGAGCGTGATGATCGTGTCGTGGACGAGGGCGACCACCGCGGCGAGCCCCCACTGGAACTCGAAGCGGATCCAGATGTAGACGAGCATGCCGGCCATCGAGCCGACGATGGCGCCGATCGCCTTCTTGACGAGCTCCTTGCCGACGGTGGGGCCGATGTACGACTGGCTGCGGACCTGGAACGCCCCGTCACCCTGCGCCTTCCGGAGCGCCGCGACGACGCTCGGTGCGAGGTCCTGGTCCTTGGCGCCTTCGACGAGCGGCACGCGGATGTAGATCTCGCGCTCCTCGGGCTTGCCGATCGTGGTGACGATGGAGCCCTCGTACCCGCTCTTTCCGAGCAGCTCGCGCACGGTGCCCACGTCCGGCGCCTGCGAGTACTGCAGCTGGACCTCGGCGCCGCCCTGGAACTCGATCCCCCTGTGAATTCCCTTGATGCCGAGGACCACGAGCGAGAGCGCCACGAGCGTCAGGGAGACGCCGACCCACATGCGGCGCTTCCCCATGAAGTCGATCTTCGGGTCGTGAAGGATCTGGAACACGTGTCGCCTCCGTCAGATGCTGAGCGATTCGACGGTGCGCTGCTCGCCGAGCACGATGTTGTAGATCGTCCTCGAGACGAACACCGCCGTGAACACCGAGAATGCGAGGCCGATCAGCAGCGTCACCGCGAACCCGCGCACCGGACCGGTGCCGTACATGAAGAGGAAGAACGCCGAGACCATCGTGGTCACGTGCGTGTCGATGATCGTCGCGAACGCGCGGGAGAATCCCTGGTCGACGGCGGTGCGCACGGCCTTGCCCAGGCGCAGCTCCTCGCGGATGCGCTCGAAGATCAGCACGTTGCTGTCCACGGCCATGCCGACGGTCAGGATCAGCCCGGCGATTCCCGGCAGCGTCAGCGTCGAGCCGAAGTAGGCCATCGCCCCGAGCACGAGGACGACGTTCATCATGAGAGCGACCGCCGCGTTCACGCCGGACAGCCTGTAGTAGATCAGCATGAACAGGGCGACCGCGAGGAATCCCGCGATCGAGGCCGTGACACCGGCCTTGATCGAGTCGCGCCCGAGCGAGGCGCCGACCGTCTTCTCGTCGATGATCGTCACCGCCGTCGGGATCGCGCCCGAGCGGAGCTTGAGCGCCAGGTCCTCGGCGGACTTGATGTCGAAGCGCCCCTGGATCATCCCGCGATCGCTGATCACGTCGTTGATGACCGGCGCCGAGATGACCTCCTTCCTCGTGGAGCTGCCCAGCACGATCGCCATCTTCTTGTGGATGTTCTCCTTCGTGGCCGCCTGGAATCTCTTTCCCGCCTCGGGCGACAGCACGAAGTCGACGATGTTGCGCTGCATCTGGTCGACGCTGCGGCGCGCCGACCGGAGGTCGTTCCCGACGACGGCAGCGACCCGCTGGAGCGGCCACCAGTACTCGATCCTCGTGCCGTCCGCCTGGAGCACGCTCTCGGCGACCAGCTCGACGCCGGGCGGGATCGTCCCTCCGAACAGCTGCGTCACGGCCTCCTTCGAGGTGGGCGGCCGCCACGACTCGAAGTCGGTGATCCCGGGCGGGTAGGCGACCGCCTTCCACTCGAGCTTCGCCTGGTCCTGGAGGACGTTCTTCGCGCGCTCCGGGTCCTGGATCCCGGGGAGCTCCACGACGATACGGTCCCCGGCCGTCCCCTGCTTCTGGACGATCGGCTCCTTCACGCCGAGCTCGTCGACGCGCTGGCGCAGGACGGTCAGCGTCGTCTCGACCGACGTCGCCTCGATCTGCTTGCGCGCCTGGTCGGGAATCGAGATCCGGAAGTCGCCGCCCGAGGGGGATACGTTCCACGTGGCCACGACCGTGTTCAGGATGTCCCGGACGTCGGAGGATCGCGCCGTGTCGGTCTGCTTCAGGTCGATCGCGTCGGCGGTCCCCTCGGTCGGGGCGATCGATCCGTAGGAGATCCCCTTCTCCTTGAGCATCTGCCCGATGCGGTTCACGGCGAGGTCGATTTCGCTCTTGACCGCGGCCGAGGTCTCGACCTGGAGGACGAGATGCGAGCCGCCCTGGAGATCGAGGCCGAGATTGATCTTGTCCTTCGGCGGGTAGGCGAGCCACGCGCACGTCCCGAGGACGCCCAGGATCAGAACCACTTTCCAGAGAATGCCCTTCGCCATCGGCGCCTCCCCTTCAGACCGGATTCTTGATCGTGGTGATCGACGCCCGCTCCACGTCGATCCTCACCTGGTCCGCGATGCGAACCTGCACGGTCGCGTCGGTCACCCCGACCACGGTGGCGTGAATCCCGCCGGCGCAGACCACCTTGTCCCCCGGCTTGAGCGCGTCGAGCATCGTCGCGTGCTCCTTCTGGCGCGTGCGGGCCGGCCGGATGACGAGAAAGTAGAAGACCAGAAAGATCAGCGCGCCCTGGATCAGCAGCGGGAGCAAGCTTCCCTGGGGCGGCGCCCCGCCGGACGGCGGGGTCGAGGCCGCCAGCGCTAGGGCGGCCGGGATCGACATCGGCACCACGTGCGTTACCGCTCCACCCGCGCGCGACGGCACCCCAAGAAGCCCGTTTGGCGCGCTCTCCCGGGCGAAAGCGGGGATTGTGACCCACGCCGGGGAGGGCGTCAAGATTGGCGGGCGCTCCGTCCGATCAGCCCCATCAGCCGTCCAGCCGACCCGCCGTCGCGACGGTAGGAGAAGAAAAGATCCCCGCGGCATCGCGTGCACCAGGGCGCGGGGTCGACGGCGCCGGCCGGGAGGCCCGCCCCTTCGAGCTGAGCCGCTAGCGCCCCGTGAAGATCGACCCGGACTCCGCCCCGCTCCCCGGCCCGGACGAACCGGTCCCGGGCTACGCCGGTCCGGGCGATCCCCTCGACCACCTCGGGCCCGACCTCGTAGCAGCAGGGCCCTATCGCGGGACCCAGGCCGGCGACGATCTCGTCCGGGCGCGCCCCGGCCACCGCGAGAGCGCGGACCGAAGCACCCGCGATCCCCGCCGCGATCCCGCGCCAGCCCGCGTGGACAGCCGCGAAGACCGCTCCGCTGCGGGACGCGAGAAGGACGGGAACGCAATCGGCCGCGCGCACGGCGGGAATCGGCACGCTCTCGTCCTCCATGGAGCTGCCGACGACGCCGTCCGCCTCGACGAGGGCGCCGCGCGTCTCCGAGGCCGAGACGATCCGCGCGCCGTGCACCTGCCGCAGGATCGCGGGCGTGGACCCCAGGCATCCAGCGGCCCTGGCGAGCGCCGCCCGGCGCGTCAGCACCCGCGGCTCGGTGTCGTCGGCAGAGCCCAGGTCGAACCCGCCTTCCGGGCCGACGCGGGTCGAGACCGCATGCGCGATCCGCGGGATGGCATCGAACGCCGCCGAGCGCGCGAGGAGAAGCCCTCCTTCACGCTCCAGGCGCCAGCCGGTGGCGTTCACCGCCCCTACTTTCCGCCCTCGAGACTCTTGATGGTTGCCTTGATGTCCGCGGCGTCGCGCGCATGCGGCTCGAGATCGATGTATTTCGCGAGCTCCTTCCGCGCCTCGATCAGGTCCGCCTTGTCGCCGGCGCGGAGCAGGGCGAACCCGAGGTCGCGGTGCGCCACCGCGTAGTCCGGCTTGAGGTTGATCGCTTTCCGGAACGACTCGATCGCCTTCCGGTTGTCGGCGTCGGTGAGGTCGTCGCGGTTCGAGATCACGGCGCCGAGGTTGTAGAACGTGCGGTACGCGTTCTTGGGATCGAGCTCGACCACCTTCGCGAGCATCTCCTCGGCCTTCTTCGGCTGCTTCTTGCGATTGTAGATGTCCGCCATCGCCACCATCGCCTCGGTGCTGTCCGGCTTCTTGGCGAGGACTTTTTCATTGAGCGCCAACGCCTCGTCGAGCTTTCCCGCCTGCGCCGCGACGTTGGCCGAGCGCTCGAGCACCTTCACGTTGTCCGGCTCGAGCGCCTGGGCCTTGGCGATCGACTCTGCCGCCTTGTCCGGCAGCCCGCGCGCCAGGTAGATCTCGGTCAGGGTCAGCTGGGGACCGGCCTTGTCCGGAGCCGCCGCGGCGGCCTTGTTCGCCTGGATCGTCGCCTCGCCGGCGCGGTCGAGGCGGAGGAGCACCCTGGCGAACAGGTCGCGCCTTTCCCAGTCGTCGGGCTTGGCCTCGATCGCCTTCTTGAAGAGGTCGACGGATCCCTCGGGGTCTCCGGAGCGCACCTTCTCGATCGCCAGCGCGTAGTCGTCCGGCCCGGCGGCCGCGCCCGCCGCTCCGGCCGCACCGGCCGCGCCCGGCAACGCGCCCGCCGCGGCGGCCGCAGCGGCCGCGTCGCCCCCGGCCGGAGGAGGCGGAGGAAGCGCGATCCCGCCCGCGGACGCCTCGGCTTCGGCATCCCCCGTGCGCATCGTGAAGTCGACGTGAATGATCGCGAGGTCCTTGATCTTCGTCATTGCCCACGGCGACTTCGCGGTGAGCTTCGGCTCGTCGTCGAAGTAGCGCGTCTTGTCGGGCATGCGCGCGATGAGGCTGGCCTTGAGCGGGATGAGCCCCGCGGCCTTGACGCCGATCTTCCACTCCCCCGCCTGCTGGGACGTCACCACGCCGCTGACGAAGTAATTCCCCCGCTTGTCGGACGTGCCCTTGTAGATCCGGTCGGGAAACGCGTCGCAGCTCACGCTGACCTCCGCGTTGGCGACGGGCTTCCCGTCCACGTCGAGCACCTTCCCGGAGACCTCCGCGGTCTGCGCCCACACCCGGGTCCCGGCCGCGAAGGCCAGCGTGACGAGCATCCCAATTCGAAGCCGTCCCATGGTTTCCTCGCTCTTGCGGCCGCCCTGTCGAGTCGGCGGCCCGATGCGATTTCGGAAGCCGATTATCACAGTCCGCCGCGAGGGGAGCAACGCGCGATCGGTCCGAAATGGCTCACGAGGCCGGCTCGACCAGGATCGCCTCCGCGAGGTCGCGGTCCAAGGCGACGGTCGTCTGGCCGACCTGGAGGACGATCGCCGGGCGCTTCTGCACGAGACGGACGCGGGCGCCGGGCATCAGCCCCAGGCTCGACATCTTCACGAGGCGTCCCGGATCGGGGGACACGATGCGCGCGATGGTCGCCGTGGCCCCCGCGGCAAGAGCGGTCAGCGGGCGCGAGACCGAAGGCGGCGGCCGGAGGCCTTCCGGCTCGCTCACTCGGCGACCCCGGGCCGCAAGAGCCGCTTCGCCCAGTCGACCAGGCGCGAGCGCCGCGGCGTCTGGAACCCGCACGAGGGGCATTTCACGACCTCGCAGCCGGCATTGAGGGGACACGATGTGCACACGAGCGTGCCGTGGGTGAAGCGCGCCCCGCACAGCGAGCAGGTCAGCTCGGTGCCGCCGGTGTTCCCCCCGCCACCCACGACGAGGAAGGGGGTCCGCTCGGGAGCCGCGCTCATCGCAGCGCGACGTGGAGCGCGCGCAGGGTCCAGTTGAGGCTCGCCCCGACCGCGATCGCGAACGGGAAGATGAACGCGGCGATCGCGAAACCCGTCTTCCACCCGCGCTCGCGGACCATCATGAAGAAGTTGGCGATGCAAGGGATGAACAGCGTGATGACGACGACCGCCGTGAGCACCTGGACCGGATCGAGCGTCCCGGCCCGTGCCATGTGGTAGAGGCCCGCCGCCCCGAAATCGCGCCGGAGGAATCCGACGACGAACGCGACCGCCGTCTCCTTCGGGAGGTCCAGGAGCCCGGAGAGCACGGGGGCGAGCGCGCGCTCGAGGCCGCGGAGCAGATCGAACCGGTCGGCCACGAAGAGGATGAGCGTCCCCAGCACGAACAGCGGCACGGCCTCCTTCAGGTACCACTCGATCCGCGCCAGCGTCTTGGTGGCGATGTTCCCGAGGCGCGGCACGCGCAGCGGCGGCAGCTCCAGCACGAAGTCGCTCCCCCGCCCCGGCAGCACGCGAGCCGCCAGCGCGCCGACCAGCACGATCGTGCCGATCACGACGCCAAGCCAGATCAGCATCGCCGTCGCCGAGAGCGCGCCGAGCATCGTCAGCACGACGGTCAGCTGCGCCGAGCACGGGACGCCGAGCGCCAGCAGGAGAATGACGATCAGGCGCTCCTTCCGCGTCTCGAGGATGCGCGTGGTCATCGTCGCCATCGTGTCGCAGCCGAGGCCCAGTACCATCGGCAGGACTGCTTTCCCGTTCAAGCCCATCGTCTTGAAGACGCGGTTCACCATCACCGCCAGACGCGGGAGGTACCCCGAGTCCTCGAGGACACCGAACGCGATGAAGAAGGTCCCGACGATCGGAAGGACGAGCGCCAGCGAGTACGTGAGCGCCATGGTGAGGACGCCGTACGGACCCACCACGAGATCGCGCACGAACGACCACGGCACGACGGCATCGACGAAAGCCGTGACGTGCGGATTGATCCAGCCGCCGAACAGCCCGTTCTCCAGCAAGTCCACGAGCGTCTTCGCACCGAACACGCCGACGAACTCGTACGCGACCAGGAGGACCACGAGCAGGACCGGGATCCCCCAGACCGGGTGGGTCGCGAGGCGCTCGAGGATGGGCGCCAGGCGCCGCGGCGCCCCGGCCGCGGCCGATGTGGTCCGGACGGCCTCGGCGATCTCCCAAGCGCGGCGCATCCGCGCGTGATTGATGGCGACGGCGAGGGGCTCGTCGAGCTCGGCCTGGGCCACGCGCCGCTCGGCCTCGAGCCGGGCAAACGCGGCCGGCCCCATGGCGGCGGCGAGCGTGGCGAGGAGCTCGGACTCGCCCCCGAGCGCCATCAGCGCCAGCGCGCGGGGCGACACCCCGCGGCGCGGAAGGATCGGCGAGAGCGCCGCGACCGCGCACTCGATCGGAGCCGGGTAGCGGACCCCGCTGTCACCCGGGTTCGCACCCTCGATCGCGCGCCGGAGCGCTCCGACTCCCTCGCCCCGGATCGCGACGGTCGGCACCACGTCGACTCCGAGACGGGACGCGAGCATGCCGGCATCGATCGAGGCGCCGCAGGATGCGACCTCGTCCCACATGTTGAGCGCCAGCACGATCGGCCGGTCCATCTCGAGCAGCTGGAGAGCCAGCAGGAGCGTGCGCTCGAGGTTCTTGGCGTCCCCCACGGCGACGACGGTCTGCGGACGGCTCTCGAGAAGGATGTTTCGCGTGACCCGTTCGTCGTCCGAGGACGGCGTCAGCGAATTCGTGCCCGGCGTGTCCACGATCGGAAGCCGGCGGCCGCCCACCTCGACCGATCCCCGGGTGAGCTCGACGGTGGTCCCGGGGTAGTTCGAGACCGTGACGTACCGTCCGGTGAGGGCGCCGAACAGCGCGCTCTTGCCGACATTGGGGTTTCCGACGAGAACGAACATGCGATCGCCTTGCGGCGGGGCGACCCCGGCGTCTGTTCGAACGGCTTCGTGCACCCGGCACCGCCTCGCGGCCGGAGGTCCCGATCGCGCCGCCTAGTTGCGAATCATTCTCAACTGGCGAGATTCAGTGTAGGAAATGCGGCGGAATCTGTCAAACCGCCGGATGCCGGCCTTCCCCCGCCGCTCACCCTATACTGCCGCGGATGACGACGCGAGCGGTCGCCGAATCGCTGGTCGAGATGACGGAGATAATCCTCCCCGAGGACACGAATCCCCGGGGGTACGTCTTCGGCGGGCGTGTGCTGTCGCTCGTGGACAAGTGCGCGGCCGTGGTCGCCTTGCGTCATGCCCGCACGGAGGTCGCGACCGTCTCGGTCGACTCGGTGCAGTTCCGGACCGGGGCGCGCGTCGGCAACGTGCTCGTCCTCAACGGCCGGCTCAACGCGGTGTTCCGCAGCTCGATGGAGATCGAGGTCGAGGTGCACGCGGAGGATCCTCTCGCCGGCACGCGGACGCTCACGACGCGTGCGCTCGTCACCATGGCGGCGCTGGGTCCGGATTGGCGCCCCGTCCCCGCCCCCGCGATCCGCTTCGTCACCGACGAGGAGCGCGAGCGTGCCGAGGCCGCCGGCCACCGCCGCAGCGAGCGGCTGGCCCGGCGCGACTAGAGCGCGGACGCCTCGAACGAATCGGGCGCCGCGGACTCGTCATCCTCCACGCTCAGTCGCGCGACGAGGGCGTCATCGATCGCCTCCCCGGCCGTCTGCAGGGCGAGCCGGATCGCCTGCGCGACCTCGAGCCGGGCGCGGATCTTGATCCTGGCCTCCGGCATGGCCTCGCCGAGGCGGAGTGCCTCGGCGAGCGCATCTCCGGCGACGGTACGCGGCGTCTTGATCCTCCCGATGCCCGCGCAGCACGGACAAGCCGCGGTGAGGGACGCCGCGAACCCCGGTCGCGTGCGCTTGCGGGTGAGCTGGAGCAGGCCGAGGTCGGACAATCCGACGATCTTCGTCCGCGCGCGGTCCCGGGCGAGGGCCGCGTGAAGCGCGTCGATCACCCGTCGCTGGTCGTCGGGCCGGTCCATGTCGATGAAGTCGATGACGATGATCCCGCCCAGGTCCCGAAGGCGGAGCTGGCGCGCGATCTCCTCGGCCGCCTCGAGATTGGTCCTGAGGATCGTCTGGTGGGGCTCGCGGCCGCCGACGAACTTGCCGGTGTTGACGTCGATGCTCACCAGCGCTTCCGTCGGCTGGATCACGATCGTCCCCCCCGACCGGAGCCAGACGCGCGGCTTCAGGGCCTTCTCGATCTCCTGGCTCAGCCCGGCCTCGTCGAACAGCCGCGCCCGGCCGAGGTGGAGCTCGACGCGCGAGGCCAGCAGCGGGTCGAGGGGCGCCAGATACGATCTCGCCTCGTCCCGCAGCCGCACGTCGTCAACGACGATCCGCGTGATCTCCGCGGCGGACGCGTCGCGCACCGCGCGGCCGAACAATCCGAGATCCGCATGCAGGAGGGACGGCGCGGGCCGCTCCTCGAAGCGCCGGAGGATCGTGCTCCAGGTCTCGCGCAGGAGCGCCGCGTCGGCGGAGAACGCCTCGGCCGTAGCGCCGTCCCCCACGGTCCGCACGACGAACCCTCCGTCCCCTCCCGGCAGGGCGTCGAGGATCCCGCGCAGGCGCTGCCTCTCCTCCGGATCGGAGATCCGGCGGGACACGCCGCGAAAGCTCAGGTGGGGAGCGTGCACGAGGAACCGCCCCGGCAGCGTGACGAAGCAGGTGACGCGCGGCCCCTTCCCGCCGATCGCCTCGCGCGCGACTTGCACGAGGAGCTCGCGCCCCTCGCGGATCCGGTCCTGGATGGGAGGACGCGACGGGAGCGCCCGGCGGGCCCGGTGCATGACGGTGGTCTCGGGCTCGTCGTCCGCGTCCTCGGTGCCCGAGGCGTCGGCCTCGACCGGCGGCGCGACGGGCGCCTCACCGGGGACGATCAGGTCCGCCGCGTGCAGGAACGCGTCGCGCTCCTGCCCCACGTCGAGGAACGCGGACTGGATGCCGGGAACGACCTTGGTGACGCGGCCCTTGACGATGCGGCCGGCTCGGGCGGCCTCGGAATCGTCCTCGACGCGGAGCTCAGCGACGACGCCGTCCTCGCGGAGCGCGAGCCACGTCCGCCCGCCGAGCCGGCTAGCCAGCAGCTCGCTCGGCACCCGGGTCGGGTCCCTTCGCGGCGGCGAGGGGATCGACCAGGCGGCCGTCGCATTCGACGTACAGGTTCTCGCGCCGCATTTGCGCGCGGCGTGCCCGCTCGCCGAACACCGCCTGGAGCACCTCGTCCGCGCGCACCGACGCGCCGTCGCCCCCCACCCTGAGGGTCATGCGGAAGGATGTCGGGTCGACCGGCGCCAGATCCTGCCACCAAACGTGCAGCGGGAAGGTCAGCTCCCTGCCGTTGCGCTCCCGCGCGACCGTGATCGTCGCGCGGCGGGCGAAGGCCTCCATCGCCTCCGAGGCGAGCGCGTCCTCGGGGAGGCGGACGAGATACGACGCCGCGCGGACGGACTCCGACAATCCCGCGGCCGCGCGCGGGATCTCCGCGATCTCTCCCACGCTCAGGCCGGGCGGCAGGCTCGCGTTGAGCGCGTCGATTCCGGCACCGTCGTCGAGCGGCGTCAGGCACCAGACGTCCAGGTACTCGGCCGTCGATTCGACCCCCACCGGCAGCGCCGGCCCGAACTGCACGCGCGGCTTCGGGTTGAACCCCTGCGAATACACGAACGCGACTCGCGCGCGGCGGAAGGCGCGCAGGAGCGCCCGTGTGAGGTCGAGGTGGCCCAGGAACTTGAGCTTCCCGGTCTTCGCGTACCGGATCCGGTAGCGGAACCGCGGCCCGGTGGCGAGCGCCTCCCGGATCTGAGCTGTCTGCTCGGCCGTCCTCAAGGCTGGCGCATCCGTGGCTCCGGCCGGGACTCCCGGCCCCGGCGCGCACGGCGTCGAGAGGATCGGGAGCGCGCCATCGAGCGGGCGCCCGGTCGTGACCGACACGACGCCCTTCACGCACTCCTTGGCGAACGGGGCGCACCCGTGACAGTCCGCCGGACCGCAGATCGAAAGCGTCCCTTCCGACAGCGCGCGCTTGAGCTCGATCGCGAGCCACTTCTTGTTGACGAGCGAGTCGACCACGTCCCAGGGGAGCCGCCGCGTCGGCTGCCAGTCGCCGTAGGCGTAGACCGCCGGGTCGATACCAGCCTCGCGGAACGCCTGCGTCCAGAGGTCCATCCGGAAGTGCTCCGCCCACCCGTCGAACCGCGCCCCGAGCCGGAACGCCCGCTCGAGGACCTCCCCCAGCCTCCGGTCGCCGCGGGAGAAGGCGCCCTCGAGGAACGTCGTCTCGCACTCGTGGTGCTTGAACCGGACGCCGCGCCTCACGCGGGCCGCGATCCGGTCCTGCTTGCGATAGAGGTTCCGCATGTCGTCCTGGCCGAGCCACTGGAACGGCGTGACCGGCTTCGGCACGAACGACGACGCGGAGAGCGTCACTTCGGGGCGCCGCCCCTTGGCGGTCCGCCGGCCGACCGCGTGGATCTCGTGGGCGAGGTCGACCAGGCCGTCGACGTCCGCGTCGGTCTCGGTGGGAAGCCCGATCATGAAGTAGAGCTTGATCAGGTCCCAGCCCGCCTCGAAGGCGAGCCGGCAGGCGTTCAGGATCTGCGCCTCGTCGAGGTTCTTGTTGATGACGTTGCGCAGGCGCTGCGTGCCCGCCTCGGGGGCGATCGTGAACCCCGACTTGCGGACGCGGCGGACCTGCCGCGCGAGATCCTCGGTCATCGTCGACGCGTGCATCGACGAGAGGGAGACCGAGACGGACTCGGCCTCGAACCGGTCCATCAGATCGAACAGGAGCGGTTGGATCGCGCCGTACTCGCCGGTGTTGAGCGAGGCGAGCGAGAACTCGTCGTACCCGGTCGCGCGGATCGAGCGGACCACCGTGTCGCGAACCTGGTTCGGATCCCGCTCGCGCGTCGGCCGGTAGACGTAGCCCGCCTGGCAAAATCGGCAGCCGACCGGGCATCCCCGCATGATCTCCATCGACACGCGGTCATGGACGATCTCCCCGTGCGGGACGAGGATGCGGTCCGGAAACGGGTACCGGTCGAGGTCGTAGACGATCCGCCGCTTGACGGGATACGGCGCCCGGCCGTCCCCGACGGGGATGAGCAGCCCTCCGTCGTCCTCGAGCGCGTACAGAGACGGCGCGTACACGCCGGCGATCGCGGCGAGAGCGCGGATCCGCTCGGCGCGAGGGGTGCCGGCGCGCTTGAGCGCGCCGAGCCGGTCGAGGAACTCGGGCAGCATCTCCTCGGCGTCGCCGATCAGCACGAAATCGAGGAAGTCCGCGATGGGCTCGCTGTTGAAGACGACGGGCCCTCCCGCGACGACGAGCGGGTCGTCCTCGCCCCGCTGCGACGCGCGCAGGGGAATGCCGGAAAGGTCGAGCATCTCGAGGACGTTCGTGAACGTCATCTCGTACTGCAGCGAGAAGCCGACGACGTCCATCCGGGACAGCGGCGTGCAGGTCTCGAGGGTCGCCAGCGGCCGCCGCGTCCGCCGGAGCGCGTCGGCCATGTCCGGCCACGGGCAGAAGACCCGCTCCGCGGCGACGTCCTCGCGCGCGTTGAGGAGGGGGTAGAGGATCCGGAAACCCAGGTGCGACATCCCGATCTCGTAGACGTCGGGAAACGCGAGCGCGAACGTCAGGGCGACCTTCCGGTGGTCCTTGACGATCTCGTTCCACTCGCCCCCGATGTACCGGGTGGGGCGTTGCACGCTCGACAGAAGCGCGTCGAGCTCGGCGTCTTGCCGAAGCGCTGTGGGATCGGGTGTCATGGCGCTCTCCGACGGGCCCGGAATCGCCGGAGATTGTAGCAGCGTGGGTCCTCCGTCAGTTGACGAACCGGCGGCCCCTCACGTTGGCGATCAACCCCATGCCGCACAGGGCGGCGATCAGCGCGGTCCCGCCGTAGGAGAGGAACGGCAGAGGCACGCCGATGGTCGGCATGAGGCCCAGGACCATCCCGATGTTGATCGACGCCTGGCCCGTGAACCATGCGACGACCAGCAGGCTCAAGTAGGTGCCCAGGCGGTCCTGCGCCGTGCGGGCGGCGAGAAACCCCCGGTACAGGAGGTAGAACAGGAGCGCCAGCACCCCCGCCGCGCCGATGAAGCCGAGCTCCTCCGAGACGACCGCGAGCACGAAGTCGGTGTGAGGCGCCGGAAGGAAGCTCAGCCGGTTCTGCGTCCCCTTGAACAGACCCTTGCCGGTCACGCGCCCCGATCCGACCGCGATCTTCGACTGACGCACCTGGTAGCCCACCCCCGAAGGGTCTCGATCCGGGTCGATGACCGTCAGGATGCGCTCCCGCTGGTAGTTCTTCAGGTGGCTCCAGCCGACCGGAGCGAGGAGCGTCCCCGCGATCAGCGCGACTCCCACCCAGCGCCACCGCAGGCCGCCGAGCATCAGCGCCGTCAGGAACAGAGGGACGAACGTGAGCGCGGTCCCGACGTCCGGCTGCTTGGCGATCAGCAGCATCGGTACGCCGATGATCCCTCCGAGCTGGAGCGCGTCGACGAGCCGGAGCGGACCGCGGACCCGCTTGGCGAGGAATGCCGCGGTCGCCAGGCACGTCGTCCACTTCGCCAGCTCCGAGGGCTGGAACCCCAGCCCCCCGATCCGGAGCCACGACTTGTTGCCGCCGATCTCCTTTCCGAAGAAGAGCACCGCGACCAGGAGCGCGATCGCGAGGGAATGGAGCGCCAGCCACAGCTCCGACCACACGTGATAGTCGACGGCGATCACCACGCACGCGGCGAGCGCGCCGAGCGCGAACCAGATCAGCTGCTGCTTCCAGAGATCTCGATTCCGGCCGACCTGATCCGCGGTCGCCGAGGCGATCGCCATCATGCCCACGCCGGCGAGCAGCACGGTCGCGAGGATCGTCGGGAGATCGAGCCTATCGAGCAGCCGCCGGTGCAGCACCCGGCACCTCCGCGCGCGGCGTCACGCGTGCCTGCAGCGGGCCCGGCGCGACCTTCTTCTCTTCGTCCGCCGGCGCGCCCTTCGGCTTGGGGAGCCGGTCGGCGAAGAAGACCTCGAGGACCTTCTTCGCGACCGGGGCGGCCGTGGTCCCCCCGTGCCCCCCGTGCTCGATGACGATCGCGAACGCGATCTCCGGAGCGTCGGCCGGCGCGTACCCGACGAACCAGGCGTGGTCGCGCTCGTCCTTCGGCAGCTTGTCGGCATCGATGCCCGCCGATTTCTTGAACACCTGGGCGGTCCCGGTCTTTCCCGCGACCTTGATCGGTCCGAGCTGGGCCTTGGTCGCCGTCCCCTCCTCGACCACGTCCTGCAGCGCGTCGTGGATCACCGCGAGGGTCCCCGCCAAGATCGGCAGCTTCTCTCCCTGAGCCTCGGCGTCGCGCATCAGGTGCGGCCGGACGAGGGTGCCTCCGTTGGCCACCGCCGACATCATCGTGGCCATCTGGATCGGCGTGACGGCGAGGAGCCCCTGGCCGATCGACACGGAGATCGTGTCGCCGGGGTACCAGGGGCCGCGTCCCGACTTCTGCTTGAACTCGGCGGAGGGGGGCATGCCCTCCTTCTCGCCGGGGATGTCGATGCCCGTGATCCCGCCAATCTTGAACATCGCGGCATACTTCGTGATCGCATCGATCCCCATCTTCTTGCCGAGCAGGTAGTAGAAGACGTTGCAGGACTGGACGAGGGCTCGGTGCACGTCGACCACACCGTGACCGCCCTTCTTCCAGCAGAGGAACGGCCGGTTGTAGATGATGACAGAGCCGCTGCAGGAGACCTCGGACGACGGCGTGATCGCGCCGGTCTCGAGCCCCGCCACGGTCATCAGCACCTTGAACGTCGATCCCGGGGCGTAGTACGAGGCGATCGCCCGGTCGTGCAGCGGCGTTCTCGGATCGCTGACGAGCGACGTCCACGTCGTGCGCGAGACGGGGGCCGTGAAGACGTTCGGGTCGTACCCGGGCGTCGAGGCGAGGGCGAGCACCTCGCCGCTGCGCGGGTCCATGAACACGGCCGCCCCGACCTCTTCCGCGAGGGCCGTCACCAGCGCCCGCTGCAGCTTCTTGTCGATCGTCAGGCGCAGCGGATGGCCGTCCTGCGGGGCGGCGCCCATCTGCGGGGTGCCGAAGGGCCGGCCGAGGTTGTTGACGGTCACGAGCTTCCAGCCGCGGCGCCCGCGCAGGACGTCGTCGTACTCCGCCTCGACGCCCGACTTGCCGACGATGTCCCCCTGCTGGATCGATCCGTCGCTGACCTTGGCGAGCTGGGTCTCGCCGACTTCGCCGACGTAACCCACCGCGTGTGCGATGGCGGGCCCGTCGGGGTAATCGCGCAGGGCGGTCTCCTCCACCAGGAGCGACGGGAACCACTCGCGGCGGGACTCGACGCGGGCGAGATCCTGCAGGCTCGCGTTCTGCTTGATGACCAGCGGCTCGAACGTGGGGCGCTTCTTCATCGCGTCGAGCCGGCTCTTCATCGCGTCGTACGGAATGCCCAGGACCTTCTCGAGACGCCGGAGCTGCCCGTCGGCGTCGGTGAGCCCCTCGCGGACGAGGACCAGGTTGAGCGCGGGGCGGGTCGAGGCCAGGACCTCCTGGCGGCGGTCGAACACCACGCCGCGCGTCGGAGGCAGCGGCACGCGTCGCAGGCGGTTGTTCTCGGCGAGGAGCTCGTAGTCCGCGCCCCGGACGATCTGGAGATAGGCGAACGTGCCGAGGAAGGCGACGAACACCGTCGCCACGAGGCCGAGGAAGAGGTTCGCGCGGCGCGACAGACGCTGGTCGGTCTCGTACTCCTTGAGCTCCCATCGCTCGCGATAGTCCATCGGTTCAGGCCTTCCGGCGGGGGGCCGCGGGCTTCCGCCGCGCGCTCCCCGCTCGATTCACGATGTACAAGACTCCGGCCGCGAGCAACCCCCCCGCCAGCGCACGCCCCCCGAGCGTCCCGGGGGAGACCGGCGCGACCGCATCCGAGAAGAGGCGGCGCACGGCCGCTTGGAGCCCCTCGTCGAGCAAGCTCAAAGACGCCCCCGCCGCGAACCGGCCCGCCAGGCTGTTGAGATCGAACCGGGCGCCGATTCCGCCGAGCGCCCAGCCGAGTACGGTTTTTACCAGGCCGTTGATCCCGAACAAGCGCGGCTCTATCCAGTAATCCTGAAGGAGCCCCGAGACGCACCCGACCGTCATCGCAGAGCGTTGGGAGCGGCGCAGCGCGTAGGCGGCGAGCGGGAGGTACAAGAAGTCCACGTAGCGCGTGGCCCCCGGGAGCAGGCGGCCCAGGGCCAGCTCGGCGACGAGCGCGAGCGCGATTCCAGCCGCGGCCCAGAGCGCGATCACGGAGAGCTGTCCACGGCTTCGGGCGCCAGCAGGGGGGTGCCTTTGGGGCTCTTGAGGATCAGGACGTCCTCGAGGGCGCGGAAGTCGATCTCGGGCTCGACGCGGATCGCCTTGCTCGCGCCGATGGGCTCCCCGACGAGGCTGACGCGGCCGAGCCCCAGCCCCCGCGGGAACACGCCGTCAAGGCCGGAGGTCACGACACGGTCGCCGACCGCGACGTCCGCGAACTTCGGCACGTAGAGCATGTCCATCGGCTCGAATCCGCGGCCGACGAGCATCCCTTCCGCCCGCGTCCGCTCCACGACACCCGCGACCCCGCTGTTGGGATCGGTCAGGAGGCGGACGCGCGCGAAGTCGCGCTCGACCGAGACCACCCGCCCGACCGCGCCCCCCCACGCGACGACCGCCATGTCCTCGCGGATTCCGGCGTCCTTCCCGCGGTCCACGACGATCGATTGCGACTGCGTCGCGAGGCTCGCGGTGAGGACCGAGGCCCCGGTCGCGTCCGGGACGAGGTCGGTCCGCATGCCCAGGAGGAGGCGGAGCCTCTCGTTCTCTCGCAGGAGTTCGCCTGCGCGCGCCTCCCGGAGCTTCAGCTCGTCGACCTGCCGGCGCAGGGCCTGCGCCTCCGTGCGGTCGGAATGCAGGTCGCGAAAGAAGTGAACGATGCTCATCGCGATCGCGGAGAGCGATCGCTCGGCGGCGACCGCCGGCTGCGACGCGGTGCCCGCCGCCCCGGCCACCGCGTTCGAGGCGATGCCGGAGCGCACGCTGGCCGACAGCAGCAGGAGCTGCGCGAACACCATCACGCCCAGCAGGAGCGCGTTGGCGCGGGCGGGAGAAACGGCCGCCATAGGGATGGCCTCGAGCGCGGGGAGGGCGTGCTAGTCGAGCGCGACCCGGCGCAGGAGATCGAAGTCGGTGAGCATCTTCCCCGTGCCCATCACCACGGAGGTGAGCGGGTCGTCGGCGATCGAGACCGGAAGCCCCGTCTCTTCCCGGAGGCGCTTGTCGAGGTTCTTCAGGAGCGCACCGCCGCCGGTGAGCACGATGCCCCGGTCGACGATGTCCGCCGAGAGCTCGGGCGGGGTCTGCTCGAGCGCCACGCGGACCGCCTCGATGATCGTCGCGACCGTCTCGGCGAGGGACTCGCGGATCTCGTCGTCCGAGACCACGATCGTCTTCGGCACGCCCTCGACCAGGTCGCGTCCCTTGATCTCGAGGGTCAGCTCCTCGTCCAGGGGAAACGCCGAGCCGAGCTTCATCTTCACTTCCTCCGCCGTGCGCTCGCCGATCAGGAGGTTGTACTTCCGCTTGATGTACTGGATGATCGCCTCGTCCATCTCGTTGCCGGCGACGCGGACCGAGCGGGAATAGACGATGCCCGCCATCGAGATCACCGCGACGTCGGCCGTGCCGCCGCCGATGTCGAGCACCATGTTCCCGGTCGGCTCCGTGATCGGGAGCCCGGCGCCGATCGCCGCCATCATCGCCTGCTCGACGAGGTACACCTCGGTCGCCTTCGCGCGCATCGCGGAGTCTCGCACGGCGCGCTTCTCGACCTGGGTGATCTCGCTCGGGACGCCGATCACGATGCGGGGCCGCACGCCGAACTTCCTGTTGTGCGCCTTCTCGATGAAGTACGACAGCATCCGCTCGGTGTGCTCGAAGTCGGCGATGACGCCGTCCTTCATCGGGCGGATCGCGATGATGTTGCCGGGCGTGCGCCCCAGCATCTCCTTGGCCTCGCGGCCGACCGCCTCGACCTTGCCGGTCTTCTGGTTGACCGCGACGATCGACGGCTCGCTGACGACGATGCCGCGGCCCTTGGAGTAGACGAGAGAATTGGCCGTCCCGAGATCGATGGCCAGGTCGTTCGAGAACATCGACAGGAAGCTGGACGGGGACAAGGCCATACGGGATCTCCGGGCCGGGGATCGCCCCCGGACACGAAGACCTAATCTAGTCGCCGCCAAGGAGGAAAAGCAAGAAAACCCCGCCGAATACGGGCCCGGCGCTACTGATTCGGGTCGACGTACGCCCGATCCGTCAGCTTGGTCGTGTTTCCCGCGGCATCTTGGGAGACGAGCTGGATCTCGTTCACCCCCTCCTTCCGGAGGCGGACCACCGCGTAGAACGTGCCGTCGTCGTAGACGTCGAGCTTCTCGTTGTCGACCCAGAGCAGGGCTCCGGGCTCGGTCCGGCCGTTCAGGATCAGCATCGGACCGGTCTGGACGCGGTCGGTGATCTCGAGGATCGGCGGGGTGGTGTCCCGCTTGTCGCGCAGCTGCTGGGTCGTCACCTGGAAGTGCCGGGTCTCGCTGTACGGCCCGAGAACGCCGTTGGCGCTCACGCAGGCGACCTTCCAGTAGTAATCTCCGGCACCGATCCCGGCGATCGTCACCGACGTTTCCTCGCGGTCCCGGTCGTAGAGCGGGCTGGCGAAAAGTGCCTTGTTGGAGATCACGAGCCGGTAGCGCTGCGCCCCCGGCACCGCCTCCCACGACAGCCCCGTGCTCGCGTTCGCCGGGTCCTCGTGCACGAACACTTTCCCTTCCGACGGAGCCACCAGACGCGGGACGCCGGGGAGCAGCTCCTTGGCCTGGAGCGCTCCGGCCGCGTCCGTCTTGACGCGCTCGCCCGAGACCACCTGTTCCTTGCGGCCCCCCGCGTCGATCTGGAGGTGGCCCTCGAAGACGTCGACCGAGGCCGCCTGGCTCTGCCGATCGGCGGCGACGCGGAAGCGGCCGGCATCGTCCGAGCGCGTGGAGACCTTCTCGGTCGCGACCTCGTGGAAGGAGCCGTCGACGTTCCGTTTCTGCGTCTCCGCGAGGACCTCGCCCCAGTTGAGCTTCTCGGTGACGTGCCGGACCTTCGTGGCCGGGTCCTCCCGCACGTCGCGGATCTCGAGGAGCGACCCCGGATTGAGCGTCGTGATGGTCCCGTCGAAATAGAGAAGCTGCACCGACCCCGACGCCGCGGTCTTCACCTGGTCGCCGACGCGCAGCGTCATCTTCCGGTCCGCCGGCTCCCAGTTGAACTCGGCGGCGCGCTTCACGCGGACGTCCCCCTCGATCCGGTAAATGCGGACCTCCTGCGAGACGGCGCCCTCGCCGCGCGCCATGTCGATCGCCTTCTGGGCGAAATTCTCCGCGCGCATCGCCGCGATCCGCGCATCGTCCCACTGCGACCGCTCGAACGCGTCGCGGGCCTCGGCGAGCGCCGAGCGGGCGCTGCCGCGCACCTCGTCGAGCCGCTCGGCGGCGGGGTACTGCGAGGCCTCGTCGAGCTTGTCCTGCGCGCGGTGGATCGCGTCGAGGGCTTCTCCGCGCGGCTTGCTCGGCGCGTAGGAGATCAGGTACCACCCCCCGGCCACGAGCGCTCCGACGGCGAGCAGGCCGGCGAGGACGACGCTGCGATAGGAGACGTTGAACCAGTCGAGGATGATGCGCGGTCGCTCTCGGCGGGCGGGCATTTCGGGGTCGGAAGCCTCCGGGGCGCGAGGGCGAATCTAACACGTTCCGGCGGATTGACCAGCCGCCCCGTTGAACCGGGGCGGCGACTGGACTACCATTCGACCTTTGTCCGGGCGAAAGCGGGAGAACCGACCATGCTGAACGTCATGCGCGACAACCTCCGGCACCTCAAGTGGGTGCTGATCGTCGTAGCCGTCGCCATGCTCGGGTATCTCGGCGCGTACTTCGACCCTCGCGCGTACCGGAAGGGAGCCCGGGACTGGGCGGCACGGATCGACGGCGAGACGATCTCGCAGGAAGAGTTCATCCAGGCGGCCCGCCAGCAAGATGAGTTCTACCGGCGTCTCCTCGGCCAGGGCTACGAGACGATGAAGAAGAATCTCAAGGTCGGCTCCCAGGCGATGCAGTCGCTGGTCGACCGCAAACTGGTGCTCGCCGAGGCACGGGCGATGGGCCTCGAGACCACCAAGGAAGAGGTCTCGCGGCAGATCGTCGAGAGCCCGAACTTCCGGGATGCATCGGGCGCGTTCATTGGCAAGGACCGGTACACGCAGGTCGTGGAGAGCAACGTCGACGGCGGCGTGGTCGCGTTCGAGCGACAGCTCGCCGACGACATCCTCGCCCGGAAGTGGACTGGCGTGATCGGCGCGCCGGCCTCCGTCTCCGACGCCGAGCTCGAGTCGGCCTGGCGGGAGCGCAACGAGCACGCCGCGTACGACTACGTGTTCGTCCCCACCTCCGCGGTCCCGTTCGACACGAAGGTCGATCCCGCGGCGGTGACCGCGTGGTACGACGGCCACAAGGAGGACTACCGCCGTCCAGAGTCGCGCCGCATCAAGATCCTCGTCGTCGACCGCCAGGCGCAGCTCGGGAAGGTCAAGGTTTCGGACGACGAGGTCAAGGCCGACTACGAGGCGCACGCCGCCGAATTCCAGCGTCCCGAGCAGCGGCACGCGCGCCACATCCTGTTCAAGCTGAAGCCAGGTGCCACGGACGCGGACAAGAAGGCCCTCCGCGCCAAGGCCGAGGCGGCCCTCGCCCGCGCACAGAAGGGGGAGGACTTCGCCGCCCTCGCGCGGTCGCTGTCCGAGGATGCCGGGTCGGCCTCGAAGGGCGGCGATCTCGGCTGGTTCGCCCGCGGGCGGATGGTGAAGCCGTTCGACGACGCGGTCTTCGCGGCGCCGGTGGGCAGCTTGACCGGCGTCGTCGATACCGATTTCGGGTACCACGTCATCCAGGTGCTCGAGGAGCGGCCTGCGGGCACGGAGACTTTCGACGACGTCAAGGACTCGATCCGCCGCCGGCTGGAGCTGCAGCACGCCCAGGACGCCGCGATCGCCGAGGCGCAGCGCCTTCGAGGGGAGATCAAGACCGCCGCCGACATCGACGCCGTCGCGGCGAAGGCGGGATTGAAGCCCGAGGTGCGCGTCGTCTCGGCGAGCGACCGCGCGGCCGACCTCGGCCCGTCCCCCGAATTCAGCGCGGAGGTCGCCTCGCTCGCGGCGGGCGCCGTCACGGCGCCCGTCGGCGTGGCGAAGGGGCTTGCGATCGTGGGTTGCACCGACGTGCTGCCGCCCGCGATCCAGCCTCTTTCGGAGGTGACCGACCGCGTGAGGAGCGACGTGCTCAACGAGCGGGGTCGCGCCGCAGCGCTCGTGGCGGCGCGGCGGATCGCCGCGACCCCGGGGCTCGCGCCGGGTGCCGCGTCCTTGAAGCTCGAGGTGAAGAAGTCCGGAGACGTGAATCCGGGCGCCGCGGTGCCGGGGGCGGGCGCGGTACCGGAGCTCGATCGCATCGTCTTCGCCCCGGAGACCACCGTCGGCACGACCGGCGCGGTCGCCGCGGAGGGAGGCGCTGTTGCCTTCCGCGTGACGCGCCACGACACCTTCGACGCGTCCAAGTTCCAGGCGGAAAAGCCCGCGCTACGGGAACAGATCCTCGGCCAGCGGCGTGAGCAGCTCGTCCAGGGGGTACTGGACGCGCTCCGCCAGAAGCACACGATCGAGATCAACGAAGAGATGGTCAATTCCATCAACGGATGACGGAACCCGTCGCCCCGGCCTGACGGTCCCGTAATTCCCGCGACGAATTCAGGTCTGGATCGGTCCGGCCTCCGGACGCGAGATTCTTCTTGCGGCGGAGGACGACCGATGCTCGTGCAAGCGGCGGAGACCCGTTTCCAGCGAGGAATCGCAGCACTCGAAGCCGGGCGCGGGATCGAAGCCCTGGCCCTGTTCGAGGCCGCGATCGAGCTCGAGCGACGGCTCGGCGCCGGAGTGCCTCAAGCGCGCTACATGTCGTGGTACGGGTTGACGATCGCGCTCGAGGCCCAGCGCCTGCGCGAAGGCGCCGCGCTGTGCCGCCAGGCAATCGCGCTCGAGTTCTACAACGCCGACCTCTGCTGGAACTACGGCCGGGTGCTCCTGGCCGCCGACGACCGGCGAGGAGCGTTCGACGCGTTCCTGAAGGGCCTCAAGGTCCAGAAGAGTCACGCGGGCATCCAGCGGGAGCTGTCGCGGATGGGATGGCGGCGGCGTCCCGTTCTCCCGTTTCTCGATCGCGCGAACCTGCTCAACCGGATGCTGGGCAAGCTGCTGCACGGCGCGACGCCGGTCCGGGGAAAGACCGCCCGCGGCACGGCGTAGCGCCGGCGCCGCTCAGCCCTCGAGGACCCGCTGGATCTGCTCGAGCACGTCGCGGAGGTCGAACGGCTTTCCGACGAATCCCGCCGATTCCGCGCGGTAGTAGCCGAGATTCGCCTCGGTCTGCAGGAGTCCCGACATGAAGATCGTCCGGCCGGCGAGTTCCTCGTCCATCTGGCGGATCTGGCGGTGCAGCATCATGCCGTCCATGTCGGGAAGATTGAAATCGATGAGAGCGACCTCGTAGATGTGCTCGCGAATCAGCGCGATCGCCTGCTCGGCGGTGCGCGCGGCATCGACGACGTAGCCGTGCTCCCCGAGCATCTCGCACAAGATCGCGACGATCTCCGGCTCGTCGTCGACGACCAGGAGGCGAATTCCGGCCATGCGGATCCCTTCCGGCGTGTACTCCTGCCGCGTTTCGGATCCCCCCCGCCCGGGAGTCTAGTACAGATCCGATCCGCTCAGAGCGAGAGAATGACCTTGCCGAACGCCTTGCGCGACTCGAGCCGCGCGTGCGCGTCAGCGACACGCTCGAACGGAAACACGGAATCCACGATCGGCCGGAGCCGTCCATCGCCGACAAGCGTCAGAACCGTCATCAGCTCGTGGCCCGAGCCCATCGTCGATCCGAGAATAGACAAGCTCTTGAAGTACACGAGCCTGAAATCCGTCTTCATCTCGAATCCGGACGTGGCCCCGCACGTGACGTAACGGCCGCCCTTGGCCAGGCACCGGACCGACCGCTCGAACGTGTCGGCGCCCACGTGGTCCACCACGACATCGACGCCGCGCTTGCCCGTCCACCGCCGCGCTTCGGCGACGAAGTCGCCGCTGCCGGTGTTCACCGCCTCCTCCGCGCCGAGCTCGATCGCGCGCGCGCATTTCGCGTCCGATCCCGCGGTGGCGAGCACGCGGGCGCCGAGCAGCGTCGCGATCTGGATCGCGGCCACGGAGACTCCGGAGCCCGCCGCGTGCACGAGGACCCGCTCTCCGATCCTGAGCCCGGCGCGGGCCACGAGCATGTGCCAGGCGGTCAGGAACGTCAGCGGCACGGCGGCGGCGTGCGCGGCATCGAGCCCCTTGGGAATGGGGAAGACGTTGCGATCGGGGGCGACGACCCAGTCGGCGCAACCGCCGTCGCGCGACTCCCCGAGGATCCCGTAGTCCCGGCAGAGCGGATCGTTCCCCGCGCGGCACGCCGCGCAGACGCCGCACGACGATCCGGGGCCGAGCACGACCTCGTCGCCTACGGAGGCACCGGTGGCACCGGGCCCCAGCGCATCGACGACCCCGGCGATGTCGCATCCCGGAACGATCGGGAGCGGGAATACGTGTCCGGGCACTCCCTTCCGCACCCAGAGATCGAGGTGGTTGAGCCCCACCGCGCGCACCCGGACCCGGACCTCCTTGGGTCCGGGGACCGGATCGGGCCGCTCCTCGAGCCGCAGCGTTTCGAGGCCGCCGTGCTCGCGGATGACGATCGCGCGCAACCTCAGCGCCCCAGGTCGATCCAGACGCTCTTGGTCTCGAGATACGCGTCGATCGCCTCGAGCCCCAGCTCGCGGCCGAATCCCGATTGCTTGAAGCCGCCGAAGGGAAGCGACGGGTCGTAGAGATTGTAGGTGTTCACCCAGACCGTTCCCGCGCGCACGGCGCGGGCGACACGGTGCGCCCGGGCGACGTCCTTCGTCCAGACGCCCGCGGCCAGGCCGTAGATCGTGGCGTTGGCCTTCGCGACCGCGTCGGCGGCGTCGTCGAACGGGATCACCGCGAGCACCGGGCCGAAGATCTCCTCCCGCGCGATCGTCATCTCGGTCCCGACGTCATCGAACACGGTCGGCCGCACGAAATATCCCTTCCCGCCGTTGACCTCCGTGGCGCGCCGCCCTCCCGCAGCGAGCTTCGCCCCGTCGCGCTTTCCGCTCTCGATGTACTCGAGGACGGAGTTCATCTGCGCCTCGGAGACGACGGGCCCCATCCGGCTCGCCTTGTCTCGAGGGTCCCCGAGAACCACGGCGTCGGCCCGCTCGGAGAGCTGCGAGACCACCGCGTCGTGCACCGAGCGCTCGACCAGGAGGCGCGATCCGGCTGCGCAGACCTCCCCCTTGTTGTAGAAGATCCCGGTGAACGCGCCCTTGACCGCCGCGTCGAGATCGGCGTCGGCGAACACGATGTTCGGCGACTTGCCGCCGAGCTCGACGGTCACGCGCTTGAGCGTCCCCGCCGCCTCCCGCACGATCGTCCGCCCGACCGAGGTGCTCCCGGTGAACGCGATCTTGTCGACGCCCGGATGCCTCACGAGCGCCATCCCTGCCCCCGAGCCGGCGCCGGGGAGCACCTGCAGCACGCCGGCAGGAAGCCCGGCGTCGAGCCCGATGCGCCCCATCTCGATCGCGCTCAGCGGGGTCTGGCTCGCCGGCTTGAGGATGACCGTGCACCCGGCGGCGAGCGCGGGGGCGACTTTCCAGGAGGCGAGCAGGAACGGGAAGTTCCACGGCACGATCGCCGCGACGACTCCCGTCGGCTCCTTGAGCGTGAACGTGAACGCCTCGGCGCGCGCGGGGAGGGTCTTTCCGGCGATCTTTGTCGCCGCCCCGGCGAAGAACTGGAAGATCTGAGCGGCGGTCGGGAGCTCGATCTTCCCGGAATCGAACAGCGTCTTGCCGGTGTCGAGCGTTTCGAGCAGCGAGAGATGAGGAAGGCGCTCGAGGATCAGCTCACCCATCTTCCAGAGGATCTTCCCGCGGTCGGCCGCGGTCATGCGGCCCCACGGACCGGACTCGAGCGCGCGGCGCGACGCGGCGACCGCGAGATCCACGTCCTCGGCACCCGCCTCGGCGACCGTCGTGATCTCGGTCTCGTCGGCGGGGTTGATCGTCGAGAAGGTCCGCCCGCTGCGGGCGTCGGTCCACGCGCCGTCGATCAGCAGCCGTCCGGGGACGGCGGGAGCGCTCCCTTCCATCGGGCCTCCTTCCCGTGCGCGGTCTGGCACGGACCGGGCATCGTATCAAGGTGTCAGACGCGGACGGTGGGATCGAACAGCCGCCGGTACTCCTCGGTGGCGTACCGGTCCGTCATGCCGGCGATGTAGTCGGCGATGGCGCGGTGAAGCCCCTCGACGCCGATGCGCTTGCGGGCGTGGTCCGGGAGGAGCATCTCGTTGTCGAGATAGCGCTCCGAGAGCGCCTCGAGCACGCGCCGGGCCTTGTCGCGCATCCGCTCGATCCGGTGGTGCTGGTACAGATGCGTGCGCAGGTAGGCCTTGAGCGTGCGGTTGTCCGCGGCGACCGCATCCGACAGCCCCGCGAGGATCCGCCCGGTGCCACGGACGTCGTCCACCGTCTCGATCCCGGCGGCGCGGATCGCGGCGGCCGTCGACTCGATCAGGTCCGTGACCAGGACGTCTATCATGCCGCGCAGCGCCACGGTGCGGACGCGCCTCGGATCGGCCCCGAAGTGACGGGCCCGCGCGCTGCGCAGCGGTGCGGCGAAGAGCGGGACCTCGTCCGCGAGCGATTCGACGTCGAGGATCCCCGACGAGAGCCCGTCGTCGACGTCGTGGTGGTTGTAGGCGATCTCGTCGACCGCGTCGATCAGCTGCGCCTCGAGCGGCGGCTGCCGATCGGGCTCGTACTCCGCGAACTCCGGTGCCCGGACCGCGTCGATGGGCCCCGAGTGCTTGGCGATCCCCTCCCGGACCTCCCACGAGAGGTTGAGGCCAGGGAACTCCGGGTAGCGCTCCTCGAGCTCCTCGACGATCCGGAGCGTCTGCCGGTTGTGGTTGAACCCGCCGTGGCCGGCCATGAACGCGTCGAGCACGTCCTCGCCGAGGTGGCCGAACGGCGTGTGTCCGAGATCGTGAGAGAGCGAGAGCGACTCGACGAGGTCCTCGTTGAGCCCCAGCGCGCGCGCGACGGTCCGGCCGATCTGGCTGACCTCGATCGAGTGGGTGAGCCGCGTGCGGTAGTGGTCCCCCTCGTGGTTGACGAACACCTGGGTCTTGTACTCGAGCCGACGGAACGCGCGCGCGTGCACGATCCGGTCGCGGTCGCGCTGATACACCGACCGGTAGGGGTGCTCGGGCTCGGGGTAGCGGCGGCCGCGGGTCGCGCGAGAGGTCTGCGCGTATCCCGCGAGCGCACCTTCGATCCGCTCGAGCGCCGGGAGGATCGTCATGGCGCGAGCCACCCGGCGCGTCGGTGGACGCGCGTCGCTAGGCCTGGAAGCTGTGGCCGCAGCCGCAGGTTCCGGTCGCGTTGGGATTGTCGATCTTGAAGCCGGAGCCCTCGAGGCTCTCGATGTAGTCGATCCGCACGCCTTCGAGGTACATCCCCGACATCGCGTCGACGTAGACCTTGAGGCCGTCGAAGTCGAGAACGTGGTCGTTCGCCTTCTCGGCGTTCTCGAACGTCAACCCGTACTGGAAGCCGGAGCACCCGCCGCCGTGGATCGCCACGCGCAGCCCGTACCCCTGCTTGTTCTCCGAATTGAGCAGCTCCTTGACCTTGGTCGTCGCCTTCTCGGTCAGCTGAAGCATCGAGTCCTCCGCGAGATCGGTGCATGGGCCGATCCGATGAAGAAAGTACCGCACGATCCGCGGCTCGTCAATAGAGGACCGAGATGGTCCAATATCCGTCCCGCTTGCGCCAGGTCGGGATGCGTGGGTATTCTCCGGCCTCCCCACGGAGCCAAAAATGGGAAGAGAACGGCGGGTCCAGCTTCAGATTCCCATCCCCTACAACAGGGAGCCGCGCCAGGTGGAGAGCGTGCGTTCCTACCTCGACCGCGGCTATCGGATCGTGCACTACCAGAGGCTGTCGGACAGCGAGGTGGTGGTCACGCTGGAGGAAGGGGAGCTCGCCCAGCCGAGCGCTTGAGGTGTGTGCTCAGCGCGCCGCGGACGGTAGCTTTTTCATCGAGATCGCGATTCCCGTCTCTTTCCCGGCTATGGCGGTGACCGCCTCGGGGCCACCCCCCTCGTACCCCGGTGCCTCGGCGCGGATGAGAACCTCCCCCGGCGCAAGGGTGGTGATCCGGACCCCTTTCGAGTTGAAAGGAACCGAGGTTCCGATCTGTTGCCCCGACGCGTAGTTCAAGATGACCGTTCCTTTGGCAACCGGTTGGCGGCTGGCTGCATCGAGCACTTCGACGCGTAGCGTCGCCGCCTGCTCGAGAACCACGGGCGCGCTCTGCGCTACCGCCGCGATCTTCTGCGGCTGGTACCCGCTGGCCCTGACGAACAGGCTCAACGAGGGGGGGTTGTCCACGTGGTAATAACCCAGTTCGTTGACCTTGCGACAGTCTCCGGTCACGCCCTTGGTGATCGTGCAGACCTCGGCTGCGGTGATCGGCTTCCCGAAGGGGTCAACCACCCGTCCTGACGCCGCGGCAAAAAGAGTCGTTGTGGCGAGCAAAAGAACGGTTACGCCGGTCGCGGCTCTCATGAGGATCCTCTCCCCGGAAGCTGTGAGTTTACGCCGTTAAGTACATCCCCGCACGATGGCTGGGCGAGTCCGGAAACACCAGAGAAGCCGACAAATGCCCCTAGAATTCCCGTTGGAGAAGGGGGACTTTAATTTTTCAGTGTGTCGTAGTAGTGTGAGCGCGCCTGGGTCCGCGTCGCCGAAGCCGCGCCCGGCATGGTTGGACTGTCGTTTCGCCCGACTAGACGAGGGCGCGCAGAAAAAGGAGATCCTGAAGCATGCGCAAGATGATGGCCGTGTTGCCGCTCGTGTTCGTCCTTCTCCTGGTGGCCGGTTGCGCCAAGCCGCCGCAGGAAGCGATCAACGCCGCGACCGCCGCGATCGACGCCGCCAAGCAGGCCGGCGCCGCCGATTATGCAGCGGACTCGCTCCGGGCGGTCGAGGACGCGAAGGCCGCGCTCGACGCCGAGCTCAAGGCCCAGGAAGACAAGTTCGCGTTGTTCCGCTCGTACAAGAAGACCGACGAGCTGGTCGCGGACCTGAAAGCGAAGGCCGACAAGGCCGCCGCCGACGCGAAGGCCGGGAAGGAGCAGGCCAAGAACGACGCCACGACGGCGATCAGCAATGCGACGACCGCCCTGAACGACGCGAAGGCCGCTCTCGAGAAAGCGCCTAAGGGCAAGGGCACCGCGGCGGACCTCGAAGCGATGAAGGCCGACCTGACGGCCGCCGAGTCCTCGATCGGCGAGGCGAACGCCGCGATGGGCAAGGAAGACTTCAAGGGCGCTAAGGCCAAGGCCGACGCGGCGACGACTTCGATCCAGAACGTCTCCTCGCAGATCCAAGCGGCAATCGAGGCCAAGAAGTCGGCGGCCCACCCGGCCGGTCACGCCAAGCACAAGTAGCTCCCACCGTATCGACGACAAAAGGGGCACGGAGCGTCAACGCCCGTGCCCCTTTTCGTATCCGGGTTACCCCCGCAGCCCCGTCCTGGACGGAACCGCTGGAAGGCCGGGGCGTTCTCCTCTAAATTCTTCATCAGGATGAGCATGAACGTCGCGCGGTTGACCTCGTTTCTCGCCCGCACCCGCTGGCGCCTGTTCGCACTCGTCTTCGGGACGACGCTCGCCGGTTGCGCGACCGTGCTCGTCTGGCCGATTGCGAGCGGGCGGACGGATGCCCCGTTCTACGCCAAGCGCATGACCCAGGAGTCCCTCGAGGAGGCGCGCCGTTCCCGCGCGGAGCGCTGGGCTCCGGAGGCGATGACCGCCGCGGAGGCCTCGGTCCGCCGGGCTTTCATGGAATACCGGCGGCAGGAGGTCAAGCTGCTCCCCTTCCGCGATTTCCGCACCACACGGGGGGCGCTCGAGTCCGCGACGGACGCCGCGCGCACCGCCCTCGCGCAGGGGAACAGGAACCGACTCGCCGCCAAGGCCGAGGCGGATGACGCGCTCTCCCTCGCCGACCGTGAGGCCTCACGCGGCAGCGACGTCGCGGAGGCCATGCAGCTCGGCCCTTACAACCGGACGTTGCTCCAGAAGAGCCGGATCGCGCTGCTCGAGGCGCACGCGCTCTACGACCGCGGCGAGTTCCCCTCCGCCGCGTCCCGGGCCCGCGAGTCGAGCGCCTGCGCGCAGGTCGTCAGCCGGAACGCGGCCGACGCCGCGTCGCGCTACGCCGACGCCTCCCTCGTCTCGCGCTGGCAAAGGATGATCGCGGAGACGGTCGCGTGGTCTCGGTCGAGCGGAAATCCCGCGATCGTCGTCCTCAAGGAGAACCACCGGCTCGACCTCTACGACAACGGCCGGATCGTCCGCTCCTACTCCGCGGACATGGGCTACCGCTCGGTCAACGACAAGCTGCGCTCCGGAGACGCGGCGACGCCCGAAGGACGGTACCGGATCACCGAGAAGAAACCCGGATCGACGTACTACAAGGCGTTCGCGCTCGACTACCCCAACGCCGAAGACCGCTCGCAATTCGAGCGGATGAAGCGCGCCGGACAGCTCCCCCGGGGCGCGGCGCTCGGCGGGCTGATCGAGATCCACGGCGAGGGTGGGCGCGGCAAGGACTGGACGAAGGGGTGCGTCGCCCTGTCGAACGACGACATCGACGACCTGTACCGCAAGGTCGGCGTCGGCACGCCGGTGACGATCGTCGGCGGCGACGGTCGGGGCGTGTTCGCGCAGCTCGCGCGCGAGTCCGGATCGGGCTCCGGAGGGACGCAATGATCGGCAACGGCTATCCGCTCGCCGACGACGAGGAACGGTCGCCCTCGCGCGGCCGCTCCGTGACGATCGTGTTCCCCCGAGCGACGGGCGTCCGCCGGGGCCTCGTGCTCGCGGCGGGCCTGATCGTCGCGTTCGGCGTCGTGGCCGCGGTGCTCGCGGCCGGCACCGGGTACGACTTCCAGGAAGCCTCGGGCACGTTGCAGGCCGCGCCGCTCGACGTGCCGAAGGATCCGGCCGCCGTCCGGAAGCTCCAGGCTCGCCTTCTGGCCCAGAACAAGCAGCTCTCCGCGAGCCTGGCGAAGCTCGCTCCGACCGGAACGTACATCGTCGTCGACCAGACGCAAAACCGGCTCTACCTCATGAACGGCACGACGATCACGCGCACCGCCGTGTGCTCCGCCGGCTCCGGGATGGTGCTCAGCGACTGGGGCGGGAAGCGCAAGTGGGTGTTCGATACCCCGCGCGGCATGTTCAAGGTCCGCACCAAGATCTCCGATCCGATCTGGCGAAAGCCGGACTGGGAGTTCGTCTCGGAGGGAAAGCCGCTCCCGACCAATCCCGCCGATCGATTCGAGTCCGGGACGCTCGGCAAGTACGCGCTCTACCTCGAGGACGGGTACATGATCCACGGCACGCTCTACACGCGCCTCCTGGGCCGGAGCGTCACGCACGGGTGCATCCGACTCGGCCCGGAGGACCTCCAGGCGGTCTGGGACGGAGCGCCGGTCGGAACTCCGGTCTACATCTTCTGAGCGCGCCGGGCATGAGCACCCTCCTCCCCACCCTGGCGCTGCTCGCCGCGGGGCTGGGCGCCAGCACCGGGCCTGCACCACAGCCCGCCGAGCTCCGGCACCTCGCCGCGCAGAACGACCTGCTCGCCAAGGAGCTCGCGCTGGCGAAGGGGAAGGAGTTCTACCTGCTCGCCGATCCCGCCGGGAAGACGCTCAAGCTGCTCTACCGGGGCGCCCTCCTGCAGCAGTACAAGGTCGACGGGATCGAGGTTGGCGTTCCGCAGGTCGCGTTCCGCTCGCGGGTGGAGCCGGGGACGTGGGAGGGGCGCGTCTGGGAGAACGGCGCGCTCGATCCCCCGCGGGCCCTCGACCGGATCGAGATCCAGGCTCCCCCGCCGACACCCGAGGGGACCGAGATTCCGGCGGTCGTCCCGCCGACACCCGAGGAGAAGTACCCGGTGCCCCCGCGGTATCACATCCGGTTCGCGGGCGGCCTCTCCATCGAGGTCCGCACGCCGGGGCCCGAGGCCCGGCGCGGCTTCTGGGGGCGGATGGCCGCGTCGCTGGCGGCGTGGTGGGATGACGCGAAGGCGGCCGCGTCGTCGAGCCCGACCGACACGCTCCGCTTGCACCTCTCGATGCCCAAGCAGGACGCGGAGTCTCTCTACCGCGCGCTCCCGCCCGAAACGAAGCTGCTGGTGGTTCCCCAGACGCCGTGACCCGTGGGGCTCCCCGTCAGTGCGCGGTGCCGCCGGTCGCGATCGCGTCGCCGCTGACGTGCGAGCGCTCGCCCGGTCCCTTGTGCGCCGGATCCCACTTCTTGATGCCCCCGGGACGCACGCCGCCGATCTGGTAGAGCTTCGGCTTGTCGAAGATCATCAGGTCGCGCGAGTGCCCGACGACGACGTACGTCTTCGACATGAAGATCGCCTCCTCGGGGCAAGCCTCCTCGCAAAGGCCGCAATAGATGCAGCGCAGCATGTTGATCTCGAACTTCGCGGGGAACTTCTCGATCGCGTGGAGCTTGTGGTCCGGCGGGTACTCGGCGGCCTCGATCGAGATCGCCAGCGGCGGGCACACCCACTGGCACATGTAGCAGGCGACGCACTTCTCGCGGCCGTCCTCGTCCTTGACGAGCGCGGGCACGCCCCGGTACCGGTCGCCGAACGCGTGCTTTTGCTCCGGATACTGCACCGTGTCCTTGGCGCGGAACATGTGGCGCCAGGTGAGCGCGAGCCCGCCCAGGATCGGGAAGTACAGCTTCTCGAAGACGCTCAGCTTACGCGCCCGCTTGACCTGCATCTCGCTCTCCCTCGGCCTCGTCGGGAAGCTCCACTTCGATGCCGTCGCCGGCCGGCCGGGTAGCGTAGCATGCGAGACGGACGCCGGGCATGTTGAGGCACGCTCCGCTCGCCGCATCGAAGATCCACCCGTGGCGGCGGCAGATCACGCGGCCGGCGTGAAACAGCCCCTCGCCCAAGGAGGCGTCCTCGTGCGGGCAGGTGTCGTCGGTCGCGAGGATGCCCCGCGTCTCGTCGTGGAAAAGAGCGATGCGGCGGCCGCCGACGGTCACGGTAATCCCTCGCCCGGGGGCGAGGTCCGCGGAGAGCGCCGCGTGCACCCAGCGTCCCAAGGTGCTTCGGCCTAGCCCCGCGCGCGCGGTATCAAGCGTGACGCGACGATCTGAGCCACGTCCTCGACCTTCATCGAGTCCGCGCGGCCGGTCTCGTTGATCCCGTCGGAGAGCATCGTCGCGCAGAACGGGCACGCCGATGCGACCAGCGGCGCTCCGGCCGCGGCCGCCTCGTCGACCCGGCTCTTGTTCACTTTCGTGCCGAGGTGCTCCTCCATCCACATGCGCCCGCCGCCGGCCCCGCAGCAGAACCCGTTCTCGCGGTTGCGCGGCATCTCGAGGATCCTCAGGCCGGCCGACGAGAGGATCTCGCGCGGCGCGTCGTAAACGCCGTTGTGCCGGCCGAGGTAACACGAATCGTGGAACGTCACGTCGGAAGCGGCGCCGGCTCCGAGCGCGATCCGCCCCTCCGCGATCAGGCGGGCGATCAGGGCCGAGTGGTGGACGACCTCGTAGCGTCCGCCGAGCTGCGGGTACTCGTTGAGGAGCGTGTTGAAGCAGTGCGGGCATTGCGTGACGATCTTCTTCACGCCGTGGCCGTTCAACGTCTCGACATTCTGCTGCGCGAGCATCTGGTAGAGGTACTCGTTGCCGGTGCGCCGTGCGGGATCCCCGGTGCAGGTCTCCTCGGGTCCGAGAATCGCGAAGGAGACACCGGCCTCGCGGAGGATCGTCGCCGTGGCCCGGGCGACCTTCTTTCCGCGATCGTCGTACGCGCCCGCGCAGCCGACCCAGAGCAGGTACTCGACGTCGCCCGCGGATTCGGAGAGGACGGGGACGTCGAGCCCCTCTGCCCAGGCCGCGCGCGCGGCGGCGGGCTGCCCCCATGGGTTTCCGGCCTTCTCCAGGTTCCTGAACGCTGCCGTGAGCTCGGAGGGGAACGCGCTGTCCTCGAGCACGAGCTTCCGCCGCATGCCGACGATCCGGTCGATGAACTCGATGAAGAGCGGGCAGGCCTGCTCGCAGGCGCGGCACGTCGTGCACGACCACAGGACGTCGTCGGCGATCGTCTCCGTCGGCAGGACCGGAAGAGCCGCACCGTCGGGCAGCGGCTTGCGTCCGAGGAGATACGGGAGCGACGGCATCATCGCCGCGCGCATGTCCTCGTTGATCTTCTTGGGGTTGAGGGGCTTTCCGGTCGCGTAGGCCGGACAAGCGGCCTGGCAGCGCCCGCACTCGGTGCACGAGTAGACGTCCAGCACGTCCTTCCAGCGGAGATCGAGGAATCCGGTGATGCCGAAGCGCTCGGAATTCTCGAGATCGATCGCCGGAAGCGCCCCGGTGTCGAGCCTGCGGAAAAGGACCGAGGGGAGCGAGGTGACGACGTGGAAATGCTTCGATACGGGGAGGTAGCACAGGAACCCGAGCAGGGTGACGAGGTGGCTCCACCAGCACGCGGCGAAGAGTGCCTTCCCTGCGGCAGGCGACGCGCCCGACAACGCCGGGGCGAGCAGGCTCGCCGCGGGCGATCGCGGCCCCGCCGCGTCGCCGCCCAGCGCCGCGGACAGCCCGGCCATCGCGAGATCGGTGGCCATCAGCGTGAAGATCATCGCGAGGATGAGCGCCGCGTCCCAGGAGGGGGTCAATCGCTCCGGCCGGAGCACGAGCCGGCGGAATGCCGCCACGAGGACCATCCCGACGACGGCGACCTCGAACAGGTCGCGAAGCGCGCGGTAGGCGATCCCGATCGGCTGTGCTACGCCCAGGAAGGGCAGATGGAACCCGGCTGAGAACCCGTCGCCCACGAACTGCACGGTGTTGAGAGCCACCGCGAGGAAGCCCCAGAAGATCAGCGCGTGCATCAGTCCGGCGCCGAGATAGCGCGGACTCAGGATCCGCCGCTGGCCGAGGAACTGCGTGAGGACTCCGGACCAGCGCTCCCGCCAGCGATCGAAGCGGGCCGTCGGCAAAGCGGCGCGCAGAAGGGCCACACGCGATTCGATCAGGTACCCGAAGATCGCGATCGAGGCGAGCAGCATCGCGCAGAAGACGACGAGCCCGAGCGTCGACGCGGTGGGTCTCACGGTGCCCCCGTGGAAAACGGTCGGGGATCGTAGCACGCCGGTCGTGCCGACATAGGCCTCACGCGGGGCGGAGCGCCAGGATGTCCGCGCGGGGATTCACGCGCTCGACGCGGAGGCGCACTCGGTCCCCGAGCGCCGCTCCGACCAGCGACGGCACCGGCTCCTCGAGGAGCGTCTCGTCCAGGACCACGATCGGCCGGGGCACCGTGTCCACGACGACGCCGGTCACGGCAGACCCGAGCGAGCGCTCCATCCACCGCAGTAGCCAGTAGCGCTCCGCCATCCGTTCGGCGCGCCGCGCGTCGATCTCGGCGCGCTCGGTCGACGCGAGGATCTCCTGCATCGCCGCGAGGTCGTGGACGGGCGGACCGCCGGCGAGCACCGCCAGGATCTGGCGATGGAGCGCCAGGTCCTGGTACCGCCTCAGCGGAGAGGTCACCTGCGCGTACGCCGAAAGACCCAGGCCGAAGTGGGCTCCGGGCGACGTCGACCCCTCCCCGCGCCGGAGCACCCGCCGGACGGCCCGCGTGTGCACCGCCTCGGGGAGATCGGGATCGAAGGCGGGGAGCGGAACGTCCGGGGCGGCCTGCCGCCGGTAGATCGCCGGGATCCGGTGCTCGTCCAGCCACCGCGCCGCGACCTCGCCCGAGAGCACCATGGCCTCCGCGACGATCCGCTGCGACGCCGAGTGGGGATCGCGCCGCGACAGCCACAGCGTTCCGTCCCGCTCGACGTGTGCTTCCACCTCGGCCGCGTGGAGGAGCAGAGCGCCCGCCCGCGCCCGGGCCGCCTCCCTCGCCTCGGCGAACCGCGACAATCGCGCGAGGACCTCGTCGTCGCCGGGGGCGCCGCCGAGGAGGGCATCCACGGCGTCGTAGTCGAGGCGTCGCGCGACGCGCACGATCGACGGCACGATCTCGTGCTGGAGCACGCGCCCCGAAGGATCGACGCGGACGAGAAAGGACAGGGCCGGCCGCTCCGCCCCTTCCACCAAGCTCGCAGCCCCCTCGGAGATCGACGCGGGGATCATCAGGAGCTTGCGGTCGGGAAAGTAGAACGTCGTGCCGCGCCCCCTGGCCTCGCGGTCCACGGGGTCCCCTGCCGCGACGAACGCGCACGGGTCGGCGATGTGGATTCCGATCTCGAGCGCGCCGTCCGGCCCCGGCTCGGCCGAGAGGGCGTCGTCGATCTCGCGCGTGAGAGGCGCATCGATCGTGATCACGCGGAAGCCGGTCAGGTCTCGGCGTCCCGCGCGGGCGAAGCCGCCGCCCGCCGCCTCCGCGGCGCGCGTCACCTCGAGCGAGAATTCCGTCCTCAGGTCGTACCGGGCGATCGCCAGGTTCTCGTCGTCGGACGAGAAGCGACCGATCGCGCGGAGGAGGCGGAAGGCCCCCTCGTGAGGCCGGTCGGCCCGGACCCCCACCGCGGCGAGCACGTCGCGCGCGAGATCGCGCTCGGGCTCCGGCGCGTCCATGTCGTCGATCGCCAGGGTTTCGAGAGCGGCGATCGTGCGGCGCTCCGTCTCGAGCTCCGCCGCCTCCCACCCCTCGCCTCGCCAGGCGCGCCCGAGCCGGGAGAGCAGGTCCTCCCTCTCGACTGCGCGGCGCGCGACCTGCGAGCGCTCCGCGAGGAGCGCGTCGAGAGCCTCGGCGTCGCGGGGGAGCCACGCCGCCGCGCGGCGCATGAACCGGAGCCCGTCCGCCGTCAGGGCCAGGAGCATCGCGGCGCGCGCTCGGCCGTCGCGGCGGCCCAGCGCGATCTCGGCCAGGTCGTCCTCGGACTCCGGTCCCTGCCGGTCGCGAACGAGGTCCCAAAGCGTCGCAACGTCGACGTCGCGCGCGATGCGCGTCACCTCGTCTCGAACCGCCAAGACCCGCGCCGCCGCCTCCTTCCGTCCCTCCAGGGAGCGGGCCGGAGCGACGCCGCGCTCCACCTCGCACGCGATCCGGGAGGGCGCGATGCGATCCTCGCGCGCGGCGTCGGTGACGAGCGCGATCCGCTGCTTCTCCTCGCCGGTGACGAGGGCGAACGCGGGCGCGCCGCCCTCCCAGTAGACGACCACGGTCCCGGGAGGAGGCGGAAGGGACATCACAGCTTCCGGACGAGCGCCGCCACGCCCCGTGCGATCCCGTCGAGGTCCTTCGCCTCGACGGCCAGGTCCACCTCGGGAAGAAATGCGGCGAGCGCGGAGTCGGCGGTCCCCCAGCGGGACGCGGGCTCCGACACCAGCCAGATCGAGCCGCGGCAACCGGCGGCAAGCTCGCGAAGGGCCCAGGGGAGCGGTTCGAATCGGTTGGTCCGCCCGTCGCCGAGGATGACCAGGACGGTGTCGCGCCCCCTCGGCCGGTGCCGCGATGTCAGCAGGGAATGGAACGCGCGGCCGTAGTCGCTCGGAGCGGAGAGGTTGAGGTCGCGGATGCCTTCCAGGAGGTCGGCGAACGTGACCCCGGATCGCTCGATCCCCGCACCAGGCCTCTCGCCGCGCGCCCGGACCCGCCGGTCCGGGCGGGCCCGTGCGTCTCCGGAGATCCAACGCGCGATCTCGGTGGTCGCATCCACGGGTTTGGCGACGAACGCGAAGATGCGCGCACGGCGGCCGAGTGCCACGAACTCGCCGGCGAGCGCGAGGAAGAAGCCCGCGGCCCTCGCTACCGAGTGCGACACGTCCACGAGGAGAACGACCCGCGTCTTGCGCTTGCGCTCCGCCCGGAACGGAATGACGAATGGGACCCCGCCGCGGGAGAGGTTTTCCCGCAGCACGCGGCGCAGCCACGGGCGGCCGGTGCGCGCCCTCTCGAGACGGCGGCCGGCATGGAGGCGGATCGCCTGGACCAGCGCGGGAACCTCGCGGGCGATCCGGCGCTCCTCGTCGGTCGTCAGGCGCGCGGCCAGGTCGGTGAGCCGGGGATCCCCCGCCTCCCGTGGCGTCGGCCGCGAGGAAATGATCCGCCGCAGCCTCCCGTCTCGCCGCCGTCCCTGTCCCGGGAGCGGCTCGATCGCGCGCGCGACCGGCGCGCGATCGGAGGGGCGGGGATGGGGGGCCCGAGTCTCCGATTCGGCCCCGCTGTGCCGCTCGCGCGGCCGATCCTCGGGCGGGGGCACCTTGCGCTGTGACTTCGCGGCGCGATCGGACGCCCCGGGGCGGGGCCGCTCGCCCGCGGCACCGGGTCTCCCCTCGCCGTCGCCGCCGCGCGTCACGCGCGGCGGCGTGAAGTAACGGTCGAAGACGCGGTCGAACACGATCGTCTGCCTTCGGTCCTTCGCGAGGGTCGCGCGAAGCGCTCGCTTGACGGTGGCACGCTCCTCGAGACCGACCGCATCCATCGCCCGGGACGCGTCGAGCATCTCCGCGGGAGACACGACGATCCCGTCCGCACGCAGGGCCTCGACGAAACGGGCCAGCGCTCCGATCATCCGCGGTAGCGGCCCGGGTCGGCGAGAACACGCTCCACGTCGTCGCGGTTCTTCAGCAGAGCGCCGAGAGTCTTGCGGAGCGCCGCGGCCGACAGACTGTCCGCTCCGACCGCGACCAGGGAGAGGGCCCAGTCGACGACCTCGGCGATTCCGGGCGCCTTCTTGAGGTCGGCCCTCCGCAGCGATTGCGCGAACTTGACGAGCCGCTCCGTCAGCGCCACGGAGAGCCCCGGTACCCGGGACTCGACGATGCGGATCTCGTCCTCGAGGGCGGGATAGTCGACGAAGTGGTAGAGGCAGCGGCGGCGCAGCGCGTCCGAGAGCTCCCGGGTGTCATTGCTCGTAAGGACCACGCGCGGCGGGCGCTTGGCCGAGAGCGTGCCCAGCTCGGGAATGGAGACCTGGTAGTCGGAGAGGACCTCGAGAAGGAAAGCCTCGAACTCCTCGTCCGAGCGGTCGACCTCGTCGACGAGGAGCACGACGGGCCCGGGCGCCGTGATCGCCTGGAGCAGCGGACGCGGCAGGAGAAAGTCCCGCGAGAAGAACCCGTCGGCCTCGTCCCGGAGGATCGCGACAGCCGATTTGAGGTCCGGCGCCGCCGCGAGCACCTCGCCGGTCTTGTCGCGCAGGAGCTGGGCGTAGAGCATCTGCTTGCCGTAAGACCACTCGTACAGCGCCTTCGCCTCGTCGAGGCCCTCGTAGCACTGGAGGCGGATCAGCGCGGCCGCGTGGAATCCGGCCCAGAGCTTGGCAATCTCGGTCTTGCCGACGCCTGGAGGCCCTTCGAGCAGAAGCGGCTTGCCGAGGCGCTCCGCAAGGAAGAGCGCCGTCGCGACATCGGGACCGCACACGAACCCCGACGCCGCGAATTGCTCGACGATCGCGTCCGGGGTGATCTCGCGGGGCCGGGACATCCGCGGGAGTATACCCGGCGGGTGGAGGCGCCCGGGGTCAGTCCGGATGAGGCGGCGACGAGGTCGGGACGATGCCTTGCCGCCGGAGCGCATCGAGCAAGCGCACGACGTCGGGATCCCCGGGCGCGAGCATCGCCGCGGCGTTGAGATGCGCCGCCGCGTCTTCCCGGCGACCCGCGCTCGCCAGCAGCGCGCCGAGATTCGCCTGGGCCGCGGCCCAGGTCGGACGGCGCGCCACGGCGGCCTCGAGCTCGGAGATCGCCGCCTCGGTCCGCCCGGACCGCGCGTCGGTCACGCCGAGCGCCATCGCGCAGGCGGCGAGCTCTGGAAGGATCGTGCGGGCGATCCGCATCTGCGCGACCGCACCGTCGATGTCCCCGCGGGACCGGAGGAGCACGCCGAGATCGAGCCGTGTGTCCGCGTGCTCGGGAGCGAGCTCGACGACCCGGCGGAACGCCGCGATCGCGTCGTCGTCGCGTCCGAGGCGCATGAGGCAGCCCGCCTCGCGGCGCATGGCGTACGGGACGAATCGCCCGTCCGGAAGTTCCTTCAGGTAGGCTCGGTAGAGGTCGAGCGCGTCCGGAAACCGGCCGTTCATGTACGCGCCGTCCGCCTCGAACAGGGTGGCGTGCTCGAAGACGGGATCCGCCGCGACCGCCCGGGCGCGCGCGGCGGCCGCCTCGTCCTTGGCACCCGCTCGCGCGAGGGCGCGAGCGAGCGCATACCACGTCGCCGCATCGTCCGGGTGCGCCGCCACGATCCCGCGCTCGAGGCGGATCGCCTTTCCGGTGTCCCCTGTCGACTCGGCGGCTCCGGCCGCCAGGTCGTCCGACCACCGCGGGTCCGCCGCGTCGGCGCGCCGCTTGAGCGCGGCCATCATCGCGCCTCCCACCCACCGGCACGCGGGCGGCAGGTATCCGCCCATCGTCGAGAACGACAGGGTGGCGACGTCGGACCGGATCCTGGCCGCCGCCAGGCGGGCGGCGACCTCGGACGGCGCGATCCAGGGCGACGGGGTGATCTCCTGCGAGGTCGCGGACCGCGTTGTGAAGAAGTCGAGATCGATGTCGAGCAGGACCGGCTCGCCGGGATCGCGCAGATCCTTCAGCTCGCACACGGTCCACGGGATTCCGAGGATCGTTCCGCGCACGGTCCCGTTCTCGAGGCGCAGCGTGCGCGACTCCTCGAGAGAGATCGACTGGATCTTGTCCAGGATCAGCTCGTGCACCAGGTCCCCGGCCGCGGCGGGTCCGGCGAGGGTCCCGTCGGGAACGACCCAGATCAGCTCGCGCACGATCCCGAGCCGAGCCGCGGGGTAGATCCAGTTCCAGATCGCGAACCGGCGGTGCGTGGTCCCGTCGAGGCGGTAGGGGTGGAGCTCGAGGCCCGCCAGCTCGGCGGGGTCCGCCTCCGCGATCTTTGCGATGGTCGCATCCGGGAGCCAGTCGACGTCCGAGTGACCGTCAAGGTGGACGAGCACGCGATCCGAAAGCCCCGCCCGGCGCCAGACGATCAACGACGAGGAGTGGTTCTCGAACAGGTGGACGGCGGGAATCGGGTCGACGCCGACGCGCGCGCCTCCGGGGACGATCGGACGGCGGGCCGGTGGTGCGCTCCCGCCGCCGCAGCCGGCGGAAAGCAGCGCGATCGAGACCGCCACCGCGAACGGCGCTCTCACGAAAACCCCTCCGGAACCTCCACGAATATAAGAGGAGCCGCCGCGCGCCGCCAAATCAGCGCGCGAACGGATCCTTGAGGCCCCGGGGCACCGGAGCGGGATCCATCGCCTTCGCGAACACGGCGACCTTGAACGTGCGGCCCATTCCATGGGGATGGAGGAGCTGCTTCACCTGGAGCCTCCGCTTGACGGCCTCCACCCCGGCCTCGGCCCCATCGCCCTCCAGCTCGTCGAGGATGCCGTTGGCGATCAGGAACCGGTCCTGAGTCGTCCAGCCGAGCGGTGCCAGCCCCAGCGCCCGGGCCTCGCGAGCGAGCGCGGTGAGATTCACGTGCGCCGTGAGGTCCTGCTCTCCCACGCGCGCGAGCGTGTCCTCGCTCGCGCTGTGTCCGTGATACGCGAGGAGCGTCCCGCGCCGGTGCCCGGGGCCGTAGAGCCGGCTCGCCTCGAACCCGTAATCGACGACGAGCAGGAACCCGCGATCGATCGTCCGCGCGAGATCGGAAAGCGCCGGTGCCAGGCGAAGCGGCACCTCGGCCTCGTCCCCGGGGGACGGGGCCGCACCGTTGTCCTCCGCCCAGGACGCGACCGCGGGATCGGCGGGAGTCTCGACCTCCAAGAGACCTCCGTCCTCCCAGCCGACACGGACCTCCAGGAGCGCGCCGCCCGAGCGGCGCACGCGCCGCACAGGAAGCGCGTCGAACAGCTCGACCGCGACAACGCACCCGGCCCCGCCGCAGGCCACGCTGCCGGGAGCCGCGACCGCGGCCTCGGGGACGGCCGCAGCACAGGCCTGGCGCATCCCCTCGCTGCGATCGATCAGCGTGGCCCGGCAGCGCGACGCCAGCTCCCCGTGCGACGCGCCAAGAGCGTCGAGCAGGTCGCGCGCGAGCAGCCCTCGTCCCGCGGCCCACTCCACGTAGCGGAACGGCTCCGGGGAGCCGAGGAATTCATCGAGCTCGGCGATCTGCCGGGCGAGGACTCGCCCGAACGCCGGACCGACGTCGCTCGCGGTGTAATAGTCGCCTCCGCGGCCGAGACGCGAGGGACCTCGCGCGTAGTACCCGCGGCCCGGGTGGTAGAGAGCGAGATCCATGAACCGGTCGAAGGGAATCGGACCGGACGCTCGAATCTCCTCGTGGAGGACGGCGAGAAGCTCGGGATCGCCGGCGGACGGTCCCGGCATCGGAACGTTCAGGCGGCAGGGGCCGCGGCCGCGGCGTGCTCGGCGGCGGAGCGTCCCCCCTTCTGGATCTTCCGCTGGATCTCCATGACCGCCTCGATGAGGGCTTCCGGGCGCGGCGGGCATCCGCTGATGTACACGTCGACCGGTATGATCTCGTCGACCCCCTGGACCACGGCATACGACCGGTACATGCCGCCGGACGAGGCGCATGCTCCCATCGCGATCACCCACCGCGGGATCGGCATCTGCTCGTAGATGCGCTTGAGATAGGGCGCCATCTTCTTGGTGACGGTCCCCGAGACGACCATCAGGTCGGACTGGC